>Ga0097691_1000194_pt1 | contig 55450 bp, 41 predicted proteins | sample NGESurdeep072012_8_FD_72858 | JGI IMG/M metagenome (GOLD analysis project Ga0097691, IMG submission 72858) | Arctic peat soil microbial communities from Barrow, Alaska - NGEE Surface sample 210-1 deep-072012 | ecosystem: Environmental > Terrestrial > Soil > Wetlands > Peat ...
GATGGGACGGGACGCCGGGTAGAGAAGATGGAGCCGAAGCCCAGACTTGAACTGGGGACCTACTGATTACGAATCAGTTGCTCTACCAACTGAGCTACTTCGGCTCGCTTCCGAAGGGAACGGGAAGTCTAGAGAGGGGCGGGGGACGCGTCAAGAACGAGGGAACCGGCGCTCAGCGCGTCGAGATCTCGACCTCGATCTCGGACGAGTGCTCGGCCGGCCGGTCGAGGAACGCACCCGCGCGCTCGTCCTTCGCCTTCTCGTCGCGCAGGATGCCGTCGGTGGCGGTCACGACCGGCGCGAAGACGAGGCCGCGCACGAATTCGAGGAGCGCGGGCTGGACGGGGCGCGCGTCGAGCGCGCGCACCGAAGTCACCCGTCCCTCCGCATCGAGCGTGATGCGGAACGCGGACGCCTGAGTGGAAGCGACCGAAGGCCGGCCCTCGGGGGCACGGCGCAGCATCCACCGCCGCGCGCCTTCGCCGCGCACGGCGACGGACCAGGCGCGGGCAGGCTCGGCATTCGCGAGAGCTCCCGAGGCTTTCGCGGCAGGGGCCGCGATGCCGCCCGCGCCTTTCGTGAAGAACACGTCGACCGGCCCTTCCATGCGCTCGGCGACGCGCAGTGGCGCTGGCTTCAGCACTGTGATCGCGACGGCCACGATCCCGAGAAGGACCATCGCGCCGACGGCCGTGCCGGGCGGCGGGTAGAAACCGAAGCGATGAAAGACGGAGCCGCCGTGCCCGGCCTTTTCGGACACGTTCGAGTTCACGCGCGTGGCCAGAGCGAATGGCGGCGCGGGCGCGGGCAGAGCGCGGGCCTCTGCGACGAGGCGTTGGAGCTCCTCCTTGCGGCGCGCGGCCGCGGGGTCGTGCGCGAGGATGGTCTCGAGGCCGTGCTCCTCCTCCGGCGAAAGGTCGCCATCCAAAGAGCGCGAAAGCAGGAGGTCGAGCTCCTCGTCGGCGAGGCGGGGGACGAACGGACGGGCGCTCACGAGAGCTTCTCCCTGAGAAGCGCACGGCCGCGCGCGAGCCGGCTTCGCACGGTTCCGATCGGAATGGAAAGCACCGCGGCGACCTCGTCGTACGAGAGACCCTCGAGGTCACGCAGGAGGACGGCCGCGCGAAATTCCTCCGGGAGCGCGCGGATCGCGGCGCGCAGGCGCGTGCGGCGTTCCTTGAGAACCGCGTTTTCCTCGGGCGTCGAGGCGGGGTCGGCCGCATCGTCGAGGCTCGCGAAAGGATCGTCCTCCCGCACGCGGCCCGGAGTGAAGATCGTCCGCAGCCGGCCGAGCGTGCCGTGGCGGGCGCGCGCGCGGTTCAGGGCGATCGCATAGAGCCACGTCTTCAGGCTGGACTCGCCGCGGAAGTTCCCGAGGCCGTGATAGGCGCGCAGGAACGTCTCCTGGACGACGTCCTCGGCTTCCGTCGGGCCCACGAGGCGCGCGGCGAGCGAGAAGACCATCGTGGAGTAGTGGCGGACGATCTGCTCGAACCCGAGGACGTCGCCGGAGAAAAAGCGGCTCAAGGCCCGCTCGTCGCCTTGCCAGTCGCGTTCCCCCGTGTACGGATACGCAGGGGCCGTCACGGGCGCCATTCTCCCACGCGGGTCTTCTCCCCGAGTCGTGTCGAAGGCGAGAATGCGGGCGGGCATCGAGGTCTCTCCGCACGGTTGGACCCGGCCGCGGGCCGGAAGTTCCCGGCGGATTTGACTTGCGCCTCGCGAGCGTGGTGTCATATCGGCGTTCGCTCTCGCTCTCTCCCTTTCGTTTCATGTTTCGTTCCCACCATCTCCCGAACCCGCTTTCCGCTTGATCGACGCGGTCAGCCCTACCAGATCGCAATTGCTGCGAAGGATCCGCATTCCATGAAGCTCTACGTCGGAAACCTCTCCTACACCGTCAACGACAACACGCTCCGCTCCATGTTCGAGGCGTACGGCGCCGTCGAATCGGCCCGCGTCATCTCGGACCGCGATACCGGCCAGTCCAAGGGCTTCGGCTTCGTCGAGATGTCCGACGCCGACGGCCAGAAGGCCATGGGCGCCCTGAACGGCCAGGAGCTCGAAGGCCGCGCCCTCCGCGTCAACGAGGCGCGCCCCCAAGAGCCCCGCACAGGTGGCGGCGGCGGCGGCCGTGGTGGCTATGGCGGCGGCGGCGGCTACGGCCGCGGCCGTTCCTGAGCGCTGAACCGGCTTCGCGGGGTCGTCACGTAGGCCGAGCGAAGCCAGGCGAACCGAGAGCACAGTCGACAAGGCTCGTCGGATTCCCAACCGGCCCTCTCACGTGAGAGGGCCGGTTTCTTGTACCGAGTGCTCGAGGCCGGGCGCGCGGTGCTCAGTCCTGAGGCGGTGGAGGAGGAAGCGGAGCGGGCGTCTTCTTCTTCGGCGGCCGCGCCGTGATGAGAAGGCCCGTGCCCGACATGCCGGTCTTGCCCGCGGTCGCGAGATCGCCGCTCTCGACCGCAGGCCCAAGCCGGTAGGGTGCGGGCTCGCCGATCGTGAGGATTTCGTCATCGTCCAGCTTCAGGACGGGACGCGCTTTCGGCTCGGGCTTTTCTCCGCCCGTGGGACGCGGGTCGGAATAGCCGAAGACATCGATCGCCTCCTTGAGGCCGATGAGCTTCGGCGGCGCCACCAGCGACGCGCCGGAAATGATGAACGGCACCGCGCTCTTCGAAATCGTCCTGCCTCCGCTCACGATTTCGAGGAACGCGCTGCTCGAAAGGCCGGGCGGCACGATGAAAGCCGAAACGCCGTCGGCTTCCTTCACGACCCCCACCGGCTTCCCTCCGATCAGGAGCTGCGCGCCCGCGGGCACGCCCGCCTTGACGACGACCCGCCCGCCCACGGCTCCCACTTTCGGCTCGAACTCGAGGCGCTCCTCGGCGCGCGCGGGAATGCCCGCCAGGACGAGGAAGAGGACCGCGGCGGCGCAAACGAGAAGGCGTCTCACGCCCTCACTCTACGCCCCGGCGGCGGGAGCCGCAAACGGGCCATGAGAGGATAGGAACCCGTGGCGGCTTTCCCGCTGGCCCTGGTGATGGGCTTTCTCGCCGGGTTCATCGGCGCTATTCCGCCCGGCCCGCTCAATGTCACATGCCTGAAAAAGAGCCTTCAGGGCGAGCGACGGGACGCCTACCGCGTCGCCTTAGGCGGCGCGACCGTGGACACGTTCATCTGCGCTCTCATCGGGCTCGGCCTCGGCTGGATCCTCGAGAAGGTCGTGACGAACGCGTGGGTGCGCGGGACTCTAGCCATTTTCCTCGTGGGATATGGCGTGAAGCTCCTCCTCGTGGACGCGCGGCGCGATGCGGAGCGGACGGACCCGGGAACGTCGCGCCTTCAATTCACGCCCCGCCCGTCCGACGCGCGCGGGGGATTCTCTCGGTTTCCGGTGCTTACGGGCCTCCTGCAGGGAGCGGCGAACCCGGCACTCTTCGTGAACTGGACGATCTTCATCTCCTTCCTCGTCGGACACCGGCTATTCGTGCCGACGGCGGCCGGGGCCGGCGGCTTCGCGCTCGGAGTGGGCCTCGGCGTCTTCTCGTGGTTCGTGCTCCTCATCGAGCTGGTCGAGCGCTGGCGTTCCCGCGCGGGCGCGTGGGTGTCCCGTTCGACGATCGTCGCCGGCGTGCTGCTCGTCGTTTTCGGCCTCTACTTCACGTGGCGTTCTTTCAACATCCCATGAGGCGCGCGTGATCGGCGGCTCCCGCGTCCGGGGAATCCGGCTCTCCACGCGCCTCGGCCTGACGTGGGCCGGCATTCTCGTGCTCGCCGCGATCGCGCAGACGCTCGTCTACTTCCGGACCCGCGACGAGACGCTCAACGAGGCGGACGGCTCCTACCAGGCAATCGCGAAGGCCATCGAAGTCGCCACGACGCAGATCGGCCCCGAGGGCTGGAAAGACCCGAAGGTGCTCGAGGACTACACGGCGGCGCTCCGCGCCCGGGGCCTCCAGAACATCAAGGTCGCGGACGAATCGGGACGGCCCCTGACCGACGCCGCGCCCCCGGGAACCGCAGCCCGGCGTCCGAGGAAAACGCCGAGCCCGAAGGACATCGTGATCTCCGGCGTCATCGGCTCGGGACCCACGAACCGGAACCTCGTGGTGCCGATCGTCATCGACGGCCACCTCCGCGGGCACGTGGAGATCGCCTACAACCTCGAGAACATCCGCGCCCAGCTCGCGGACAACTTCCGGAAGCGCCTCTTCGCGCTCCTCGGCGTCTTCGCGCTCGGCCTCGCGGTCATGCTCGTCCTCACGCGCAACGCGACGCGTCCCCTCGACGCGCTCGCCGACGGCGCGGCCCAGGTGGCCGAAGGGCGGCTCGACGTGACCGTGCCGGTCGACCGCGACGACGAGATCGGGCGGCTGGCCTCCACCTTCAACTACATGACGGAGAAGCTGCGGGAGAGACAGGAGCTCGAGGTGCGCCTCGCGGGCGCCGAGAAGCGTGCCGAGATCGGCCACCTCGCTTCCGGCCTCGCACACGAGATCAAGAACCCCCTGAACGCCCTGTCCCTCGGGCTCGACGTCCTGAGGCGCCGTCACCGCCCAAGCGACGAGGCCGCCGCGGCCGAGTACGGCGCGCGCATCGAGGCGCTTCGCGAGGAGATCGACCGCCTCGCTATCCTCATCAACAACTTCCTCGCATACGGGCGGCCCCTCACCCTCGCGTTCGCGCCGACGGACCTCGCCGCTCTCGTGCGTCACACGCTCTCGGACCTCGCCGAGACGGCGGTGCAGGCCCACGTCACGATCGAGGAAGACATTCCGGACGCGGTGCCGCTCCTCCGGGCGGACCCAAACCTCCTCAAGTCCTCGATCTGGAACCTCGTGCAGAACGGCATTCAGGCGATGGAACGGCACGGCGGCCTCCTGCGCGTGAGTCTCTCCGCCGAGAGCGGGATCGAGGAGTCCGGCCGGCGCCTCGTCCTCTCCGTCGAAGACGGGGGACCCGGGATTCCCGAGGCCGACCTCCCGCGCCTCTTCGACCCCTATTTCTCGAACAAGGAGGGGGGCGTGGGCCTCGGCCTCGCGATGGTCAAGCGGATCGTCGAGGAGCACGGGGGAAGGGTCACGGCAGGCCCTCGCGCGGACGGACGCCCCGGGGCCCTCTTCCGCGTCTCACTGCCCGCGGGCGGCTGACAGGCCTCGGGGGTAATCTCTCTCCGTGAGCACCGTGAACACCCAAGAGCCGAAGGCCTCTCTCCTCGTCGTCGACGACGAGAAGCATCAGCGCGAGTCGCTCGCCTTGATCCTCGAAGACGAGGGATACAAGGTCACCGCCGCCGCGGACGGGCGCGAGGCGCTCGCGAAGGCGGCCGAGATCCGGCCTGAAGTCGTTCTCACCGACCTCAAGATGCCGGGCCTCACCGGCATGGACGTGGTGAAGAGCCTGAGCTCTCTGGCCGACGGGCCGCTCGCGCCGAAGGTCATTCTCGTGACGGCGCACGGCTCGGTCGAGCGCGCGCGCGAGGCGCACCGTCTCGGCGCGTTCGACTACATGTCGAAGCCCGTCGTCGCCGACGAGCTGCTCTTCCGCGTGGAGCGCGCCGTCGAGGCGTTCCGGCTCGCCGAGAAGAATCTCCGCCTCGAGCGGCGTCTGAAGAACGACGGGCTCGAGGCCATCGTCGGCGAGAGCGCGCCGATGCGCGACGTGTTCCGGCTCGTGGAGAAGATCGCCCCGACGAATTCCACGATCCTGATCCGCGGCGAATCCGGCACGGGCAAAGAGCTCGTCGCCCGCGCGATTCACGCGCGCTCGCTTCGCTCCGCCAAACCCTTCTTCGCGCTGAACTGCGCGGCCATTCCGGAGAACCTCCTCGAAAGCGAGCTCTTCGGCCACGAGAGGGGCTCGTTCACGGGTGCCGACGCGAGAAAGATCGGGCTCGTCGAGGCGGCCAGCGGCTCGACCCTGTTTCTCGACGAGATCGGGGATCTCACCCTGCCGCTTCAGGGAAAGATCCTGCGCGCGCTGCAGGAAAAAGAGGTCAAGCGCGTGGGCGGCACGGAGACGATCCCCGTGGACGTGCGCATCGTCGCGGCCACGAACCGCGACCTCGAGGGGATGATGAAGACGGGCCATTTCCGCGAGGACCTCTTCTATCGCCTCAACGTGATTCCCGTCGACCTGCCGCCGCTCCGAGAGCGCGCCTCCGACATCAAGGCCCTCGTGAGCCGCTTCCTCGACAAGGCGAACGCGTCGCACGGCACGGCCGTGACCACGGTCTCTCCCGAGGCGATGGAGCTTCTCGTGCGGCATCCGTGGCCCGGCAACGTGCGCCAGCTGGAGAGCCTCGTCGAGCGCGCGGTGCTCCTCTCGGAAGGGAACACGATCCGGCCGGAGGACCTCCCCGCGGACGTGCGCCTCCGCACCGCGCCCTCCGCGCGGCCGTACGGTTTCGACATCCCCATAGAGGGAATCGACATCGAGGAATTCGAGCGCCAGCTCATCGTCCAGGCGATGGAGAAATCCGGCTGGGTCATCGCGCGGGCGGCCCGCCTCCTCGGCCTGACGTACCGCACGCTCCAGTACCGTCTCGAGAAGTTCGGGCTCAAGAAGCCGGCCTGAGGCGACCTCAATCATTCCATTTGGACGTCCCCCGTCGACTGAATGGGGCAGATGCGCACGCGCGGCCCGCGAAAAGCTCCCTGAGACGGGTCGTAAGCGTCTTAAGGACAGCGTTTTCGCCCCAAAGTGCGGTGTGGTGTCTTCCGCCAAACCCGGCACGGCTCATGCACGTACAACGAGCGATGTTTGCCCTCGTCCTCCTTCTGGCACTGCTCATCGCTCCCGAGGACGTCCAAAAGCCCGGGGCCGCGCCTCCCTCCGTGGCGGCGAAGTCCGCGCCGACGGTAGCGGCAGTAGCCTCGAAGACGATCGTGGGCGAGATCGTGTGGGTCGACTTCCCCTCGCGCCTCGTCCTGGTGCGCGAGTCGGTGAAGTCCACGTTGGTCAAGGGCAAGCCCGCGACCCGCGAGACGATCGCCATTGCCGTCGCGCCCGACGTGCCCGTCATCCGGGGAAAGCAGCCTTCCACGTTCGCCGAGCTGAAGCCGAAAGACCACGTCGTCGCGCGCTATCGGCCGACGGCCGACGGTGCGAAGGCCGTCTCGCTGCGCGTCGCCGACGCGACGACCGGCGCGCCGCCCGTTCCCGCGGGAACGCCCGGCGACGCGAACTGAGGCCCCGGCGCCTCCTCTCCGGATACACTCCCGGCATGGAATTTCCGGCAGGATTCGCCGCGCCCAACGCCCGGTTCCGAACTCCGAAGGGCGGCTCCCTCTCGACGAGAGACGTCGTCGCGGCGGGAAACGATCTTCCCGTCCTCCTCGCGTTCTTCAAGACGAGCTGCCCCGTCTGCCGGCTGGCCTGGCCATACCTGCAGCGCCTTCACGAAGCTTACGGCGGGAAATCCGTGCACGTCGTGGGGGTCTCGCAGGACGATGCGGCGTCGAGCCGCGCGTACTACGCGGCGAACGGCGGCGCGACGTTCGATCTCCTGCTCGATCCCGAGCCCACGTTCGTTGCGTCGAATGCGTTCGACGTCGAATCGGTACCGCTCATCGTCCTTCTCGCGCCGGACGGAACGATCGAAGACACGTTCGCGGGCTGGTCGAAAAAGCGGATGGAGGCGCTCGGCGCGCGGTTCGCGTCGAAGTCCATCCCGCTCGTGCCCGTGGTCCCGCCGGGCGATCCGGTGCGCGAGTTCTCGCCCGGGTGACTGGGCCGCAACCGCTGACGGTTCGTCGGCACTCCATCCCGTAAGCTTCAGCAAGGGAGTCTCATGACCGAACGTCCAACGACCCTCGGTGAGCTGATCGCGGAAGGCTACGGACCGAAGACCGTCAAGGACGAGGTGCGGGACAACCTCATCGCGAAGCTGAAGAAGGGCGAGAACGTCTTTCCCGGCATTCTCGGCTACGAGAAAACGGTCCTGCCCGCGCTCCAGAACGCGATCCTCGCGCGCCACGACATCATTCTCCTCGGCTTGCGCGGCCAGGCGAAGACGCGCCTCCTGCGCGCGCTCGTCAACCTCCTCGACGAGGAGATTCCCGTGATCGCGGGCTCGGAGCTGAACGAATCGCCGTTCGCGCCGTTCTCCGCTTACGGCCGCCGCATGGCCGCAAGCGCCGGAAACGACCTGCCCGTCGCCTGGCTGCCGCGCGCGGCGCGCTACCGCGAGAAGCTCGCGACGCCGGACGTCACGATCGCCGACCTCATCGGCGACATCGATCCCGTGAAGGCCGCCACGCTCAAGAAGACGTTCGCCGACGAGGACGTCATCCACTACGGGATCGTGCCGCGCACGAACCGCGGCATTTTCGCGATCAACGAGCTGCCGGACCTGCAGCCGCGCATCCAGGTCGGCCTTCTCAACATCCTCGAGGAGCGCGACCTGCAGATCCGCGGCTTTCCGCTGCGCATCCCGCTCGACATCCTGATGGTCTTCTCGGCGAATCCGGAGGACTACACGAACCGCGGCAACATCATCACGCCGCTGAAGGACCGCATCGCGTCGCAGATCCTCACGCATTACCCCGTCGACACGAAGACGGCCTCGGCCATCACGGACCAGGAAGCCTGGACGGACCGCGAGGCGGCGGGACTGACGGTGCTCCTCGGCGACGAGGTGAAGCTCCTCATCGAGGAGATCGCCTTCGTGGCGCGCAAGAGCGAGCTCGTGGATCAGTCCTCGGGCGTATCCGCGCGCCTCTCGATCGCGGCGCGCGAGCTGCTCGTGTCGAATCTCGAGCGGCGGGCGCTGAAGACGGGCGAGGCCGTCGTCGCGCCGCGCCTCGTGGACCTCTTCGCGGCGCTGCCCGCGATCACGGGCAAGGTCGAAATGGTGTTCGAGGGCGAACAGCAGGGTGCCGAGATCGTGGCCAAGAAGCTCATCGGCGACGCCGTGAAATCCCTGTTCGAATCGAGGTTCCCGCCCGTCGAGGGCCCGCGCGCGCGCGCCGAGAGCCGGCGCCGGCCCCGGAACGGCGAGCTGGACGACGACGACGTGAGCGGCCCGACGACACTCGAGCGCGCGGAGGGCCGGCGCACGGCGTCTGCCGCGGCCGCGCCCGCTCCCGGCCCCTACGACGACATCGTCTCGACCTTCACGGACGAGAGGAAGATCGTCCTCTCCGACGACACGCCGTTTTCCGAGCACCTCAAGACTCTGGAGTCCGTGAAGGGCCTGTCGGACTTCGTCCTCAAGCACGCTAAGCCGCGCGACCACTACGAGCGCGCGTTCCTCATGGAGCTCGTCCTCGAAGGGCTCGTCCAGCACCTCCGGATCGCGCGCGAAGACCTCGATTCGACTGTCACCTACGCGGAGCTCGCGAAGTTCAACCTGATGCGCAGCCGGGGGTAGGCGCCGCCGCGGGCGCAGGGCTGAAGCACTGCCGGCGCGTGATCCATAGCAAGGGAGGCCGCTTCATCGGGCGAGAAGGGTGCGCGGGTCGTTCGTGCCGTTGTCGATGGTGCTCGCGTAGGCGGCAAAGGCGCCGCCGGACGTCGCCGTCGTGAGGACGAGCGTCGCGTTCGTGACGTTCGATCCTCTCGAGAGCGTGCGGGCGACCCCCGAAATCTGCGTCATCTCCAGAGGCAGCAGCGGCACGGTCTGCGAGCCGAGGCTCGCGCCGCTCGCATCGAGCAGGGCGAGGGAGACGGTCACGGGACTCGACGTCGCGTTCGCGAGGATCAGGTTCGTGCGGAAGGATGCGTCGTCGGAAACGGCCACGATCGTCCTCTGGGAGCCGCTCGTCACGAGGTCGGCGGAGGCGAGCGCCGGGACACTCTGGCCGAAAGTGCCCGCCCCGCCCGGATTGGGCGTCGACGTCTGGCCGACGACGTTGAGCGACGTCGTGCCGGCGCTGATCAGGATCGCGCCGTAGTCCGAGCTCGTAACGCCGAACACGGAGCCGAGCACGTCCGGGTAGGTCACGGAAGCCCCGGCGGCGAGGTTGAGCGTCGAGGTCGCTCCCGTCGTTCCGTCCTTGTCGTGGCCGAGGAACTTCAGGGTCAGGCCGGCGGACGCCGTGCCGGTGTTCGCGATCGTCAGCGTCGTCGTGTAGAAGGCGCCTCCCACGCCGGGCCCGTGCGCCGAGGAAGGCAGGATCCACGCCGTCGTCGGAGCCGACCCCGCGAGGTTCCACCCGACATCCGCGAGCGCCTGGCCCGTGATGAGGAGGCTGTGAACGCCAGCCCTGTAGTAGGGCTCGAGGGCCTCGTAGGGGCTCAGAGAGCTGTCCCAGTGGGAGACCGAGGAGCCGTCCAGCCACGGGTTGGGCGCGTACATGCGCACCCGGCCCCCGGACGCGACGCCCGACGAGAAGAGGCTCGACTTCGCCTCGACTTGCGGACCCGTCCAGACGAGGTTCCCCGAATCCGTCGAGGACGCCGCGCGCTGCGCGTCCGTCATGGCGGGCCACGCGAGACCCGTGGAGAGGTCGAAGAGTCTCTCCTCGAAGGCGTCGGGAAACGGACCGGACGTGTCCGCGAGTTCGCCGCCGTTCTGATCGACGAGGCACACGAACCCGAGACCATGCGCGATCTCGTGGTTCACGACGGCGACGAAGTCGATCTTGCTGGGACCGGCGGCACCGTCGAAGCCGAGGTACCAGGAGGCCGGAAAGGGGCAGGCGGACGTGCCGATCTTCCCGCTGAACGTCGTCACCATCTCCGGCATGGTCGTCTGGACCTGGCCGGAAAACTCGTTGGCGAGCGCCCCGACGTACCAGACTCCCTGCTGCGGGAAAGTCGGGTCGTCGCGAAAGACCTCCTGCGGGCCGGTCTGGGCGAGGACCGCGTCGGTCGCCGTGCAGGTGATCGAGGAGTCCGTCGCGAACGAGGCCTGCACGCGGATGGGGAGGGAGCTGTTGACGCGGCTGCTCCAGAGCGAAAGTCCGTACTGAAGGGCCGCCATCCGCTGCGCACCGAGCGAGGTCGCCGTGTTCCCACCGACGGGCGACACTGGAGTCGGATCGTTCAGTCCCGTCCCGGCCGCGTCGACGTTGACGACCTGGAACGTCGCCTGGCCGAACGCCGGAACGGCGCCGAGGAGAAGCGCGAGTGAGAGGATCGCGAGACGCTCACTTCTCACTCGGAACCTCGCCTTGACCCGCCGCGGCGGGATCCTGTCTTGCGGGGAGCGCGCTTGCGGACTTGCACGTGGTCGTGATCGCGCCCGCCGCGTCCCGGTGCGCGACCACGGCCATCTGGTACCGGCCCTTGAGGTCGACCCTCACCGCGCCGCTCGCGAGGCGCATGCCGGCGAGCGGGGCGCTGCTGACGGCCGGATGCGGCGCGGCGGACGCCGGTGGAGCGGCCGCGATCATCCCCGTTCGGGGATCGATCGCGATCCTCTGGGCGGGCGGCGTCCGTGACGTGCCGGAAGAAACGTCGTCCGGATCGGACGCGTGAATGGGGAGGCCGGCGGCGATCAACAGGAGTCCGAGGAGAGTAGTGAGAATCTTCATGACTACCTTTTATGCCGAGCGCTCGGTCTCGGGCAGACCGTCAAGAGCAGAATCCATGCCCGGATTTGGCGTCATCGCAGGGAGAAAGGCGCGAATTACGCTCGCATCTAGCCTGCCGGCTGAGTCCGATCCTCCACCGAGACGCCCTTCTTCCCCTCGGACTTGACGCGGTGCATCTGCGCGTCCGCCCGCCCGAGAAGCACGTCGATGTCGTCCTCGGTGGGACCGAAGCAGATCGCGCCGACGCTCAGCGAGACCACCTCGCCCTCCCCCGCTTCGAGCAGCCGGGAGCTCAGCTCGGTCAGCAGGCGCCGCCCGGCTTCCGCGTCCGTGCGGGGAAGCAGGATGGCGAACTCGTCGTCACCGATCCGGGCGACGAAGTCCGTTTCCCGCAGCCAGTCGAGTATCAGCCGGGCGATCCGCCGGAGAACGGCGTCGCCCGCCGCATGGCCGTGCCTGTCGCTGATGGCCTTGAAGTCGTCGAGATCCACGTAAGCGAGAGTCATCGCGCTGCCATCGCGCCGGCTACGTTCGATCTCCAGCTCCAGCCGGTCGAAGAATGCGCGCCGGCTCGCGACGCCCGTCAGCTCGTCCGTCCGGGACCGTGCCTGATCCCGGTCGAGAGCCTCCTTCAAGGTCCCGAAGGCGAACGCGCACAGGAGGAAGAGGCCGAGCTCCACGTCGGTGTTCCAGACGGCGATCAGCCTCGGAACGGACGTCCCGGCTCCGAGCGCGAGAGCCAGCCGGACACCGGCGCACAGGAATGCGCCCGCGACGCCCGCTCGGCGGCTCACGAACCAGGTCAGCAGGAAGATCGGCCCGGTGTAGAAGATGGAGACCGAGATCTGCTCTCCGGTCACGAGGTCGATCCACGCCACCAGGGCGACCAGGCAGATGAAGAGGACCATATGACGCCCCGGCGACAGCCGACTCAGGGCCGACCAGATCCCGGCGAGGAGATTCAGCCGCCCCGAGCCGCGGCGTCCCACGTCTCCCGGGCGCCGCGTGGCGCTCGCGACCGTTCGATACTTCAATGCGCTTACCTCGCCGCCGGCGGTTGCCGCCCAGGAGGATCCTACGCGTTGGACGGAGAGATCTCCGCGAGGATTACCGGCGCGTAATCCTTCCGACCCCCGGGCCGTCTGATCGTCCATGCCGACGACTGCCGAGTCCCCGCGCTCGCCCGGCGCTCTCCCCATCCTCCTCGCCGTCTTCGCTCTCGCTTCCGCCACGACGGCCGCCTCCGCCGGGCCGGCGCCGCCCACAGGCCCGTGCTCTCTCCCCCTTCCGGAGCTCTACGACCGGATCTCGCCTGCCGTCGTTTCAGTCACCACGGCGTCGATCAATCCCTACGACACGGCCAGCCGGATCGAGCGACGTGCCGGCTCCGGGGTGATCGTGGACGCCGGAGGCCTGGTCCTGACGAATTCTCACGTCGTCTTCGGGCGTCAGATCGTCACCGTCACGCTCGACGACGGGACCGCGCTGCCCGCGCAAGTCGTCGGCGCCGACCCGATCTTCGACATCGCGTTCCTCAGGATCCCGCCGCCCGCGACCGGGTTGCTGCCCGTGGCTCGCCTGGGCGACTCGGATGCGCTGCGGGTCGGCGACGAGGTCTACGCGATCGGAAATCCGTTCGGCCTCGAGCAGACCCTGACGCGCGGGATCGTCTCGGCCGTGAACCGGGTCCTTCCCGGCGCCCAGTGGTCCTTGAAGGAGCCTTTGATCCAGACCGACGCGGCGATCAACCCCGGCAACTCGGGCGGGCCGCTCGTCAACCGCTGCGGCGACATCGTGGGCCTCACGACGGCCATCATCCCGGACGCCCAGAGCATCGGATTCGCGGTCCCGGCGAGCCTCATCAAGGCGGCGAGCGCGGATCTTCTTCAGAACGGGCGCGTGATCCGGCCCTGGGTGGGCGTACAGGGAGCGCTCGTGGCGCCCGCGCTGCGCGAGCTCTTCCGCGCACCTCTCGCGGAGGGCCTCCTCGTCGAAATCGTCGAGCCCGGGAGCCCGGCCGCCGGCGCGGGTGTGCGTGGCGGCGACCTCGACGTCGTCATCGGCGGCGATCCCCTCCTCGTCGGCGGCGACGTCATCACGGCGATCAACGGGACGCCGGTCGACACCGCGAAGGTTCTGACGGTCGCCCTCTCCAGCCTCCGCGTCGGCGAGCAAGTTGTGTTGACGCTCTCGCACGGGGGCGAAACGCGCACGCTGGATCTCGTCGTCGGCGAGCGTCCCGTCCCGCGTCAGGAACTCCCGGAGTCCGGCCTCGACAGTCTCGCCTCCGGGATGCACCGGCCGTCCGCCGGGGGTTCCCGATTCGTGCCCGGAGGCCGTTGGAGCTTCTGACGGCGGTTTCAGGCGCGGCGGCGTAGCCTCTCGAGCACCGGGAACGCGACCGCCGGAAGGGTCGCGAGGCGGGCAAGGCCCGTCGTCGCGCGGATCTCGCCGGCGTCCGTGATGAGCGCGCCCTCGACGCCCGGCGACCTGTCGAGGAGGTCGAAGCCCGCGTCGGGGCCGAGGAGCATCGCGAGCGTCGTGAAGCGCCCGGCCTCGAAGGCCGTCCGCGCGACGGCCGTGGCCGACGCGACGCCGCGCGCGGGCCAGCCCGTCGTCGCGTCGAGGATGTGGTGGTAACGCACGCCGTCCTTCACGAAGCCGCGCTCGTAGTCGCCGGACGTCGCGACGCCCGCGTCCCCACGAAGGTTCAGCGCGAACGCGACCTTGCCCTCGCGCCGCGGGTGCGCGACCCCCACGCGCCATGGGCGGCCGTCGCCGCGGCTCCCCACGGTACGGACGTCGCCCGCGAACTCGACGATGGCGGACGAGACCCCGGCCTCGCGGAGCACGTCGGCCGCGCGGTCCACGGCGTACTCCTTGCCGACGCCGCCGAGGTCGATCTCCATGCCGGGCTTCCTCAGGAAGACCGTCCCGTCTCGCCGCGCGACCGACGCCCCGGAGACGAGCGGCAGCAGCGCCGCGACCTCCTCCGGAGACGGCACGCGCTGCGCCTTGAAGTCCCAGGCCTTCCGGAGGACGCCCACGGTCGGGTCGAAACGCCCGCCGGACTCCTTCCAGAGGTCGAGCGCCGCGCCGACGAGGAAGTCCGTCTCGGCGTCCACGGCGACGGGCGTGCGCCCGGCGTCGCGGTTGATCGCCGAGACGACGCTCGTCTCGCGGAAGCGCGAGAACTTCACCTCGACACGAAGGGCCTCGTCTTCGACAGCCCGCGCGAGCGCCTCGGCGGCCGCGCGGCCGCGGCGATCCACGAACCGCACGACGGCCCGCCCGCCCATGAGGGCGAAGCGCGTCGTGTAGAGAGCCGGGCCGTCGCCGTCGCTCAGTAGCGCCATGTGAAGCCGGCGGAAATCGTCGTGACGGCGAGGTCGGCGGCCGAGACCGTCGCAGAGCCCGCGGGGCTCGTCTTCGTCGCGGCCTTCGAGACCGTGAGCGCGTCCTTGCCGACCTGCGACTGGACCGTGAATCCTAGATTCACGTCGACCGACTCGCTCATCTTGTGCTTGACGGCGAGGCCGCCGAGGATGCTCGAGAACGCCGCGAGCCGGTAATCCGACGACATGAACTCCTGCTTCGCCGCGAACGTGTTCCCCCAGAACGAAGCGGCCGACTGCGTGTAGAGGCGCACGCTCGGCGAGACGAGCCAGTCTTCGTTCAGACGGTGGTCGTACTGAAGCTCGAGCGTGTGCGCCTTCAAGGACCAGTCGTCCCAGTAATAGCGGTACGTCGCCTTGAGCGCGCCGCCCCAGAGGAAGTAGTGGCCGTACTTGCTCACGATGGCCCAGCGCTGGCGGGTGTCGGGACGGTGTTCCGGAATCTCGACGAAGCTGGCGGGCGTCCCGACGGGGACGATCTTGTAGGGGTCATCGAGATAGCCCGACTGCTTCATGAGCGAGGCCGAGACGTCGAGGAGGTCGCGCTCGCCGAGGATCCACGTTCCGCCGAGCGCGAAGCCCTGCTGCTTCTTCGGCAGCTCGAGTTTGTTCGTGACGGGGGCGACGATGTCGCTCGAGAAGTCCACGCCGCCGTGCAGCGTGCCTCGCCCACCCGCGAACGTCCATGCGTCCGAAAAGCCGACGCTCCGGGCCGTGTAGTCGTTCTCTTTCGCGTACGACACGTCGATCGATGGCAGGTTCGACCCGATCTTCCGGCCCCAGGCGAGGCCGACCGACTTGCGCCGGTCGTTGTACGAGGCGAGCGGAAGGCTGCCGCCGGCGATCGTGTGGCCCGAGGCGGACGTCGTCACGTCGACGGACGGATAGCCGCCCGTCGGCGACGCGCCCGAGATCGAGTCGTAGGCGAGAAGGAGGTCGAGGGTCCCCCACGCGTCGCCGAGATCCTGGTGGACGTTGACGACCGGGTCGATGACCTGCGTCCGGCCGCCCGACTCCTTGTAGTAAAGGAGCCGCGCGTCGATCTGCGACTGCGCCTGGGCCCCGTGCGCCGCGAGCGCCCCGGCGCCAACTGCGAGGAGCGGGAGAGACGGACGGCGGGAGGCCTTGCGGGCGCGGCGCTGTGCGCGGCGAAGGGCCCGGCGAAGGGCGCGCTCAGTTGCAGCCACAGCCGCCTCCCGCCGCGCCGCCGTTGCCGGCCGCCCCTTCCTTGCTCGCGTGGATGTGCTCGCGCAGGACCTGCGTGATCGTGTCGCCGTCGAGACTCATCATCGGGTCGGCGAGGTAGCCGCGCTGCCAGGCCTTGACGCCGCCCGTCGCCTGGACCGAAGGGGCCACGCGGACGCCCGAGTCCCCGCCGAGCGCCCCGCCCGCGAGAAGGGTCACGACCGCCGCTTCCACCTTCGCATGCACGGCCGCACCGCCGCCCTCGAAGCGCGCCGCGATGCGGCCCTGCCGGTCGAGGACGAATGTCGTCGGCATCGCGACGACGTTGAAGGCCTCGCCGGCCTGCCCCGAAGCGTCCCTGAGGATCGTGAAGCCCACGGGCACGGCGTTCAGGAACGCGATGATCGCGTCGTCGTTCGCGTCGAGCGTGAGGCCAAGGACGCGCAGTCCCTGTTTTTCGTATTTCCTCTGGAGAGCGTCCATCGCCGGGAAGCTCGTCCGGCATGGCACGCACCAGGGCGCCCAGAAGTCGAGGACCACGACGCTCCCCTTGAGCGACTCGAGCGAGAACGAAGCGTCGTTCATCTGGCGCAGCCTCACGGCAGGCGCCGGATCGGCACCGCGGGCCGGAGTGGCGAACACAGTCAGGGCGAGAACGACGATGGAAAGTCGTTTCAAGGCGATATCTCCTCTCTGATTCCCGCGCCGATGCAAGAGCAATACCCTGAGAGAACGTCTCAGAATTCGGACGGAGGCGAGTCGAACTTCAGCGGTAGCGTCACAGAAACGGAAGGCCCGCCGCCGACCGCGCGCGACTACCGCTTCACCGGCCCGAGGTACTTGTCGAGCCAGTCGAGGCTCTCGCGGATGAAATCCTTGCGGGGCGGCGCGTGGCCGGACTCGTAGATGACATGCTTCTTGTCCTTCGCGGGCGTCCCGAGGAGGCGGAAGAGCGGAAGCTGTGACGACTCGACAGGGAAGAAGTGGTCGTACCGGCCGTTCAGCATCAGCACCGGTATCTTCACTCGGCCCACGAAGTTGATCTGGTCAGCCTCGGGAAGCGCCCGCTGGAACTCGAGCCCCCCGGATTCAAGAATCGCGGTCTTGAAACGGTTCTCCACCGCGAGGACGATTGGCGCGACGGCGCTCCCCCAGCTCAGGCCGAGGTACGCCAGGTTTCCGCGGTCGATGTCCTTCCGCGCCTCGAGGTAGTCGATCGACCGGCCCAAGTCCTTCGACCATGCGACGTTGTGGTCGCGCCAGAAGGCGGTCGGCTCGGGATAGTCCGATCTCAGGTCGTCCCGCCGCTCGAAGGTGCTCTTGTAGATCGGGGCCATCAGTGCCCGGCCGCTCTTCGGGATGAAGTCCGCGTACGGCGAGAGCGTGAACTTGTCCGCGTGCATCGCGCCCGAGCCGGGAAAGTAGACGACCGTCTGGTATGGCGGGGTCCCGTTCTTCGGCAGATACAGGTGGGCAATGACGCGCTCGCCGCCGTACGCCGCGTCGAAGCTGATCTTCTCCCGCGTCCAGTCTTCCGTCGTCTCCGTCTCCTCGACGCGGGCGTTCAACTCTCCCTTGTCGTAGGCATAGAGCCCCTTGAAGGCGCGGAAGACGTCGTCCGAGACCGGCTTCTCCTTCGAGAAGTCACGCGTGGCGGGCTCGATCCTCGCGAGCGCGGCCGTTGGCGGTGGCGCGGCGAGCTTCACACACCGGAACCCGTAGTTCGACCGGCGATCCCACGGCGACTGCGCGTCCTGATCGATGAACATGTACGTCGGCTCGCCGAAGCCTCCGCCGAGAACGAACCTCTTGCCGCGCCCGCTCTGGTTCCAGCACCACTCCTTGACGTTGCCCGCCATGTCCGTCGTCCCGAAGCCGCTGACGGCGCCGTCGCCTCCGACCGGAACCGTCCCGGCACCCGAGAAGTTGCTGCCCGGAACGATGAGCAGGCTGGCCTGCGTCTGCGCGGCCCAATTCCAGTGGTAGATGGTGGGAAGGCTCTTCCCTGCGAATGCGGCGTAAGCGGCGGCCTCATACCAGCTCACGCCCGCCACCGGATGCTTCTCCTGACCTTTCGCGAAGCTGCCCAGCTCCCAGGTCGCGGGACCGGGGCGCCCCGTCGTGTCGCGGAAGAAAGCCACCGCCTCCTCCCACGGCACGATGCGGCCGTTTCTGACGAAGGGTTGCTTCCAGAACTCGCGCTTCTGGTAGCCCCCGGTGTCGACGAACTTCTTGTATTCCTCGTTGGTGACTTCGTGGTGGTCGATCAGATAGTCGTCGAGCGGGATCTCGGGAAGCTGATCGAGCCCGGGGATCGCGAGACCGATTGTTCCACCCGGCACGCGCACCATGTCGGCCGGAACGCTCCCCTCCGGATCCAGCCGGAACGCGAGGTTCGGCGGGATCTTGTGGACGATCGTCCACGTCGGCGCGATCTGGTATGCGGCGGCGAAACCGGGCTTCGCGACCCGCCAGACGTAGTAGTTCTTCGGCACGCGGATCTTCGCCAGCGGCGTGCGTCCGAGGTTCTCCCAGCTGCGCGAATCGCCCCTGTAAGGCCGGTACGACACGTCGGCCCCGGACGGAACGCTCTCGGCGGAGACTTCGATTGTCGTCTGCATCCAGAGTTTTTCCAGCGCAGGATCCAACGGAAGCACGAGGCGGGCTCTACGCGCCAAAGCAGCCGCCTTTGCAAAATCCTCTTCGGCCACCAGCCGCGTTATTTCGGGAACGGCGGTCTCGTGGACCCACCGCGCCCGGGAGATGCGATGCCAGAACCACCCGGCCACGAGAACGGCTACGACGGCCGCGGCGGCGAACAGCACGCGGGCCCTCCGCGAAAGCCCCGCTGGTTGCGCCGGAGCCATCGACGCCTGCAGCGCCTTCAATGCGGCGTGAACTTCTTCCGCGCTCGCGTAGCGGCGCCCGGGATCCTTCTCGAGGAGCTTCCGGACGATCGCCTTGAGCGGCTCCGGGACCGGCTTCTCGCCGAAGTCTCGCGGCTCGGCGTGCAGGATGGCGTCCGCGACGGCGACGGTCGTGCTCCCCTGGAACGGCAACCGCCCCGTGACCATCTCGTAGAGGACGACGCCGAACGAGAAGAGGTCGCTGCGCCGGTCGACCGCCTTTCCGAGAAGCTGCTCGGGCGACATGTAGGAGAGCGTCCCCAGGGTCGTCCCTTCGCGCGTCAGCTCCGGCGCCGCTTCGCCGGACGCGGGTCCGGTCGCGAGGCGCTTCGCGAGGCCGAAGTCGAGGATCTTCACCTGCCCGCGGGACGTGAGCGCGATGTTGCCGCTCTTGACGTCGCGGTGGAGGATGCCCGCGCGGTGCGCCTCGGCGAGCCCATCGGCAATCTGCAGGCCGATCGCGATCGCCTCTTCCGCGGGAAGAGGCCCGTGTGCGAGCGACGCATGGAGGGTCTTCCCCTCCACGAGCTCCATCACGATGAAGGTCTTGCCGCCCGCCTCGGCGAGGTCGTAGACCGTGCAGATGTTCGCGTGATTGAGAGCCGACGCGGCCATGGCCTCCCGGCGGAATCGTTCGCGCCGTTCCACATCACGGGCGAAGTCCTCCGGGAGCACCTTGATCGCCACCATCCGCCCGAGCCTCGTGTCACGCGCCCGGTAGACCTCGCCGAATCCTCCGGCGCCGAGGAGCTCGAGCACCTCGAAGTGATCAAGCGTGGTCCCGGAGGCGATCGAAGAAGCGGGCGCCCCGCGCGAACCCGCGCCCGGCGAGGGCGTCGCGGCCGTCATCTCCCGCGACAGATCGGAGCTTTCGCCCGGGTCTTTGCCGGTGCCTCCCGGCTTTTTCGAGTCATCACCCCCGGCGGTCATCAGGGGAGAGCATACCGGGCGGCTGTAGACTTCCCGTCATGCCAATGAACAGACGTGACCTCCTCGGCGCGGCCGCCGCCACGGCCGCCGTGTCGTCTCTCCCCCGCTTCGCCTTCGCCGCCGACGACCGCGCGAAGGTCTACGCCGAGATCGAGAAGCGCCACGGCGAGGCCGTCCAACGCCTGCAGGACTGGGTGAAGAACCCGTCCATCGCCGCCGAGAACCGCGGCATGGAGCAGGGCTGTGCGCAAATGATCGCGCTCGCGAAGGACGCGGGCTTCCAGCAGGCGACGAAAATGCCGACCTCCGGCCACCCCGGCGTCTTCGCGACGCTCGACGCGGGCGCGCCGCGCACCGTCGGCCTCTACTTCATGTACGACGTGAAGCAGGCCGACCCCGCCGAGTGGTCCTCGCCGCCGTTCGAGGCGCGTCTCGTGGACAAGCCGGGCTTCGGCAAGGCAATCGTCGGCCGCGGCGCCGTCAACCAGAAGGGCCCGGAGTCCGCGTTCCTCGCGGCTCTCCACGCCTTCAAGGGCGCGGGCGCAAAGCTGCCCGTCAACCTCGTCCTCGTCGCCGAGGGTGAAGAGGAGATCGGCTCGCCGCACATCCGCGAGATCGTGCAGAAGCCCGAGGTCCTCGCGGCGCTCGGGAAGACGATGGGCGTCTTCATGCCGTCGGCGAGCCAGGACCCGGACGGCTCCCTCACGGTCTCCCTCGGCGCCAAGGGCGTCGTCGAGCTCGAGCTCGTCTCGAGCGGCGCGAAGTGGGGCCGCGGCCCGTCGAAGGACGTCCACTCCGCGAACCGCGCGCGCCTCGACAGCCCCGCCTTCCACCTCGTGCAGGCCCTCGCGACGCTCGTGAACGCGGACGGCGACCCCGCCATCGACTCTCTCGCGGCGGCCGCCAAGCCTCCGACGCCCCAGCAGAAGGCGATGCTCGACGCGGCAGCGGCCCGACTCGACGAAGCCACGGCGAAGAAGATGCTCGGCGCGACGCGGTGGGCCCACGACGAATCGTGGCGCGCTTCGCTCGAGCGCCTCTGCTTCTCGCCGACGGTGAACATCCAGGGCCTCGTTGGCGGCTACATGGGCCCCGGCGGCAAGACGATGCTCCCGAACAAGGCGGTCGCGAAACTCGACCTGCGCCTCGTCCCCGACATGACGTTCGACGACGCGATCGCGGCGCTCAAGGCGCACCTCCAAAAGCGCGGCTTCGGCGACATCGAGGTCAACGTCTCGGGCGGCTACGGCCCGACGGAGACGTCCGCCGACGCGCCGCTCATCCGCGCGCAGATGGCCGTCCTGAAGCGCGGCGGCCTCGACCCGTTACTGTGGGTGCGGAACGCGGGCTCGTACCCGGGTTACGTCTTCACGGGCGAGCCGCTCAAGCTGGCCTCCGGGCACCACGGCCTCGGCCACGGCAGCGGCGCGCACGCGCCCGACGAGTACTACGTCATCGAGTCGACCAATCCGAAATTCTCGGGTTACGACGGTGCCGTGCGCTCTTTCGTCGACTACCTATACGAGCTGGCTGCGATCCGCTGAGAACTGCCGTCCTCCTCCGCTGGAGCGCGGGAATCCTCGCCGCGTACGGCGTCGTCCGCGCGCGGCGCGGCACGCTCACGCCGGCCGTTCTCCTCCTCGCGGCGGCCTTCCCGCTCTACGCGCTCTACACGGGAAACGCCGTCAACCTGACGACGGGCGACAACGCGGCCACACGCGTCCTTCCGTCGCTCCTCCTTACGCGCGGCACCGTCGACCTCTCCAAGACGCCGCCCTTCGACGGACCCAATCCCCACTACGCCGGAGTGCGAGGCGGCGCCGTTCCTCGCGCTCGCGTGCATTCCGCTTTTCCGGTCGAAGGAGCCGATCCGGCACTTGCTGCTCGCGCTCTTCGCCATCGCCGCGGCCACCCAGCTCCTCCTCGCGTACAACCTGGCCGCGTCGGACTGGAACGGCCGCGTCTTCGATCGTGCCGGACGGCGCTCTCTCTGGTATTGGGATCGGGGCCAGCTGGCGGCGGCCTGGGGGGCATCGGTTCACATCGACGGAGCCCCGGCGACGACGCCCGGAGGCGACGATCTCTGGGGCTCCGTGGACGAGCCGGCCGAGGACGCCGCCGTCGCGGGACGGCTCCGCGTGCGCGGCTGGGCGCGAATTCCCGGCGCGGACCTTCCCGTCACGGTCTACCTCGACGACGAGCCGCGTCCGCCCGTGTCCTCCGCGCGCCCTACGGCCGCGTCCGGCGCTACCCCGCCCGCTCGTTCGTCTGGAAGAAGGACTGACGAGCGGCCTCGCGCGCGCAAGCGGCGAGATCCCGTGTCCCTCATCCCTCCCTCCCTGATCATCGCTACGCGGGCACCCGTCCGGCCCTCCGATTCTCACTCCTCCAGGGTGATCGCGAACACGCTGATCCCCGCGGGCGAGATCCTCTCTTCGCCGACGGCCCGGATCGCGAGAATCGGAATGCGGGGCTTCGAGACGGCAAACGTCGAGACCACGAGGACGTCCGCGTCCGTCGTCTTTCCCCAGTAGACCCTCGAGGGATCGACGGCGCCTCCGCGCCGTTCGAGCACGTACTCGAAGGCATCCACGTCGAGCCGGACGGGAATCCTCTCGATCGAAGCGTCCGCGTACCTGACCTCCAGGAACGAGAGGATCGGCGCATCGTTTCGACGGTCCGTCACGCCGGCAGTCACGATCGCATGAATCCTCGAGCACGGGATCCCTGGGACCGGGATCTCGGTCGGAGAGGCGGCGCGGCACGTCGTCACGACGTTCGGTTTCCCCGCAGGGGAGAGGTGGAAGAGGCTCCGTGCCGAGTTCAGGCTCCCGCTGTCGAGCCTCGGGTAGTGGTCCCAGGAGTTCTCCGGAGCGTTCACCAGGAACGGGTCGAGATCGTAGCGGGCGTTTGCGGCGGAGCCGAAAGCGAGGCGGTGCCATCGCCGAAGGTCGCCGCGGATCAGGAACTGTTTGTTCACGGGATCGGAGTCCGGACGCCAGCCCGGGATCCACGCGGCGGCCAGCTGACCGTTCGAGAGGGACCAGAGCGACTCAGGATGAGGTTCGAGGACCTCCCAGCTCCAGGAGTGGACTCGCGAGCCATATGCGAAGAGCACCTGGGTGGCCGTCGCCAGGAGGACCGAGCCCAAGAACGCGAATCGAACTCGTCCGAGGCGGCTCCAGTTCTGCCAGATGGGGATGAGAAGAAGAGGAAGGAACGGGGCGGCCTCCGTCATGAGGCGCGGGCCGACGCTCTGGCCGCCCCACCACTTGTCATAGCCCGATGCCAGGCCGAGGGTGCCGGCCACCGAGAGCAGGGCCACGAGCCACCACCTTCGGGTCGAGGGATCCCGGCGGACCAGCACGGCGGCGAGGGGAAGAAAGAGCAGATAGGGAAAGAAGACGAGAACGCCGCGGCTCGGGCTGATGAGGTTCCCGGCCAGCCCCTCGAGGATCGTATGCCCCCACATCCCGGCCTGAGAGTTCATGAGGGCATAGCCGCCGAGCGGATGGCCGTAAATCGACCGGAGACAGAAGCCGGTGATCACGATCACCGCGCCCGCGGCGGCACCGAACGCGATGCCGTCCCGCCGGCGGCGCAGGAGGAGGGCGAGCCCCACGCATCCGATCGCGATCAGGGCGCTCGGGCGGCAGAGGAACGCTCCCCCCATCGCGAATCCCGCTCCGATCACGCTCGGGAGGGAAGCGTCCTCCGGCAGGAGAAGAGCGAGGGCGAGGCAGAAGAAGAAGACCTCGCCCGTCGTCGAGAAGAGCGACTGCCCCACGCAGGTGAACGCGGTCGTGCCGAATGCGAACACGGCAAACGTCGCAATCGCGACGTGCTCTCCGAATCGGCGCCTCACGCCGGAGAGGAGAAGGAGCGCCGAGGCGACGGCCAGCAGCGCGGCCAAGTGCTTCTCGGAGCGGTCGAGGAACGGCTCGGTGACGACCCCGCGCGAGGCGGCCAGAGCCATCGCCGCGTAGGGGACCGAGAGGATTCCGGTTCCGAGCGGAAAGCTCGGCAGGATGCGATCCCCGATCCGGAGGGCCGAATAATGGAGAGGCTCCTTGCGGAACGCTGGGATGCTCGAGAGCTCGATCGTGTGTCGGCGAAGCAGCAGAGGTCCGAGCTCCCGCGTCGCCATGTTGTCCCCCGACGACAGGAGCGCTCCGTTCCCAAGGAGGAGTCCGTAGAAGGGAAGCGCGAGCAGCAGCACGGCGTCCAGGCGGTTGAGACGATTGCCTCGCGCGTCGGGGGCTCCGAAGAGGCCTCTCTCGGCGAGCCACACGTACGACGCGAAGACCACCGCGGTCAGCAGGAGAGGGTGCCACCGGCTCGGCCCGTAGAAGAGGCTCTGGGGATCGAGGAAGAGCGGTGAGGCCGCGACCGCGAGCGCGCCGAAGGCCAGCGCGTTCTTCAGGCGATGCGCCGTCCGCACTTCGTTCTCGGTCGGCAGCGCCTGAGACCTCAGCGCTGCAGGCAGGCGCCGGAGCCAGCCGCCCTTTCTGAGGCCTCGAACGATGGCGAGGGCCATGGCGAGAAGAAGCGGGCGCTCAAAGCCGCTCACGCGCAGCCGCGCTCCGAGCACGTTGAGCTCGAGGCGGCCTCCCAAGAGCGTGAGGAGAACGGTACCCAGCACAAGGCCAGTTGCGAAGTCGAGCAACCGCTTTCCGATCGGGAGGCTGGGCTCTCTCCGCGCCTTAACGGAATTCATGAGAAGGAGTGTACCGGGGGATGTCCCGTGGCGTGTTGAAAGTGGGATGAAGGACGGGCCTCAAACGCCTCGGACACGGTCGCCGCGTGAGATCATGAAACCGCCGTCCCGACTCTCATCTTCAGAACGAATCGGGACAATCCCTCTGTTTCAGTCGTTCTATTCTGGGGACGCGAGAATTCTACGGTAAAGTTATGGCGTACATCGACAATGCCACAAATGCCAAGGAGCAGGGTGCCGAACTGCGCGGCATGAAAGTTCCTAAGGCATGAGCAAGGCTCGGATTATCGGTCCTTTCCTCGTCGGCCTTCTCATCCTGCCGGGCGCCTGGCTTCCGGAGGGTGCTCTGCCCGTCCGCGCCCATCTCCTCGTGGCGGGCGCCGTGATCTGGGCCCTCGGCGCAACGGCCGCTCGGGTCGCTGGGGTTCTTCTACCGGAGGCGGGGTGGCTCGCCAGGGCCGTCATTGCCTTCGAGGTCGCGGTGGCGGTCGTCGTCGTCCCCGCGACATGGCTCGGCCACTTCGGGCACCTCTCGCCGCGGGCTCTTCTCTTCTGGGTCGTCGTGGCGTTCCTTCTTACACGTCTCTTCGCGGCCCCCGCCCCGGCTTCCGGCGTGGCGTCCCCCGTCGGCATCGGCGCGATTCCATCCCGTCTCGAGAAGGGCGAGCGCTTCCTCCTCGCCATCGCTGTTTGGGCCTTCCTCACCCTCCTGGCGGCAACGGTGATCCGGTACAGATACGCGGCGCCCGGCGAGATTCACTTTGACGACTCCTCCTACCACCTCTCGGCGGTCGCCGCGTGGCGGAGCTTCGGCGATCTCCGGATGATGAAGTTTCCCGTCGGCGACACGGCGATGACGTTCTTTCCGGTCGCGGGCGAGCTCTTCTCGTTCTTCCTGCTGTCCCTCGTTTCGCCGAGTGACTTCCTCGCCCGCTGGTCGGAGCTTCCGTTCGCCGTCTTTTCTCTCGTAGGCGTGGCCGCGCTGGCGGTCCAGCTCGGTCTCGGCCGCCGCTCGGCTCTCCTGGCCGCGCTCTTCTTCGGCCTGACCAGACGGTTCTTCGTGAACGGGCCGCTCATGCTGAGCGCCGGGACGGACTTGGCAACCGCCTTCCACGTCCTGGCGACAATACTGGCTGCCCTCCTCCTGGTGGAGCGCCCTGGCTGGCGCCGGGCGATCGTCGCGGGCCTCCCGCTCGGGCTCCTCATCGGCACGAAGTACACCGGCGTGCTCTTCTCGGCGCCGCTCGGGATCCTGCTCCTCTCGTGCCTCGCCGCCGGAGCATGGCGGGAGAAGCCGGCCCGGTGGGGCCGAGCGTTGACGCTCCTGGCGCTGCTCTCGGCAGTCGCGCTTGTCGTCGGCGGCTACACGTATCTCCGCAACGCCGTGACGGCAGGGAACCCGCTCTTCCCTGCCCCCGTGAAGCTTCTCGGCCATGATCTGTTTCCGGGCTGGCCGAGCGTCAATCCCGAAGCGTGGAAGGCAGACCCCGTCCATGCCCTCGAGCCGTGGGGCTTTCTCTGGAAACGAATCGACCTCTTTGGCCCGATCTTCCGCGTCACGCTCCTCCCGGCGGCGCTCCTGGCGCCGCTCGTCGCGATCGTGCTGGCGCTGCGACGTCGCGAACGGCTCGTGACGGCGATCCTCATGGCGCTTCCTATCGCTCTCTACGTCGAGTTCGTGTTTCTGATGAACGACCACCGCGAGAACCGGTATTTCGCAGCGGCGCCGGCCCTCGCCTCCGTGGCGCTCTTCTGGCTCCTGGCGCGGGCCGGCAAGGGAGCGCAAAACGCCGTGCACGTCGCGGGGGCGGCGGCCGTCATCGCGTGTGTCTTTGCGACGACCCCGGCGGACACCCTGAGCTCCGGACCGGTTTGGATCGGCGCCGCGGCTCTCGCCGGCGCGGCGGCCACGCTTGCCGCCGGGCTCCTCGGTCGCCGACCGATTCCGGCGGCCCGCCTCGCACTCGCTGCCTTCGCGATTTTCCTGCTCTTCGGGCCTCTTCCGTTGATGATCAAGCGATTCGAGTCGGATCGCTACTCCGAGAAGCCCGTGGCGGCCGAGGTGGACCGAAGGACACAGGGGAAGGGGGCTGTCATCGCGTACGCGGGATGGAACCAGCCCTATCCCTACTTCGGCTCGCACCTGCAGAACCGGGTCGAGTTCGTCCCGACCACGAGCCGCGGGCCCAGCCCCTATTACACCTGGAGGGGCGATGCCAAGATAGGGCCTTCCGGCGGCTCGCTCGTCGAGTGGCTCCGGAACCTGCGGAGCGCGGGTGTGGGGTATGTCGTGGCAGAGGGGCCGCCGTCGGGAAGCCTCGAGGCGACGTGGGTCGCTCTCTTCCGCGACGCGATCGTGCCGCTCGCCTTCGATGGCTGGGCGGTCCTCTCTCAGGTGCGGGAGGGATCGGAAGCGAAGCCTCCTCGCCTGGCTCTTCTGGCCGAGTCAGACGCGGCCGGCTCGTTCCTCGACAAACGCACGGGCCTCGGGCGAGACGCGGCGGCTGCGGGAAAGCCGGCGTTCGTGATCCCGGCGGCTGGCGGAGGATTCCTCTTCCCTCCGACAGGGCACCAATTCCAGTGGCTTCGGATCGAGCTTGCCTCGGGGCCTGCCCCGCCGGAGCCGGTAGCCGTTCGTATCAACGGACAGGAGGTCGGGCGCCTTCCTCCAGCATCCTCGGCGGTGAAGATCCGCTTCGGAATCCCGGCGGGAGCCTGGAGCGAGGACGGAAACGCCATCGAGCTCTCTCCGGTTGGGGTAGGGAAACGGCCCGATGCACGGGCCCGGATCGGCGCGACGGAGATCGAGACCAGGACCCCGCTCTCGGCGGAGAGCTCTGGTTTCTGGGCCGGCAGTCGGGCTGTTCTCCGCGCGGGAGCGGAGAAGGTGGTGCGGTCGGGGACCGGTTATCATCTCGCGCTCCTTTCGCGGGAGCTGGACCGGATCGCCCACGTCCGATCGTTCGACACTTGCGGATCGCGTGAGGCTTCCGACGAGCTTTCGACGTTCGTCGAGGGGCTCGCGCCCGGCACCGTCGTTCTCGGCGCCGTTTCGGACGACGGTTCGAGGTCGCTCTCGGCACGAGCTGTCGCGGCCCTGGAATCGCTGGGCTGCGCCGTCGACCTGCGCGACCGCTTTCGGCAGGGCCACGCATTCATCGGCGTGAAGGGGGCGGCGAAGGGGACCGTTCCCGAGTGGAGCGGGCTGTCGCCTTCTCGCGTCGTCGCGGGACCGGAGCTCGTTCGCGTGGCGGCCCTCGAGCTTTTCTCCGGCGCGGGGCCGGAAGCGAAAGCGCTCGACCCGCTGCCGTGGACTCCGGCGGGCCGCCCGCTCGCGCCCCACGCGCTCTACCGCGTGGACGCGTCCCTGGTCGGGTCGATCGACGTCCCGGCCGAGAACGCCGTCGTGACGGGCCTCCTCAGGGTCTCAGGCTGGGCGCGGATTCCCGGCGAGGACCTCCACGTGACGATCACGCTCGACGGCGAGGAGCGATCGGCCGCGCGCGACGCGCGCGTGCCGCGCCCCGACGTTCAGGCAGCGGTTCCATCCCTGGGAGACTGCCGCTCCGCGGGCTACGACGCGACGTACGCGTTCGAGCCCGGGGACGAGGGCCCGCACGAGATCCAGGTGCTGTTCCGGGCGTCCGACGGCCGGCAGCGCCACTATCCACCGCGGAGATTCACCTGGAAACGTTGAAGCGCGTCGCGACGGCAGCGCTCATCGGCGCCTGGTCGCAACGGCGGTCCAAGGCCTTCGGATTCGGCATCGCGGCGTGTCTCTCGGGCGCCCTTCTTTTTGAAGACCGCGTGGCGCCGCTGTCTCTCCATCGCGGAGAGCCGGATCCGGATCCCCTCACGCGGTTCCTCAAGGAGACGCCGATGGCGGGCGGCCTGTGGGAGATGCCCGACGCCTTCAACGAGACGAACGCGCACCACGTGCTGCGCGCGGCGGACCACTGGAAGCCGCTCGTGAACGGCTACTCCGGTTTCCAGACTCCGCTCGCCCAGAACCTGCATGACCTCCTCGTGGAGGGGAAGACGAAGGAACTGCTGGACGCGCTCGAAGCCGTGCCGGTCTCCTACGTGACGGTGAGGCCGAGGCGCATGATCGAAGAGCAGCGCATGACCGCCGCGAAGCTCGTCGCCGCGGGCTTGGCGTCGCACCGGCTCCTCGATGTCCGCCATTTCCGCCCCGACGACGAGCTGTACGCGGTCGTGAAGACCGAGCCTCGCGCCCGGGCCCTCGAAGGCGGCCTCCCCGCTGCAGGGGATGCCGCGACGTCCACGGAGACAGAGTCGGCGGATCTGACCGGCTCGATCGACCGGCCGGCCGCGGATTCCGTCGTGACGGGCGATCTCACCGTGAGCGGCTGGGCACGCATTCCGGGCCGCGACCTCGGGGTGACCGTTCTCATCGACCGGGCGCCCCGCGTCGCGCTCCGCGAGGTGCGCCTCCCGCGCGCCGACGTAGAGGTCGCCGTACCGCACCTCGGAGATTGCGGGGCCGCCGGCTACGAGCACGTCTTCGCCTTCCAGCCCGGCGACGAGGGCGAGCACGAGCTCTCCGTGGTCTTCCGCGGCCCGGCCGACCGCGTGCGCCACTACCCGTGGCGGAAGTTCACCTGGAAGAAGGGGCCCTGAGGAGCCACACGGTCACCGCGTCGGCCCGCGCGACGAGTGTCGCGCCGCGCCGCTCCGAGGGCCCACCGTCCGCGAAGAGCACGACCGCGTCCTCGCGCCCGTCTCGCGCGTAGCCGCGGCCGAACATCGGCCGCCACTTTTCGTCGATCGCGAAGGGAAGGCGCCCGCGGTCGAGCTCGAGGACCACTCCGGCGGCGAGAATCCAAGGCGCGTCGCCTTCCATGGTGATGAGCGGCCGCTTCACGCCCGCGGTCCGGAGCGCCTGCTGCAGGTTCTCGGAAATCGTCTTCACGGACGGAATCGTCCCGGGCGGCATCGGCTGCGCCAACACGAGGCCCCGGACGTTCGCATCCGTGGCGAGCAGCGAGACTAGGACGGCCGCGGAGACCGCGAGACCCGTCCGGTGGCGATCGGCCGGAAGTTCGCCTTCGCCCGAGGCCGACGCCACGAGGGCCAGCGCGAAGAGGCCCGCACCGATCCCCCTTCCGTCGCTCGTCGACGGGACGAGGACTGTCGCGAAGGACAGCGGCAGCGCCCCGAGCAGGCGGGTCACCGAATCCGCGATCTCCCCGAACGGATGCGCTTCGTGATGAGCGCGGAAGAAGTCGAGGACGAGCCTCAGGTTCCCCGGCGAATCCCGAAGCTGCTCGACGAGCGGAGGCGCCCAGAAGACGGCGAGGATACCGGCCGTCCACGCAACCGCGCGTGGCGGAACGCGAGCGCCCGGCTCGCGCGTGCGAAGCCAGAGGAAGAGCGCCACGCCGAGGAGCGCCAGGAGAAGACTCAGCCAGAGGGCGCGGCGGCCCGGGAAAAGCCGATGGCTTCGGGCTCGCCTTTCGTCGCTCCAGAGAAGCTCCCGGAGAACACCGGCGCGCGAAAGCTCCCGCTCCTCGAGCTTGCGGAGATAGAAGCTCTCTCCGTCGGCGTCAGCCGCTCGTCCGAAAAGGCGCTCGTACGCGAGGCCGACGAAGCCGCGATCGTCCCGGGAAGCTCCCTCGTGCAGCACCTTCGCGGCGCGGGCGGCCTCGCCCGGCGCCGATTCTCCCGGCAGGAGCGCGAGGTGCGGGGCCTTCGCGGCCGGGGGAGTCGGGTACTTTCGACTCGAGAGCAGCTCCCGGATGAGCAGCCAATGTCCGTCGGGATGGCCCTCGACGAGGGGGAGGTGATGCCGGAAAGCCGCCTCGTCGGCCTCGAAGCCCATGATGGTCTCGAAGCCGAAGGCGACGACGTCCGCGGGAGCACGTCCCTCGAGCCGCGAGGTCCCTGCCCTCACCAATTCGAAAAAATCCCCCGTCCGCGGCGACTCCCCGAGTCGCATGAAGATCTCGGACGCCGCGAACCACGGGACCTCGGGCACGAACGGGCGATAGAGATCCAGAAAGCCGCGGGAGGTCGTGACGGTGTCGAGGAGAGCGGCACGGTCCTCGAATCCCTTCTCGAGGATCGAGACCTGAAACGCGCGTCCCGCGTCGTCGAGCGTGCTCCCGAGGAGGGCCTGATACGCCTCGGCGACGAACGTGGAGGCGTCCGCGCCCGAAAGCCTCTCCACGAGCCGGAGAAGGTGAGGCCTCAGCGAACCGGCACCGCCGCGGATACTGGCGGCGTCATCCTCCGGGCTCACCGAGCCGAGCCGCCGGAGCAGCGACACGAAGAGAGTGAGATCCCATCCTCGGAGGCGGACAGAAGCCGCCGCGCCCTCTCCCGCCTTCCGCGCCGTGACCCAGTGGTAGTGGCCCTCGGCCCCCCACGTGTCGACGACGGCGAAGGGCGTTCCTTCGAGCAGCGTGCGCACCTCCTCCGGCGAGAACTTCACGCCGTTGTACGTGTCGGGGCCGCCCTCCGCGTGCTTCCACCACCAGCGCCCGTCCACCTGAAAGCGGAACACGCCTCCCGGCTTAAGGACGCGCGCGGCCTCTTCCACGTAGCGGCGAATCGGGGCGCGGCCGGGAATGTGCTGGAACACGATGAAAGAGAAGACGAAGTCGAGGGATTCATTCGCGAAATGCGCAAGGGAACCGTCCGTGAGCGCTGTCTTCACGTTCGGCGCGTCCGCCGCATACTCCTTCGACTTCTCGATCATGACGGGCGAAATGTCCACGCCGTGTGCGACCGCGACGCGCTCGGCGAGGGGAACGAGAAGCCGGCCGACGCCGCACCCGATCTCGAGGATCTCCGCGGACGGATCGAGGACGACGCCGTCGAGAACGATCGCGTCGAGATCCTGGGCGCCCGAGGCCCGGAACGTCTCCTCGGAGCCCGCGTGTCCCGTCGCGATGTGGAGCTTGTGATCCTCCTCGGCTCGCCGATCCCAGTCGCCGCGCATGCGGGAGATGACGTCTCCGGACGGCGGCTCCTGCATCGCGACAGAAGATAGCATCGGGGGGGACCCGGCGACCTGCCGTAGCATGACGGCGTGGACTACCGGTATGGCGAGCTGCCTCTCGACCTTCTCCAGTCGCTGCTGACGTACGAAGAGCTGCTGAAGCTTTTCCTCGACCTCGTCTCGCGTCTCGGCGGCGACGTGGAGCAGGCGATGCAGTGGATGCGGGAGCTGCAGCGCCGCGGCATCATCGGAGAGAACATCGACCTCGAGGCGTTCCGCGCCGCGCTCGAGAAGCAGGGCATCGTGGGCCGGGACGGCGACGGCAATCTGACGCTCATGGGTGCTGGCGAGCGCCGCATCCGCCGGAATGCGCTCGAGGAGATCTTCTCGTCGCTTCAGAAGGCGGGGCCGGGCCTGCACTCCATCCCGCGCGCGGGCACGGGCGCCGAGACGCTGCCCGAAACACGCCCCTATGAGTTCGGCGACGACATCGCGCGCCTTGACGGCATGCGGACCGTCGCGAACGCGGCTCGCCGGGATCCCGACGCGCTCGCGCTCACCCCCGACGACTTCGAGGTCTTCGACGTGGAGCACCAGAGCGCGTGCGCGACCGCGATCGCGATCGACATCTCCCACTCGATGATCCTCTACGGCGAAGACCGCTTCACACCGGCCAAGAAGGTCGCCCTCGCCCTCACGGAGCTCATCCTCCAGAAATACCCGAAGGACACGATCGACATCGTGCTCTTCGGCGACGAGGCGAAGCCCGTCCCTCTCGAGGCGCTGAGCAAGGCTCAGGTCGGGCCGTTCCACACGAACACGAAGGCCGGGCTCGGCGTGGCGCGCCAGCTCCTCATGCGGCGCCGCTCGCGCAACCGGCAGATCTTCATGATCACGGACGGGAAGCCCTCGTGCATCCACGAGGGCGGGCGCCTCTACAAGAATCCGTTCGGCCTGGACCTCAAGATCGTGAACCGGACGCTCGAGGAGGCCGAAAAGCTTCGCCGCGACGACATCCAGCTCACGACCTTCATGATCGCGACGGACCCCGCGCTCGTGGACTTCGTCGACACGCTCACGAAGGTCGCGCGCGGCCGGGCCTACTACGCCTCGCCCACGGACCTCGCGTCCTTCGTGTTCCGGGACTACATCCGGAACCGGAAGAAACTGTTCCGGTGACGGGCGCCGTCGCGATCGCAGCCGTCGCAGGGATTTTTCTGCTGGGAACCGCGGGATTCGTCCTCACGACGCGACTGGTCGCCAGACGGAGAGGGCGCTTTTTCTTAGAAGGGTTAGGGGGCGTGGTGCGTATTGGAACGCCGTGCCGCGTCGTGGATCGCCGCGGACACGCGCTCCTCCCCGGGACGGTGGCGCTCACGCCGGCCGGCCTCGTGTGGCAGGCGCTGTGGGGACGCTCGGGCTCTTACTCATTCGAAGAAATACAGCGTCTCGAGACAGACGAAAGGACACAGGTGCAGAGAAGGTTCCTCCGAAGCAAGGTCCTCCGCGTCACGCCTGTCCGCGGCGAGGCCATGGAGTTCGTCGTCTCCCCCGGCCACGCGTGGGAGTGGCGGCAGGCGCTCGGAGAGTGGGCCGCGAACCGCGGCCGGATCGTGGGCGCGCCCTCGGCGCGCTGAGGATCACTCCGGGAGGAACGGCACCGCCCGCGCGGCGAGGCGCGCCGGTAGGCGCTTCTTCACGAGGCGGCGGATCTCGTCCGCCTCTGTCCGCAGCGTGAGGTGCGTCAGGACGACCACCTCGTTCTCGAAGAGGTCCGCCCGCTCGGCGATCTCGTCGAGGTGGAGATGCTTCCATTCCTTCGAGCGCTCGCGGTCGCGTTCCTCGACGAACGAGCATTCGAGAAGCAGGAGTTTCGCCGTGAAAAAGGAGCGCGGCGCGCGGGAGAAGATCCCTTCGCCCGTATCGCCCGAGCAGGCGACGAGCGGAATCGAGACCTTCCCTGCCACCGCTTCGCCCCGCGCGACGGCGTCACGGATTTCCTCGGAGGAATGGCCGGCGAGCTCGGGACGCAGGCGGTTCCGGATCTCGGAAGCGACGAACGCGAGGGTCGGGACGCGGTGGTCGGCCTCGAAGGCCTCCACCTCGAGATCGCGCCGGAGGCTGACGCGCGTGCCCGGCTCCATCGCCTCGATGCGCGCGTCGTACCGCACGCCCTCGAGGTCCTCGTGAAGCGCGAGGATCTTCGTCCAGGCGGGCACGCCCGCCGGATGCATGTGCGCGACTCCACCCGGCAGCCGCAGGAGCCGCCGCTGCGAGCACCAGTACGCGAGGCCCGCGCCGTGGTCGAGATGCGGGTGCGAGAGAAAGACGTTCGGCACCGCGACGAGCTCGGTGGGCGCGCGCCCCAGGTCGAACGCGAGATGCAGCGTCGGCAGATGGAACCACGTCTCGCGCCCCGCCACCGAGACACCCCGGACGGGCAGGCCCGCCCACGTGGCCTCGATGCGCCGCTCCCGAGCGTCGGGACTCACGGGCGGAGGATACGCCGCCACGCCGCCGTCCTATAATTCCGGCCTCACCCTGGAAAGTGCGGAGGGGACCCATGGCCCTGTTCAACCACGCCACGAAGGAGTTGACGGCCAAGATCGTCTACTACGGACCCGGTCTCTGCGGAAAGACGAGCAACCTCAAGATCCTCCACCAGCGCCTCGAGCGCGGAGCCGGCAAGCTCCTGTCGCTCTCGACGGCGCAGGACCGGACGATCTATTTCGACCTTCTGCCCATCGAGCTCGGGAACATCAAGGGCTACACGGTTCGTTTTCAGGTGTGCACCGTTCCCGGACAGGTCTTCTACAACGAGACCCGCAAGATCGTCCTGCGCGGCGTGGACGGTCTCGTGTTCGTCGTCGACTCGCAGTGGTCGATGCTGTCTCACAACCTCGAGTGCTTCCAGAATCTCAAGGAGAACCTCCACGAGGAGAAGATTTTGCTCGAGACCCTGCCGGTCGTCATCCAGTACAACAAGCGCGATCTTCCGAGCGCGCTCTCCGTGGAGGCGCTACAGGACTCGCTCGGCTTCCATTCGTATCCGTATGTCGAAACCGTCGCCTCCGAGGGTTCGGGCGTGATCGAGACGTTCAAGCTCGTCTCGAAGCTCACCTTCGTGGACCTGCTTCGCCGTCTCCAGCGCGGCTGGCAGCCGCCTCTCGAGACGCCCGCGGCGGAACAGTCCGCCGCCGCGGCCATTCCGGAGGTGGCGCACGTGCTCGCCGCCGCCGGAAGCGCGGGTGCGTCCGATCAGAACGAAGAGCCACTCGAAGAGCCACTCGAAGAACACAGCGAGGCCCGGGGCGTCCCGTCCGCCGAAGAGGAGCCGCCCGCGGCCGCGCAGGCTCCCCCGGAGACCACCCTCGCGCCGGCCGTTCTCCTGGCGGCCCTTGCCGCCCCGCCTCCCGCGCCGGCGGCCCCCGAACCGCCGCCGGCGCCCCGGATCACGGACGTACGGCCGCCGCCCGCGAGAGCCTCGACCGTCGACGAGAAGCTCAATGCCGTCCTGGCCGAGGCGCGGAAGTCGGCCGGGCGCGTGTCCGGATCGTTCCGCCGTCTGGACGCTCCCGACGTGAACATGCAGGAGATCTCCGCGCGCGAAGTCGCCGAACGCCGGCTGGAGGAAGCGATCGCGGCCCTCCGCGCGGAGCTCTCCGGCGAGATGGCCCGGCTCCGCGGCGAGCTCACCGCCGCTCTCGCCGTCGCCTCGAACGCGGAGTCCGCCGCGGCCGCAGCGAACGATCGCGCGCGCCGCCTGGAGGATGCCCTCCGGCAGGCCTTCCGCGGTCTCGCCGACTGACGGCCCGGCCCTCAGGACAGGCGCTTCAGAGATGCGCCCGAGGCGAGCCTCTTAGAGAGCGCGCGGCGCAAGCCTGCCATCTGCTGCTCGGAAAGCCCCACGAATTCACCGCCGGCGCGGTAAGTCAGCATGCGGCCGCCTTGGGCGTCGGCGGCGAAGCCGCCCGCACGGCAGCGCGTGACCCGAACGAGCCCCGAAAACGGGACGCCGGCGAGCGTCGCGCTCAGATTGTAGGTCGAACCCGGGCGCAGCGTCGAGGCGACCTCGAAGAGCAGCCCCATTTCCGAGAGGTTCAGGATCGCCACGGGGATCGTCGACTTGAGCTGCCCGCGGGTTCCTTTCGCGACGGAAGTGCGGGGCGCGCGCCTCTTTTCGTTGTCCACGTTTCTCCCATGCTCCGGAACGAGGAGTTTACGGGACAAGGGGCCCCCGTCAACGCGTCAGCTCGTGAGCGTGTCCAGAAAGCGAGGATCCTCGCGCCAGCCCGGCCGTGCCGCGACGAGGAGGTCGAGATAAAACCGCCCTCCGAGCGCCCGTTCAAGCTCTAGCCGCGCGGCCGTGCCGGCCTCGCGCAGAAGCCGTCCGCCCGCCCCGAGGACGATACCCTTGTGAGAGTCGCGGTCCACGACGACCGTCGCCTTGATCACCGTGAGGTCCTTCGCCTCGTCCCGCCTGATTTCTTCCACGAAGACCCCGAGGCCGTAGGGGATCTCCTCCCGGGTCCTCTCGAGGAACTTCTCGCGAATGAGCTCCGCGGCGCGCGTCTTCGTGTCGGAGTTCGTGACCGCCGTCGCAGGGAAGAGATTCTCTCCCTCGGGGAGGTGGCGCCTCAGAACGGGCACGAGCAGGTCGAGCCCCTCCCCCGTGAGCGCCGAAACGGGGACGATGTCCTCGAAGATCCCTGCCTGCGAAATCGCCGCCATCCGCGGAAGAAGCGCGGCCTTCGAGACCTGGTCGATCTTGTTCAGGACGGCGATCCGGGGTCCTTCCGCGCGCGCAAGGAGGTCCAGCGCGAAGCGGTCTCCGCCGCCGGACGGCACCGAGACGTCCACGACGAGGAGCCGGACGTCCTCCTCGCGGAGCGCCTCGAGCGCCTCGTTCATCATGGCCTTGTTCAGGCGATGGAGCGGCTTGTGAAGGCCCGGCGTGTCGACGAACACGATCTGGCCCTCGGCATCGGTGCGAATCCCGAGCAGTCGGCGCCGCGTCGTCTGCGGCTTGTCGGAGACGATGGCGACTTTCGTCCCCACGAGGGCGTTCACGAGCGTGGACTTTCCGGCGTTGGGGCGGCCGACGACGGCCACCGTCCCGGCACGATGGACGGGCGCGCTCACGATTCCGGCCCCTTTGTCTTTTCGTCTGCCTTCTCGGGGGAGTCCTCCCGCCGGATGCGCACACGATGAATCCGGCGGCGGTCCGCCTCCTCCACGAGGAAGAGGAGGCCCGCCTCGTGCGCCGTCTCGCCCGCCTTCGGGATGCGCCCGAGCCGCTCCGAGACGAGGCCGGCCACGGTGTCGTATTCGTCGGAGGGAAACGTCACGCCGAAGAGAGTCGCGATCTCCGGAACGCGGACGCGCCCCGCCACCGAGTACGAGCCGTCCTCCTGCGCGACGATCGGAGGCTGCTCGTCCTCGTGCTCGTCCGCAATCTCGCCCACGAGCTCCTCGACGAGATCTTCGAGCGTCGCGAGACCGGTCACGGCGCCGTATTCGTCCACGACGATCGCGAGCGGCTGCCGGCGGCGGCGGAAGTCGGACAGGAGCGTCGCAACCGTCTGGGTTTCCGGCGCGAAGAACACCTGGCGCGCGAGCGGGCGCGCGGTGGCCGGAGGGTTCGGGCGGCGCAGGACGGTGAAGACGTCCTTGACGTGGACGACACCCACCGGCTTGTCCACGCTGCCTTCCACGAGCGGAATCCGCGTGATCTTCGTGCGCGCGAAGAGGTCCGCGATCTCGTCGAGCGGTGCGTCGGCCTCGGCGAACACGATGTCGGGTCGTGACGTCATGACCTCGCCCACCGTGCGGTCCCCGAAGTCCACGGCGCGCGTCACGAGCTCCTCTTCGTGCTCCTCGAGAATGCCCTCCTCGCGGGCGACGTCGAGCAGCGCCCGCATGTCAGCATCCTTCTCGGCCTCCTCCTTCTCCGGAGCGCCCGCGACGCCGCCCTCGGCTTCGTCTTCCTCGCGCTCGAGAAGGCGCGAGAGCAAGGGCGTCATGGGCGCGGCGAGGAAGTCGACGGCGGGCGTGAGCCACGCGAACCCCGCGAGGTCCTCGTCCCCGCCCCGGCGGGCGACCCAGCGGATGACGAGGCTCTCGGCGAGGATCCAGCCGAGAAGGATCACGACGGCCGAGAGAAGCCACGGTTCGCCCACGCCGAGCGCCGCGAGGGCCGAGCCGAGGCAGAGGAGGCCGCCGAGCACCGCGCCCTGAGCCGTCAGGCGCACGGCGATGCGGGAGACTCGGACATGCTCCGAGGCGAGAAGGGTGCCGAAGCGCCCGGGATTCGCCTCGAGGAGCGACTTGCGGCGAAGGACCGAAAGGCTCTCGAGCGCCTGGCCGAAACCGGAAAAGACGACGTAGACGCCCGCGAAAAAGGTGGCAAGGAGAAGCGCGACGCCGGCCCCCCCGACGAGGACGCCGGTCACGGCACGCCGTCCGGGCCTTCGCCGAAGGCCGAGAGAAGGATCCGCCGCTGCCGCCGGAACATCGTGCCGTTGTCCTCCTCGTGATCGTAGCCGAGAAGGTGGAGAAGACCATGCGCGAGGAGAATCTGCACCTCGCGGGCGAGCGTGTGGCCACGCCGCCGGGCCTGCCGCGCCGCGTACGGCACGTCGATGACGATGTCGCCGAGGAAGTCTCTCTCACCGGAGGAGAAAGACAGCACGTCGGTCGGAAGATCCGTCCCCAGCCACTCCCGGTTCAGTCTACGCATGCGGGCGTCACCGCAGAGAAGGATGGAGAGAGAGACGCGCGTCGCGCGCGCTTCGACGAGAAGACTGCGGATCCAGGCTTCGACGCGGGCGCCCGGCGGCGCGCCCCGGACGGTCGTGAGGATCTCGATGGCCGGGCCGATGCGCACGTCGCCCGTCTTACCCTTCAAAGGAAAACTCCCTGACGAAAGCCGGAACGTTACTTGCCAGCCGGAGCGAAAGACCTGCCGTTCCCGTTTCCGCTGCCGTTCGCGGCGGCCGTGGCGGCGTCCTCGGCCTTCTTCTTCTCGAAGATCTCGTAGGCGTTCACGACGGACTGGACAATGCGGTGGCGCACGACGTCACGGTGGTCGAAGCGCACGAATTTCACGCCCTCGACGTCCGTGAGAACGCGATCGGCTTCCTTCAGGCCGGAGATCTTCCCCTGCGGCAGGTCGATCTGCGTGACGTCGCCCGTGACGACGGCGCGGCTGCCGAACCCGAGGCGCGTGAGGAACATCTTCATCTGTTCGGAGGTCGTGTTCTGGGCTTCGTCGAGGATGACGAACGCGTCGTTGAGCGTGCGGCCGCGCATGAAGGCGAGCGGCGCGACCTCGATGATGTTGCGCTCGAGCATCCGGCCGACCTTTTCGTAGCCGAGGATGTCGTAGAGCGCGTCGTGCAGCGGACGGAGATACGGGTTCACCTTCTCGGCGAGGTCGCCCGGCAAAAAGCCGAGTTTTTCGCCCGCCTCGACCGCGGGGCGGCAGAGGACGATGCGCTTGACCTTCATCTCGAGCAGCGCGGCCGCGGCCATCGCGACGGCCAGATAGGTCTTGCCGGTGCCCGCGGGCCCGATTGCGAACACGATGTCGTGTTCGAGAACCGCCTGCAGGTACTCCTGCTGGCGCACGTTCCGCGGAGAGACGACCTGGCGGAGAGCCGGTCCGACCGAGCGATTCTCGAAGAAGTCGACGAGCGAGGTGGACGGCTCTTCCTTCAGGATGCGGATTGCGGCGTCCAGATCGGCCTTCTTCGGCTTGTAGCCGCGCTCGATGAGCTTCGAGAAGTCCGACAGGAGCCGCGCCGCGAGCGCCGTGCTCTCCGGGTCGCCCGAGACCGAAACCTCGCGGCCGCGCGCGGCGATCTCGACGCCGAAGGCATCCTCGAGGAGCCGAAGGTTTTCGTCGTGGACACCGAAGAGCGCGCCGAGTCCCGCCTCGGGAAGCGTGAGCGGGATGGAGTCAGGTCGGATGTGAGTGCGCGCCTCCGGAACCCATGATACCAAGAAAAAGGGGCGGCACGTCAATGCCGCCCGATCGATCCTTACGCGGGCCTTCCTACTTCGAGTTCTTCCTCACGAACTCGACCATCTCGTCGCCATGGACGTTGTTCACGCGGCGCTCCATCGTGTCCGACGCGCTCGCGACGATTTTGTGGTGGACGGCGACAACCGTCTTGCCGCTCTTGTCCACGATCTTCCAGTCGTAGACGATCGTGCCCGAGCCAACGGCCCCTCCGACCCAGCCGCCCCATGCGGCGGCCTTCTTGGGGTAGCGCCACTCGGTGATCTGGCCCTTCAGGACGTAGTCGCCCGAGCCACCGGTCACGAACTTCGTGCCCTGCTTCTCGATGCGCTCGTTTGTCTTGTGGGCGAAGACCTCCTGCATGAAGGTGTCCGCGTTGCCGTACTCGAGCCCGCCCATGTCGCCGCTCGAGGGCGCGTCGGCCTTCTTCTCGAACTTCTGAACGTAGATCGTCTTCCCGGCGAAGGAGAAGCCGTCGGCGACCCACAGGCAGTCGAACTTGTCCTTCTTGCACTTGTCGATCCCGAGAAACTTCAGGTCTTCCTTCGGGCTGTCGGCGGCGACCGCCGAGAAGGCCATCGCAAGGAACGCGCCGGCGACGAGGGTGAACGCACGATTCATGGGAATCCTCCTCTTCTTTAAAGAAGACGTATTCTAAGCGCTCGGCCCCTCAGGACTTCCCATACCTCGAGATTTCGTCGTGGGTCACAAGGTTCCTCCGCCCCCGGGCGGAGGCGAGAACCCGGGGGCGCAAATCCACGTATTGAAGGAAAGGAGATACCCCTCTCATGCCGAAATCGCTGTTCTCGCGCGTCGCCCTGACCGCGGCCGCCCTCGCCCTCCTCGTCCCGGCCGCTCCCCTGCCGGCCCAGATGCCCCCGCTCATCTCCCGCGACATCCTGTTCGGAAACCCCGAAAGGTCGAGCCCGAAGCTGTCTCCGGACGGCCAGCGCCTCGCCTGGATCGCGCCCGACAAGAAGAACGTCCTCCAGGTCTGGGTGAAGACCGCGGGCAAGGACGACGACAAGATGGTCACGGCCGACAAGAAGCGCGGCATCCGCCAGTACTTCTGGGCCCAGGACAACAACACGCTGCTCTACCAGCAGGACAACGACGGGGACGAGAACTTCCACGTCTACGGCGTGGACCTCGCCTCGGGCAACGTCCGCGACTACACGCCCTACCAGGGCGTGCGCGCCGGCGTCGCCGACCTGAACCCGGACTTCCCCGACGAAGTCCTGATCGAGGCGAACATCCGCAACCGCCAGCTCATGGACGTGCATCGCCTGAGCCTGAAGACCGGCGCCCTGACGCTGGACACCGAGAACCCGGGCGACGTCGGGGGCTGGGGCACGGACGCGAAGTTCCGGGTCCGCGCCGCGCAGGCGCAGACACCGGACGGCGGCACCGAGATCCGCGTGCGCGACGACGTCAAGGCACCGTGGAAGACGCTTCTCAAGGTCGGACCTGACGAGATCCTCGAATTCGAGGACTTTTCGCTCGACGGCAAGTCCGCGTTCCTCAGGAGCTCCATCGGCAGCGACACGGCGCGGCTCGTCGAACGCAATCTCGCGACGGGCGCCGAAAAGGTGCTTGCCGTTTCGCCCGACGTCGACGCCGGTCCGGCCGTGATCCATCCGAAGCGGCACACCGTCCAGGCGGTGGGCTTCGCGCCCGGGCGCCTCTCCTGGAAAGTGCTCGATTCCTCCGTGCGGGCCGACTTCGACGGCATCGGCAAGCTGAACCCGGGCGACTTCGTCCTCGTCAACCGCACCGAAAAGGATGACCGCTGGCTCGTCGCGTTCACCTCCGACCGCGGCCCCGTTTCGTGGTGGGCCTGGGACCGCGCGGCCAAGAAGGGGACGCTCCTCTTCACGGCGCAGCCCAAGCTCGAGGGCCTCGCCCTCGCCGAGATGAAGCCCGTCGTCGTCAAGGCTCGTGACGGTCTGAATCTGAACTCCTACCTCACCCTCCCCGTCGGCGTGCCGCCGAAGAATCTCCCGATGGTCCTGTTCGTCCATGGCGGGCCCTGGGCCCGCGACACGTGGGGCTACAACGGCTACGCGCAGTGGTTCGCGAACCGCGGCTATGCCGTCCTGCAGCCCAACTACCGCGGCTCGACCGGCTACGGCAAAAAGTTCCTGTACGCGGGAAACCGGCAGTGGGGCCTCAAGATGCACGACGACCTGATCGACGCCGCGAAGTGGGCCATCGCGCAGGGCTATGCGGACCCGAAGAAGATCGCCGTTTTCGGCGGCTCATACGGGGGCTACGCCGCGCTCGCCGCGGCCACGTTCACGCCGGACACCTTTGCGTGCAACGTGGACATCGTCGGCCCGTCCAACCTCAAGACGCTCATCGCCTCGATCCCGCCCTATTGGAAGCCTCTGCGCGCGACGTTCGACGTGCGCATGGGAAACGTGGACGATCCCAAGGACGCCGAGCTGATCCGGAACGCCTCGCCGCTCTTCAAGGCCGACAAGATCGTCCGCCCGCTCCTCATCGGGCAGGGCGCGAACGACCCGCGCGTGAACGTGAAGGAGTCGGAGCAGATCGTCGACGCGATCGAGAAGAACAAGGGCAACGTCACGTACGTCCTCTACTCCGACGAAGGCCATGGCTTCGCGCGGCCGGAGAACCGCATCGACTTCAACGCCCGATCAGAGAAATTCCTCGCGGGCTGCCTCGCCGGCCGCTTCGAGCCGATGGAGGGGGAAAAGATTCCCGGTTCGACAGCGGTCGTGAAGGTCGTCGGGAGGTAACCGGCTTTCGACCGGAGGCCCCCGGGCGACCGGGGGCCTTTTCGCGTCAGTTCGTGATCGGAGAAGCCGCGGTCGCGCCTTCCTGCGTGTACGACGTCTGAAGGCACGCCCTTCCCGACGTGGGGTGCTGGTAAAGATACAGGTAGTCGAACGACCCGCCGTCGCGCAGTTTCAGCTCCGGCGGCCGGAACGCGCCCGTGCGGAAGGAGCGCACGAAGTCGGTGTCGAAGGGCCGCGTTTCCGAGCAGCCGCCGCGGAACTCGCGGATGTTCTCGGTCGGCGCCAGAACGCGCAGTCTCAGGCCCTGCGCGAGGAGCGTCGTCTGCTCGGCCGTGAGGGGAAACGTGCACGCGCCCGCGCGCAGCGTGCCGAACATCCGGCATTTCACGCCGGAGACGAGAATGCCCTGTTTCGCGAGGAGGGCGGTCACGTCGCGCGCCAGGTCGCCACGCGCCCAGAGGTTCCAGGCGAAACGGCAGCCTCCCGCTGCGAGGGAAGCCGCCAGAAGGGCGGCGAGGGGCTTCAGGCGCCGGGCGTCCACGCCGTAATCCTACCCGCGAGCGCCGAGGCGGCGATCACGTAGGGGCTGCCGAGGTAGACGCGTCCCGGGCCGCTCCGGCCGGGGAAGTTGCGGTTGATCGCGCTCACGGTGACCTGGTCCGCCCGCGTCGAGACGCCCGGCCCCGCGTTGATGCAGGCCCCGCAGCCCGGCTCGATCAGGCGTGCTCCGGCGCGCGTGAAAAGGTCGAGATACCCCTTCTCCCGGCACCACTCTCTCACGTCCCGGCTCCCGAACTGGATGTAGAAGTCGACGCCCGGCGCCACGCGCTTTCCCTTCGCGAGGCCGTCGGCGAGCACCGTGGCGAGCATCTCCATGTCGTCGCGCTTGCCGGCCGTGCACGACCCGCCATACGCGATGTCGATCGGGATGGAGGTCGGGAGATCCGAGATCCGAACGCCGTTTCCGGGATCGCCGGGCAGCGCGACGAGCGGGGCCAGCGCGCCCACCTCGAGCCTCAGCTCCGACTCGAAAACGGCGTCCGGATCCGATGCGAGGCCGCGGCACAGCGCACGCGCCTCGTCGAGCGGAATGCCTCGGCGCTCGGAAAGGAAGCGCGCCGTCGTTTCGTCGGGCGCCACGAGGCCCGCGAACGCCCCCGCCTCCGCCGCCATGTTCGTGAGCGTCGCGCGCTCGTCCACGGAAAAGGCGGCGACTGTCTCGCCCGCGTACTCGAGGACCTTGCCGAGCATGCCGCCGCCCTTCACGTACGGATGCGCGAGGAGCGCGAGCATGACGTCCTTCGCGGTCACGCCGAAGGGCCGCGCGCCGTCGAGGATGACGCGGACCGTGGCGGGCACCTTCACCCGCACGTCGCCCGACAGCCACGCGCAGGCGACCTCCGTCGTGCCGATGCCGAAGGCCAGGCAGCCGAGCGCGCCGGCCTGCGTCGTGTGCGAATCCGATCCGACGACGACCTGACCGGGAAGCGCATGACGCTCGAAAACGAGGGAGTGGCAGATGCCCTCGCCCGCGCCGTAAAGCCGGATGCCCTGCGCCGCAGCGAATTCCTCCTGGCGCGTCGCGAGGGAGTCCGCGAGCGCGAGGAGGCCACGCTCCCTGCGCTCCTCCGGCATCACCTCTCCGAGAAGCGAGAGGTGATCGCGGAACAGAAGGACCGAGCCCGGGTCCGAGACGCGGGCGTCTTTTCCGAGCTCCTCCTCGAAGCACGCGGCCGCCATCGGCGTGACGTACTCGTGGGAAAACCTCAGATCGGCCCGCGCAAAGCACGCGTCTCCCGGCGCCACGGCCGGCACGCCGGCCGTCCCGAGGGCCGGATCCCGGACGGCGTGCCGCGCGAGGATCTTCTCGGCGAGCGTCATGCCGCGCGGCCGCGTGGTGACGGGCGGGGGCGCCGCGCGGCCCGCGAGGCGCGCGCGCGTATACGGAAGAAACCCGCCGGCCTCGATCACGGCGCGCGTGATCGCGTCCTCGCCCTCCGTGAAGAACGAGAGCGGGATCTCTTCGCCGCGGCGGACGCGCTCGAGGACACCGAAGTCCGTCGTGAGAAGCATCCCGAGGTTGATCGCGTTCTGGCGGTAGATGCGCTCGAAGCTCTCGGCGATGAGGAGGCGGATGCCCGCGGCGCGCTCCGCGTAAGGCGCCTGCTCCCGGGAAGATCCCTTCCCCCGGCGGCGGCCGGCCACGGAAACCGCGAACCCGCCCTGCCGGACGGCGTCCTCGCCGACCGGCTGCACGCGCGCCTCGCCGTCCCGGCACGTGAGACCGAGGTACGCGAACCGCCCGAGAGCCGCATCGTGGTGAAAACACGTCCAGCCGGGCGTCATCTCGTCGGTCGAAACGTCGTCCCTCAGTCTCTGCGCGGGGTCGTTCGCGTCCCAGACGAGGTCTTCCCCGAAGAGCTGCCGGCGCATCAGCTCCGCGCTCTCCGTCAGATAGAGGATGCGACCGGGGAAAGAGACGAGAGACACGAAGGCGGGCGTCACGTCGGCCACGCTTTTGATCTTAGTCTCGGCCGTTAGTTGACTGGCTCGTCCTCATCCGCTGCCAATGTCGGGTCGTCCGCCTCCGCGAGTCGCGGAGCCTTTGGCCCTTCCACCGAAAGAAGAGGCGGGCCCGACTCGAGCACCCAGCGCTCGAAGAGATCCTCGGGCAGCTCCCTGAGAAAACGGCTCGGCTCGGTCACGACGACGATGCCGAAACGGTCGAACGAGGCGAGGGGGTGGACGAGGAGGAGCTCGTCCTTCGCGCGGGTCGCCGCGACGTAGAAGAGGCGCCGCTCCTCCTCCAGGCCTTCGGAAGTTCTCGCCGCCCGGACGTTCGGGAAACGATCCTCGATGAGCCCGAGGACGAACACGGCGCGCCATTCGAGCCCCTTCGCCTGATGGATCGAGGACAGGACGAGCCGCTCGTCTTCCGCGTCGCCGGCGATCACGGTCTCGCCGGTGGGCTCGCCGAAGAGCGTAACTTCCTCGAGGAAGGTCTCGACACCGTCGTACGGCAGCGCGAACTGCGCGAGGGCCTCGAGGTCGTCGAGCCGGGCCTGGTGGTTCTCGAACTTCGTCTTAGCGACGTCCGCGTATCCGCCTTCGTCCACGATGTAACGGATCGCCTCGGCGGGTGCCGAGAGGAGCGAGGGCCGCCGCAGCGATTCGAGCGTGGATGCGAGCTTTTTCAGCGCGCCCTGCGCCCCGGCGGGAGCCTTTCGGAGGTCGAGGCGCAGGAAGGAGCCCACGGGATCCGGCATGTCTGAGACGGCGGTCCAGAGAGTCGCCGCGGTGCGCTCCCCCACCTTCGGCAGCAGCTTCAGGATGCGCTTGAAGGCCGTCTCTTCCTTCGGGTTCACGAGGAGGCGTAGATAGGCGAGCACGTCTTTCACGTGCTGCTGCTCGAAGAAACGCATGCCCGAACGGATCTCGTACGGAATGCCGCGGCGCGTCAGCTCGATCTGGAGCTCCAGCGCCTGATGGTGTGCCCGGTAGAGGACCGCGATTTCCGCGAGGGGCGTCCCTTCGTCGCGCAGCTCGAGGACCCGCTGGGCCACGAACTCGGCCTGCTGGGAGACGTCCGACGTGCCGACGACGGCCACGGGCACGCCCGACGGCCGCGTCGCGCGGAGAGACTTCTCGAAACGTCGCTTGTTCTGCGCGATGGACGCGTCCGCGAGGCGAAGGATCTCGGGCGTCGAGCGGTAGTTCGTCTCGAGGGAGAAAATCCGCGTCCCCGGATGCCGGGCGGGAAAGCCAAGAAGCGCCTCGAAGTCCGCCCCGCGAAAAGAGTAGATGGACTGCGCGTCGTCGCCCACGACCATCACGTTCGGCGCGTTCGCGTCCTGCACGACGAGGTCGACGAGACCGGCCTGGAGGTGGTTGACGTCCTGGTACTCGTCCACGAGGACGTGCCGGAAACGCGCGCCGAGGCTCTTCCGGATCTCGGGGCGCTCGAGCATGAGCCTCTTCCAGTTCAGGAGGAGGTCGTCGTAGTCCATCCCGTTCGCGGCGACCTTGCGCTCGAGATAACGGTGGACGACGGTGCGGATCGCGTCGAGCTGCGGGAGGAAGTGCGGGTGCTCGGCCGCGATCACGTCGTCGAGAGGCCTTCCCGTGTTCACGCAGAGCGACACGATGGCCCGCAGCAGATCGCCCTTCGGGAAGCGCCGCTCCGTGACGGGAACGCCGATGTCGGAGGTCGCGGACTCCAGAAGGTCTTTCGTGTCTTCCGAGTCGAGGATCGTGAAGTTGGCCTTATAGCCGAGGAGCTCGGCGTGGGGGCGCAGCAGGCGCGCGGCCACGGAATGGAACGTCCCCGCCGTCGCGCGGTTCAGATCGGCGCCGATCAGCGCCTCGACGCGGCGCTTCATCTCGCGCGCGGCGCGGTTCGTGAACGTGAGAAGGAGGAGCGACGCGGGGTCGGCACCGTCCTCGATGAGGCGTGAGACGCGATACACGAGCGTGCGCGTCTTGCCCGAACCCGCACCCGCGACGACGAGCGTCGGCCCGTCGGACGCGAACACGACCGCCTTCTGCTCCTCGTTCAGCTCCCGCGCGTAGTCGACGCGATAGCTCTTCGTCGGCACGGCGCGCCGGAGGACGTATTTCCGCGGGGCGGGGGCGTCATCGCTCATGGCGCCGCGGAGATTACCCCGGTCCGCCGAAGCGCTTGTCCTCGCGCTCGCGCGCTCTTGGGTCGCACGGGAACCCGAACGTCGCGTCGAAGTCGCAGCCCTTCGTGCGCTCGCCCTTGCGGAGCGATTGCGGCCTCGTGAAGCGTTCCGGCCAGACGAGACCTAGGAAGTCCTTCCCGTAGGAGCCGAACTCGGCGACCGAAGGAAGGAGAGGTGCGAGGCCGAAGAGCGCCTCGCGGAACCCCGGCGACACGAGGGCGGCCGCGCGCGTCCGCGTCTGCACCGCCCTCTCATCCGAGAACGCGCCAAAGCCCGTCGCGATCGAACCATTCGAGCCCGCGAACACGACGCACGCCTCCGGCGGCGCGATCCTCTCGCAACCCGGCACGCCGTCGAAGCGCGCGAGGACGAGGCGGCGGGACAATTCCTCCCCATCCGGCAGCCGCCGGATGGATTCCGTCGAATCCCGGCCCGAGGGATCCTGCGTCGAGGAGAAGACGAAGCGGCCGCCTGGGGCCTTCACGAGGAGACGCGTCGCGTCACCGGCTTGCGTTCTCTCGAAGAGGATCGAGATCTCCGATCCGCCGCCGAAAGCGAAATGCCAGCGCGAAGGTCCCGCGGCCTTCGCCGCGTGCGCGGCGAAAAGCAGGGCGGCGGCACCGGCGGCCCTCAGCGCACGAGCGCGGCCCAGACCCGTCCCTCGATGAACGTCTTCACCATCCAGCGGTCGAGCTTTTCGTGCGCGGCCTCGGCCTCGAGGATCTCTAGCGCTCGGTCGCGCGACACCGCTCTCTTGTACGGGCGGTCGGACGCCGTCAGCGCGTCGTAGATGTCGCACACCGTGAGCGCGCGGGCGGCGGGCGGAATGTCCGACGGCCCGATCCCGCGCGGGTACCCCGTCCCGTCGAGCTTCTCGTGGTGCGCGTATGCAATCTGCGGCACGCGCGCGAGGTCGGGCGTCCACGGGATCGTCGAGAGAAAGCGCCACGTGTGGGTCACGTGGCTCTCGATGTCGAGGCGCTCCTCCGGCGAGAGGCTCCCCTGTGCGATCGAGAGGAAACGGAACTCCTCGGGAAGCAGGAGCGTCTCCGTCCTCCCACGGCGGTCGCGGTACGTTCGCGTGACGAGCCGTTCGAGAGCGCCGCGCGCGTCGCGCGGGAGGACGGTCGGCTCGTTCGCGGCCGCGACCTCCTCGAAGGCCTCCTCGAGCTCGCGGGAGCGGGCGCCGGCGGCGTCCTCGAGGGCCCGGAGGTCGGCCTCGGTCACGGGCCGGCCCTCGCGCGCGAGGCGCTCGAGCAGGAGGCGCGCGTCCTCCGACTCGGCCGCCGCGAGGGCGTAGTCGAACCGGTCGCGGATGCGGTGGAGCCCGTCGGCCTCGATCTTCTTGGCCTTGACGAGAACGCGCTCGGGAATCGAGATCTTCCCGAAGTCGTGGAGGAGGGCCGCGGTAAAGATCTCGCGCATCTCCTCTCGCGAGAAGGACACGGACGCGTACGGTCCCTCCGCGGCACGGTCGACGAGCCCCGCCATCTCGACGGTGAGCATCGCGACGCGGTTGCTGTGTCCCGCGGTAGTCGGATCGCGCTGCTCGACCGCGATGATCGCCGCCTGCGCGAAGTCTTCGAAGAGCTTCCGGATGGAAGCCGTGAGGTGGTTCGCCTTCAGGCAGACGGCCGCTTGCGTCGCGAGAGAGAGAAGCAACGGAACGAGGTCGACCGGATACGCTTCGTACGTCTCCGGCGCGCGCCCGCGCCGGTTCATGAGCTGGAGGACGCCGACGAGCTCGCCCCGATGGTCTTTCATCGGCACGACGAGCATGGCGCGGGTCCGAAAGCCGGTCGACTCATCGAAGGCGTGGTTGTGCCGGTAGGGAGCGCCCTCGGGAAGCGCGTAGGCGTCCTCGAGGACGAGAGGCTCCCCGTGCACGGCGACCCAGCCCGCGAGGCTCGCCTCGTCCACGGGGACCGTGCGCTCGGAAAAGGCGAACGTGACCGCGTCATTCTGCGCAAGCTTGAAGCGGAGGCGCCGGCCTTCGGGCGATTCCTCCATGAGGTACAGGCTGCCCGCCTCCGAGGAGGAGAACCGCCGCGATTCCGTCAGGATCGTCTCGAGCAGTTTCTCGAGGTCCCGCTCCGCGGAAAGCGCGATGCCGATCCGGTTCAGGGCGGCGATCCGTTCCTCGGCCTGACGGAGGCGCTCCTCGAGAAGAGCAAGGGCCTTCGCGCTCACCGCACCGCCTCCTGCCTTCCGCGACGGGCGTCGTCCGGAAACGGGACGACCCGGTCCGGCGGGAAGGTGACGCGGAACCGGCTGCCGCGCTCACGCCCTTCGCTTTCCGCGACGATCGTTCCGCCGTGCGCGAGCACGATGGCACGTGCGATCGCGAGTCCGATCCCCAGACCGCCGAAGCGCCGGCTCGACGAGGTTTCTTCCTGCCGGAAACGGTCAAACACGAGCGGAAGGAATTCCGGGTCGATGCCGTGTCCCTCGTCTTCGACCGCGATTTCCAGGCCTCCGCCCGGGGCATGGTGCCCGATCACGCGCACGGTCCCCCCGGAGGGCGTGAACTTGACGCCGTTCGCCAGGAGATTCCAGAGCACCTGCTTGAGGCGTGCCGCGTCGCCCTCCACGCCCGGCAACGCCGGATCAAGCGCGCAGCAAATCGTGACGCCCTTGCGCCGCGCGCCCGGACTCACCGCGTCCAGCGCGGCCGCGAGGATCTCGGGAATCGCCACCGGGCCGCGCCGGAGCTCCAGACCGAAGTTGTCGATCCGCGAGAGGTCGATCAGGTCGGCCAGCATCCGGCTCAGTGTATCGGCCTGACCCAGGATGGCCTCCAGCGCCCGGCGCGCTTCCGCGTCGTCGCGATGGGAGTCGAGCAGGACCTCGGCCCAGCCCACGATTCCGGTCAGGGGCGTCCGGATTTCGTGGGACAGGTTCGCGAGAAAGTCGTCCTTCAGCCGGTTGCTCTTCTGCAGCTCTTCGATGAGGCGCGCATTGCCGAGCGCGATGGCGGACTGCTCGGCGAGGAGCGCGAGCGTTTCCCCGTCTTCCGGCGTGAAGGCGTTGCGTTCGATCGCCAGCACCTCGAGGACGCCGAGCCGATGGTCACCAACCCGGATCGGGACGGCCAGGAGGGAGTGTGCGTCCGCGTTCTCGACCGCGGATCGCGCGCGGGCGCGCGCGCCCGCATCCCAACCGGCGGCAAGGTCGTCGAAGCCCTCCACCTGGGTGAAGACGACACGATTCTCGAGGAACGCCCGCCCGGCGCACTTGAGGCGCGACAGGGAATGCGGCGACGTCCCCGCCGTGCGCTGCGTCATGGCGCCGAGGCCGTCCGCGGCCGCGACGGACAGGTTCGTGCCGTCGGCGTCGCACACCCAGGCCACGCAGCCGTCGGCGGCCGGAAACGCGCGCGTCGTTTCCTCGACGACCGAGGTGAGGACGTCCGGCGCGTGGAGACGAAAATTGAGGAGCTGCGTCGCCCGCGTGACCGCCTCGAGAACCCGCGTGCGGTTTTCGAGCGTGCCGACGAGCTCCGACAGCCTGAGCGCGAGGGCGGCGCGTTCCGCGAACGCGCCGATCGTGCGGGCGTCCGCGTCCGAGAAGGCGTTCGGGCGCCCCGACTGCAGGTCGAAAACACCGACGACACGCTCGTCGAGGATCAAGGGAACGACGAGCTCCGAGCGCGCATCGGGCCAGCCAATCACATAGTCCGGCTCGCTCTCCACCACGGGCACGTTCACGGTGCGCCCGGTCCGCGCGGCACGCGGAATGAGACCGGGCGCGCCGAGGGGAATCACGGAGACGGGGTCGACCGGCGACCACCACTGGCCGCGCCGACCGATCTGGACGAGCACGCCGCGGTCGTGATCGGCGAGGAAGAGCGAGCACGCCTCATGGCCGAAGTACTGCGCGAGGGCGTCGAGGATCTGATCGAGGAGAACGCGGCGATCGGCCGTGCGCGTCAGGAGCGCGTGGGAGGCATCGGCCAGGCTTCGAGCCTCGCGCATCGCCTCCGCCACGGCGTTGGCCGAGCGGCGCTGCTCGAGCGCGACGCCCACGAAGTCCGCGAGAGACTGGAGCGTCTCCACGTCGTCGAACTCGATCCGGCGCGACGTGTCCCGGCTCGCGACGCTCATCACCCCGATCGTCTTCCCCGCCGATCGCATCGGAAAGACTCCGAACGAACGGGCTCCGAGCCGCCGGAATCGTTCCTTCGACGGCCCCTCCGGTTCCTCCTCGACATCGTTCACGATGAGAGGTTGCCCCGACTCGAGGACGCGGAACGAGACGGTCGGCCGTTCCGGCGTCAGGGGAATGCGATCGGAGAAATCGCTCGGGTCGGTGCCGCCGTAGCCCCCGAGGCCGATGACCGCGTCCCCTTCCGGCGAGATGAGCGTGAAGACGCCGATGGGAAAGAGCAGCGTGTCGCGGAGGCCGGAAAGGGCCGTCTCGACGACGTCGTTCACCGTCGTCGACCGCTGGACAGCGGAGGCGAGATCGAAGAGCACCGAGAGGCGATCGCGCTCCCTTCCGAGCTCTTCGACGAGCTCGGTCTGCTTGAGAGCCGCGGACAAGTGATGAACCGCCGATTCGAGAAACGCGACGTCGTCCGGCGCCCACGCGCGACACGCCCGCACCGTGGCCGCCGCGACGAAGCCGCGCAGTGCCCCGTCGATTCCGATGGGAACGGCGAGGACCGATTTCGTTCCGAGGCCGCGCAGCGCCTCTCCGATCTCGCCCAAATCGGGCGAGGCCGCCACGTCCTCGACCACCATGGGCTCGAACTGCCTCAGCTTCGACGAGACCACGGACTCGGAAATGGGGATCGTCACCGGCACGGACTCGACGCCGTCGGCGGCCCACGACGTCCGCGGAACGAGACTCTCGCCGGGAGGGCCCGAACCGAAGAGGAACAGGGTGAGGCGATCCACCACGAGGATGCGGCCGATCTGCGCGACCGACCAGTCCAGAAACTCCTGGAGCTGAACGCCCTCGACGAGCGCGAGGGCGAACTCCGAGAGAAACCGGTCGCGAATGACGCCCGGATCCATGACGCCGTGGTCGTCCCGAGTCACTGGAAACTCAGTTTATCCTCCTGGCATGAACTTCGGCTTCTCGGATCAGGACCTTTTTCTCCCGAACCGTCTCCTCGACCTCGACGCCCTCTTCCTCGAGCGGCTCTCGCGGGAGCACCCGCCGCTTGCGGCGCGCTTCGCGCGGTACCGGGCGCACGAGCCGTTCGCTCCGGCGGACCAGTCGGCTCTCCTGGTCGAGGCCGGCCGGTCACTCGCTGAATTCCTCGCGGAGCTTTTCGGCGTTTCCGCCGAGCGCGACGCCGCTCGCGCGCACGCGCGCGATGAAGCCGTCCTCTTCAAGTTCCGGTTTTCCGTCCTCCAGAAGCGCACGGCCAGGAACTTCCCCGATGCCGCGTCGGTCGCGTCCCTCGACTCCGCCACCGCCGAGGCGCGCGGACGCGCTCTCCTCGACGTTTTCTCGGCCGGCCTCGACACCGCCGATGAGGAAAAGTGCGTCGCTCGGACGGGATGGGATCTCTTCGACCTCGCGGGCTCTCTCGCGTTCCCCCGTTCCAAGGACGCGTCGTACACGCAGGAGGCCGCGCGCGAGCGCGTCGCACTCCTGCGCGCGCGGGCGGTCGGGATGCCCCTTCCGGTCCCCACGGACGATGCCGCGCTCGTCAAGGAATGGGCGGAGGCCTTCGACGGGTACGTCGCGCTCCTGCGCTTCGCCGCGGAGCATCGCGCGCGCACGAAGACCTGGGCGTCCTTCGTGATCGCAAAGCCGATGAAGTTCGACGCGCTCGTCGCGACGGAGCGCTCCCGGCCGGATCTGCCCGAGGCGCGCTTCGGCCTGCCGTCGCACGCGCGGGCGCGCGATGGGTTCACGCTGACGGACCCCCGCAAGACGCCGCGCGAGGTCACCGGCGAGGTTCACTACTGCATCCTCTGCCACGAGCGTGAGAAGGACTCGTGCTCGACCGGTTTCACGCAGAAGGACGGCAGCATTCGGACGAACCCGCTCGGCGTGCCGCTTACCGGCTGCCCGCTCGACGAGAAGGTCTCGGAGATGCACATGCTGCGGCGCGAGGGAGATTCCCTCGGCGCGCTCGCGCTCGTCTGCATCGACAACCCCATGGTTCCCGGCACAGGCCACCGCATCTGCAACGACTGCATGAAGGCCTGCATCTTCCAGACGCAGGATCCCGTCGACATCCCGCAGGCGGAGACGGGCGTCCTCACGGACGTCCTCGCGATGCCCTGGGGATTCGAGATCTGGTCGCTGCTCACGCGCTGGAACCCGCTCAATGCGTCCCGCCCGTATGCACTCCCCTATAACGGCAAGAACGTCCTCGTCGTGGGGCTTGGCCCCGCCGGCTACACCCTCACCCATCATCTTCTGAACGAGGGCTTCGCCGTCGTCGCGATCGACGGCCTGAAGGTCGAGCCGCTCCCCGAGGAGCTCACCGGCACGGACGCATGCACGCCGAAGCTGATCCGCGATGCGAAGACGCTCTTCCGCCGTCTCGACGAGCGCACCCTGACGGGCTTCGGCGGCGTCTCCGAGTACGGCATCACCGTACGGTGGGACAAAAACTTCCTCGACATGCTGTACCTGAACCTCGCACGGCGAAGGACGCTGCGCATCTACGGCGGCACGCGCTTCGGCGGCACGCTAACGCACGAGCAGGCCTTCGATCTCGGATTCGACCACGTCGCGATCGCGGCGGGCGCCGGGAAGCCGACGCTCATCGCGATGAAGAACAACCTCATCCGCGGCGTGAGGAAGGCCTCCGACTTTCTCATGGCGCTCCAGCTCACGGGCGCCTTCAAGAAAAACGCGCTCGCGAACCTGCACATCGACCTGCCGATCCTCGTCATCGGCGGAGGCCTGACGGCGATCGACACCGCCACCGAATCGCAGGCCTATTACCCGCTCCACGTCGAGAAGACCCTCCACCGATTCGCGGCGCTCGCCCGCACGAAGGGAGAGGCCGCGATTCTCGCCGGGCTCTCCGCCGAGGAACGCGGGCTGCTCGTCCGCCAACTCGGGCACGGGCAGGCCGTCCGCGCGGAGCGCGCGCGGGCGGAGCGCGCCGGCGAGACGCCGGACTTCGCGCGACTCGTGGAGCTCTGGGGCGGTTCGCACATCGCCTACCGGCGCTCGATGGAGGAGTCGCCCGCCTACCGCCTGAACCACGAGGAGATCATCAAGGCGCTCGAGGAGGGCATCGGCTTCATCGAGAATGTCGATCCCGTGGAGGCGATCCCCGACGAGTTCGGCGCGCTCCGGGCCGTCGTCTTCAGGCGGAAGGACGGATCCACCGTCGAGCTTCCCTGCCGCACGCTCCTCGTCGCCGCCGGCACCTCGCCGAACATCACGTACGGCCGGGAGCGGCCCGGCAGCATCCCGCTCGACGCGCGGAAAAAGTTCTTTCGACCGCACGTCGCCGAGAAGGACGGCGCGCGCTTCCGCCTCGTTCCGAAGGACGACGGTGCCGGCGCGTTTTTCACGGGCACCGAGTACGCGGGCAAATTCCTCTCGTACTTCGGCGACAACCATCCCGTCTACGCCGGCTCGGTCGTGAAGGCGATGGCCTCGGCCCGCGACGGCGCGCCCAGGATCCGCGAGCTCTTCGCGGACGCGCTCGACGCTCTCGACGTCGCACCCGGCGCGCAGGCTGCCCGCGACGCCGCGTGGCATTCGTTCCGCGCGACGCTCGACGACCTTCTCGTGCCCCGCGTCGTGCGCGTCGACCGGCTCACGTCGACGATCGTTGAGATCATCGTCAGGGCCCCGATGGCCGCGCGGAACTTCCGGCCCGGGCAGTTCTACCGGTTCCAGAACTATGAGGCCGAAGCCGCGCGGCTGCCGGGCTCGGCCAGCGGTCCCTCCGCTCCGGCTCTCATCGAGCCCATCGCCCTCACCGGTGCGTGGGTCGACAAGGAGAAGGGCCTCCTGTCGATGATCACCCTCGAGCTCGGCGTGTCGAGCCGGCTGTGCGCGCTGCTCCAGGAAGGCGAGAAGGTCGTCGTCATGGGTCCAACCGGCGCCCCGACCGAGCTCCCCGAGAACGAGACGGTCCTCCTGTGCGGCGGCGGGCTCGGAAACGCCGTCCTCTTCTCGATCGGGAAGGCCGCCCGGGAGCGCGGCAACCGGGTTCTCTACTTCGCCGGCTACAAGAAGGCCGAGGACTTCTACAAGCGCGAGGAGATCGAAGCTGCGGCCGACGTCGTCGTCTGGACCGTGGACCTCGCTCCGATCATTCCGGCGACGCGCCCTTCGGATTTCGCGTTTCTCGGCAACATCGTGCAGGCCATGCTCGCGTACGCCGACGGACGGCTCGGGAAGACTTCGATTCCTCTCGCCGCGGCGTCGCATCTCATCGCGATAGGCTCGGACCGCATGATGGCCGCCGTGACC
>Ga0097691_1000195_pt1 | contig 55095 bp, 55 predicted proteins | sample NGESurdeep072012_8_FD_72858 | JGI IMG/M metagenome (GOLD analysis project Ga0097691, IMG submission 72858) | Arctic peat soil microbial communities from Barrow, Alaska - NGEE Surface sample 210-1 deep-072012 | ecosystem: Environmental > Terrestrial > Soil > Wetlands > Peat ...
CCGAGTTTAAGCGCCGCTGGCTCAAAAAACATCACGAGCAACGCGAACAGCACCAGGACCCAGCCGACAACCATGTACGCCGTCCCGGTCTCGCGGCTCTCTTCGTTCGATGGCATCACCGCCTCCTGCTTGCGAGATACCAACTTCGGGTCCCGCCCTGTCTGGTTCGAGCTCTCGCCCGATCACAGCACGTGAACTTCGTTGCGCAACTTCTCGACCAGCTTCTTGGCTACTTCCGCCGGCGGTCCTTCGATCACTTCGGTCTTCTTCGTCTTCTGCGGAATGTACAGCTTCTCGATCTTCTGCAGGTTATCGCCCAGCGTCGCCTTGACCTCGTCGAACGTGACTTTCTTCATCGGCTTCATCTTCGCCTGCTTGATACCGATCAGCGTGGCATAGCGCAACTTGTTGATGCCCGACTGGATAGTCAGCACCGCGGGCAGCGGCATGTCGACAAACTGGAAGTATCCGGCCTCAAGCTCGCGCTTCACCCGGATGCCGGCGTCGTTCTTTTCGATCTGCATGATGATGGTGGCGTACGACCAGCCCAGCAGTTCGGCAAGGACGACTCCCGTTTGCGCGAAACCGTAGTCATCCGATTGCAGGCCGGTAAAAACCAGATCGAAGCTTTCGTCCTTCACCACGGCGGCAAACGCCTTGGCGGTGTTGAACGCATCGAGTCCGACAAAGCCATCGCCCTCCAGATGGATGGCACGGTCGGCGCCTTTGGCCAGCGCCTCGCGGAGGACCTGCCCTGCCCGGGCGGGGCCGCTGGTAATTACGACGACCTCTCCCCCGTGCTTCTCCTTCTGGCGTAACGCCTCTTCGAGGGCATACGCATCCGGCTCATTAACTTCATAGGAAACGTCTTCGCGAATCCATGTTCCGCTCTCATTCAGCTTGAGCGGAGCGTCCTTCTGCGGGACCTGCTTCATGCAAACCAGGATTTTCACCCTGAGCTCCTTCGACCCGGGTATTTGCCGTCAGGCAGCCGGGTTTCGTGCGGCGGACACGTGGCTTTCCGCCTTTGGGTTTGGTGATTATCAGAATCGACGCGGCCCGATACAGATCGAGTCCGTCGTCACTACTGAAACAGCCGAGTATAAATGACCGACGAGTAGATGCGAAAGGAAACGCAAACGCAGTTTCAATTCGGGAAAATGCGCCTGCGACTCAAATGCAGTGACGGTGAGAGAATTTGCCGGTCGCGCGAGTGTGAAAACACTTGAGAACGAAGCGGTGCCCCAGGTTCTCGCCCGTTGCGAAACTCGCGCTTCGTTTTGTGGTGTGGAACAAACGCTACAAATGCGAGCGCCGGAAGCGCGAAATAGTCTAGCCCAGCACGCAGCCGAAGGCGGAGTGCTGGGGTAGTGTACGCGAACTCATGGGAGTGCCGTAGGCACGGCAGCCTTTCGTAACACCCAAGTTCGCGCCGTTTACGAAACTCGCGCTTCGTTCCGTGCTGTGGAACAAACGCTACAAATGCGAGCGCCGGAGGCGCGAAATAGTCTAGCCCAGCACGCAGCCGTAGGCAGAGTGCTGGGGTAGAGTGGGAGAATTCATAGGAGTGCCGTAGGCACGGCAGCGTTTCGTAACACCCAGGTTCGCGCCGCGCCAGCGGCGATAACCTGGGTGTGATTCGCCCTCACGCGATGCCGTTTCCCCGGCTCACGACCCTCGTCGTTCTTGTTCCAGCAGCTTCTTCTTGCGCTCGATGCCCCAGCGATACCCCGCCAACTCGCCATCGCTGCGCACCACGCGATGACACGGCACGGCGAGCGCTACAGGATTGCTCGCGCAAGCCGTAGCGACCGCACGAACTGCCTTGGGATCTCCGATCGCGCGGGCCACATCGGTGTAGCTGCGCGTTTCACCCGCCGGAATTTCGCGCAATGCGTCCCAAACTTTCTTTTGAAAGGCGGTGGCGCGAACATCCAGGGGCAAATCAATGGTGAGGTTTTCACCTCGTAAGCTGGCAAGCAAGGGTTGCAAATACGGCTGCAGCGCTGCATCGTCGCGGTGAATTTCGGCGGCGCGGAACTCTTCGCGCAATTCGCGCTCCAACTCGCTGGCGCTCTCACCGAAGCGAACGGCGCATAGCCCGCGAGCTGTCGCCGCCACCAGCAATCGCCCCAGCGGCGATGGTACGATCGCATACTGAATCGTCATTCCCGCTCCACCGCGTCTGTAAGCTCCAGGAGTCATGCCAAGCTGCTGGCCAGCTCTTTCGTACAAGCGGCTGGGCGAGCCAAATCCCGCGTCGTAAAGTGCTGTAGTCACGTCGTCTCCTTTGCGCAATCCGAGTTTCACTTGCTGCATACGCCGCGCCGACTGGTACTCGCGAGGACTCAGCCCGGTGGCTCGCTTAAACAGCCGCTGTAAGTGAAACGGGCTGACGCCGACACGCTTACTCAGGTCCGCCAACGTCAGCACGCCCTCGGCAGAGTCGAGCAATTGCCGTGCTCGTGTCACCGCCTGCACTTGCGAGGAGATTTCCGTTGGCTTGCAGCGCAGGCAGGCGCGATAACCGGCTCGCTCGGCCTGCTGCGGATCGGAGAAAAACTCCACCGAATCCCGCCGCGGCCGTCGGCTGGGACATGACGGCCTGCAGTAAATGCCGGTCGTGCGAACGGCAAAGACGAACCTGCCGTCCTGTCGCGCGTCCCGCTCCATCACCTGTCGCCACTGTGTCTCGGATTGCATGTTGCAAAGGTAACGCCGCCGCACCGGAACCGCTATCCGGGGCTTGCGGGCAAACTAAATTCTTGCACTTGGGATTTTACTGCCGGTGGCAGCTGATTACAGTCATCAGTTGCAAAGCGACGGGGCAGCCTACGAGAGCTGCCCCGATGAGTTATGGCTGAAGTTCGATCTCGCTCGGCCGCCAGGTCTTGTCGAACCATGGTTCCAGCGGACCATACAGTCGCAGGATCATGAACCAACCCTTTTTGGGGATGGTCTGTACCCAGTTGTTCTGTTCGCCCGCGGGAGCTTTCGGACCGAAGTACACATCCACTGACCCGTCCGCATTCACCTTCACTCCTTTGTCCTGGCTGCTGATGCTCGGATACTGCTGATCGGTCTGCAGCATCGAGCGAGTCTGGATGTCGTACACAATGACCGACCAGAAGTCCTTAACAGGAATATGCGGCGGCAAGTGCAGCTTGTAGGTTTTTCCGCCATCGAAGGGGTTGCCCTTTGAGTCCAGTGCGGCCCAGGGATACTGCGATCCCTCGCCAACCATCTTCATTGCCATCGCGGGCGTTACCCCCGTAGCGATGTAGTAGAAGAAGACGTAGCCGTCGAGGTTTGTGACTCCCGGCGCGCTCAGGAACTGGTATCCGCCAAAAAAGGGCAGGCGCCACTGACTGTTCGGGTAATAGTATGCGTCGGTGTCGCGAATTCTAAAGGCAGTGGTTCGCGCCGTCACCGCACCGATGTTAGCGGCATCCGTCAGGATCTTCTTCATTCGCGCGTCGGGATTGAACGGCTTGCCTTTCTCAATCCCGATGGAAGCGAAAAGTCCCATCATGGTCGGATCGTTGGGTGCGGCGGGCTCTTCCTGAATGACCGTGTTCAGAAGTTCCCAGAACGAATAGTCAGCGGGCGCTACGAAGTTGGCCGGTACGCCAGAGGCGTCGGCGAACTTCATGGCGGGCGGATTCGCGGCGTCGGAAAGCTGATAGATCTTCAAGGTCTTCTTGACCACCTCGACGCCGGGGGTCGGAGACCCATCGACCAGGAAGCTTCGGAAGGGCAGCCAGTTCCCGTACGTGGCTGGCTTCATAACGAAATAGCCTTCAGGAACCTGCCCTGTGTACCCGGGCGGTAAGATGAGATACTTCCCGCCTTGTCCCTTGTCCGGGCCTGTGATCCCGACGTCGCCGACCCAGCGGTAATAGAAGTCGTCCACCAAACCCAGCACCTTCGGTGGAACTTCTACGACCAGGGGCCCTTTGTGGGTGTCGATCCAAATGAAGCTATACACGGTGTTGTCATTCGCTGTCAGTTCTACTGTCTTCGAATCGACCAGGTGTTCCCAGATCACGTCGGTCTGGTTGTCGGGGCCGAATTTCCGCTGCGAATCGCGCATCCCGGCTTGGTTAACGATAGGAATTGCGAGAAGGTAGGCCTGCAAGGCGCGCGACGCGTCGAGGTTGTCGTAGACCTTTTTGATGGTGTCGGCGTCGGGGTAACCGTCGGACAGCTTCAACGTGCCAATGGAGGTGTCGAGCTTGTCCGGCGTGGCCACGCCCGGCGCGATGGGAGTGGTCATCTTGTACTGCTGCGCGGTGCTCGGACTGGCAGCCAGCCCGAGAAGTAACAACGAGAGCAAGAAGATTATGTAGGTTCGGCGTGTCAGCATAGAGTCCTCTCCGATTTTGGTTGGCAACCCTTGCCAGCTGCCCGGGTTGAGTCTCACTCGACGATCTAATGCGCGGGAATCGTGAGTACCGGCTGGTTCTCTCTTGGCCCCGTGTCGACCATAGTAAAGAGCATCATGATGAGGGAAAACATCTGCTTGGATTCGAGGTCACCTTTGTCGATCCAGAACCAGCTGTTCTCGTACTTGACCGACACAAATGCGTCAGACGGCACAGACTTCCCGCTGTGAATGCTAATCAGGCGGACCACGCCCGGAACACCCTTACCACGTTCAAATCCTGGAAATGCCCACCCGCGCGCCAGGTCTTCGGGGGGCACTCCCACTTCCGCCGCCATGGTTTGCATCAAGCCGAGGATTGAGCGCGTAATAACCGCAATTTCCTTGTTATTTTCGGGTACGGCGCCGAAGCGAACCTTGTACTCAGTAGCGTTAGGGTCGAGCTTCAACAGTCGCCGCAATTCCGCAATCTCCGACAGTACGTCCGGCGGAACTTGTTCCGAGCGGAAGGTCATGAAGCTCACCATCTCCTCGCCGGCATCTTTCTTGACCACAATCCTCACCGCACCCGAAAGCTGGATCTGGCGTGCCAGCGCTCGCATGCGATGAAAGTCCGCATCGGCAGGCGTAATTCCCTGCAAGGTTGCTTCTTGATTTCTCAAACCATTGATGGAAGCCACCGACGCGAACAGGATGACGTCAGCCGGCATCCCGGCCTCAATGCTGGAGAATACCGCCTCGGGGGGTAATGGAGTCGCGAGGCTTCGGATGAACTTGCTGCCGGTCAGCGGGGTGTAGGTGATCGTGGGGGTGTTGCTATAGGTTCCGAATCCACCCACAGTTGCGTCGGGCGTCTGGTTATTCGGAACTATGTTCCCGGTGGCAGAAATACCCTGAACCAGCGAATAGCTGGCCACAATGTTTCCCACATCCACAAAAATGGGTGGGTCGAGGTAGCGCATCTTGACGATGTTCAGCAGCGTTTGCTCCTTCCAGGAATCCGAAAGGGAGGAGGCGTACAGGTGACGATCGCGCGCCACCGACTGCGGACCGATCGGGCGATAACAGCCCGTGGCGCTCAGAGCGAGCGCACAGATGGCGCAGACGAGACTCCTCTTGGTTGCCAGCATGTCGAGGTGTTCAGCGACTACCTTAAAGACTACGGTGATGTGCGTCCACAGAATACTGCTGCGATGGCAGTCACAGGTCTGATCACCGCCCCATGGACGACCGGCGAGACGAGCACGGCATCCCAGATCCCTTAGCAATCCGATCTTGAATGAGGCCACTCGCGAGCTCGCTCCTAGGCTCGCGGAAGCGCGAGGATATGGTAAATCGAAAGGCTCAGCAGCGCGCCAGCCACCACAATCAGCCCAATCCGCACACCGCGGACCTTGAACCGCTGGCTGATGGCTGTGAGCAACAGGACCGTTGCCAGCATTACGGTTTCCCGCACGTAGTCGTCGGCGTGATGACGCGCCACATCACCCTGCGCAAAGGTGTCCGAGGCCTGCTTAGCCAGCGTGGCTGCCTCTTCCGCCTTGGAGCTGCGATATTCAGGCATGTGGAAGGGCCCAGGAGGAGCGTCAGGGTTGTTGAGCGGATCGGTCTTCTTCCAAGCCTCGAATGCCGGGCGAAACTCAGGGAAGAAACGACGCTCATACAGGTCGGCGAGCTTCTTTTGCCCACTGGTTTCGGCCTGCAGCCACTGCGCCACCGTGGCGGCGTTGTACAAACGCTCGTAGTTGGCAGAGGCTTCTGCTGTTCCGGATTGCACTCGCAGCTTGCCAGCTACGCCGTATAGTTTTGACTGATGACCGGTCCAGAGCGCCGCTTGGTATCCGCTCCACGCAGTGGTAATGGCGACGATGGCGAGCACTATGCCTTCGACGATCTCCACGGTACGGGGCATTCGGTACTCGCGTTGCTCTTCATGTTCGCTGAGGTGATGGGCCACCTCGATGTTGGAACCCCCGGCTTCCGGCATTGTGATATCTCCTTGGCGCTTCTCTGAGTCTTGGCGGAGGACAATTGTCGTCGCACATACTATACGCATCCAGCGGTGGGAAGTTTACGGTTAATGCCCGTCGAGTCACAGCGGCCGCGAGGTGATTGTTGGCGTGAACAGGCCAAACCGTGCGTTATCCCAAAACGGTAGCAGTCAAATTAGCCGAGTCCGCATTATGGCCCGCACCATCTGAAGGAATCGACCACTCCCGCCGTTCCCGATTCCGAACTCCCTGGTTACTTTAGTTTCTTCCGCTGCCTGATTTCTCTGGCGCTTCGGCTTCTCGCCCGTTACAAGGGATGTGTGGGTCAGGGGAGATGTGTCTCTGCCCACTTCCGCGCCCAGGCCGCGGATGAAAACCGCTCGTTGAAAACCCGAATCGCACCCTTGCCCGGAACTAGTGTTGGGACGTTCAACCGGGTTAAACCACCGCTCCAGTTGAACAAATTCCGGCGCATGGCACACTCGGCTATTACCGCTCAGGAAAGCGACAAGGCGAAGAACAGGCGAAAACCATGCCACCTAACTCCCACGGGCAGAAATGGATACGTATAACATTATTATTTATCAATGACATGCGAACAATTTCCGCCTAATCGACTGATTCTAAACAACCGTGTGAAAAATTATTTGTGTTATACACAATTACAACACTAGAACACATCGAGTTCCAGCTCTGAGTTGTCCTAAACCTGCTTCGGCGCTTCTTTGGCTGCAGCGACGGTCTGTGTGCCCGGACTTTCTCGGACAGGCTCTACCGGCCAAGTCGCATTCTTTTTCCGCTTTTCCAGTTCCACATTCAACTCCGCCCCCAGCAGGATCGCCATCGCCGTAAACTGCAGCCACATCATCAGCACGATGAACGACGCCAGCGTTCCGTACATGGCATTGAAATACGAAAACTTGCGAAGGTAGATTCCCAGCAGCCCGGAGCTGCCGATCCACACCACAACCGCAAATACTGAACCCGGGAATTGTTTCCTGAGCGAATGTTGTCGCGCTGGCCCGAGGAAGTAGAGCAACTCCATGGAGGCTAGCGCGCTGGTTATCACCAGCGCCCACCGAATATACGGCCAAAATGCGACAAAGGAACGGCTGACATTGAAGACCCGGGCAAGTTCTCCCGCGAAGTGCGGGCCCAGAAGTATGGCGCTCAAAGCAACGCTGACCAGGGCGCCGAGGACGAAGGTCATGGAAACGGCATTCAGGCGGCTCTTCCAGAAACTCTGAATCCCTTTCACCTCGTAAATCGTATTCAGCGCATCCGACATCGCTGCTACCGCATTAGATGCCGAAATTACGGCGAGTATGAATCCCGCCGACAGCAGTCCGTTGTTGGTGCGCATGGTGGAGTCAAACATGCTCTCCACCATCGGCATCGTTTGGTCGGGGACGAAGTGGGATACCAGCCGGACCATCCGCGTAGCCAGGTGCGGGATCGGCATGAGCGCGAGCGAACTGGCAAGAAAGATGAGAAACGGAAACAGCGACATCAGGAAGAAAAACGCCAGCGCCGCTGAGGACGTGAAGCCATCATGGCGGACAAATCCGCGCACCGACGACGTCACCACCCTGCGAACTCGTTCCAGGAGCGGCAGTAGCTCAGGAAGCGGCCCGGAGTACGGTTCCGATGGAGTCGGTGACATGCCTAAGGTTGCCACCAGATGCGGCCGTCTGCAACTGCGGTAACGCCGAGTCCCACGGCGCTAATTCAGAGTCAGCCCGCGCTCCACGATCCCTCGCGCCTGTTCCGCCGATTCGAATACATGCGCTTCCATGCCGACTCGCCTCGCTCCGTCCACATTTCGCGGGCGATCGTCAAAGAACAGTGCGCGCGCCGGCTCGCATCCCAAAGCCGCCAAACACGTGCGATAAATCGCTGCATCGGGTTTGGCCCGACCCTCTTCACACGACCAGATCTGGACCTCAAATTCTCTTAACCATTCCAGTCTGTCGCGCAACTTGCCGAGTAAATCGAATGTCATATTGGAGAGGATTGCAGTCTTGAAACCACCCGCCTTGGCCGCGCGAGCCAGCGCCAACACCTCGGCATTCGGCCGCGTCCACAAGTCCGACTCCATGGCGATGAACGTCTCCACCGCGGCCACCGGGATTTCGACGCCAACCGCTTCGGCAACTCGCAGCCAGTGTTGCGTATATTCAGCAGGCGACCGGCCGTAGTAGTCGCGGGTATTGGTATAGAGCTTGAGAAAGGACGCTTCATCCAGCCCACCGCTCCGACCGAGTTCCGCTAACTCCCGATGGAAGGGCGCGTAACTCAGCACGCCTCCATAATCGAAAATCACGGCATCCCAGGGACTCGATTTCATCGCGGTCATTTGCGCAGGGGACTAGGTTGCTTTCACCAGCATGCAGGTCACGTCATCGTGCTGCGGGGCTCCGGCGACGAAGCGGTCGAGGTCGGTCATGATGCTTTGCAAAAGCTGGTCGGGAGCTAAGGCTGCGCCACTGTGCACGACAAACAGCAGTCGGGGCTCGCCATATTCCTCGGTAAGATTGTTTTCCGCTTCCACTACCCCGTCCGTGAAAACCACCAGCCAGTCGCCGCTATCGAGGACCACCGAGCCAGCCTCGTAAGGCGCGGCCTCAAGAATCCCCAGCGGAATGCCGCCCTTTTCCAGTTTCTCCATCGCGCCGGATTGGCGGCGCAGTACAGGTGCGTTGTGCCCGGCATTGACGTAGGTCAGGCTACGAGTTGCAGGTTCATACTCCGCGAGAAATGCGGTAGTGAAGCGGCGTCCATTCTGGCTATTGCTGCACGCGTACTGGTTCATGCGGCTGACCAGCTCGGCCAAGCTGCCCGGGGCGGACGCCAGGGTTTTCAGACTGGCTTGGATGGTGGCCATCAACAGGGCGGCTGGAATGCTCTTGCCCGCCACATCCGCCATGGCAAAGACGAATTTCTGCTCGCCGGGATTTGACCCGGCGCGCGGAAACACGTCGTAATAGTCACCCGCGACGGTATTGGCGGGGCGAGTGGCAAACGCAATTTCCAGCCCCGGCACCGATGGAGGGCTGGCCGGCAGCAGCCAGGTCTGGATTTCTTTCGCGATCTGCAGGTCGCGCTTCATCACCACGCGATCGCCAACTTCCAGAAGCAGTAGAACCAGCATCAGCAGGGCGCCCCAGAAGTGCCCATCGAAAGCCAGGAACCTCATCTGCCCATTGCCGCTTTGCCACGTGGCTTCACCGCTGGGGCCAACCATCAGCACGATCGCGATCAGCAGGAGCACTCGGCGCGCGGGCGACAGTTTCTCCAGGAACGCCCAGAAAAACTGGCCAGCCACGTGGAAGAAGTGTTTTACTCTTGGCGCTCCCTGCAATCGGGTGGAATCAACGTCTTTGGAATACAGCCGGTAGCTGGAGCGCGCGTCGGTCTGGAATTGTTTCCAGAGCTGGCCGACTCGCATGCCCTCGGTGACGCGGAACCAGAACTTGTCAACGCGTTCCATCACGGGAGCGACTTTCGCAGTTAGTGGGTCGTTGAGCTGCGAGGGCTGACCAGCGGGTTGGGTTCCACGAGGCATGGGAGCTGTGAAAGAGATTATATCGGTCGGTCGGGTCTCTCGCTAAGTACCGCGGCCAGCAACAGGGCGATGGAGATCTCGCAAGGAATCGCCATCCACCATCGCCAGTGACAGTGGTTAGTCGAGAAATGCTACTGACTGAACGCTGGTGACCTCAAACCGTTTGCGGCAGCGGATGTTCTTGCACGCCACCAGATCGTCGCGGCGCACCATGTACGACTTTGCCTTGGCAAACTTGGCGCGGTCGCGCTCGTCGGCCCGTCCGGGCAGCTGTTTTTTCTTGGTGCGGACAAACCATCCCAGATCGTATTCGGCGGATTGATGGCAGTGCGGACAAGTCATGGTGGCTTTCTTGGTTTCCTGCCGCTCGTCGAAAAAATCACGCTCTTCCATCGGGGCCCTCCGCGCGTACCGGCGCGTCCAACCGCCGCCGCTACGACCTTGTCATTAGATCACAGCCGCCTAATTCCAGTGACGTAGGGAATCATTTTGGTCGCCGTCGCCTGCCCACCGATGACGCAGGAATGGTTCTGAAAAGTCTAGTGGCGTTCATCCCAATTCCGCTCCCAGCCCTGCAAAACAGTGCTAACATCTGCAGCCATGAGGCCCTATGATCAGCCTTCTTGTGCTGTCGCTTGTGCTGTCGACTCCTTCGGCGTCGGTTCAGTCGACGGTTGTTTCCAGTGATCCGCTAGCGATCGAATCCCAGCGATGGGTCGCCATCCACCCTGAAATGGCTCTGAATGTTGAGGAATCGCAGTCGGAATCATTCGACGCGATGGCCATTCATCCAGATACCGATATTTGCTACAAGATCCGCGCGTATATCTTCTCCACCGGCCCGATGCCCAAGTTCCTGCGGGAAACAACCTGTGGCCCGAAGCGTGAGGAACTCAAGAGGCTGGAAGGCGCCAAGCCAAAACTCGTGCCGATCGATGCGAAGGGAGATACCACCACCGGAACGAATACGCCACACTGAGTTTTGAAGCAGAAGGGCTATCTACGCTCTGTTGGCAACAGGAAGAATTGGGGCTTCGGCGATGGCCTCGGTATCCGGCTCGGGTTGATTGGCAGTACACACCAACGCAAGACCAGCCCCGCAGGGGCGGCTCAGTCTAGCGCAGCACGCAGCCGCAGGCGGAGTGCTGGGTCAAGGCCAAAGATATGATCCGAGTCCCGGCAGGGACGGTATACGTCCCCACACACTTTCGTCTTAGCGAATATCGGTTCCTTGACTACACAACCTTCAACCCTACTATTATTCCCCGCCCGCGACCTTCACCGCGTAGGGATTCTCGTCGAGCACTTCCCAAACCGTGTCGAGCAAAGTCCCGTCCACCCACTTCACCACTGCCACTGGACGATCCCCCAATCTCGGCTTGGCTGGCTTGCCGCCGCAGATCTGTTCAACCTCGGCCTTGATCTCCTCGATAGTGCGAATTGGCAGGTCTTTGCCTTTCACCGCGTCCAGCAGGTCTTGCCGCAGCGGATTGATGGCCATCCCCCGCTCGGTGACAATTACATCGATCAACTCGCCCGGCCCAGTGATCGTGGTGACTTCGTCGACGATCACCGGAATGCGGTCGCGGAACGAGGGCACCGCGAGAATCGTGCATCCCGCGAACAGGCAGTTCTGCCAGCCGCCGATGCCGTGCAGCAGCCGCCCATCGGAGTGCGTCACCACGTTGGCATTGAAGTTCACGTCCACCTCGGTCGCACCCAGAATGCAGACATCCACGATCGAAGCGAAGTTGCCCTTGCCGTGAAAGTTGTACGACGTAAAAGGACTGGTCGGAACATGCCGCGGATCGGTGGCAATCGAGCGCACAGCGTCAAGATCGAACGTCTGCCCGTCGAGAATGCAGCCCGTCAGCCCTTCCTTCAGCATGTCGACCAGGTACTTGGTCGAGCCGCCGCGCACGAAACTGGCAGTTACGTTGGCCTCTTTCATCATGCGCGCCAGGTAGTCCACGAAGGCCAGCGCGATGCCACCCGCGCCCGCCTGGAACGAGAAGCCGTTCCGCATGATGCCGCTGTCGCGCAGGAAGCGCGCCACCAACTCGGAGATCCGCAAACGATCGGGGCTGCGCGTGATCTGCGTAGTGCCGCTGACGATCTTCGAAGGATCGCCGATGGAGTCGACCTCCACGACGTAGTCAATGTTGTTGCCCTGGATCTGCCACGGGATACACGGAAACGGCACCAGGTTGTCAGTCACCACGATCACCCGATCGGCGTAGACGGAGTCGGTCAGCGCGAAGCCCAGCGATCCGCAAGCTGACTTGCCGTGCGAACCGTCGGCGTTGCCGAAGAAGTCGGCCGTCGGCGCGGCGATGACCGCGATGTCGATGTGGACCTCGCCATCCTGCACCGCCTGCCAGCGTCCGCCGTGGGAGCGCAGCACACCCATCCCGCGCATCTGCCCGTGCGAGCAATAGTCGCCTAGTGGGCCGTTCATGCTGCCTTCGATGTGGTGTACCGCCCCTGACTTCATCAACTCGATCACTGGCTCGTGACAGGGAAACGACGCGCTGGGGAACCACACCAGGTCTTTCGCTCCCATGCCCGCTGCGGTCTGCAGCGCGGTGAGTGCGACCCGGTCCCCGTTGCGCAGATGATGATGACTACTGATCGTCATGCCATCTCGTAAACCGCAGAGCCGCAGTGCCGTTGCGAGATCCGGCACCCGCTTGTCACCATTCCTGGGATAGTCGCTGTTGCTGCGAATCGCCGGAGCGTACTTGTTTCCCATCGGGCGGTGTCCGTCCACACCTGCATACACAACCTGCTCGCGGCCGTTCACCACGGTCGGAACGCGGCGGCCTGCGACATTCGTCACCATATCGGCCGCTATATCCGTGCTCATGGCTGGCCTCCTTTTGTGCTGGAAACCGCAGCCGTAGTTGCAGTCAATCCCATTTGCTTCGCACGCTCCACCAGCTTCAACGCACGTTGCACCACTGGAGCGTCGATCATCTTCGATCCCAGGCTGACCACGCCGAGTCCGCGGGACTGTGCGTCTTCATAGGCGGCAACAATCCTCAATGCCTTCTCCAACTCCGACTGCGACGGCGCAAATGCGCGATGGATTATCTCAATCTGCATGGGATGAATACACCCCATGCCCTCGAAACCCATGGCACATGACGCTTCACCCCAGTGCGATAGTCCTTCGGAGTCGACCACATCGCCGTACACCGAATCGATGGCCTGCACATGCGCAGCATGCGCGGCATTCACTACCCGCATGCGAGCGAACAGAGATTCATTGCCCGTTGCGGTCTTCGCCACTCCGAGATCAGCGGTGTAATCCTCGAGACCAATTGTGATGCCCGCGATGCGCTCTGACGCGGTTGCAATCGCGAACGCGTTCTCGATGCCGAGCGCCGACTCCAAAATCGACATCAGCCAGATTGCCCGCGTCACGCCGGACTGCTTCGCGATTCGCGTAATCGCATCGCTCACTTCGGTCACCTGCGCAGCCGTCTCAACTTTGGGAATCAGGATCAGGTCGGGTGACTGCGGAACAATTTCTTCCAGATCGGCCATCCCGAGTGGCAACTGATTGATGCGCACCATGCGCTCAGCTTTGCCAAAATCCACCGCGCGCAGCGCATTCCGCACCAGCAACCGTGCGGCATCCTTCTCCGAGTGATGCACCGAGTCTTCGAGATCGAGGATGACTGCGTCGGGCCCGTGCAGGCCAGCATTGACGAAATACTTGGGCTCGTTGCCCGGCAAATAAAGCCGCGATCGCCGCAACCTGTCTCTCGCCGAAGCCGCAGGTAACGGAATCGCTTCGGGCAACGCCGATTTTTGGCTGCCCAGTCCAGCCCGCCAAACCGCCGCCTCCACCCTGGCAGCAATGACGAACGGCAACGCGCCTTCGTCCACCATTTTGACGAAAGCATGCTCGACACCCAGCGCACGCAACACATCGCGTACCTGATGCCGGATGTTGTCTCCGTAATACAGTGCCACGCGCGAGCGCAGTTCGATTTCGACGCCGCCACCCGGGCGCTCTTCCACGGTTACGTGCAGATCCGAGCGCACATCGCTGCCCGCGCGGCCTGCCTCTCCGCGTTTCAACTGACTAGCTTCGGCTGCTGCCGGCATATGCCTTCTCCACACCGACGCCCAGCTTTGCAAGAATGGCGTCCGTGACCTGCGTCGTCGAGGCCGCGCCTTGCGCCAGCGACTTTGCGCCGCCGAAAATGCGCATCATGTCGTAGCTGCGCACCTTGCCTTCGGCGACAACGTCTGCGATAGCCGCCCGGATCATCGTCGCTTTTTCACTCTCGCCTACGTGATCGAGCATCATCGCCGCTGACAGAATCATCGCAATGGGATTGACGATTGGTGGATTCAACTCCGCATACTTAGGCGCCGATCCGTGCGTCGGCTCGAACACCGCCGCTTCGTCGCCAATGTTGCCCGACGCGGCGAAACCTAGCCCGCCCACCAGTCCGGCGAAGGCATCACTGATGACGTCGCCAAACAGATTGCTGGCCACGATGACGCCGTAGTCTTCTGGATTCTTGGTCAGCCACATGGTCTGCGCGTCGATGTTGGTCGACCACAGCGCGATCTCGGCGAATTGCTTCTGCACTTCCTTCGCGACCTCTTCCATCATGCCCGAAGTTTCGCGCAGCACGTTGGGCTTCTCGCAGATGGTGACCGACTTGTATCCAAACTTGCGCGCATGGCGGAACGCAGCTTCGCAAATCCGACGCGCTGCCGGACGAGTGATGACGCGTACAGAAATCGCGAGGTCTGCGCCCGCGATATTGGCGAAGGCTTTGAACTTGGAGTGTGTTGCCAGCGCGTCACGCACCGGCTGTGGCGGATTCGTCCACTCGACTCCGGCGTAGAGACCCTCAGTGTTCTGGCGGAAGACGACCACATCCACCTTGGGCTCTTCAAATCCGCCATCAGGTTTCTTGCGGATGAAGTTCAACGGGTTTCCCGGAAACGACAGGCACGGCCGCATGCAGATGTCGAGGTTGAAGATCTGTCGCATCGACACAATGGGACTGAAGTACTGCAGGCCTTTGCCCCTCAGCGCGGGGATGAGATCGGCCTCGGTTTCCTTTTTCGGTTTCGATGTGATCGCCCCGAAGAGCCCGACCTTGTGCTTCCGCAGCAATTCGATGGTGCGTTCCGGCAGCGGATTGCCCTCGTTCCTCCAACTTTCCCAGCCAATGTCTGCATGAACGTACTCAGCCTCGAAGCCGACAGCGTCGAGCACGCGAATCGCCTCGGGCAGGACCTTGTTCCCAATGCCGTCTCCCGGCATGCTTACGACTGTATGCTTCGACATGAATGCAAACTCCTTTTAGATCGGCGCGCATCGAGCCGCGCCGCAATTCCACGCGTTTTGAAACGGAACACATTTGCGTCTTCCCACAGTCCTTTCGGGCCTTGAAAGGGCACGGCTTCAGCCGTGCCAATACGCCGTTCCGTTTTGTCATCCCGAGGGGCTCAGCCCCGAGGGATCTGTTTCCCTCGCGGCCCGCTAGACTTGTGCGACTGCGTGAGTGAGTCCCAGCTTCGCGCTCACCAGGTTCTCCACTCCACCGGCAATCACCAGCGATTGCGGCACCGAGCCCAACGCCGGGAACGTGAATTGCTCCCCGGCATACCGGATCGTACTTGCGGCGAAGTCAACCTCGATCTCGTCGCCCGGAATAATCGTCTTCTCTTTGTGTGCGATCGCATCCCCATACTTCGCGCGCAGACGGTTTACCAGCCCAGGCGTCTCGATACACAGAAAGCCGTTGTTGAACGCATTGCGCAGATAAGTCTGCGAGAAGCTGCCCGCAATCACCAGCGGAATGCCCGCACATTTCAGCGCGGTGACGGCTTGCTCGCGGCTCGAGCCAGTGCCGAAGTTGAAGCCTCCCACCACCACGTCTCCAGCCCTGCTCCGTCCGGCGAATGTTGGATCGTAGTTTTCCATCACTACCTTCGCCATCATCTCGGAAGTCATGTCCTCGCGATAGGTGTAGTCCTTGCCGTAAATGCCATCGGTGTTCAGATTGTCTTGTGGCAGGAACACCAGCCGTCCTCTTACGCTTTGGGGAAAGCCCGGCAGGATCTCCACTTTCTCAGCCTGCGGCGCCGACGCGAACACCTCGAAGCGCTTCTTGATCTCCCGGTACTCGGCTGGATTCGGACCGCAAATGTGGCCTGCGACCGCTGATGCGGCTACCACTTCCGGACTCGCCAGGTAGCACTGTGCATCGCGTGATCCCATGCGTCCTTTGAAGTTGCGATTGGTGGCAGAGATGCCAACCTCTCCAGCTTCCAGCAGTCCCGTGCCGAGCCCGATGCACGGCCCGCATCCCGGAGGCAGCGTTTGTGCGCCGGCAGAGATCAGCGTCTGCCAGATACCTTGTTTTTGGGCTTCCTCCTGCACCGCGCGGCTGGCTGCAGCAAGATAGAATCTCACCCCCGTCGCCACTTTCTTGCCGTCGAGTACTTTCGCTGCAGCCGCCAGGTCTTCCAGTCGCGAATTCACGCACGAAACCAAGTATGCCTTCTGGATCGCGACCTTCCTCTTCTCGATCTCCGCCACCGATTGCATCACCTGCACCGTATCGGGGCCCGACACATGCGGCGTCACCTCGGCGAGGTTCAGTACAATGCGCCCGGCGTATACCGCGTCATTATCTGCCACCGCAGAACTGTTGCGAATCTGTTCGATCCGCCGCTCGGAAATCCTCGTGACGCCTTGCGCACACAACTCTCGGCTACGTTCTTCAACGTAGGACAAGGTGATCTCGTCTACAGGGAACCATCCCACCAGCGCGCCCCATTCCGTGGTCATGTTGGCGATGCTGAGGCGTGCATCCATGCTGAGCGATGCCACTCCCGGCCCGGCAAACTCGACGGCAGCGTTGAGGACTTCTTCCTGGTTGTAAAGCCCGCACAGCGTGACGATCACGTCCTTGCCGGTTGCTCCCGCTGCAAGTTTGCCCTCCAGTACGACTTGAATCGTCCGCGGAATCTGCCACCAGAATTCGCCCGTCGCCCAGATCGCGGCCGCGTCCGTACGCACCACGGGAGTTCCAATCGCTCCCAGGGCTCCGTACATGTTGGAGTGCGAATCCGATGCCACCACGAAGTCGCCGGGCAGCACGTAGCCCTTCTCCACCATGATCTGGTGGCCAATGCCCGTGCCCGGCGGATAGAAATCGATCCCATGCTGGTTGGCGAACGACTGCATGCTGCGATACTTCGCCAGGTTCGGCTCGTCCGTGTTCTGGATATCGTGATCGGCGGTGAACACCGGCTGCGCCGGATCGTGGATCACTCGCGCCCCAATCGTCTTGAATTTCTTCATCACCGCAGAAGTGTTGTCGTGCGTCATCACGTGATCGGGCCGGATCGACAGGAAGTCCCCCGCGCGCAGCGGGCGGCTCGGACCTTCGGCCATGTGGGTCTGCGATATCTTCTCGACAACTGTCTGTCCCATACTCAACCCTCCTGCCGACTAGCGATCGGCGCGGAACAGTTTCATCAACTCAGTAACACTGGCCTGCTTGTCCAGGTTCCAGATAGCGTCCATGGCGCGACGACGCCCTGCCGGTGTCATCACCGGTTCGGCTAACGCTTCGAACTTTTCCTCGACTTCCTTGTCGGTCAGCGGGTTTCGCGGATCCCCCTTGGGATAATCAAGTTGCTTGCTGAACTCTCGGCCATCGGTTGTCTGGATGGTGACCACCACCCGCTGCAGCGCCGGGAAGACCTTCTCGATTTCCGCATCGGCGACTACCACGATCTTGTTGAGCTGCGCCCGGATGGTCGGGTCCATGATCTTTTCCATAGTGAACTGCAGCGGCGTCACCTGCCGCTCCGCGATGGCAGCCGAAATCACGTAAGGCAGCGAGTGGTCGGCTGTCTCCTTCGTATGTGGATCGTACTTACTGGCATCACTCAGAATGTCCGCTCCGCGGGCGGTGGTACGGATGTGCACCTTGGCGACGTCTTCTGGCCTGAGATCGTTGTCCTTGACTAGCGCCAACGTGGCCGAAATCGGGGTGTGGGTCAGCGCTTCCGTGGGAAATGCCTTCATCCCACATTGTGTGATACGCCACGACTCACCCAATCCGTCAGTAAGGGTGTTCAGCTTCCACTCCGGTCCGAAGCAGTGGACCAGCCCCTCTTTGCCGTCGATCACATGCTCAGGCCCGCTGTAGCCTTTCTCCGCCAGCAGCGCCGCAAAAACTCCGCTCTGGGTTGCCATTGGATCGACGGTGTTCTTCATCATGGTCAGCTTGCCCGCGGTGACCGCGCCCAGCGTGGCGCGCGCGCTGGCGCTGATGCCGATGGCATGCTGCATTTTGCTGCAGTCGAGGTGCAGCATTCTTGCAGCAACTATGGGCGAAACAAATGCTGTCAGCGTCGCGTGGTGCCATCCCCGCTCGCGGATTCCCGGAAATGCCGCTTCGCAAAGCCGCATTTCAAACTCATGCCCGAGCACCAATCCGACAATCAACTCTCTCCCGTCTCCACCAGCACGTTCACAACACGCCATCGCCGCCGGAAAGATGTCCGAAGGATGCGACGGGTCTTGTTTCCAGTAAATGTCGTTGTAATCCATGCAACGGATCATCAGCGCATTGGCCAGCGATGCCGACACCGCGTCCATCGACTTTCCAGTGCCAATGACCGTCGCCTTCCCTGGCCCGGCAATTTCGTCCAGCACTTCCAGCGCGATGACCACATCATGCTGCTGATACCCACCCAGCGCGCATCCCACACTGTCGAGCAGAAAGCGCTTCGCCTGGTAGATTGCGTCTGCGGACAGGTCTTCGAACTTCAGTCCTGCCGCCCACTGGGACATGGTCGCTGTGATGGTCGGCTTTGCTGCGGCCTTGGCGGGTGCGGGCGTTGTGGTGGTCGACATACGAATCTTTCTCCTTGTTACTTGCCGAGGTTCTTGAAGGGCAGAAACGCCATGAAGTCGGCGTGATGCACGATGTACGCTTCCGTGGTGCGCTTCACCAGATCACCCTCGGCGGCGTGCGCCGCAATGATGTGACACACCGCATCGGGCACACCGCACTCCATCGCCAGCGCAACGCCAGTAAATGGGTGGCGCAACATCTCGCCCCGTTTGCTCTGGCGCGTCTTGCCATCAACAGTTTCGTACTCCAGCAACTTGCCGACATCGGCGAGAATCGCACCGGCAATAACAGTGTCGTGATCAATAGGCAGCGCCTTGCCCATGAACTCCGTCATGCTCTCGGCTGCCTTGCGCGCAATGTGCACCACGCAGCGCTTGTGCTCCATGAAGGTCGTCGGACAGTTCGCGACCAGCAGCGTGAACGGAATACGGTTCAAGTCGTCCGGGGTCAACGGACTGCGTTCCAGCGCTTTCTCCCAGGCCTGCGTGACTTGTTCTCGCAATCCGGGATCTTTGATCCACTCAATCTCGGGCCACAACTTCAGGACTGCTTCGCGCATTCGTTTCCCTCCGGGCCACGGCGGCTGCGTTTCGTCCTTCGGTTTACCAACCGGAACTCGACGCAATCAGCAAAACGGATATTCGTATCACTTCGCTGCAGGGCGGGGCTATGAGGCGCGTCACAATGACACGGTGATGTCTTCCAACTGGCTGGTAATTTCCTCCGCAGGAACCTCGGGGGAGAAACGTAAAGGCTTTCCAATCAGCACTTTAAGTTCATCCCGGCGGGCGATCTTACGGCGCGAAAGTTTCATGTCAAACAGGCCGTCAATTCGCAAGGGCACCACCGGAATATCAAGTCGTTGAGCCAGCATGCCAACGCCCGACCGAAATGGTGAAGGCTTGCCATCTGGCGTACGACGCCCTTCCGGGAAGACAACCACGCTGAATCCCCGATCCACCGACTCGCCCACGAACGCAAAGCTCTCGCGCACGCCCGATTGCTGCGGCAGCGGAAACACGTTGAACAGCGCTACCACGAGGTAGTAACCAGCCTGTTGCCACCAGCGGGCGATCACGTTCATGCTCGCCGGAGGACGCCACATTCCCCACAACCGTTCGCCTAACATGCCCACCGCAAGTCGATTGCGAATTCGCGCCGGCATCGCGATGAGCACAAATCCGACATCGACGTATGTGACGTGATTGCACGTGATGAGCACTGGCCCGTCAATGCCTTCGAGATTTTCGCGGCCCACAATCTTGGGGTGCGCCATGATCAGCGTCGCCGGCAGCGACAGCAGGTAATAGAAGAAGTTGCGAATCCAGGTGACAGGCCAGCGTTGCGCCCAGCGCGGATAGTGATACCCACTTTGCTGCGCGCGCTGCGGCTCGTGTAACATTCGCTCCAACTCGCCCACGGTGTTGACCTGCGCGAAATTCGCCTGGCTCAAGTCCACCTGGTAGCGGTCTTCCAGCGCGCTCATCAGTTCCACCCGGTCCATGGAACTTAGGTTCAAGTCGCCTTCCAGTTTAGCGTCTGGCGCAAGCGCTCCGGTGCTGCGCCCGGTGATCCGGCCGATGAGTTCCCCCAGCCCGCCTTGCGCAGGAGCTGCGGCAGCATTCGATGAGAACTGTTGCTGCACCGCCTGCTGGATCACGCCGATCTTTGGCTTCTGCGTAGGAGTGCGAGGGAAGTCCTCCTCGGGCCACACCAGCCACCGGCGTATTCGTTGGAATTCAGCCAGTTGCTGATTCGTTCTTGAAACGACGGCCGGCGCCTCTGCAGCATGATGCAGCAAAAGTGCGGCACAAGGTTCTGCGTTTCCGCCCTGCTCCAACCCCACGACCACGCAGTCGCGCACTTCAGGTTGTTGCCGCAGCACCGCCTCAAGGTCCTCGGGATAGATGTTCATCCCTTCGCGGGTCACAATGACGTTCTTCTTGCGACCCTTGAAGTACAGGTTGCCATCTTCGTCGAGCGCGCCCAGGTCTCCGGTGCGGAACCAGCCGTCCTCTGCCAGCACCGGCTTCAGTTCCTTGCCCTGCCAGTAACCTGCCGCCACGTTCGCTCCGCGCACCAGGATCTCGCCATTCTCATCGAGCTTCATCTCGCGGCCTTCCAGCACCTTGCCGATGGAGCGCTTGCCGGTATGGAAAGGGTGGTTCAGCGAAATCAGCGACGTGGTTTCCGTCAGTCCGTAGCCTTGGATGACCACAAAACTCAACCGTCGCCAGAATTCTTCCGTCTCGGCGTCGAGCGCGGCGCCGCCTGAAATGAACGCCCAGAACTTCCAGCCGAAATGGTTGTGAACGCGCCGGAATCGCCACCAGCGCTTCACGAACTTCTCATCCTTCGCGAGTTCGAACTGTTGGTGAAACCAGTCGCTCTTCCTCGCCTCCTCCATGTCCCGCTCCAGCTTCTCCTTCAGCGACTCCATCAGGCGGGGTACGGCGACCACCACCGACACCCGCTCCGTCTTGATCGTATGGATGACTTCACTGGGATTCAGCGTCTCCTGGAACAGCACAGTTGCGGCCAGCATTTGCGGCAGGAAGATTCCCAGAAACTGTCCGAAGACATGGCTGAGCGGCAGCAGGTTGAGAAACCGCAGCGGATGAAAGATGCGTTCATACTTCAGGTACTTGCCGATCTCGCGCTCCAGCGGCTCCAGGTTGGCGAGAATGTTGCCGTGCGTAATGACCACGCCGCGCGGCTCGGCCGTCGTCCCCGAAGTGAAGACGATCTGCACGATGTCGTCGCGTGTGGCGCCAGAATCAACGACGGGCGCGTCGGACACATCCACGAGTTGTTCGCGCAGTGTGTCCAAGTCGAAGTGGGCAACGCCCGCGACCGTGTTGTGCACGGATCCGACACACAGCTTCGCATCGACTTGCTGCGCGACTCTCGCCGCAAAGTCCGGGGCCGCAATTTTGTCGATGGGGACGACGATCGCTCCGCGCAGCAAACAGCCAAAGAAGGCAACGATCCACTCCGCGCAATTCTCTCCCCAGATGAGGACCTTATCGCCCTTGCCGATTCCGCGCGCCTCGAGTGTCCGCGCGAAACGGTTGGCGTTCTGCAGCACGTCGCCATAACTCCAGCGCTGCACGCGATAGCCGCGACGAAAAACATACGCTGGCTCCGCGGCATGCAGTCGGAAATTGGCGAGGTATTCCAGGATGCTGGAGCGTGCCATCGCTCACCAGTGTAACTGGTGCCAAGCGATCCACGCGGTTGAAAGACGCAGCAATTAAGCTACTGAACTGCAGCGTAAGCCGGGACTCGTAAGACCAAGCTGTGGAATTTTCTCTGCAGCAGGAGGCGGCTGGTGTGGCGATGCGCCGCCTCGTGCAATTTGCAATACGAGCCTTTAGCAACTTCGCGAGCAATGCTTTCGCTGGCCTACGACCAGCGACGGGTCTCTTTGCCTTGCGCCTTGAGCATGTTGCGAAGCGCCATGGTGGCCTGCTTTACTTCTGCCATGGCAATTCCGCAATGCAGTTGTTTGCCCTCGCGCCGCGTCGATACCACCCCTGCCGACTTCAAAATGGCCAGATGCTGTGACAGGTTGGCCTTGGAGATTCCCAAGCCTTCCTGCAGTTCCGACGCCCACCGCTCACCGCGCGCCAGCATCTCAATCAGGTGAAGCCGGGTTGGGTTTGCGAAGGCCTTGCAGATTACGGCTTGCCGTTCATAGACCTCGTGTTCACCATTGGATTTCTTTTTCGTAGCCACAGACTCCCCCTGGAGCATCATGGATTTCACTTCTAATTCAACGGTTCGTGTGCCCAATGCGATGCCGCGACGGCGGCACGTGCAGCCATCATGTAAACCAAGCTCACGACACTGTTTCAGATGCGACGAACTTATACCACGCCGCGTTGTCGCAACGCATTCTCAAAGATAATCAGTCGCTGTATTTAGAAATTATATTCTGCCAGCAATTAAACCTATACCGCAACGCGGGGGATGTGCGGCAATACTTTCTTGCGGAATTGCTTGCAGTTTCCCGTTTTGAACCTGCGGTCGACCGGAACTAGATCACGCCCTACCAAACGGATGTTCGAGAGATGGGCTCCGTGGAGTCAGCAACTCCGCGCCATCCGATGTGATGTGCATGTCATCTTCGATGCGCACTCCGAACTCGCCCGGAACGTAAATCCCTGGCTCATCGCTGAAAACCATGTTGGCGCGCACCAGAGTGGCGTTGCCGGGCACCAGGTAGGGCCATTCATGCCCGTCCAATCCCATACCGTGTCCGACGCGGTGGGTGAAGTACTTGAATCCAGGCCCGTAGCCGGCATCGATTACGACCTTGCGGGCCGCCGCGTCCACCGTTTCACAGGCAACGCCTGGGCGGGCCGCAGCCAGCGCAGCGCTTTGTGCCCGATACACGATCTCAAAAATCTGATTCATCTTCGCTGTCGGTTTGCCCAGCACAAAAGTCCGGCTGATGTCTGAGGCATACCCTTCGACCGTACAGCCACCGTCCATCAAAACGATCGTTCCCTCCCTGATAATCTGCGGCTGGATCGATCCATGCGGCGTCGCGGAATACTCCCCAACCTGCGCATCAGCTCCGCCATGGAAACCCAGTTGCGTGTGCGCCGTCTCCACCAGCGTCTGGAATTCCTGCTGCGTCATCCCCGGATGTAATGCGCGGTAGGCGGCCTCATACGCCGTGATCGACACCTTCGAGGCAAGGCGCATCAGGCTCATCTCGTGTTCGCTCTTGATCATGCGGCACCCGGCAGTGACGGGAGTTGCGCTCGCCGTCTGCATCGCCGGAACATGCGTGGCAATTCCGTTGCTGAACACGAACGGGGTCTTTTCTTCGATTCCCACCACGCCGGAAGTCAGCCCGAGGTCTCGCAACCCTTGCGCCACGAGCAGGTATGGATCTTCATTCTCCTGCCAGACCCTTACGTCGGCCTTCGCTCCGAACGGCCCGATGGCCAGTTGCTCGCGCGCCCTGCCTTCTTCAAACGCCGGACTCACAAAAAACACGTTGCCCTTGGCCGGCAGCACCATGGCAAAAAACCGCTCGCTCGGCCACCAATGCACCGCGCTGAAATAGGGCAGCGAGTTACCGCTCGTCACCACGATGGCTTGCAGCCGGTTCTCGTCCATCAACTGCCGCGCCTGCTCAACCCTGGCCATGCGTTCTTCCGCGCTGATTGGCTTGGCCTGGTCTTTCATGGATTTCAGGCTGGCGATCGAGGGTGGCAGCTTGTCGTTGCACTCAGCAGCAGTTGCGGCGGGCACAACCGCGGCAGCGGCAGTGGCGGTACTGACTTGCAGAAATCGGCGGCGTGAGAATCGCATCATGGCAATCGAGTGTACCGCGAGAGGGGCTGGTCGCGAAGGCCTCCGCGTTCTCGGGTTGGGTTTCCAAGTCGAGAGTGAAGTGATACCCCCCTCCCCTGCTCCCTTGTGTTTTCAGGTACTTGTGAGGGGTTTTCGATGCAGTTTTGGGAAAACAAAGGATTTATGGGTACGTAAATGGGAAACATTGGAGTTATCGGTGCGGCGCAGACGGCTGGCCGGCTCGGCGGGGAGGGCTTCGGCGGTGAGATCCATGGCCCAAAGCAGCATTCGGGCGGAGGCGAAGTCGAGAGTGCCGGAGTTCACGACGCGGAGGACTTCGGCACGGTTCAAGGCGAGGTCGCGCGGGGTCATGGGAACGCGAAGGCGAGGGATGCAGGCGAGGCGTCGGGCACGGGCCATGTTGTGGAGGCGGGTGCGAGCGTCGAGGTGATGGCGGCAGCAGGCGCGTCCTCGGACGGCGGCTCCTTGGCAGTGGCGGCCATCGGGAAATGTGTGGCGGCAGATACGAATGATCGGGGCACACGAGTTCATAGAGACCTCCGCGGGGGCCAATGTTCTGGATAGGTTCCAGCGCTAGGGAACTCGAAGGGAAAAGTGGGAGCCGACGTTACGAAGGTAACTCGAAATGGGAAAACAATGCAGAAAGAACCGCCAGAGAACGGCCCATCGGGAGTCGGGTTTACCCCCGAGATGGGGATTCATCGGCACTTGTCCCCCGAAGAGCGTCTGGTGTAGTCGCGAACGGCCTCAAAACCTGATTTTTCCAAGCCCGAAGCTAGGTTCTTTAATGTCGTATTGTCGCGGGTGTAGAACGTCGTGTATTCGTCGTGGTCGGCGTATATGGCAACGACCTCCGGTGTAGGAACAAAGACGAAATCTACCCAATCGCCTAAGGCAGCTTGCAGCAAATCAGCAAAGCGCCTGTTGGCCTTCCGCTTGTATCGTCAAGTGGTATTGGTCTTGTACGGACAACGAATTGTTGGCCAAGAGATGCAGGAGGTCCTTGGGTTCAAACACCACTTCGTCCGTGCTGATAATGCCTTTCTCAAGGGAGAATGGCGCAAGGAAAGTCGTGACGAACCTGTTCAAGTCCTTCAGCGGGGTCTTAAGTGTCTGTTGAAACGGCCACGGCTCAACGCGGAATTGGCGAATTTCTTCCGGTCGCTCGGAGAGAAGAGTAAGCATGGTACAGGATAACTGACGAAATCAGGACATTCCGTACCCTAACAGGAACCGGGCCGCTCAGCCCGGTTACCTACGACTTGGCGATTTATCAACAGTCCTCGCAACGGAAGAAGTCGCCTCTTTCGATCCTACTGACAGGCTTGCCCTATGTGTACCATGTGATATAGTACACACATGATTGCCTTCCGGTTGACCTTCCAGCCCGGAGTGCCTGTTTATCAGCAGGTCGTGTACGCGGCCAAGAAGGCGATCATTGTGGGCCAGATGCGGCCCGGCGACCGCTTTCCTTCCGTCCGAACCCTCAGCCAGGAATTGAAAATCAATCCCAACACCGCTCACAAGGTGGTGACGCAACTTATCGCTGACGGGCTGCTTGAGGTGCACCCCGGACGCGGCACGCTGGTTGCCGAGTTGCCCGCATCCACCGCCCGCGAGCGCGCCCAACTGCTCAAAGGTCAGATGGAAGCCCTGGTGGTCGAAGCCAAGCGGCTACAGATGGATCTAGTCGACGTGCAAGCCGCGCTCAGCGAGCACTGGGGACGCCTGGGTTACGACGCGCGGCCCTCCGGCGAGCGCAAGGGAGAGAGGTCATGAGCTCTGTCATTTCCACGGTACATCTCAGCAAGAAATTCCCGTCATCGGCAGCGGTTCTCGATCTCAATCTCGAAGTGCCTGCGGGGTCCATCTTCGGTTACCTTGGGCCCAACGGTGCAGGCAAGACGACCACCATCAAGACCATCATGAACATCTTTGTGCCGTCCTCCGGCTCCGCCACGGTGCTGGGCCTCGACTCGCGCCGCCTCAGCACCGAGCGCCTGCAGCAGATTGGATATGTCTCCGAGAACCAGGAGATGCCGGCATGGATGTCCGTTGACTACTACCTCGACTACAGCCGCGCCTTCTATCCCAACTGGGACGCCGCTCTCTGCGATGCACTGGTGAAGCAGTTCGACCTTCCCCGCAAACGACAGCTCAAGCAACTCTCGCGCGGCATGCGGATGAAGGCCGCGCTGGTTTCCGCCATTGCCTACCGCCCGCAGCTCCTCATCCTCGACGAGCCTTTCAGCGGACTCGACCCACTCGTCCGCGACGAACTGGTGGAGGGCATCCTGGCAATCTCTGCCGATCACAACTGGTCGGTCTTTGTCAGTTCGCACGACCTCGCCGAGATCGAGAATCTGGTGACGCACGTCGCTTACCTCGACCGCGGCCAGCTTCAACTCAGCGAAGAACTGGCTTCGCTGCAGGGTCGCTTCCGCGAAGTCGAAGTCACCTGCGAGGATTCGCCACACGTGCCCTCTCCCTGGCCTGAGTCGTGGATGAAGCCGGAGACCTCCAGCGCGGTAGTTCGTTTCGTGGTCACCGATTACGCCGACGACAAGACGCCGGAGCAGGTGAAATCGATGTTCCCCGCATGCCGCGACCTATCGATGCAGCCCATGTCCCTGCGTTCCATCTTTATCAACTTGGCGAAATCGCGTCGTTGAACGGAGTGTACGGAGGCCCCATGAACCAGGTTGTTCACATCTTCCGCAAAGACTGCCGCCACCTCTGGCGCATCATCGCCGCGGTGCTGGTGCTCACCTATCTGCACGGCTACGCAGCAGTCATCAACGTCGGCCGTGGAATGGCCCTGGGTTTCTCTCCAGCCGCGGTGCTCTTGCTCCTGGCGGGGCTCAGCGTGCCCCTACTGCCTATCGCGCTCTTTCTGCTGGTCGTCTCCGTGATACAGGAAGAGAGTTTGGTCGGCAGTGACAAGTTCTGGCTCACTCGCCCCTACAGCCGCCTCAGCCTCTTCCTCGAAAAACTGTCGTTCATCCTGCTGTGGGCTGTGGTGCCCATGCTTCTGCACGACGTCGTGATGATTCGGCATTTCGGCTTTTCGTTGTCATCCGCATTCGGGCTCCTGGTGTGGAAGAGTGCGCAATTCGACGTGTTGCTGCTGTTTGCCGCCGCGCTCGCTGTCCTGAGTGAGAGCTTCGGCCGCGCCCTCTTACTCGGCATCGGCGCAATCCTGATTACCCTTTTGTCGCTTTACGTGGTTATGCAGAATGCCGGAGACAGGTTCGTGGGCACGGAAACTGCGACCTATGCCCTTCTGGCGTTGCTCGCCATCGCTGCCGGTGGCGCACTCGCCGTCGTGGCGTTTCAATATCGTTTTCGGATCACCGCGGTTGCCGCAGTGCTCGGAGTGGCTGCCATACTCCTCTGCGCCCTGCTCGCGCGGTTCTGGCCCCAGTCGCTGACGAATTACTTTGACAGACGGAACGCCTCATCGGTCCTGCAGTCCGTGCAGGTCCGCCCCGACGCGAACCTGAAAGGACTGCCGCCCCCTCGCCCGTCTCAAGACGCTGCCGCCCAATCGCACACCGTTTACTATCCCTTTCAGGCTGACGGGCTATCTGACAATGTCGGATTCGATCTTGGGCTGGCCGCTCAGTTCGAGTCTCCTGGTCAAAAACCGGCTCCGGCTCTTCTGGGTACGCGAGTTCGTTTTCAGCCGCAGGCCGCCGGTTCCCCGCGCTTTCCAGACGATGGCGGGTCCGACCAGTTGGTTCCTTTCGACCTATTTTATGCCGGCGACTTCGAGCGCGTGAAGAATGCGGACGGCACCATGTCAGGCACGCTGATCCTGGAAGGTTTCCGAACGGCGGTAGCTAGGGTGCCGGTGCCTGTACCAGGAGAGCGGCAGGAATTTGCCATTGCCGACCGAAAGTGCACGGTTCTATCGTTCACGCGAGAGCACAAGGTCGCTTTGGTGTTTGACTGTGCAGAACTTGAGCCGGGGAATACGGCCCGGTTCCAGGTGCGCCTGCTGCAAGACAATCGGACGATAATGCCGTCGCAGAGCCATGGCGATTCTTCCAGCGCAGGAAGCTGGCCTGCATTTCTCAGCCCCATCGCCAGGACCATTTATCAATGTGAGTTCATTCTGCCGGAGGCGGCGGAAGAGTCGGCCGACGCGTCAGCCCGAGGGCGGGAGATACTGGTATTTGCCGAGCGAAGTTTGGGACGAGAGCAACGCGACTTCCGTATCGAGCACTTCCGCCCTGCCGAATTTGGCCTCCAAGCGTGGGAGCAGCGTGGTGTCCTAGGGGCAGAATCGACAGGTACTCAATCGAATGGCGGGACATCACCTAGGAGCCAGTAAACCACGTGATGCACGATTGAATGCACGGCCCAATGACCGTAAGCGCAGGCGCCACTGCGCCCCAAGATTTTTCAGTTCAACCTAGCGTGTCGGTTCATGGGGCGATTAGTCAACGATAACAGGCCATATCGGAGGTAACCGTGCACGCGCATTGCTTTGGGGGCTCAGGATGGCGGCGTTGCAAAGCGGCCGATGCGGCCAGGGTAAAGCCCCTTCAAATTATGCGCACTGTTTCACTACTCTAAAGCGTGGTGCTTCCACCGTCTTGTGTACAGGGGCTAAAGCCCCTTGGCAAATCTGACGGTTTCGGCACGACCAAGGTCGTGCCCTGATACGAAGCGGCAAGTCTAAGCGGGGAAACAAACCGGCATATCCCAAACAAAGGGATATGTAGGCCACCCGGAATGCGACTACATACGCATCAAAGGGGTCCTTCGACTGCGCTCCCTGTGGTCGCTCCGCTCAGGATGACAATGAATCATTCTGGCAGTGTGCGGCACGGCTGACGTCGTGCTTGACACGAGGCGGTCGAGGGAGAGAGAGATGCCGTTCGAAGATCGCGAACGCCCGATTGGCAGTCGAAACTTCCCCACATATCCCAAACGAAGGGATATGTGGGCCACCCGGGCACTTCGCTAAAGTTCTGCGACTCACCGCCGATAAGAGCCTGTAGAAGGTCTCCTGAGCTGTTACTTTGGCATGGTCCCAGCCGCTGTCCCCCACCGGCTGGGACTTCTTTTCGAGTGCTGCGTCCACGCTACGCAAGAAACGCCACCGTATCCCGATGGCGCCTCCCTTACACTCCTGATTGCCCTGCCTAGGAGCGATAGTGCGCTCCGCCGTGGCGAACGTCCGCTCCGCGCACCCAGAAAATCACGTCTTCCGCGATGTTGGTGGCGTGATCGGCAATGCGCTCCAGGTTGCGCGCAATCAGTAGCACGTTCAATGCGGCCCGCGTGGAGTGCGGATCGCTGATCATCTTCTGCACCAGGACAACGAACGCTTCGTCTTTCATGCGATCGACCACGTTGTCCATCTGCAGCACTGCCTCCGCGATCTCAGCCTTGCCGTCCAGGAACGACTCCAGCGCCCGCTGCACCATGGTGGTCACGCTCCCTGCCATGCGCGGGATGTCCACCGGCAACGGCACGTCGGGCTCGCTGATGAGATCCAAAACCCGTTGCGCGATGTTGACCGCCTGGTCGCCTACACGTTCCAGGTCGGCATTGATCTTCACTACCGCCATGATGAAGCGCAGGTCCACGGCCATGGGTTGCTGCATGGCGAGCAGATCCAGCGCCAACTCGTCGATCTCGCGCTCCGCCTGGTTGATGTCGTCCTCGCTGGTAAACACCATTTGGCAGAACTTAGCGTCGCGTGTACGATACGCCTCGGTAGCGCGATCGATGGACTGCTCGGCCAGTCCGCCCATGCGCAGAAGTTTTTCCTTCAGTTCGTCCAGTCCCTGCTGAAAGCGGCTTCGCATTATCCAAACCTGCCTGTGATGTAGTCTTCAGTCCGCTTGTCGGCGGGCGTCGTAAATATCTTTTCCGTCTTGTCGTACTCAATCAAACTGCCCATCAGGAAGAAGCCTGTAAATTCGGCCACGCGCGCCGCCTGTTGCATATTATGCGTAACGATGACGACAGTGTAGTGCTGTTTGAGCTGGAAGATCAGTTCTTCGATTTTGCTGGTAGAAATTGGGTCCAGCGCTGACGCTGGTTCGTCCATCAGCAGCACTTCCGGCTCCACCGCCAGCGAGCGTGCAATGCACAGGCGCTGCTGTTGCCCGCCCGAAAGGCTGGCGCCCGATTTCTTATGAAGCGCATCTTTCACTTCGTCCCACAGCGCCGCCAGTTTTAGCGAGCGCTCAACCAGTTCGTCCATCTGCTTGCGATTGCGAAACCCGTTGAGCCGCAGCCCCGCGGCCACGTTGTCGTAAATCGACATGGTGGGAAACGGATTCGGCTTCTGGAACACCATGCCAATGCGCCGCCGGATTTCCACCGGGTCCGTACCATCGCCATAGACTTCCATCTCGCCGACCTTGACCAGACCTTCGGCGCGGGCTTCCGGAATGGTTTCGTGCATGCGGTTCAGGCAGCGCACGAAGGTGCTCTTGCCGCATCCCGACGGCCCGATCACCGCGGTCACGTGGTTGGCGGCCACTGACATATCGATGGACTTCAGCGCCAGGTTCTTGCCGTACCACGCATTCAGTCCACGTACTTCAATTCCGACGCCCATACCGCTACGACGCCCCCTTCAAGCTTCCACGGCTGGTCGTGATGCGCACCGCCGCCACCGCCGCCACGATCATCACAATCAGAATCAATGCACCCGCCCAAGCCTGCTTGTGCCATTCATCGAACGGCGAAATGGCGTAGGTAAAAATCTGCAGCGGCAGGGCCGCGGTTGGCTGATTGGGATTCCTGTTCCAATACTGGTTGCCGAAGGCAGTGAACAGCAGAGGAGCAGTCTCGCCCGCAACCCGCGCAAATGCCAGCATGCATCCCGTAATCACTCCTGCCGACGCCGTCCGCAGCGAAATCGACAGCGTCGTCCGCCACTTCGGAATTCCCAATCCCAGTGCGGCTTCACGCACGTTATTGGGAACCATCAATAGCATCTCTTCGGTCGCCCGCGCTACCGTGGAAATCATCATGACGGACAGCGCGATTCCTCCCGAGAACGCCGAGAAATGTTTTTGCCGCAGCACGATCAACGAATACACCGCGATGCCGATCACGATCGACGGTACGCCATTCAACACATCGGCGGTAAAGCGCACCAGGTCGCCGAAACGGTCGCGTCCGTATTCCGCGAGGTAAATGCCGCAGCCAATTCCCATCGGAATGCCGATCACACTGGCGATCCCCAGGATCACTCCCGACCCCACGATGGCGTTCGCCATACCGCCGCCGGCCTCACCTACGGGCTTCGGGGTTTGCGTCAGGAACGCCCAATTCAACGCGCCCACGCCTTTGATCAGCAGGTAAATGAAGATGGCCATCAGCGGAACAATCACCAGCACGGCCGCGCCGATGGCGAACCCATTAGCCGCCTGATTCATCCCGCGCCGCCATAGGCTGAGCTTTAACGTCGAGGCGTCACCCGGTTTCTTAAGCACGCGCCCTCCCTGTTGTTCCGCCGGTAATGCTCCACACCAGCAGTCGCGCCAGTGCATTCACGATGAGCGTCACGATGAACAGCGCCAATCCAATCTCCACCAGCGCGCTGAGGTACAGGTCGCCGGTAGCTTCGCTGAACTCGTTGGCGATCACGCTGGCCATGGTGTAGCCCGGAGCGAACAGCGATTTCGCGACTTCTGGCCGGTTGCCGATCACCATGGTGACCGCCATGGTTTCGCCCAGCGCGCGGCCCAGTCCCAGGATGACGCCACCCACGATGCCAATGCGCGCGTTGCGCAGCACGCCCATGCGGATCATCTCCCAACGCGTGGCACCCAGTGCCAGCACCGCTTCGCGCTGGTTCTGCGGCACTGCCGTCAGCACCTCGCGTGTAATCGACGCGATGATGGGCACGATCATGATGGCCAGGATGATGCCCGCGGCCAGCATTCCCAATCCGTACATGGGTCCACTGAAGAACCCCGTCCATCCCAGTGTTTTTGCCAGGAATGGTTCGACGTAATCGCGCAGCAGGGGAGCCAGCACGAAGATCGCCCACAGTCCGTAAATCACGCTGGGAATTGCCGCCAGCAATTCAACCAGGAACGAGATGATCGCGCGCAAACGTATCGGGCACATCTCGGTGACGTAAACCGCCACTCCGACAGACAGCGGCACGGCCAGCAGCAGCGCAAGAAATGACGAAACTAGCGTCCCAAAGATAAACGGCATCGCGCCGAAGTCACCGTTGACTGGGTCCCAGTTATGCCCGAAGAAAAATCCGATCCCAAACTGGTGCAACGACAGCCTCGACTTGTCCACCAGTTCCCACACCACGAAAACTACAATCGCGAACACCGACGCCGCCGTGAGCAAAATCAGCACGCGGAAGGTGGCGTCCGGAAGACGACTGCTGCGCGGTTGCGTGTCCCGGATCCTTTGCAACACAGACGAAGCGACACCCGTCTTGCGTTCACTCACGGCTTGCGCCAGCGCAGGGATGCCGGTCATCGGACCGTGCGTTTGTTCCACCGGATCAGGCGAATTCATCGGGTCCACGCTATCAGACATGCTTTACCGGACGGTCAATTCTCGGAATCGAAAACAACGCCAACTCCCGTGGTTTCTGACAGGGGGAGTTGGCGCATCAGTTTCTTCGCTGCTCGCGACTACTTCACCTGCTGGTTGACGGCAGCCTTCACCTTATCGACCACTTCCTTGGGAAGCGGAGCATACGACAAGCCGGAAGCCATGCCCTCGCCGTTATCCAGCGCCCACAAGACCATGTCCTTCACCATCTTGCCCTTCGCCTTGTCGGTCGGATTGGTGGGGATCAACAGCCAGGTGAAGCTGGCGATGGGGTACGCAGTCTTTCCCGGAGGATTGGTAATCGATACCCGGAAGTCAGCCGGCATCTTCACCCCGGCAGCAGCCGCTGTCGTGCTATCCAGGTCAGCCTTGATGAACTGCCCGGCCGCGTTCTTCACGCTACCGTAGTTGATCTTGTTCTGCAGCGCGTAAATCAGTTCGATGTAGCCAAGCGATCCGGGCAGTTGGCGAATCATGCCGGCCACGCCTTCGTTGCCCTTTCCCCCCACGCCCACTGGCCACTTCACCGAAGTACCCTTGCCGGGCCCTCCTTGCCAGTCCGAACTCACCTTCGAAAGGTAGTCGGTAAAGATGTACGAAGTTCCGCTGCCATCCGACCGATGGACCACGGTGATGCTCTGGTTGGGAAACTTGGTATCCGGATTCGCTTTGGCAATTGCCGGGTCACTCCAGTTGGAGATCCTGCCCAGAAAGATGCCCGCCAGAATCTCCGTCGTGAATTTCACTTCCTGGGTGACTCCGGGAATATTGTAGGCAGGCACAACCGCGCCCAGCACCGTCGGAACGTGCAGGACTTTCACTTTCGACGCAGCAATCTGCTCATCGGTCATCGGGCCGTCGGTAGCACCAAAGTCCACGGTGCCGGCCTGCACCTGCCGGATGCCGCCGCCGCTACCAATCGACTGGTAGTTCACTTGAACATCAGAATGTTGGTTGTGGTACTCGCTGAACCACTTCGAATAAATCGGATAAGGGAAGGTGGCGCCAGCCCCGTTTAAGGTAGTCTGCGCCAGGGCGCAAGTGGCGAGCAGAATAGTGCAGAGAATCACCCTGAGAGAGCGAATCACGTAGTTTCCTCCTAGCAAGTCCTCCTACGATTTCTACCTTGCAACTATTACAGTCCTGTTACAGATGGGTGAATTTCGAGTCAAAAGGCACTTTCGTGCAGAGGGTTAGCCTCCGTTCGGCGGCTGGTTCTGACTTCAGATCGTGGGGCTGCAAATCGCGACTGCGATGGAAGTCCTACTATGTGGTACATCCCATAATGTGGGATTAAACTTCGCCCGGTGGTCTCCGCAGCCTTTGCAGCCGTGCCGTTCGCGACGCACAAATGACCCGGGCTTTCAACTCTTAGGGCTGTCGATCCACACCTTTACAACAATCACGCCCGCACCTCAACTTCTTCGCGCGGCAAAGTAAAGGAAAACGTCGAGCCATGATTCAGTTCACTTTCAGCCTTGATCGTCCCGCCGTGCGCCCTCACCACGTGCTTGGCAATCGCCAGTCCTAATCCCGTTCCGCCCGATTCCCGTGAGCGCGCTTTGTCCACGCGGTAGAAGCGCTCGAACAGTCGCGGCAGATGCTCGCTGGGAATTCCCGCTCCGAAATCCCGCACGTAAAACTGCACTCCCTCTTCGGTATCGCACGCCCCGACCAGGATCTTGCGTCCGCCCTCGCCGTATTTCATGGCGTTGTCGATGAGGTTGCCAAACACCTGGTGGATCGCATCGCGGTCAACTAGCACGGAAGAACTGGAGGTATTCGTCACCGCCAGTTCGATCCCGCGGCTGTCGGCGATTTCCTGAAATGTCTGCATTGCCTCTTCGAGCAATTCAGGGGGCGTCGCCGATTGCAACTGTAGGCCCCGCTCGCCCGACTCCACCCTTGCCAGCACCAGCAAGTCCTCGGTCAGGCGTGACATTCGCAATGCGTTCTTGCGAATGATCTCCACGAACTCCCGTGTGCTCTCGCTCAAGCCTTCATCGTCGAGGACGGTCTCGGCGTATCCCTGGATTGAGGTCAGCGGAGTGCGCAGCTCGTGCGACACGTTGGCGATAAAATCGCGCCGCGTCTTCTCCACCCGTTCAACTTCCGTCTGATCGTGCATCACGGCTACCACGCCTCCCCCCGGCATGGGAGCTGCGGTCACGTCGAAGATGCGGCCCGAGAAGATTTTGGCGGCTCGAGCCACCGTGATGTCGCGGGTCTCGAGCGCCGATTGCACCGCCCGCAGAATCTCCGGGTCGCGGGCTGACTGCACCAATGGTTCGCCTCGCCGGACGCCGCTGGGCAGCAGGCGCTCCATGCGCTGATTGGCCCAAAGGACTCGCCCGTCTTCGGCAACCGCAATCACCGCTTCCTGCATCGAGTTCAGCAGCGCCTCCAACGTCTGCCGGCTCGCTTCCACGTTACGGAAGCCTTCCTCCAGCTTCCGCGCCGTCTTGTCCAGTGCCGCCGCAACATACGCGATTTCATCCGTCGATTCTTCTTCAATTCGCGCCGACAGGTCGCCGGCTGCCACCCGCTCGGCAAAATCCGTGATGCGTGCCAGCCTCCGCCCAATTGACTGCGTGGCGACGAACGCCAACACCAGTGCTATCAGAGCCGCTACCGCAGAGCTTTTGAGAAGGTCGTTGCGCACGTGCCGGTTGGCATCGCGAATGGCTGAGAGTGGATGCGCTAATCGCACCGCACCTCCCGGAAAGGGTGCGGCCTCATAGAGAAAATCAACCCCCACAGTGTGGGAGGCCCGGGTCGCGGTACCCACCTGCCCCTGCAGGGCGGAGGCAAATTCCGGACGCGCGGCATGGTTCTCCATCGAGGACGGGTCCGCCTCGGAATCAGCCAGAACTCTGCCGCTGAAATCAATGACCGTGGCGCGCTCATCAGACTCGCGTGCAGCTTCTTTTGTAATTTCTGGAAGAGACTCGCGCGGTGCGCTTGCAACGCGTGATGCAAAAAGTAATGTCTTCTGGCGTAGCGAGCTTTCAATTTCGCTGCGCAGCATCCCTTCCCAGGCTTTCTGGATCAGCACATTCATCGTAAGCGTGCACGCCGCAATCAATACCAGGGAGGCAGCGAACAGCTTAAGAAAAATGCGGCTCTTCACAGTTTCGGGACCTCGAAGCGGTATCCTGCTCCGCGCACCGTCTTCAGGTAGCGCGGCTCATCGGGATTCGCCTCGATCTTCTCACGAATGCGGCGCACGTAGACGTCCACCGAACGAGGTGTCACGTAATGGGTGTCGCGCCACACGGCGTCGAGCAACTGGTCCCGCGTGAATACCCGGCCGGGATGGCGCGCCAGGTATTCCAGCAGGCGAAACTCCGTCGCCGTGGTCTGGGTGAGCACCCCTCGCACCATCAAGGTCATGCCACCGCTGTCGATCTCGATGTCGCCGGCTTTTACCAGCGCCGGAGCCAGCGGGCGTTCGAATCGCCGCAGCACGGCACGGATGCGCGCCACCAACTCGCGCGGGCTGAAAGGCTTGGGAATGTAATCGTCGGCGCCCAACTCCAGGCCGATGACCTTGTCCGACTCGGTGGTCTTCGCGGTGAGAAAAATCACCGGAATCATCGACAGCGCCGAAGTTTGGCGGATGCGCCGGCATAATTCCAGCCCATCTCCACCGGGCAACATGATGTCCAGCAGAAACAATGCGGGAGACTGCTTTTCGGCCTCGGTGATCACTCCAGAGGTGGACGGAAATGAACGCACGCCGTAGCCAGCCGCCTCCAGGTGGTGGCGCACCAGGCGGGATATGTCCGAATCGTCTTCGACGGAAAATATGGTTCGTTTCACGGCTGTATTGTAGCCGACGGTATTGGAAGAGCTCTCATGTCCTAGCATCTCGGCTCTAACGTTACATCCCGGCTTGTTACAGGGTGATTAAAGTTTGATAAACGATTCCCTAAGTCTTTGGCCCCCGGAATATTTTCTGCAACCTGCGTCCCTTCGCGAACATCTTTGTGGTTTTTAGTCGTCACGGTTCCGGAAAGCGCCTCAAGCCCGGTCTCAGGCCCGCCGATAACGCCATTATGGGTAGGACGAGTCTCATTGGCGGAATCCTGATTCTCCTTGCGGCTTTCTCGATCGTGGCCGCTGGTGCGTCGGACACCCGCGGCATGGGCAACCCGTCGAGAAGCGGCCCGGATAGAAGTGTGCCAAAAAATGAGGCGACCAGCGTTGCCGCCAGCCCGTCCTTGAGCGGCGTTTCCGGGGACCAATCCTGGACCTTAGCCAATTCCATCCTCCCCGCGTACACCTTCCGGAGCACGGTCCTCGAGGTACATTTCCAGTTCAGTGTTGCCGACGAGCATGGACGACTGGTGACCAGCCTCTCTGCCAACGACTTCCGCATCGTCGACGACCAATCGGCCATACAACGGATCCGGCAGTTTTCCCGCGCGGAAGACCTTCCCCTGCAGATCGGCATCCTGCTCGACGTGAGCGACTCGGTGAAGAAAAACGTCGTGCACGAAAAGCTGGCTACCCAGTTCTTATTGCAGCAGGTGCTCAGGCCGCAGACCGACCGCGCCTTCCTCATGGGGTTCGGCCACGATGTGAAGGTATGGCAGCCCTCGACCGGCGATCTGACTGCCTTGCTTCAGGCGGTGGAGCGGATTCAACAACTGGGCTACACAACCAACCTCTACGACGGACTGTTCTCCGCCTGTTTTGGCCAGTTCCCGCAAGCGCGCGAGCAGGATGGCGCGCAGCGGGTCATCGTGCTGTTCAGCGATGGTGAAGACACCGACAGCCTGCACGGAATGCCCGACGTCATCGCCCTGGCTCAGCGTCAGGAGATCCAGATTTTCGCCCTCTCGATCCACCCCAGGAGCAAGCCTACGCCGGTGATGAGGTGTTGCGCCGACTGGCAGACGAAACCGGCGGACAGTTTTACGTCGCCACCTCCGACAAGCAGCTCTCTACCATCTTCACCGAGATGGAGCAGCAGATGCGCACCCAATACAATGTCTCTTTCCAGCCGCAGAAGGAGACACCCGGATATCACTCGTTGCGCTTGGAACTCACCGGCCCCCAGAAAATGCGCGTCCGCGCCCGCCAGGGCTATTACTTCGACGTGCCTTAACTTTCCTGCCACATTGTGGGACATGATGCTGGAAGTGTTTGGACCAATAAAAAAGCGCTCCGTCCGCCGCGGCGGACGGAGCGCCTTCGGCAAAACGTTGTTTAACGCATGGGATTCGTCAGCCAGCCGCGCGTCAGGTAGTCGGTCATGCTCAACGCCAGCAGCAGGAAGAGAAAGAAGATCGCCGCAATCATGGTGACCTTGGTGAGCTTCGAGCTGTAATAGAGGTGCATGAAGAACAGCACCACCAACGTGGCCTTAATGCTGGCAATGGTCAGTGCCAGCACGATGTTCCAATCACCCAGCTCGATGAACGAGGCAAACACGGTAACGCCGGTCAGAACCATCAGCACGGCCCATATTCCGACATAAATGCTGGTCGGTATTACGTGTTGTCGATGTTCTTCAACTGACATGCGTCCTCGCTTAACCGCCGTGTTTCTTGCTGATCAGGTAGAGCAGCGGGAAAAGATAAATCCACACTAGATCGACAAAGTGCCAGTACAAGCCTACGTTTTCCACCGGACTGTAATAGTCCGGGCTATAGGCGCCGCGCCATCCCGCGATCACGATCCACGTGACCAGCCCAATCCCGATGATCATGTGCAGCGCGTGCAATCCAGTCATCGCCCAATACAGAGAGAAGTAAATCTGAATGTTCTGCGGATTGACTCCCGCAGCTTCCGCGCCTTCGAACTGGAAGTTTGGTCCCGGAAACTGATGGTGCTCCCAGTGCTCGTGATACTCGACTGCCTTGATTCCCAGGAATGCGAATCCAAACACGATGGTGATCAGCAGCAGGACGACCATCATCTTGGTCTTGCCGATTTGCGCGCACCGCACGCCCAGGGCCATCGACAGCGAACTGCAGATAAGTACCGCGGTATTCGTCGCTCCCAGCCATATGTTCATGGTCTGGCTGCCTGCGACAAACGCCTGGTAATACGTCGAACGATAGACCAGGTAGGCGCAGAACAAGCCGCCGAAGAACATGATCTCCGTGACCAGGAACAGCCACATGCCAAACGTGGACGCATCCTTCTGCTGGTCCATGTCGGCGAAGTGGTGTTGCAGCGAGTGCTCAGCGATTTCGATATCGCTAGTGGCCAACGGGGACCTCCTCGTCCGGCTGATGCTCGTAGTCGTAAGCTTCCCAGGTCACGACCGGAGTCTCGTCAAAATTCTGCGTAGGCGGTGGCGATGGCGTCATCCACTCCAGGCCAACCGCGTTCCACGGATTTGGTCCAGCCAACTCGCCGTACCGCAGCGACCACAGGAAATAAATCATGGGCAGAACGTAGCCTACGGCCAGCACGGAAGCGCCTGCCGTCGACAGCACGTTGAGCACCTGGAATTCCGGCGGATACGCATGGTAGCGTCGCGGCATGCCCATGTAGCCCAGAATGAACTGCGGGAAGAACGTCAGGTTGAATCCCACGAACACCAACAGCGCCGAAAGCTTGGCCCATCCCTCCGGATACATACGCCCGGTCATCTTGGGCCACCAGAAGTGCAATCCTCCCATGTAGGCCAGCACCATGCCTCCCACCATCACGTAGTGAAAGTGCGCCACTACGAAATAGGTGTCGGTTACGTGGACGTCGACTCCTATCGACGCCAGGAACACTCCGGTCAACCCGCCGATCGTGAATAATCCCATGAAGCCGAACGCGTAGAGCATCGGAGTGTCGTAGCGTATTGAGCCTTTGTACAGCGTGGCCGTCCAGTTGAAAATTTTCACCGCCGAAGGAATTGCCACCAGGTAGCTCAACAGCGAGAACACCAGCGCCGCATACACTGAGATGCCGGCGACGAACATGTGGTGGGCCCACACCAGGAACCCCAGCACCGCGATCGCTATCGACGCCAGCGCGACAAACTCGTAGCCGAACACCCGCTTGCGCGAGAAGCAGGTCACGATCTCGCTGATCACGCCCATGCCCGGCAAAATCATGATGTACACCGCCGGATGCGAATAGAACCAGAACAGGTGCTGGAACAGCAGAGGATCGCCGCCCAGCGCCGGATTGAACACGCCAATGTGGAACAGGCGCTCCAGTGCAACCAGCAGGATCGTGATGGCGATGACCGGTGTACCCAGCACCATGATGAGACTGGCTGCATAATTCGACCAGCAGAACAGTGGCAGCCGCGTCCACGTCAATCCTGGTGCACGCATGCGATGGATGGTGACAATGAAGTTCAGCCCGGTGAAGATGGACGAAAACCCGGCTATAAAAATGCCCAGCGCCGTCCCGATCACGTGGGTATTCGAATACGTGGTGCTAAATGGGGTGTAAAAAGTCCACCCCGTGTCCACTCCGCCCATGACCATCGAAACCAGCGCGAATGCTGCACCGATAATGTAGAGGTACCAACTCAGCAGATTGATCCTGGGAAACGCCAGGTCTTTGGCGCCGACCATGAGCGGGATCAGAAAGTTGCCCAAAACCGCCGGCACGGACGGAATCAGGAAGAAGAAAATCATCGAGATTCCGTGCATGGTGAAGAGCTTGTTGTAGGTGTCGGACGAAACCAGGTCCCCGGCGGGCGTCAGCAGTTCCAGCCGGATCAACATCGCGAAGAACCCGCCCACGAAAAACATTGCAGTGATCGAGATGAGGTACAGAATCGCGATCCGCTTATGGTCTCTCGTCAACAGCCACGACTTCAGACCGTAGCCGTTATTCAGGTAGTTTTCCGTCTCGACCATCGTCTGTACAGCAGTTGCCATGTCACACACCCTCAGGGTAAAAGACTTTGGATCGGGTTCCGACCTGCCGTAACCGCTCCAAAGTACTGGGTAGAGCGGCGCTTCAGCACCGCGTTACCTTGCATTATTCAATCTCGAGCCCGCTTTACGGACAGCCGAAAAGCCGGCTCTTCACTTGTTTTGAAAGGGCGCTGGCTTCAGCCATGCCGAACAAGTCATCTATTTTTGTCATTCCTCGCGGGCTTCAGCCCGCGGGGAATCTGTTCTTCTGTCTCTTCCAGCAGCCGGCTTAGCCGGCGGCACATCTTTCAATTCCGATCTAGTTGCTCTCGCTCGTCGCTGCCGCCTGCGGAGTTCCAACAGCAGCATTCTGCTGCGGCTGTGTCAGCGACTTCACATAACTCACCAGCGCCCCTAAACTTTCTTCCGTCACCTGTCCCTGGAACGTCGGCATGATGGGCTTAAAGCCCGCAACGACTTTGGCCTGCGGATTCAGGATGGACTCGCGAATGTAATTCTCATCCGCCATCACCGTGCGCCCGTCATCCAGTTGCACCGGCTTGCCGAAAACTCCAGTCAAGTTCGGACCTCGTCCTTGAGTGTCAAAGCGATGACAGGTCGCGCAGCCCAACTGCGTGAACAGTTCCTTGCCATTCGCCGCCATGGTTCCCGTCGCCCCGCCATTCGCCAGCCATGCTTGATACGCAGTCGGCTCCATCACTACCACTTCGCCGATCATGCCGGAGTGCTCGGTCCCGCAATATTCGGCGCAGAACAAGTGATAGGTGCCTACTTTCGTTGTATGGAACCACGTCGAGGTGAAGCGGCCCGGCAGCACATCCTGCTTGATCCGGAATGCCGGCACGAAGAAGGAGTGGATGGTGTCCTGCGAGCTCATGATCATCTTGATGTCGCGGTTCACCGGCACGTGCAACTGGTTAATCTCGCGCTGTCCGGTGTCGTGCTCGAACTTCCACATCCATTGCTTGCCTACGGCATACACTTCCATCGCGCCCTTGGGCGGACGCGCTTCCTGGAAGTAGATCAACGCTCCCCACGCGAAGAAAATCATCGAGATGCCCAGCGGGATCAGCGTCCACGTTAGTTCCAGCGGCAGCGAGCCTTCAATCTGCTCTGCTTTCGGATGCACCGAATGCCGGTACTTCACCGCAAACACGAACACCAGTACGAATATGAGCAGCGTAAAGAACGCCGACACCGCGACCAGCAGGAAGTAAAGTCCATCCACCTGGCTCGCCATCGACGAGGCTTGCTCGGGAAACAGTGGCAAGTTCTTCCACATATCTATCAGGCCCGTCCTGCTCCCTTTCGGGAATCATGAGGTTCACGTCGATACATCACGATCAGGAAGCCGCCCAGTAGCAGTACCGTGGCCGCTCCACCCAATCGCAGAATATTAGTCACCACCGCGCCGTATCGCCCGCTCTTCGGGTCGTAATGAAAGCAGTACAGCGTGACTTGGTCCACCAGGTTGCCAATCTTGTTGCGCGACGCCTCGATCATGCCAAGGCGCAAATCCTTGGGCGAAAACTCCACCCCGTAGTAGTACTGGGCCAGTTTGCCCTGCGGCGTCGCAATCATGATCGCCGCCGAATGAATGAACTGTCCGGTGCGCGTATCGCGCTTGTAATGGAACCCGACCGCATCGGCCAGTTGCGCGATCTCGGCCTGCTGTCCGGTCAGGAAATGCCATCCCGCGCCGTCCGTCTTCTTCTCCAGCCGCTCATTCATGCGATCGATGTAAATCTTCTTCTTCTCCGTCGCAATCTCCGGCGTGTCGTCTGGATTAAAGCTGACCGTCACCACTTCGTATTCCTCACCGGGAGTGAATTTCAGCACCCCCAGCGCGCTCGACAATCCTGCCAACTCCTCCCCACACAGCATGGGGCAGGTGTAATACACCAGGTTCAGGACCACCGGGCGCCCAGCCTTGAAATAGTCGCCTAGCTTCACCGTCTTGCCCGCTTCGTCCTTGAATTGCAACTCCAGCGGCAACTGCTGATCGAGCCGCTGATCGATCCCGATATTCTTCAGGTCGTCAGGACTGACCTGCGACGACGGCTGGCTGGCGTCCCGCATAAACGTAGACGGCGGCTGGGCCAGCGCAATCGCGCCCATCATCACCACCATTGCCAGTACTATCGTTTTTGCGAAATGCAATTTCATAACTACCGTCATCCCGAGCGAGCGGAGCGAGTCGAGGGACCTGCTTTTCGCCCGTACTTCCACTGGTTTTGAAGGGGCACGGCTTCAGCCGTGCCGCAAATGCAAATTAACTGTTGTCATTCCTCGTGGGCTTCAGCCCACGGAAAATCTGCTCTTACTTCCCGCTCGGTGTAGCTTGCGCTGCCGGAGCCTTCACCGCCGGAGCCGCTTTCAGCGCCACGGCGCTCGCCGCTGAGTCCGCCGGCCGCACCGGCAGCCCGCGTTCCTCGATCAACTTCATCGCCTCTGTAATCGGAAGGTGAACGGTTCCACTCTTATCGAGGAACGGCTGCTCGGGATACAGAATCTTGTGCTCCGACTGCAGCAGGTTCCTCATGTCCACGACATCGTCGGTTTGTAGCCGCGGCTCCGGAAAGTTCGACGGATTCGCGCCTGCTGTGTTCTCGAAGTCGACGCCCTCGACCTTGGCTGGCGTTACTTTCCGCGCGTTCACCATCGGACTCGGATTGCCCTTGGCGAAAAACGGACTGTGTGACAAGAACCGGAACATCCCCCAGATCACCAGCTCAATAAAGATGCCGGCCACCAGCAGGCCAACGAGAAACACCAGGATCCCGCGCGGACTGAGATCGGTGCGGTCGTAGTCAACTGCCGGATTCCGTAACAGATCGAAATCGTCGTGATTAGTGGCCATGTCCCGACCCCTGGTTCAACAAACTTGGTACTTGCGGCTCGTAAATCGGTAGCAACGGCCGCTGCCGCAGGTTGTAGAAGAAGAACGCCAGCCACAGTCCGCCAATTCCGATGGGCGCAACCAGGTACCAGATGCTGAAGTAAAAATGTCCGCGCGCGTGCGCGAAATTCGGCACCACGTACCAGTAGATGTCCACCAGCCGCATGAACATCAGCAGCACCGCCAGCCAGATCAACCGGCGGCCATCCTTCTTGCGTTCTTTCGATAGCAGCAGTGCGAAGGGCAGAGCGAAGTGGAACAGGATAATCCCCAGCGCCACGATGCCCCATCCGCCCTTGATGCGGTTCAGGTAAAAACTGATTTCCTCCGGCAGGTTCCCCGCCCAGATGATCAGCCACTGCGAAAACGAGAAATAGGCGAACAACATCACGAACGCCAGCATCAGCTTGCCCAGATCGCGGAACTGTTCCGGCTTGATGATTTCGCGGTACGGGCGGTAGCCCGTCAGCACCGTTAGCATGATGATGCAGAACGCCAGCGCCGACAGTCCTTCGCCCGCCATGAAAATCATGCCGTAGATGGTCGATCCCCAATGCGGATCGAGCGACATCACCCAATCCACGCTGGCAAACGAAATCGACAGCGCATAGAGCAGCAATCCAATGCCGCTGAATAGCTGGAATCGCGGCCAATTCGAGGACGTCAGCGGCTCATCCTGTTGCGCCGAGCGCCGGTTCAGCACCAACTCCATGCCGATCCAGATCGCAAAGTACAGCACGAAACGAATCATCCATCCCGGCGTATTCAGATACCAGGAGTTATGTTCGGTGAGCGACGGGTCCGTCATCCAGGCGTAAAGCTTGTTGCGTCCGAACAGGATGGGCAGGAACAACACCGCCATCAACGGCAGCCCTTTGCTCGACGCCTCCAGAATTCGCCGGATGGAGATTCCCCACAGTCCGCCCGAAAGATGTTGCACCATCAATAGCGCCATGCATCCCAAGCTTAGTCCCAGCCACAGCATGAAGCCGATCAGGTAGCCACGCAGGAACTGCTCCGGTTGCAGGACGAAGCCCGCCACACAACCCAGCGCGCCCACAATCCCAATGACCAGCCCTGTCTTCTGCCAGCTTGCCGCCTCTGCCGGAACCGCGAAATCCATCCCCTGCACTTGCAACTTAGGTTGGCTCATTGTGGGCCTCCCTGTGTCGCCGGAGCAGCCGCGCCTTGTCCAGTTGCGCCCTGCGTGTCATAGGGAGCCGCAATCACCACACCCGCTGGCGGTTCGCTCGCGACCTGTTGTCCCGCAGGAACATCCGCCTGCGTCGCTCCCTGGCTCAACTGCAGCGCCCGAATGTAGGCCGCAATCGCCCAGCGGTCCCGCGGAGAAACCTGTTGTGAGTAGTCCAGCATGGCCCCAAATCCATTGGTCATCACATCGAAGAAGTAGCCAACAGGCGCCTTCCGCAGCCGCTCGTTGTGGTACGAAGGAGGCCGCTTCAACCCGCGCTGCACGATCATGCCATTGCCGTCACCCGCTTCGCCGTGGCACGGCGAGCAGTAAATGTTGAAGCGCTGTTGTCCCCGCGCCATCACTTCGGCCGTGACTGGAAACGGCATGAAGTTGCCATCATCCTTGCCGATCTTGCCGGTGTAGAAGTATGCATCGGCCCGCTGATCTCCACGGGCCACAACGCCTTCCACCAGAGGACGCGCCGAGCGCTTGTCCGCGTAGAATTCGCTTTCCTGCAGCGGACGCTGATACGGCTGGTTCTGCATGTCGGAACGGCATCCCGCCAGCAACAACACCGCCGTCGCCGCCAGAAGGTACGCTAACGTATAGCGTAATTTGGCCGCAGACTGCCGAAGGTCAAATTGAGCTGGCCGATTAATGCGGCACCTCCGAAATCGAAAGCGGCTTCAGACCCTGCATAAATTGTTGCGTCCCTACCAGGTCGAACTTCGGATCGGTCGCCTCGACACATAGAAAGAAACGATCGCGCGTCACCGCCGAGAACTTGTCCACGTGAAACACCGGGTGATAAGGCTGCGGCAGTCCGTTCAACGCGAACATGCCGAACATCCCTGACAGGCCGGCAAACAGAATCGTCATCTCGAAGGTCGGCACGATGAAGGCCGGCCACGAGTCATACGGTTTGCCGCCGATATTCAGCGGATAAGCGATCACGTTGATCCAGTACTGCAAGCCGAAGCCCGACAGTCCGCCCAGGATTCCTCCGATCAGCACTATCAGGGGCACTGCCGACTTGTGAAATCCGATGGCCTCGCTGGCTTCCTCGATCGGAAACGGGCTGTAGGCGTCCATCTCCCTGTAGCCCTCGGCATAGGCGGCCTTGGCCGCGTGAACCAATTCTGTCGGGGTCTCAAACTCAGCCATCAAACCATAAAGTGCAGGCGCCGCGATTGCGTGGCTCATTCCTTCACCTCCGCCTGCGGCAGCAGCATGCGAATTTCAAATATCGAAATCGCCGGCATGATGCGGATGAAGATAAAGATCGCCGCCGTGAACAGTCCTATCGTTCCGGCATAAGTCGCCCAATCCCAGCGCGTGGCCACGTAATGTCCCCACGACGATGGCAGGTAGTCGCGGCTCAGGCTGGTCACGATGATCACGAACCGCTCCAGCCACATGCCGACCAGCACAACCAGCGAAATAAAGAACAGCCACGCCGTATTGGATCGAATCTTGGGCGACCACAGTACTTGTGGAATCAGGATATTCAGCACAATCAGCGCCCAGTAGAACGGCGCATACGGGCCAAACCAGCGGTTATGAATCATGAACCGCTCATAGGTCGAGCCGCTGTACAGCGCGACAAACGTTTCGAAGAAGTAGCCGTACGCCACGATCAATCCGGTCGCCAGCATGATCTTGGCTGAGTTCTGCAGGTGGCGCTCGGTGATCATGCCTTCCAGACCGTAATACTTGCGGATTGGAATCGCCAGCACCAGCACCATGGCAAATCCGGAATAAATTGCTCCTGCCACGAAGTACGGCGGGAAAATTGTCGTGTGCCAGCCCGGCATGATGGCCACCGCAAAATCGAAGCTGACCACCGTGTGCACTGAGAGCACCAGCGGCGTCGAGATGCCCGCCAGCAAAATGTATAACGCTTCGTACCGCGTCCAGTGACGTGCCGATCCGCGCCAGCCAAGCGACAGCGCTCCATACAACTTGCGCGCAAATGGATGCGTGGCCTGCTCGCGCATGGTGGCCAAATCCGGCACCAGGCCCACAAACCAGAACACCGCAGAAATCGTCGCGTACGTCGAAACCGCGAACACGTCCCACACCAGCGGGCTGCGGAACTGCGGCCACACTCCCATGCTGTTGGGATACGGGAACATCCAGTACCCCAGCCACGGACGGCCCATGTGCAGCAGCGGGAACATTCCCGCACAAGCCACCGCGAACAGCGTCATGGCCTCGGCGAAACGGTTAATCGAATTGCGCCACGTCTGCTTGAACAGCAGCAGGATGGCCGAGATCAGCGTGCCCGCGTGGCCGATACCGATCCACCACACAAAGTTGATGATGGCGAAGCCCCAGCCCACTGGGATGTTGATGCCCCAGATACCAACACCGCGCAGGAACAGGTAGGTGACCGCCATGCCGAGTATCGCCAGCAAGGTCATCCCGATAGCCAACCCGGCCAGCCAGCCCAGCCCTATCGGCCGCTTCAGGACGATATCGGTGATCGTGTCGGTGACCGAGTCAAACGTCTGACCCGGCGCTAACACCGGCGGATCATCGAGCAACGCTACGTTCTTTTCCTCTACTCCCGCCATCTAGCTCCGCTCCGACTTTTCAAGTTCAGGATTCGGGTTCAACACCACTGCCATATACGTGGTGCGAGGACGTGTATTCAAATCTTCCAGCAGGCCGTAATTGCGCTTGTCGGCCCGCAACTTCGCAACCTTGCTTTCCGGATCGTTCAGGTTTCCAAACGTGATCGCCCCTGCCGGACACGCCTGTTGGCACGCGGTGATGATCTCTCCATCTTTCACCTTGCGGTTTTCTTTCTCCGCCGTGATGCGACCGTGGGTAATGCGCTGCACGCAGTAGGTGCACTTCTCCATCACGCCGCGGCTCCGGATACTCACTTCCGGATTGCGCATCATCTTGTACTGCTCGGTGTCCCAGTCCTGCCACAGCAGGAAGTTGAACCGACGCACCTTGTACGGACAGTTGTTCGAGCAGTAGCGCGTGCCGACGCAGCGGTTGTACACCATGTCGTTCAGGCCTTCGGTCGAGTGCACCGTCGCGCCCACCGGGCAAACCACTTCGCAAGGAGCGTTCTCGCACTGCTGGCACGGAATCGGTTGGTAGTACGCCGTCGGGTTCTCGGCACCGCCCTCGTAGTAGGTGTCCACGCGCAGCCAGTTCATGTGCCGGCCACGCATTACCTGCTCTTTGCCTACGACCGGAATGTTGTTCTCCGCCTGGCACGCCACCACGCACGTCTTGCAGCCAATGCAGGAGTTCATGTCGATCGCCATGCCCCACTTGGCTTCCGTGTACTGGTACAGCGGCCCACCGCCGACAGCGGTGTACAGCGTGAATTCCGGCGCCGGAGCTTCAATCCCCTCGTGCGCGAAGTTCGGGTTCTTGATGAAATCTTCCAGCGTGGCCTTGCGGACGATGTGCCGATCGCTCATGTCTTCCGCGCCCGGAATCCCCGATTGGTCGATGAACTGCCAGCCCTGCGGATTCGCGAACCCGTAGCCGTCACCGACCTTCGTGATCTTGCCTGCCGTGAAGTACGGCGCATCGCTGTTGCGCAGCGCGTAAGCATTGAACCCTATGTCGGTCCCGACTCGGCCGCTCTTGCTGCGGCCATAGCCCAGGAACACCGTGATCGCATCATCCGGATGTCCCGGCGTGCGCCACACGCCGCCCTTCACTTTGTGTCCGTTGGCCTCAACCTCGACGATGTCCTCAGTCTTCAGCCCCAGTTTCTCAGCCGTCTTGACGCTGACCAGCACCGCGTTGTCCCAGCAGATCTGCGTCATCGGCTTGGGAGTTTCTTGCAGCCACGCGTTGTTGGCATACGTGCCGTCGTAAACCGTGGGATCGCGCCGGAACATCACTTCCAACCCGCCCGTGCTGCTCGCACTCGCAGTCGGCACACTTCCCTTGGCCGATACAGTCTTCGCCGGTAACGCTGTGCCCGCGACAAAGCCGTCGTTCAGCGCCTTGCGCCATGCCGCGTCGAAGTCGCTCGTCATCTTGCCCTGCCAGTATTTGCGGACGATGTCGTAACCACTGGTAGCCGATGAGCCGGTTATCGCCTCGATGAACTCGTACTCGCTCTTGCCGTTGTACAGCGGAGCAATCAGCGGCTGGATGATCGTCGCCGTTCCATCGATGCTGCGCGCATCGCCCCACTGCTCCAGGTAATGCGTCGCATTGATGTGCCAGTGCACAAAATCGGTGGTCTCGTTCTGATAGAGGCTGTGTTGCACGCGTAACTGGACCTTGCCCATCGCGTCTGAGAACTTCAGGTCCGCCGGAGCGTCATACACCGGGTTGCCGCCCACAATCATCAGCAGGTCCACCTTGCCGGCATTCATGTCGCCGACCAGTTCTTTCAACGCTGCGGTCTGGTCTTGCGGCTTGGCTTCCACCGGATCGGTGTAGAACACCGTCGTGCCCACAGCGCCCAGTGCCTGGTTCATCGCATGCGCCAGCGCATGCACCGCCGGAGGCTGATTGTCTCCCGGGATCACCACCGCCGCGCCCTTGTGCGCCTGCAGGTCCTTCACCAGCGCGGCCACGAACCTCTGCTGTTCCGGCTTGGCCGTGCCGCTGCCAACTCCCAGGCCTGCTGCGATCGCCCGCGCCACCTGCTCCACTTCAGACGCCCGCACCGGAAGTCGATGGTCAGCTTTGCCGCCCGTGTTGGTGGGTGTGCTTTCCACCATGTAGAAGCGCGACATCTTTTCCTTCAGCTCAGGATTACGCCGCGACGAGAATTGCCGCGCATACCCCAGGAATCCCGGAAATCCGCTGGAAAGAAAATCGCCATCGAGCGAAAGAATCGTCTCTGCCTTATCGAGGCTGTAGCGCGTCTCGACGTACTGTCCAAACGCCAACTGCGCGCCCGCGCGAGCGTTGTCGCGGTTCAGCGGATCGTACTGCACCCACTTCGCCTCGGGATACGCCGCCATTACCGCATGGATCTGCGCCGCTAGCGTCGGCGAACTTACCGTGCGGGTCAGGATGCGCATGCCCCCGCCCTGAACTGCCTTCTGCGAGTTCAGCGGTCCCTGGATCGCCGCCGCGTAGTCGCTCCACGCCCGAATCTCGCCGGTGTAGGAAATCACCTGCGAGCGGTCGGGATCGTACATGTCGAGAATGGATGCCTGCGCGTAGACGTCGCTCCCACCCAGGCTCGCCGGATGGTCCGGATTGCCCTCAACCTTGGTCGGCCGCCCCTCGTGGCTCTCCACCAGCACCGGAGTCGCATACCCGGCGAACGGCATGGCGCTGGCAAAAAACAACGGAAGGCCCAGCGTGATTGGCTCCGGTTGCCGAACGTAAGGGACGATGGGCTCCAGCGGCTGCTTCACGCACGCCGACAGACCAGCCAGCGCCATCGAAGCCGTCATCAGCTTCATGAAGTCGCGGCGCGACGCTCCCTCCGGCCACACCGACGCCTGCCGCGGAAACTCGCGGTGCACCATCTCGAAGAATCCCTCGGTCTGGGACAGCTCTTCCAGGCTCCGCCAGTATTGTGGGCCGCTCTTGGCTCGCGCCAACTGATCGCGAACTTCCGCCAGATCCATTTTGCTGGGACAGACTGCCTCGGACTTGTTTTGGCTCTCTTTATCCATCTTCTCGTCGGTTCCGGTATGAAAACGTTTAAAGGTAGCGCTGGCCTTCAGGCCAGCGTCTAGGCCCTCTCTCTTTGTCATCCCTCGCGGGCTTCAGCCCGCGGGGGATCTGCTCTTTCCGACTTCAAATAACCAACCCACCCTAGCGATGGCAGGTATTGCAGCTCGTAATGTCCTGCACGGTGCGAACGTTGTATTGCGTCTTGAGCGCCGATCCCAGCGCGATCTGGTCGGTATAAGCCGTGCCATCTGCCAATTTCACCGGATGGAGGTCCGTCGGCTGCTCGTAATTCATGTTGAAAACCTGGTCCTTGGGGCGCAGGAACTTCTCCGGCGCGCGGTGACATTCCAGGCACCACTCCATCCGCATCGACGACGCCTGGTACATCAGGGGCATCCTGTTGACCGGACCGTGGCAACTCAGGCAACCCACTCCCTTGTTCACGTGGATGCTGTGGTTGAAATAAACGTAGTCAGGCAGGTAATTGACCTTGGTCCACCGCAGCGAATTGCCCGTACGGTAGCTCTCCCTCACCGGCTCCAGCATGGGAGCATTCGTCCAGATCTGCGAATGGCAGTTCATGCAGGTCTTGGTAGGAGGAATCCCGGCATAGCTCGACTGCTCCACCGAGGTATGGCAGTAGCGGCAATCGATCCCCAGACCTGCATTGTGGTGCTGGTGGCTGAACGGAACCGGTTGCGACTGCGCCACTTCCTGGTAGGTGACGTATGGCGCCCGCTGGATCTCCCATGCCACGCCCAGCAGCGCGGTCACCACCACGACCACAGCCAGAATCGACAGCCGCGAAAGGCTATTCGCACTACGATGAAAAATTTGTGCCATGTACGAAGCTTTCCAATGTTGCGGGTAAGGAGCCGATTACGCCACTCGGCGCCGGATTCGTGCAGTTGTGGCCCTTATGTCCTTCTCGATGTGACGCATATCACCCAAGTGCGTGATTATAACAAGTCCGGTTAACCCCTTTGCAAGCATTCATTTTGATTTGCACATTTATGACTTGATGTTGGTGCAAATTCCCACATTGGCACGCTTTCATCGTTGAAAATCACAACATTTCGTCGCTCGAAACGGATTGCTTGCAACGCAAAACTTCCCGTCCTTACTCGAAACTTGAAACTAGAAACTCGAATCTGTCTTTGTGGACGGTACTTCCTTGAGTTCCGTCATCCCGACCGGAGCCGCCGCTTCGGCGGCGGAGTGGAGGGACCTGCTTTACTCGAAGGTCGAAACTTGAAACGTCCTCTTACTCGCTTTCAATAATCACGTACGCCATCGCCGACTCCTTGGTGTGCGTGATCGACAAGTGCGCTCGCACCCCACCGAGCCTAGCGAAGAATTCTCCGGCCTTTCCGTGGAAGACCACCGTCGGCCGGCCGCCCGGCAATCGTTGCACCTCGATGTCCCTCCAGGTCACGCCCCGGCTCCATCCTGTCCCGAGGGCCTTCATGCCAGCTTCTTTGGCCGCGAAGCGCGCGGCGTAGCGCTCTGCCTTGTTGGCTTTCGATTCGCAATACCGGATCTCGTCGGCCGTGAACACCCGGTCCTTGAAGCGGCCTCCAAAGCGCTCAATGGTCTGCGCAATCCGATCGACTTCCGCGATATCAATGCCCGTGCCCACGATCATGCCATCACCATACATCATTCTCGATACTCGATTACCACCTCGAACATGGCGCTACTACCAAATTGGGAAGTCATCTTATATCCTTGATTTTTAATCATTTGCAGCACTATCCACCATGTCCACCCGGGTTTGTACCCATAAAGTACTTGGCCTTTTACGCTCGCACTGCTATGATTATGTTGCTCGATTGATCGACGTTGTACGCAGCAGTTCCTGCCTTGCAGCATCCCTGCTTGCTCCACAATACGGTCGAATTGTAGCTACATTCAATTTCGAAGGAACATGCATCACCATGGAACAAGGAACAGTTAAGTGGTTCAATGACGCGAAGGGCTACGGCTTCATCAGCCGTCAGAACGGCGAAGACGTATTCGTTCACTACTCTGCCATCCAGGCAGGCGGATTCCGCAGCTTGCAGGAAGGTCAGACCGTTCAGTTCACCGTTGTCAAGGGACCGAAGGGCTGGCAGGCCGAGAACGTACAGCCTGTATAACAACTCGAGCGAAAGTTCGAGAGGCGGTCCGCTTAGGCGGATCGCCTTTCTCGTTGCAGGATACGAATACCTAGTGCTCGAGAGATCGTACCCAAGAGGGTTCCTTGGAAACATCCTCATACAACTCATCAAATTCGGCCACCAGCCGACAGTCTGATGTCCTGTGAAGTTCGAAGTGCAGCCCGGCACCATGCATCGGACCCGCTAGAGTCACAACCTTCTCGCTTCCCTTCGCCAAGTTCCAGTCCTCCAAAACTGCTTGTTGTGTGCCAATACGGCAGGCAACCTTCCCATCGCGCCACAGGATGAGCAGCCCTGCTATCTTCTCCAATTCCCGGTTGGGTGCCGGGCTTTGATACTGCACGAGCCAGCCGGCAATTCTGCCGTCCTGGCTGATTCTCAATTGCGCAACGCCGGTCTGCCCTTGCTCCTTCGGTACCTCATACTGCCTGCCGTTCGCGGTGATATGAACGACTCCAGAATCGTCCACTTCGGCGCTCTTGATCGGTGTTGACGCGAAGCCATCGGCAGACATGATTGTCCAGCAAAGAACCCCAATCGTCACCGCCATCCTGATTGACACACTAAACTCCCGCCGCCGCCACTCCGGTGTAATACCTCTGCGTGCGCGGCAACTTCGACGCGTATCCCAGCAGGAGGAAAAACACTGTGGACACAAGGCACACCGCGAGTCTTGTCCGCGCCAGCGGCAACGGAGCCAGATCCAGGTACTTTCCCATCCGCCACGCTGCCCAGTTGATCACCTGCGTCGGGACCACCGTCCAGATCGCAATATAGAACCACGCCCGCTCCGCCCCTTCGCCGAAGGTGTCACGCTTGGCGCGCGGCGTAAGGTTAAGCGCCGTCCCTAACACGACGGCTACCGCCAGCGGATAGTAGCCGTACGTGTACATGTCTTTCAGCTTCCAAACGCCGGTGATCGATGCCATCACCAGGCCAGCCACGTTCAGCGCGAACGGAACCAATATGTCGATCCACGCCGCCGTGTAGCACACCACGCGATACGGCAAGTTCGGCTGATGCACCCCGTAGTAGTGAATGTACGGCCGCTCTTCGCAGCCCGGCATGCGCCCCAGCCATCCCCTCCACGCCACAACAACCATCACCATCGCCAGCCAGATCCAATGCCGGCGATCAGGCCCATGCGTGTAGAGGTTATACGTGAGTGGGTATCCGGGAAGCACCCAGAATACCCAGATCCAGATGGGAGTATGCAGAACGCGGTAGTACCCCTTGTTGCGTTCCCGGAAGACAGCCTGTTTCATAACTGAGTGTTCATCGTAGCGGCAACCGCACGCGCAGCGCAAACCAACTCTAAGGCGTCATCCCGACCGGAGCCGCGGCTTTGGCACTCGGTCTTCATTCGTCATCCCGACCGGAGCCGCCGCTTCGGCGGCGGAGTGGAGGGACCCGCTTTCCTCTCGACCGATCGCAGATCCGGGGATCGCCATTGACGAGTCGCGTAGCGGCGACTGAGGTGTTAGCCCGGGGCGCAAGCCCCGGGTACCCTTACCTCAGAATGACTTCAAGTCGCGTAGCGGCCCACCACTCTTCAAAACAACTGCTGTGCGTTGTACACCAGTTGCCCATCTACCAATTGCGCTTCCGCCATCAGCTTATGCCGACGCACGGGACGCTTCTCATCGTCGATGTGCAACACGGTGTGCCCGTGCGCCGTCAAGTAGTCGCTCACCAGCATGCGATGGCATTGAAAGTACACCCGCTCCGCGCACATGATCGCTGTCTTCCCACGCTCGGCCATTTCCAGCAATCGAGCAACCCCGTCTGCGAACTCCGGAGTCATCATGTAATCGGCGTAATTTCGGAACGACTCGTTGCGCAGCCCCGTATTCGGAGAGTCATCGCGCATCTTCTTGCGACGCCCGCCAAGCTCCTTCATCCAGACATAGGCTATCCCACAGCGTGGGAGTTCTTGCTCGAGCGATTCGCGATTGAAATGCGGCAGCCGCCGCGACATTGGATAGGACCGGATATCCACCAGCATTTGGATATCGAATGCCCGCAGCGCCGTCATCAACTCATTCAGCGTGCGGGTCGAATGTCCGATGGTGTAAATCGTCACTGTTCTTAGATGCGTTCCGCTGGGTGCCCCATCCTAGACCGCGTAAGCGGGCTAGGGTGGGAATTAGAGTTCGTCACTTGCCCAGGCTCTCCACCGCCGCTAGCAATACCGCATCCTGCTCCGGTTCCACCGTTCGCAAATCCAGCAGCACTCGCCCATCCTCAACTCTCGCGATGATCGGCGTATCCCACCCGCGCAACCTCTGTGCGATCGCATCCGCGCTAATGTCCCGACTCGACACCGCCAGCGCTCGTGTCGGCAGTGTCGATCCCGGCGCCGAGCCTCCGCCAGTCACGGAGCGCGACTCCACCACCTCAACCTCGAGCCGCGGATTGCTGATGTGCAGCTTGCGCATCAGATGCTCGGCGCGCTCGTCAATCGCCTCCTCGCTGAGCCGCAGCATGCGCAGCGCGGGTATCGAGTCGTAATCCTCGCGCAGGTACGCCAGCAGCGTGGCCTCCAGCGCCGCGTAAAACATCTTGTCCACCCGCAACGCGCGAAACAGCGGATTGCCTCGGATCTTCCCCACCAGTTCGCCTCGCCCGCTG
>Ga0097691_1000196_pt1 | contig 54919 bp, 49 predicted proteins | sample NGESurdeep072012_8_FD_72858 | JGI IMG/M metagenome (GOLD analysis project Ga0097691, IMG submission 72858) | Arctic peat soil microbial communities from Barrow, Alaska - NGEE Surface sample 210-1 deep-072012 | ecosystem: Environmental > Terrestrial > Soil > Wetlands > Peat ...
TCAGGATGGTTGCCCCACCCTTCCGCCCGGGTTTGGCGGAGGGTGGGGGGTTCTCGTGGTGCCACAAGAAACTCAGGATGGTTGCCCCACCCTTCCGCCCGGGTTTGGCGGAGGGTGGGGATTTCTCGTGGTCCTGGAAAAATCCTCGTGGTTGCCCCACCCTTCCGCCCGGGTTTGGCGGAGGGTGGGGGTTTCTCGTGGTCCTGGAAAAATCCTCGTGGTTGCCCCACCCTTCCGCCCGGGTTTGGCGGAGGGTGGGGGTTTCTCGCGGACTCACAGGAACTCACGACGACTCACGGTGGTTGCCCCACCCTTCCGCCCGGGTTTGGCGGAGGGTGGGGGTTTCTCGTGGACTCCACAAAACCTTTCGCACGTCACAGACTAACTCCAGTGTGAAGGACTACCCTTCCGGTCATGCCCTGGGGACTGAAGCGCTATCACGGCGCGCAATGCGCGCACTTCATCACCTTCAGTTGCTACCGCCGTCAGCAGGGATTGGGAACGCCGCGCATGCGCGACGTGTTCGAAGCCGACCTGGAGCGGGTGCGCGGATGGTACGGCTGGTATATCTACGGCTATGTGGTGATGCCGGAACACGTGCACCTGCTGGTCAGCGAACCGGAACGCACGCCCTTGTCGGTAACCATGCAGATGCTCAAGCAGGTGGTGTCGCAGAAGCTGCGACGGCCGGGACTGCGCCGCTTCTGGCAGGTGCGCTATTACGACCTGCCGGTGTGGAACGAACGCAAGTTCAAGCAGAAGCTGCGCTATATTCATCGCAACCCGGTGCTGCGCGGACTGGTGAAGGCTCCGGAAGATTGGAAGTGGAGCAGCTACCCTCACTACCTGACGGGCGAGCCGGGCGTGGTGGAGATCGAGTCGGAGATCACCGCTGCGCGGCGGGAAAGAATAGGAGTGAAGCCAACGTTGCGGCAGCGTTAGATACACCCCCACCCTCCGCCAAACCCGGGCGGAAGGGTGGGGCAACCGTCACTTGGATTTGGTAGCCGAAAGGGTGGGCCCAGCCCCCAGCGGTGAAGACCGCCATCCGCCAGAAGGTACTTCAGAGTTACCAAAACGGCCGGATGACCAGGACGGCACCAGCCAACCTGCCCGTGCCAAGGCGGCCAGTCAGGCAGGCATAAAGCTTAGAGAGAGCAGCCTTTTGTGGCTGCTCTCTCTTTTTTGTTCGCAGGAGGAGGTTTGCGTGCCATCCGCCTGAGGCGGGTTGGGCGCGCTGTCCCACCCACCCCCAATCGAAGATCGGCAAAGAGGAGGGCCAAGAAAGCCCAGACTCTGTCATGAGTGGCAATATAATGACATCGATGATCGTCAAGATTCTGATCGAAGTCATTCTCGCGTTCGTCATCTTTTTCGCTGGCGGTCTGTTTTGGCAGCTGCGCAAGCGTGCGAAGTTTCTCCATGCCATTATCGGTAACGAATCTTTTCTCACGCAGTTCATCTCTCGCAGCGCTCTCGACAATGCTTCGCCGATGATCACCCCTTTCGCCGAGAAGAAGCTCACGTACGCACTCAACGTCCAGGTTGTCATCGACGCTGACATCGCGTCACAGCGTCGCACCACGGTCATGTTTCTTGTCGTCATTATTGCTGCACTCGTCGGGAGTTGGTTTCTTGGCTCAGCATATTTTCTCGTCTCCCTGGCCTTGTTCTTTTTGTCCGCGGCTTCGCCGATATTCGAGTCCACGCGCTCGAACGCGTTGCAGCATGTATTGGCCCTCGCGCTGATTCTGGACCGGTGGCGCGCAGAGAATCCGCGCGAATGCGACGAATGGATTCAACGGGTTCCCAGTCTTCGGCCCGTTTACAACGCGGTGAAAGTCGTTTAATGAGCCATCGAGGGAGTGAGGAAGGGTGAACCGCGCCGAAGTCACAGCTATCGTCGAAAAAGCGGTACAGCGCCTCATCGAGGAACAGGGGGCTGGCCCAGCCTTTTCCCGGCCAACACCCTAGAGATGGTTGCCCCACCCTTCCGCCCGGGTTTGGCGGAGGGTGGGGGTTTCTTGTGACCTTCCCAAAATCTCTCGGGAAACGCGCGAACAGATGGGGGCCATCGTACATTAGCTTTGAGCTATAGCGCGCACAAACGACTGATCACACAGCTAATATAGTTCTTGACTGCACTTCTCTCTGCCGTCACCATAGTTTCGTAAGTTCGAACGTCCTTGTGGGTTCGCGGCTCCCAAAGTGTTGCCCCATGGACGCCCGCAACTCCCCCATGTCGGCCTGCAACCTCTTATCGACGGCGATCTCACAAGCCACTCCCTCCCGCAACTCCGCTGTTAGCTCTTTGATAAACTTCGGCCGCCAAAACCGGCACCTGTGGGATTTCTTCGTTTTTCGACCTTTTTTGTGGGACCTGTGGGAAAACCGGGGGTGGGGTCGCCAGACTCTCACAAATTACTCTTTCGTTAACTTTTCACGTGAATTTCACGCGAAAAAAGCCCAGGTTACCCGGGCTTATTTTCATGATTCTAAAGAGGCGAACAAAAAACTAGAAGCTAATACCTATCGCGACCATACCTTCCTGGTTACGACCTTACTGCAGCGTCTCGCTCGGCTTCTCGAACAGCTTGGGATCGATCTTCGGATTGATCTCGTACGACTTGATCTGTTCCGAGCCAGCCTGCTGACCGTTCTCCTGAATGACGGCCTTGTATGGCAGGTTCAGTCCTCCCGCGGGACGCCAGTCGGAGAACTCGATGGTCCGTTGAACCGGTCCCGCCTGTCCGGTTGCAGTGAAACTGGAGCGCAGGAGCCGCCCGGTCTGCGGATCGAGTACCCAACGCACGTTCACGCCCGCACCATTGATGTCGATGGCCTGACCGTCGGCGGATTTGTCGCCGAGCGTAATCACAAAGTCGCCGGCATGTTGCGCGACCAGGATGGGACTGCGGCGCACGGAACTCAGCCGGTCCTGCTTCATGGACGACGGCATGTCGCGTGTGCCCTGGCCCTCCAGGCTCATCCACGCACCCGCATTCGAAACGATGACATGCATCGGCGCCGGCAGTTGGGCCGTGCGCACGATGGAGTGAAACTGGTCCGGGAAAACGGTGTATGTCTCCGTGTCGAGCGAGATCGTACCTTGCGGGGTGTTCTGTTCGGCGCTCGAAACCTGGCGAACCGCCTTCACCGCGCTTACCTTTTCGGCGCCACCGATAAAGGCGATGAACCTGTCCAGCAGCGCCTTCGCTTGCGGATCGGTTTGCGCCGGCTTGGCGGGTGCCGCTTCCTCAGCTCCGGCGGAGGGCTGCGGAGTGGTCCCTTCGGGGATGCTGATGTCGATGGGAGTGACGGGGCCGAGCGTGCTCAGCGGCTTTACGAACTCCTTGTCGTTGCCGACGATGAGCACGGCGAACTGGTCGGCGTGGATGTACTTGTGCGCGACGCGATCGACGTCGGCGGGCGTGGTCTTGTCGATTCCGGCGCGGTAGCGCTCCAGGAAGTCGGCGGGATACCCGTAGAACTCGTAGAGCACGCGCTCGCCGAGCACCTTCGACTTGGAATCGAAGTTGAAGATGAAGCGGTTGAGGATCGAGTCCTTCGCCTCCTTTACTTCTTCGGCGGTCGCGGGATGGGTGAGCATGTTGCCCAGTTCGGTGCGCAGTGCCTGGATTGCGTCCACCGTGCTGCCGCTCTTGGTTCCCATGCCGATACTAAAGGTTCCAGGGTGATCGAAGGACGCGCCCAGGCCGCCGCCCACGGAATAGGCCAGGCCTTTCTCGGTGCGAATCGCTTTGAACAGGCGCGAAGAGAATCCCCCGCCAAGCACTTCGTTCATCACTTCGACGGTGAAGTAGTCGGGGTTATTGCGCTCGATGCCGAGCGCGACCATGCGGATCTCGCTCTGGTTCACGTCTTCCTTGGCGACGAAATAGATCTTGGGTTGCGGCTCGTGGAACTGGATCGCGGGCGGGCCCGGTACCGGCGCGTGCTCCCACGATTCAAAGGCCTGGCGCAGCTTCTGCTCCATCGCGGCGGAATCGAAGTCGCCGCTGATGCCGACCATGATGTTGTTGGGATGAACGTAGGTATCGTGCCACTTCACCAGGTCATCGCGGGAAACGGCGGCGACGGTCGCGTATTCGGGAATCCGGGCGTAGGGATTATCTTTGCCGTAAGCAAGGAGCGTCGCTTCGCGGCCGGCGATGCCGCCCACGTCGTCGTTGCGGCGCGCGATGGAAGAATTCATCTGCAGCTTGGAGATTTGGATCTTCTCCTCGCGGAATGCAGGTTCGCGCAACAGTTCGAGGAAAAGAGGGAAGACCTCGTCGAGGTTGCCCTTCAGGCAGTTGAAGGAAATAGAAGTCGAGGCGCCGCCGCCGCTGGTTTCAATGCGCGCGGCACGGGCTTCGAGATAGTCGTCCATCTGGTCGCCGGTCTTCGACTTGGTGCCGCCGGTGCGCCAAACTTCGCCGTAGATATCAATGAGCCCCGTTTTGTTTGCCGGCTCGGAGCGGGAACCCGCTCGCACGTTGGCCGAACCGCCAATGAACGGCAGCTCGTGGTCTTCCTGAAGAAAGATCACCATGCCGTTCTTCAATTCGATACGCTTCGGCTCCTGCGGATGAAACGGCGCCAGCGGCGGGATCGGGATCTTTTCCCAGGGTTTTGCGGCGGGCGTGGTCGAGGCGGAAGACTTGGTTTGCGCCGCAGCGGCGCTCTTGTCAGCCGGAGTTTTGGTCGCGGGTGCGGCTTGTGCGACTGCGGTGGAAACCGCGAACAGCGAGAGAAGTACGACAGCCAGCCAACGCGTTTTCATTGCTGCGGCTCTCCCTTCTGCTGTGCTCCCGCGCCTGCCATCTTGGTGCTTTCGATCACGCCGACGGTACGGTTCTGCTCGACGAATGTGCGTGCGGCGACACGCTTGATGTCCGCCTTGGTCACTTTTTCGTAGCGGTCAAGCTGGCGGAAGAGTTCGCGCCAGTCGCCGAAGCGCGCCTGGAATACCGCGAGCTGCGAGGCCAGGCCTGGATTATTGGCGAGTCCGCGCAACAGGTCGGCACGGGCGCGCGTCTTGAACATGGCGAGCTCTTCGTCGGTGACGTCCTGCGTGCGCAGCTTTTCGATCTCCTCGCGAATGGCCTTCTGCATTTCGTCCGTCGTGTGTCCCGGGGCCGGGACGGCATAGAAAGCGAAAAGATGTGGATACTTGTTGCCCGGCATGCCGGTAAATCCGGCGGCGTCGGCGGCGATCTTCTTGTCGCGCACCAGCGAACGGTACATGCGCGAGACGCGTCCGTTGGACGTGATGTCGCTGATGGCATCGAAGATGGGGTCGTCGGGATCGGTGAAGTCGGGCCGGTGATAGCCCTCGACGTAAATCGGCTGCGACACCTCGCGCAGCATGACGCGCCGCTCCGATTGTTGCGGCGGCTCGACAGTCGGGTCCTCGACCGGCTGCGGCGCCGCCGGAATGCGGCTGAAGTACCTGGTAAATAGCGCGACCACGTCCGCCGTATTCACGTCGCCCACCACCGACACCACCATGTTCGACGGCACGTAATAGAGGTGGAAAAATCGTTCCGCGTCGGTGGCGGAGAATCGGCGCAAGTCGCTGGCCCAGCCGACGGTCGGCCGGTGATAAGGATGGGCGATGAAGGCTTGCGCGAGAAACTGCTCGATCAGCCGTCCGATGGGATTGCTGTCGGTGCGCATGCGCCGCTCTTCAAAAACCACGTCGCGTTCCTTGTAGAACTCGCGCATCACCGGGTGGACGAAGCGCTCCGACTCGAGATAGGCGTAAAGTTCGAGCCGGTTGGAAGGAAACGAGTAGAAGTAAACGGTCTCGTCGTAGTCGGTGCTGGCGTTCAGCCCTTCGCCGCCGTTCTCCTCAATGATCTGCGTGTAGGCGTTGCGGACGACGTACTGGTCGGCCTGCTTGATGGCCGCCTGCCACGCCTGTTCGAGCTGCTGGACTTTTTTCTCGTCGCGGCCGACACGCTTCTCGCGTTCCTTTAGGTAAGCGTCGTAGGCGGTCTCGACCTTCTCCAGCGCGGCTTTTTCGGCGGGCCAGTTGGTGGTGCCGATCGTGTCGGTGCCCTTGAAGGCCATGTGCTCAAACATGTGCGCCAGGCCGGTCGATCCCATGGGGTCCTGGGCCGATCCGGCGTCCACGAACGTGTAGGCGGAAAATACCGGCGCCTCGTGCCGCTCCATGACCATCAGCGTCAGGCCGTTGGGCAGCTTCTTGACCGTGATTCGCTTTTCGAACGAAGCCAGGTCCTGGGCTGCGAGTGGAAGAGAGAGGAGAAAGACGAAGACAACGACGTTCGCGAGTAGCCTTCTCATGCGACCTCCGCGCGGTCGGGTGAAAAAGCAACGTTACGACGCCGTGGAAAGGAGTGTCAAACCGCCAGTCTAGATATCGAACACCTTGCAGGCGTTGATACCGCAGTCGCTACGCTGCCGTGCCGCTTTACTTTGATCCTGCGGAGCCTTGCGCCTTCGAATACGCCGCCGTGGCTATGGTCGCGAGAAACAGAAATCCGCTGAGGAACAGGACGCCGCGTGAAGTCACAGGCAGTTTTTCCGCCCAAGCCATGCCGAGCATCTGCAGGGCTCGATAGATAATCGCGATCACGAAGGCCGCCCAGGCCAGCAGATAGGTATAACGCATCACGAAATTGAGGTTCATCGCCGTCCTCCTCCGATTCACAAGCTTATTGTCGACAGATTGTGCCGCGGAGTTTAGCACCATTGGCGGCTCCGAGCACCTAAAAGAGAAGGTGAGTAAGGCCTCCAATGCAACGCTCCAACTACTCGCCCGCCGCCCGGAAGAAGATAGCTTGCCAGTTGCGCGAACGCGCTGCAGAACTCGACGATATCGACGTTTTTTCAAACCCGAAGAGCGTCCCCCAGGGTCCGCCGTGGGCGCGGAAAATACTGCAAGCCGTGCAGCCGGAAAGCCGCGCGTAGTGCGGTATTCCGGCGGGAACCCGGCTTGCTATCTGCGCCGCGCGAGTTACTGGCGATAATCCGGCTCAGCGCATGGCGACACCGAACGAAAAAGTTCTGGCGGGCTTTGCGGATTACCTGAAGGTCGAGAAAGGCCTGGCGCGCTTGTCGGTCACGGCCTATCTCCGGGACCTGGGGCAGTTTGCCGCCACGCTGGGAAGTCAGAAGCCCTCGCGGCCGCTCTTGCGGGCGCGTGGAGAAGACGTTCGGCGCTTTCTCAACGGCCTGTTTTCCAACCAGCTCGACGGAAGGTCGGTCGCTCGCAAACTGTCCGCGCTCCGGCACTTCTACAAGTACCTGCTGCTCGATAATGTCATCGACCGCGATCCCACGCTGAATATCGAAACGCCCAGCCAGTGGAAAGTTTTGCCCAAGGCTCTTTCGCGCGAGGAAGCGACGGCGCTGGTGGAATCGATGGCCACGCCCGGCAACGCGTTGCAGGCGGCGCTCGCGCTGCGCGATCGGGCACTGCTGGAACTTTTGTATGCGAGCGGGCTGCGAGCGTCGGAGGTGATTGGGGTCGGAATTGAAGACCTGAAGCTGGAGCAGGGCTACGTGCTGGTCCGCGGCAAAGGCGACCGTGAACGCATTGTGCCGCTGGGCCGCGCTGCCGCCGAAGCGGTGACCGCTTACTTGACCGCGGCGCGTCCCTTGCTTTCGGGAGAGCGCCGTTCGCCACTGCTGTTCATCGCGCGGGGAGCGCGCCCCATTTCGCGTCAGCGCGTATGGCAACTGGTGGATCGGGCTTCGCGCGCTGCCGGACGTCATGCCAGCCCGCACATGCTGCGGCATTCGTGTGCGACGCACATGGTCGAGAACGGCGCCGATTTGCGCACCGTGCAGACCATCCTCGGCCACGCCGACATTTCCACCACGCAGATCTATACCCACGTCGCGCTCGACCGGCTGAAGACCGTATTCCGCAACTGCCATCCTCGAGCGCGGCTGCGCCAGCGCGGAGGAGAACCGGCGTGAGCCACAAAGTGGAAAAGCTGGTCGCCGATTTCCTGGCGTCGTTGCGCGAGCGCAACGCGTCGCCGCACACGCTGGCCGCCTACGGACGCGATCTTGCGGAATTCTCTGCGTACATCGGGCCGGAAGACGGGCTGGGCGACATCGATCACCTGCGGATCCGCGGTTTTCTTTCGCACTTGTACGATCGCGGCTTGAGCAAAACGTCAGTGGCGCGCGCGCTGGCGGCGGTGCGTTCGCTCTTCCGCTGGCTGGCGCGAAGGGGCGTCGTCGACCAGAATCCCGCGGCGCTGGTCGCAACGCCGCGACTACCGAAGAAGCTGCCGCGCGTTCCGACCATCGAGGAGATCAACTCGGTGCTCGACGCCGGCATGCCGGAGCAGGCGCCATTCCCGGAGCGCGACCGCGTCATTTTCGAGTTGCTCTACGGCTGCGGGCTGCGCAATTCCGAACTGGTCGGGATCAACCTGGACGACATCCACTGGTCGAACGAGGCGATCCTGGTCCGCGGCAAGGGACGCAAGCAACGCCTGGTCCCGTTCGGCGACACGGCGGCGCAGGCGATGCGCGACTATCTACCGGTGCGGCAGAAGATGCTGGCCGATCAGAAGAAGACCTCGACCGCATTGTCCGTAAACCTGCGCGGCGGCCGCCTGACGACCCGCAGCGTCGGACGCATCGTGAAACAGATCGCAATCGCGCGCGGGCTGTCACCGGACCTACACCCGCACACGCTGCGGCACGCCTTCGGTACCCACATGCTGGAAGAGGGCGCGGACCTGAGGGCGATCCAGGAACTGCTGGGCCACGAACGATTGGCCACTACCCAGCGTTACACGCAATTGTCGCTGAAACACGTGATTCAGGTGTACGATTCCACGCATCCCAGGGCAAAGTAAGGAAACGCACGCGGGAACTCGCCATGTCCACAACTAACCTGATCCCGGCGAGCCTGAGCGTCAAGCGCCACCCCGCGCTGTGGCGCAGGATCGCCACCGCAAACCTCGAATTGTGGCTACTGCTCGCCATGTTTGCCATCGCACTGATCGTGAACGTGGCATTGGCGGAGCACCGGATGTTGCTGTACCTGTACACCATCCCGACGATCATGTCGGCATACTTCTACGGGCGTCGACATGCGGTGCTGACGGCCGTCGCGAGCGCGTTTCTGATCCTTGCTTTGTCCTGGATCAACCCTCACATACTCTCGTCGCGTGGTATGCAGCTGACCATCGACGGCTGGGCCGAGTTCGTGACCTGGGGGGAATCCTGGTGATCACTGCGTACCTCATGGGCACGCTGTACGAGCGCATGCAGGCCAACATGCACGACCTGCGGCAGAGCTACGAAGGCATGCTGCTCATACTGCAGCACATCGCTTCGGACAACAAGTACAGCCAGAACCATCCGTACCGCGTCTCGCTGATGGCGAACAAGATCGCCGAGCAGTTGGACCTGGGAAGGGAGCGGGCCGACGATGTGCGCCGCGCGGCACTGCTGCACGACGTGGAGAAGGTCGGCGTCACCAAGGAGATGCTGTTCCAGGCCGCCAACATCCACGAAGAAGAACTCAAGCAGATGCAGGCGCGCCTCGAAGAGGGCAAGGAGCTGCCGGCCACCAAAGGCAGTTCGCTGCGCCGCATCATTCCCATCCTGCTTGCCTACCAGGCCGCCGCCGACAAGGCGCGGCAGTCGCGAGGTTTGCCGCATATTCCCGTGGAATCGAAGATCCTGCTGGTGGCCTGCCATTACGACACGATGACGAGCGCGCAGGAGACGCGGATTTCGCCGTGGGAGGCAATGGAACGAATCACGCAGCGCTCGGGCATCGAGTACGACGCCGACGTGGTGGACGCGATGGTGAAGGTGTTCCGGAAGCGCGGCATGGGCGAACTGGAACTGGCCACGGGGCGCATCGCGACAGTAAGGTAGATGCCTTCCAGTCCTACTTACCAGTCAATCAGTACCTCAGACGATATTTACCTCTAGTCTTAAATTGAGGTCGAATGGAATGAATGAGATAAGCCCGGGTAACCCGGAGATTTTCCAATGCCAACGATGCACGAAAAGTGTCAAAGAAGTAAACAGCGAAAGTAGAGACACTCCCACCTGCGACCTTGTGCGCAATCCCAGCATAAGGGTTGGGGGAAGGGCTGTCTGTGACGCGGCTCTCGTTATGCTGTGACCAGCGGGGAGAGAAAAGACAACCCCGGCGATGCGCCACTTGTCCGAGTTTGCACGCTGGAGCCACAGCGAGGCCGGCACGAGTTTCCCTGCGAAGGCGTCAGCCTGAGCGACGCTGGCTGGGCGTTTCTTTACTGCCGTGAACTAGGCCGAGCGGCAGTTTCGTTCTGCGCCGGGGTAGCTCCTGTTAGACCGGCGTTGTACGACTTGGAACTGCCAAAAAGCTCGGGATGAAGATATGTGCCGTGTTGGGCGCCGGTCTTTTCCTCCTCAACCGGAATGCGGTGGGCCTCGGCCCAGGCGTCGTGGCGTATGCCGGTGACCTGCCACGACACTTCCATTCCCCGCTTTCCGCCGGCAATTCTGAAGCGATTGCCGCTGATCTTCTGCGCGATGTAAAGCCGCGGTCCCGGCGCGCCGATGGCGGTGAGTTGATAGCGGAACTCGCCGTTCAGCGCCTCGAACCAGTCGGGTAACTGCACCCAACCCTGCCCATGCTGATCCAGCGCGACGATGCCGTTGTAGATGTTCATCATGTCGGGCGATTCAACGAAGGAATGGTTCAAGATCTTGTTGGCCGGGTCGAGAGGATGGTCGATGGTGAACGCGCCCGCTGGCTTGTGCAGGGTGCCGTTAAAATAAACGTCGCCGTTAAAGCTGGTGGTGCCCGTGCCGTTCACGACCAGGTTCCCGTTGGTGATGATGTTCCCGCCGGCGTTGATACCGCCATTGGTGTTGATATTGCCGCTGCCGTCCACGCTGAAGATGGTCGTCGCGGTGGCGTCTGGACCCACTTTGGCCTGGATGAAACCCCTGGAAGGTGTGACCGCAAATCCAAGATCGATGCCCCTGGCGTCAGGGCTGGACGCCAGCCCGGCGAACAACGTGGCCTTCCCCGAGGTTGCCTGATTCCAGGAAATCATCGTCGGAACCTCGTCCCCCACTGTCGAGGTATTAAGAGCCACTACGCCAACGCCGTCCGGCCCCGTAGCCTTGCCTACAACCCCAGCAGTGATCCCCGTTCCCGTGGCCAAACCGAGGAGGGCCGCGGGTATGGTGTTGGGATCGGGGGGACCGCCAGTCTGCGGATTAGCCGGACCGTTGGTGGTATCGGTGACCCTAAATACGCCTTGGGTCGTCGGCGGGCTGTCCGCGCCGGTCCCGGAGAACGGGAGTGTCAACGACCCTCCGCCGCCGCTGACGGTGTTGCAGCTTACCAAGCCATCGGCCCCGATCACAGCCATGGCGGTGCCGGTGGCGCAAGTGCCGGTAACTCTGCGTTGCAGGTAGGTCGGATCGCCAGCGAGCGTGAGCAGGCCGCTGCCGATGCTGCCGGTGATGCCGGCGCTGGCGTTGACGCCGGTAACGCCGCCGCCTGTCGCCGCGGAAGCTTGCGTGCTGCCGTCGGGGAACTTGAAGCCGCCGGAGGTGGACTCAATCGTGCCGATGACGCTCAGTTTCTGGCCGGGCGCGGTGGTGCCGATGCCGACTTTGCCATTAAAGAAGTTGATCGAGTTCGCGTCCTCGGCGTAGAAGGCGTAGCTGTTGGTGATCGGTCCGGTGGTCACCGGCGCCTGCGCCACAAAGGCGTACGCGTTGTCGATCGCCCCCGTCGCATTATTGTTCTGCACCGAGGACAACACACCGTAGGCGTTTGTAATCGGGCCCGTGCCCGTCTTCTGGACGTTGTTCACCAGACCGAAAATGTAGCCCTGGGTGCCGGTTCCGCTGTAGACCGAACTGAAGCTGTTCTGCGGGAAATTATTCGTCTGCCCGAGGGTGATGTTGCCCACGGCGCGAAACCCGTTCGGGCTCTGCCCGGAGGCAGGCGCGGATGTGTTGGCGATGTCCAGGCCCGCCTGCGGCGTGTTCGTGCCGATGCCCACCTTGCCGGCGAAGTAGTTTATGGAATTAGGATCTTCGGCGTAGAAGGCGTAGCTGTTGGTGATCGGTCCGGTGGTCACCGGCGCCTGCGCCACAAAGGCATAGGCATTGCCGATCGCCCCCGTCGCATTATTGTTTTGCACCGAGGAGAGCACACCGTAGGCGTTGCTGAGGGGCCCGGTGCCCGTCTTCTTGATGCTGTTCACCAAGCCGTAGATGTAGCCTTGGGTGCCGCTGCCGCTATAGACCGAGCTGAAGCTGTTCTGCGGGAAATTGTTCGTCTGCCCGACGGTGATGTTGCCGACGGCGCGAAACCCGTTCGGGCTCTGCCCGGAAGCGGGCGCGAAAGTGCTGAAGATGTCCAGCCCCGCCGTGGGCGTGTTGGTGCCGATGCCCAGGTTGGTGCCGTCGTCGTAAATAACGGAATTGCCCAGCGTCGTAGCGTCGATCCACTTGGCGATGTAACCGGCGGTGCCGCCGCTGGTGGAAGTGTTGACGGAATAGGTCTGCACCCCGGATGAGGTGGCTTGGGTCGTCGTCGCAGTACCGGTCGAAGCACCGGTCGCGCCGTTCGCGTCGGGGTTGGGATTCAATAGGAAGGCCGAGAGCGGCCTGCCGCCCAGGGTTTCCGCGTCGCCCGCCTTCAAAGCGTAGGGCACGCTGACCAGCAGCACGCGCGGCTGCTCCGGTTCGGCTTCCACCTGGATGCCCAGCCAGCGGGCTTCGTTCGTCGTGAACAGATCGGCGGGAACGCCTTCGGCATGCTGCGAGCCGAGCAGGACCGTGTACTGCCCATTAGCGTCCAGTTGGGCGTTTTGCAACTCAGTCCAGAGCGCAGTGCCGCCTTGCTGATCGGTATAGAGCGAGAACATCACGCCGACCACACCAGTGCGGGGCGTGCCGTCCGCGGACTGGATGGTTCCACCGAAGCGGAGCTGGCGCGGAACCGTAGGAACAGAGGGCTGAGAGCCCTGCGCGAAACTAACGATTGCGACGAACATGGACAGAATTATTGTTGCGATAGCGCGGAACCGCATACTACCTCCCAAGCCACACTTCGGTGGCTGTAACCGTTGATCCAAGGGATGGTCAGACCCAACAAGCTCCTCCATGTCTGGCGTGATGTCAACAAAGATGAGCAATGGGAATAACTAGGCTTTGAGATGCACAATTGATCGATGATGAGGTCGAAGTTTTCGTCGGGCATGAGATGGCCTATTAGACCGGATGGCCGGGCGGGGTACAAGGAGTATTTACCGGGTAGCTATTGTCGCAATAGATATTATTCGCCAGTTTTTGTGACGATGTAATGGAATCAACAAAATAAGCCCGGGTAACCCGGGGAAATTCGGGTGTCTTCGGAGCGGTTTTTGTTAGCAGAGAAGTACACAGGCCGTTTAGCGACACCAATACCTTCGCCCACGCTGCGAAATAATAACGGTTGGCTGCAAGCTTGTCTGTGATGTGGCCCACGGAGTGTCGTGATAAGCGCGAGGCAGGGGGTGAGGGCCCGTGGCCCCGGGCTGAGGACAGCCGGGGCCACAGTTGTTACTGAACGGTCAGCGTGATTTGCGCGGTGCGGGTCATGGCGGTGACGCCGCTGCTGGAGGTACTGGTGAGGGTGATCGTGCTGGTGCCGGCGGGCGTGCCGGGGATGGGGGTAGGAGGTGGAGCGGTAGTCGCTCCGCCGCCGCCACCGCCGCAGGCGGTCATCAGAATCAGCAGCAGGAACACCAGCGCCAGCAGCGCCCACAGGGTGCGCTTACGGCGCCTGGCGGCCACGAATACTGCGCCAATGACACCGGGCAGCATCGTCCAGAAGGCCAGGATGGGCGCTCCCGGATGAATGAGGGGCCGGAGTGCAGCAGTGGTCGCGGCAGTGGTTTGGATTTTGAGCGTCATCGTGCCGCCGCCAGCGGCCGACGTTCAGTGAGTTGTGTTCAGTCCTACCGTGGCCGTGCCCGCAGCCGTACTGATCGTCAGTTTTCCGCCGGACGGAGGCGAAGCAGAAGGCTTCAGCCGGATGGCGATCCGACAGCTTGCACCGACCGTCAATTCACTGCCGCAATTGTTGGACTGGACGAAGTCTCCGGTAATCGAATCGATGGAGACGCTCAGCGGCGTGGACTGGAGATTAGTGAGAGTAATCTCGTGCGCGGCAGCATCGGGCTTGCGGTCTTCCGCTCCGAACTCCACTCGCGTGGCCGACAAATCAAATGCAGGAGCAGTGGGTTCGTCCGAGGACCCCGGCGCAGGCGGAGCGCTATCGGTTGCCGTGGAAGCCGATTGAGGCTTAGGCGCAGGTTGGGCAGGCCGCGGCAATGCTTGCATGCCGGATGCGGCGCTGCTGGAAGCCAACTCAATCGGAATGGGCAGGATGCTGGCAAACGAATCCGTCCTGGCGACGACCTGCACCTGGTAGACGCCTGAAGGCGCTACGTCAGCGGAATCGGTATAACGAACCACTACATTCGCTCGAACAGGAATGCCGCGCAGTTGGAGAGTGGTGGGTTGTACATCGCAAGTGGTCCCATCAGGAGCGCCAAAACATGAAAGCGAAGCCGTTCCGGCCGCAGCTCCGGGAGAGAACACGATAGGCACGAGAGCGGCGCGACCGGCGATCACCAGATTCGCGGCCGAGCGGGCCGGACGCGTGGGGCGGAACGAGGTGATCGTGGTGGGAGCGGCGGTGGGAGTGCCCGCAACTGCATTCGGCCGGCTCAACGACAGGATGGGGTTGAACCCGGTTCCGGAAACGGGAGCGGTATGCGGACTGCCGGCGCCGCTGTCAAAGACCGTCAGCGTGCCGCTGAACGTGGTGAGGGAAGTCGGGTGGAAAGTCACGAAGACGGGGCAGCCGGTCCCGGCGTTGAGCGTCGGGAGGCAGTTGTTGGTCTGCGAAAAACCGCTGGGAAGGGTGAAACTGGACACCGAAATCGGGGCGGCGGTGCTGTTGCTCAGAATTACTGGGATGTTGAAGTAGCTGTTGAGAATCACGTTGCCGAAGCTGACGGGATTGGGCAGGAGCGAAACGGCGTTCGCCGTCGGGCCGGTGCCACCGAGGCTGACCGACAGCACGGGAACCGCGCCGTTGTTGTTGATGGTGAGCGTACCGGAGCGCGCGCCGGCGGCGGTAGGAGTGAAAGTCACGCTAATCACGCAACTGGCGCTGGTCGCCAAAATCATTTCGTTACTGCAAGAGGGAATGCGGCTGCTACGCGGCGCGGCAGCCGGGGCGGCGATGGCGAACTCGGTAGGATTGCTGCTTATAGCGATGCTGGTGAGCGTGACTGCGGCGATGCCGGTACTCGTGACAGTTACCGTTTGCGAAGCGCTGGTCGATCCGAAGCCTTGCTGGCCAAACGCGAGGTTGGTAGGCACAACGTTGGCAACGGCACCTGCAACGCCTCTCCATTCGAAGATGCCACGGCCGTATGTAGAAACGCGCAGCCGGGTGCTGGCGCCGGTTCCGAAGGTACGCAATGCAGTGGTGGCTACGTTGGGCAGGGAACCGCTGGCGGTGGTGGGGTCGAGTTCCTGCCACGAACCGATGGCTTGGAGTGAGTCAGCAGGATCGGTATGCGACACGAAAACGCCAACGTCTGTTGCAACGTAGACGAGGCCCTTCACGTTGGGGTCGACTACTACGGCGTCCGCCGGATTGTCGGGAAGGCCGGTAGAGGCAGCATCACCGTCCAAATTGGTCCACGATGCGCCGGCGTTGGTGGTTTTGAAGACGTGTCCGGTCTTGAAGCCCATCACGGTGACGTAGGCGGTGTTGCCGGTTGGGTCCGCCGGGTCGATGGCGAAGCCGGAGATCGGGCAACCGGTTCCCCCGCAGCCCGTGGAATTCGCCAGGCCGGAGGTCCGGTCGATCCAGGTGGCGGCGCCGCCGTCGGCATTGGTGGTGACGAACACGCGCGCGGCATTGGTGCCGACGTAGATCACCTGGGAGCCGCCACTCGCATTAGTCCCGCCGGAGATTGGAGGATTCGACCCCGGATTGCAGGTTCCGTTGCAGGGGCCGCCTGCCGCGATCGCGTTCACCGTGTTGGAGGCGCTGCTGGAGCAGATCGAGGTTCCGGCGACGCTGAATTGGTCGAGATTGTAGGTCAGCGGTGAAGAGCCCGGCCATGTTGTCGCCAGGTTCGAAGTGCGGTCGACGCGCCAGAGGCGGCAGGTGCCGACCAGCAGGTGATTGGCGGCCTGCGGATCGAGCATGTAGGCCATGTAGAAAGGCGCGCTGTCGCCGCCTACCTTGGACGAATTCACGATTTCGTTGAAGGTGTTCGCGGTACAGGTGATGCCGCTGCTGTTGAGATTAATGCACTGCTGGATGCTGACGTGCGGGTTGGAGGCGAACCACTCCCGCGGGTCAACTGGGTTAATGTCGTTGAAGCCGCCGTCACCGTTGTTGACCGACTGCCACGAGTATCCGAAGGAAGTGGCCGGCGACGATCCGTTCTTGGCCATGGTGCCGTTGTCCTGCGTACCGCCCAGCAGGATGTTGGCGTCGGCCGGGTTCTGGGAGAACCAGACGTACTGGATCATCGAGCCCATGGTGCCGCTGAGATTGTCGAATTCGATCCAAGGCTGCGTGGTGCTGCTGCACGTCTTCTGGGTGACGTCGTACCCGTTCAACGTCCGGTAAACTCCGCCGTCATTTCCGAAGTAAATGATCTGGGGCTTCCCCTGAACGAAATCGATCCCGTGCTGGTCCGGATGGACGCTGGCAAAGGCGCCGGTAGTACCGGTGCCGCAGGCCCCGTAAGTGTGTGTCAGGTTGTTGAACGGCTTGGCGGCGCAGGTCGGGTTGGAAACCGGATTGATATTGCAGCGGAACTGATTGATCGCGGCGGCATAGAGATCGGTTGCGGTGGCGCCGTTGGGCACGGCAAGCAGCGTCAGATTGTAGGAGCCCTGCTGGGTGCCGCACCCATTGTTGGATCCGTCGCCGCAACTGTCGATGCCCGTGGTCGAAATGGCGGTCCAAGTCGCGCCGCCATCGAGGGACTGAAAGATGCCCTCATTGGCGTCGCTGGAATTCACCATCCAGACGTACATCTCGCCCTTGGCATTGGCGCCGGCGCGTCCGGGAACGATGGTCATCTCGGCGCGATAGAGCGGACAGTTGGCCGAGAAGGGTGTGGAAGGGCAGGCAGTCAGGCTGAGCAGCGAGCCGCCGGGTTGCGCGGTGAGCCGGGTCCAGTTCTGTCCATCGGACGACGAATAAAAACCGTGATAGCGAATGTTGGCGTAGAAGAGTTGCGTGAACGGGTTGTAGATCACCGAGTTCGACGAACCTGTATCCGGAGTAGTACCGCCGTCGCTGATGGTGGCGCGCTGCCAGGTAAGCCCCGCGTCCCTGGAAAAGTAAATGCCGCGCGGAGTGTTGGTCCCGACGGTCGCAAACTCGGCGCCCACGGCAATCCCGCCCGACGCCGCCGCCATGGTTGCGACCACGATGCTGTTGTTGTCGGTGCTGAAGGCGAGTCTGGTGGTCCCCAGGCCGTGCAGGTCGATGGTCGAGGAACCGTCCGATGACTTTGCGGTTGAGGCGAGCGTCCAAGTCGCGCCGCCATCCTGTGAAACCAGGAAGCCGAGGCCGTAGTAGGAATCGGCGGAGTTGTTGGCCTCGCCGGTACCGACCACGAGCCACTGCGGGTTGCCGGGACGGATGGCCATCGCGCCCACGGTGAGCGTCGGCTGCTGGTCGAGCAGCGGCGTCCAGGTCACGCTGGGGGCACAGTACGGCGCCTGGCTGACCGATACCGTGTTGCAATTCTGTATGTTGGTGTTGGCGGCGTTGGTGGACTTCCACAGGCCGCCTGCGGCGCCGCCCAGGTACACGGTGTTTCCGTTTGTGTCCGACTGGTCCACCACCACGACGGTAGAGCGCCCGATGGCGGGACCGTAATCCTGGTCCTGATCGCCGACCGAGGCCGTACCCGAAGGCGCCGGACCGAGCGGGACCCAGGAGGGGCCGCCGGTGGTCTGAACAAAACTCTGGACGACGCTCTGCGCCGCGCCCGCCGCGCCGGTGGATGCCTGGGTGGCGGAAGATCGCGCTTGCGACAACCTGGCCGCTTCGTGCAGGTGGCGGTTGTTCAACTTCTGCTGGTACGCCTTGTGCAGCAGTTCCGGGGCGGGCTTGCCGTTGACGGTGCGTCCGCGCATGAACCACTGGGCGCGCTCCCGCGGATTGTCGCGCTCGCTCTCACTGGCCTCACGATTTTCGCGCGTGATTTTTTGACCCTGGGCGGATGCCACCCCGGTGCCCATGATGAGCAGCAGGCTGGCGCAAAGAAACAGTCGTATGCCGGAGTTTGAGTGCATTCGAGGAAATCCAAATCGTGTGGAAAATTCGTCCAAGTATGTTGCCGGTAAACGCCTCTGTCAATCGCAACCGGGTATTACTAAAGGCTTTAGAACGAATTCGTTTCCGCTTTCAGGAATCGCCGGAACCGTCTGATTCCGGGGAAGTGGTTGTATAGGTAAACCCCGGGGGAGAAGCAGAGTTGCTGGAAGGCGGGCTTCAGGCTCCGGGCATCGGGCTTTGGGCAAAAGACGACCCTCAGGGGCTAAAGCCCAGTTTCTTTGGACTCTGAACGGCACGGCTGAAGCCGTGCCCCTCCGAAACCTATTTGTGGGCCAGGTTCTAGTCTTCGAGTATCGGCATGTTCTTAAGCACTTCGGAGGCGCGCGGACGCTCCTGGAGGAGTTCGTCGCGTCGAATCTTGCCGTCGCGGAAGAACAGGGTGCGCTTGGCGAATTGCGCGATGTCGGGTTCGTGCGTCACCAGCACGATGGTCAGACCCTTCTCTTCGTTGAGGTGCTGAAAGATGTCCATGATCTCAACGGCGGTGCGGCTATCGAGGTTTCCGGTAGGCTCGTCGGCGAGCAGGATGCTGGGCATATTTACGAGTGCGCGTGCGATGGCAACGCGCTGCTGCTGTCCGCCGGAAAGCTGGGAGGGGAAGTGTTCGGCGCGGTCGGCCAGTCCAACCTGGGCGAGCGCGGCCTGCGCGCGCCGCGTGCCTTCCTCGCGGGCGATTTTCGCGTAGTGCGTGGGCAGTTCGACGTTTTCCATCGCGGTGGTTCGTGAAAGCAGGTTGAAACCCTGGAAGACGAAGCCGATCCGCCGATTGCGGATGGCCGCCAAATCCCGCTTGGTGAGCCCGGAGACGTCGGTCCCCTCGAGCAGGTAGCGCCCGCTGCTGGGACGGTCGAGGCAGCCGAGGATGTTCATGAAGGTGGACTTGCCGCCGCCGCTGGCGCCCATCACGGCCACGAATTCACTCTTGGCGATCTCCACCGAAACGCCGCGCAAGGCATGCACGCGGGTCTCGCCGAGATCGTAGTACTTGTGAACGTCCTCGACCTGGATGACGATGCCGTCGCTGCCGGCGGGCGTGGTTTCGGACTTCGGATTTTCCGTGATTGCGGCCATGGTTCAGGTTCCAGTCTCGATCGGGGCCGACACAACAACGGGCGCGATTCGTTGCCGCGCCCGTTCAGCAACCGACAAATTACAACCGGCAACAACGCGGGTGCTAACGTCCTCTCGCGCCGCCGCCCACGCCCGGGGCCATTCCACCCGGACGAGTGGCGCCGGCGCGGGCTGTGGCCGCGCCGATCACAATCTCGTCACCTTCCTTCAGGTCGCCCTTCAGCACTTCAACAACCTGGGTAACGGTGTGGTCGGTGATGCCGATCTTGATCTGTACCGGCTTGAGCGACTTGTCGGGCATCAGCTTCCAGACGATGGCGAGGTCGGTCGGCGCTAGTGCGCGACCCATGCCGCCGTTCATGCCGCCGCCGGGAGTGGAGCCGCCCTGTCCCATCGGGCGTCCGCCACCTCCGCTCGGGCCGCCAGGGACACCCGGACCTCCGCCGCCCGTCGCGGCGCGATCACCACCCTGGCCGCCTTGTCCGCGCATGCCGCCCGGCTGAGCACCTGGCGGGGTCGCGGAGGCTGGCGGGGCCGCACCACCCTGCGCTTGACCGCCTTGTCCGCCGGCCATCTGACGGCGTCCGGTATTCAGTTCAATGCCGTTCTGCTTGAGCAGCGCACGGAGTTCCTCGGGCTTCATGTCGGGGTTGTAGCGCAGAGCGCCGTTGGGGACTTTCACCGTGTCGCGCGCGATTTGCACGGGGATGGTGACGTAGGCGGTCATGCCCGGAAAGAGCTTGAGGTCAGGGTTATCGAATTCGATGATGGTGTCGTAGGTGACCACGTTCTGCACCGTGGTCGGATTCATGCGGACCTGCAAGACGGCGCCGCGGAATGTGTCCTTGGGAAACGCGTCCACCTTGAAGGTGACGGGCTGGCCGGGACGGATCTGGCCCACATCGCTCTCGTCGGTCTTGGTGTAAACGAGCATCTTGGTCAGGTCTTGCGCGATGGTGAATAACTGCGGCGCCTGGAGTGAAGCGGCGACCGTCTGGCCGACGTCCACGGTGCGATTGATGACGGTGCCGTCGATGGGCGCGTAAATGAAGGTGTGATCGAGATTGGTCTGGGCGACGGAAACTGCCGCCTGGCGTTGCTGAACTTGCGCTTGCGCTTGCGTGACCTGGGCCACCGCCGCGTTAACGGAGGCGTCAGCAGACTCGGCGTTGGCCTTGGCCAAATCAAGTTGTTGTTGGCTGAGCACGCCTTCCTTGGCAAGTCCGGAGGTGCGGGTGTAATCAGAGCGGGCCTGTACCTGCCCGGCCTTGGCTTTCTCCAGGTTTGCCCTGGAGGAGGCCAGATTCGCTTTTGCATTCTCGAGGTCGGCCTTGGCTTGGAGAAGATTGCCTTGAAAGATCGAGGGCTCGATTTCGGCGACGAGCTGGCCCTTTGTCACCTTCGAGTTGAAGTCGGCGTGCAGCCGGTAAACCTGCCCTGACGCCTGCGATCCCACCAGCACCGAGGTCACGGCATTGATGGTGCCGGTCGCCTCCACCACCTCGCGGATGTCGCCTTTGTCCACCTTGGCGGTGAAATACTGCGTCTTGTCCTTCTTACCCAGGTTGAAAGCGGCAAAGATGATGACCGCGACAATTACGAGGGCAACGTACAGCCATTTATTCTTCAGAATCTTCACGGCAGGTCTCCGGCTTCGAGCGGCACCCACACGATAACTCCGGCGAGCGTAGCTGGAACAATTATCTCAACATATCCGGACGCCGGATGTAGCTTGTTTTACACAAATTTACATCGGGTAAAGGAATACGGCGCGAGGCTTAGGGCACAAGACTCAAGGCGAAAACCAATCTCGGCGTGCCATGAGCGCAGTGCCATGCGCCCATCAATTCAGGCCGCCTTGCCCAAGTTTCACGCCGGGTGTATACAGTCGTGCAGCTTGGGGGTGGAAGATGGGGCGCGTCAATGTGGAGGAACACAAAGGCCACCGTGTTGTCGTTGCAGACTGCCGCAACTGCACGCCGGAGCAACTGATCGACGTTTTCGATGAAGTGAAGGAAATCGTGACGGCGCAGCCGGAGCACTCGATCCACACGCTCACCGACTTTACGGGCGCACAATTTGACCGCGATTCCATTACGCGTCTGAAAGAGGCCGCCGCCTTCGACCGGCCGCACGTGGTTCGCGCAGCCTTCATCGGCGTGGACACGCTGCCCGAGGTGTACCACAAGGCGATTGAAAACTTCTCCGCGCGCCGCTTCGCGACCTTCAAGACCAGGGAAGAAGCGCTCGAATACCTGACGAAGGACGAGACAAGCCGGCAAAGCGCCTAGGAAGATAACTCAATTACCAATCAGATTATTCCCACTCAATCGTGCCCGGCGGCTTCGAGGTCACGTCGTACACCACGCGATTGATCCCGCGGACTTCGTTCACGATGCGCGTGCCGATGCGCTTCAGCACTTCCCAAGGCAACTCGACGACGTCGGCGGTCATGCCGTCTTCGGATTGCACGGCGCGGACGGCGCAGGTGTATGCGTAAGTGCGCTGGTCGCCCATCACGCCCACCGACATCACCGGCAGCAGCACGGCGAACGATTGCCAGATCTTTCCGTACAGTCCGGCGGCCTTGATTTCGCTGACAACGATGTCGTCAGCTTCCTGGAGCAGCGCAATCCGTTCGGCCGTCACCTCGCCCAGAATCCGCACGGCCAGCCCGGGGCCGGGGAAGGGCTGGCGCTGCAGGATTTCTTCCGGCATGCCAAGATCGCGCCCGATGCGCCGCACCTCGTCCTTAAAGAGGTCCTTGAGCGGCTCGATCAGTTTGAGCTTCATGTTCGCGGGCAGGCCGCCGACGTTGTGGTGGCTCTTGATGGTGGCCGACGGTCCGCGCACCGACTGCGACTCGATGACGTCGGGATAGAGCGTGCCCTGCACCAGGAACTCGGGGCCGCCCACGGTCACATCGCCGGCGATGATCTTGGCCGCCTCGTCGTCGAACACGGCGATGAATTCCGCGCCGATGATCTTGCGCTTCTTCTCCGGCTCGGTGACGCCCGCCAGCTTGTCGAGGAAGCGCCTGGTCGCGTCCACGGCGATGACGTGGAGTCCAAGCTTCTCGCGCAACGTCCGCTGGACTTTCTGGAACTCGTTCTTGCGCAGCACGCCGTTGTTGACGAAAACGCAAGTCAACCGTTTGCCGATGGCGCGCGCTACCAGCGTCGCCGCGACCGAAGAATCCACGCCGCCGGAGAGCGCGCAAATGGCGTGTCCGCCTTCGCCGACGGTCTCCTTGATTTGTTGGACGGATTCGTCGATAAACCGCTGTGGCGTCCAATTTGGCCGGGCCTCGCAGATGCCGAAAACGAAATTCTTCAGCACTTCCGTGCCCAGGGGGGTGTGATGAACTTCGGGATGGAATTGCACCGCCCAGTAGCGGCGCTGCGGGTCTTCCATCGCCGCGAGAGCATTTGCCGTGCGCCCCACCGACTGAAAACCGGCGGGCAGTTCGCGCGCTTCGTCACCGTGGGACATCCAGACCTTGATTTCGCCGGGCAGTCCGCGGAAGAGCCGGGAGTCGCCGGAGATCGTGACCTGGGCGTGACCGTATTCGCGCGTCTTGCCGGCAACCACCTTGCCGCCAAGCTTGTCGGTCATCCAATGCAGGCCGTAGCAAATGCCCAGTACGGGCAGGCCAAGGTGCAGGACGCCGTCGTCAGCCAGGGGCGCATCGGCGTCGTATACCGAGCTCGGACCGCCGGACAGAATGATGCCGACGGGCTTATACGACTCGATTTCGTCAAGGGACGCGGTGCAGGGAAGGACGACGGAGAAGACGTTTTGCTCGCGGATGCGGCGCGCGATGAGCTGCGTGAACTGCGAGCCGAAGTCGAGGATGACGATGGATTGGTTTTCCACGGTCTAGATTAACAGTTTCAAGTTTCAGTTTCGAGTTTCAAGTCTTGATTCTCGGTGGAAGACGCGGGCGGTGGAGTTACCGGTTGGATATTGACTTCTGCTGGATGATCGCCCGCTGCGGCGAGCGCCACGAACGCGGCCAGCCGCGCAATATAGAGATAGTCGGCAAACGCAAAGTAAGCCAGCGCGACCACAATCGACCACGCCAGCGCCAGTCGCACCGACCCCGCCGCCACCACCACCGATCCCGCTGCAATCGCAAACAACAGCGCCGCGCCGCGAAACAATCCGAACCAGGAAGCGATCGCCATGTACTCACGGCGCGCGTCGCGATAGAGGCCGAGGGAGGCCGAGATTGCTTTACCAACGCCAAATCCTTCGCGAACGATGAAAATCGGCGCCAGGGCCAGGAACCAGTTCACGATGCCCCACAAACATCCTACGAAAAAGGCAAGACACAGCCACGCCAGCAGCAGCGCCGGCGCAAGGTCGGGCGTGAATTGCGCGGAAACCAGCAGAACGGTGCCGAAATAGGCAAGCAAAGTGGCGAGGGTGAAGACCGTGCGGAGAACATTCACACTGATCAGCGAAAGAGTAGAGGTCCTTCTACTCGGCCTCGGTTGCTCGCGGGAAAAGCGTTCGCTCGCTTTAACCTCGGCCTCGCTCAGGATGACAGCAGGAAAAAGTGCGTGCAGTGTGGCGGCGCGGCCGATGGTCGCCGTCGCAACCCAGAAAACCGACAACGCCGGAACCACGACCAGCATTGCGTGCGCCAGCCGCGGCAGAACCTGCACCAGGATGCGGACGATAGCGTCGGCGATGAGATAGGCATCGTTGCTGCGCGTCACCGCGACTTCCGCGGCACTTACATCAATGCCCTCCAGAATGGTGCGAACCGTGAGAATGACCAGGATCCATGCGGCAGAGCCAAACGCCCAGCGCCACGCGATCTCGGCGAAGATCAGCGCGGGGTTTTCGCGGACAGTCCGGAAGCTGGAACGGACGAGATTCATAGTTCGTATTCCGTATTTCGTATTCCGTATTCCAGGAAAAGGTTCGGCCGGAATACGGGATACGGAATACGCATTTATTGGCGCAACCTTAAATTCCCTAAAACCGCTTGCTGCTTGGCGATGAGGGATTCGACGCCCTTCTTAGCCAGCTCCAGCATGCGGCGCAACTGCTCGTCGTCGAAGGGACGCCGCTCGGCCGTGGCCTGCACTTCCACCATCTTTTTGGCGCCGGTCATGACGAAATTCATGTCCACCTCGGCGCGCGAATCTTCTTCGTAATTCAGGTCGAGCAGGACCTCGCCGTCGACAACTCCCACGCTGATGGCGGCGAGGTAATCGCGCAGCGGCGCCGCCGACAGCGTGCCGGCCTCGACCAGCTTCTGCATCGCCATTCCCAGCGCGATGAAGGCCCCGGTAATGGAGGCGGTGCGGGTCCCTCCGTCGGCCTGGATCACGTCGCAATCGATCCAGATGGTGCGTTCGCCGAGCTGCTTCAGGTCCACCACGGAGCGCAAGGCGCGCCCGATCAGGCGCTGGATCTCGTGCGTGCGCCCACCGATCCTGCCGCGAGCGCTCTCCCGCGGCGTGCGCGTGAGCGTGGAGCGGGGAATCATGGCGAACTCGCCGGTGACCCAGCCGCGCCCGCTGTTGCGCATCCAGTTGGGCACCGACTCTTCCACCGAAGCGGTGCAAATGACGCGGGTGTTGCCGATTTCGATCAGCGCCGAGCCCTCGGCGGTGGTGATGAATTCAGGGACGATATTGACGGGACGCATCTGCTCCGGCGTCCGGTGATCGGAGCGATAGAACATGGCCCGGATTCTATACGAGTACCGAGTAACGAGTAACGGGTACCGAGAGGGACAAAGAAGAAAAGCGCAGCCAGGAAGGCCGCGCCGTAATAATCCGGACTATAGCGGGTCTATTTTCCCGGACCGCTGGAGGCCGCCTGCTCCTGCGGGTTGGCATAGTAGCCGCTGCGGGTGCGCACCAGCAGGCGTTTGTAGCCGGGAGAGCGCGCCTCGACGCGCACGGTGCGATAGCCTCCCACCTGTTTCGGCGTGGTCGGCGCATACCCGATGATGTACTGGTTGCGGATGTCGTGCGCCACTTCCTGGGTAATCCTTTCCACGTCGGCAGTATCCTTGGGGAAATACGCAATGCCGCCGGTCTGTTCCGACATAGCAGTCAAAGCCCGCTTAGCCCGGCGCTGCTTTTCTTCGCCCAGAATTCCGACCGTGTAGACGGTAGGTCCGTTGTCCGCCTGCAAGATCCGGATGGCCTGTTCCAGCGACTCGCGGCTGACATTGTCCTCGCCATCGGTCACCACCAGCAGGACTTTCTTATCCAGCCGCGCGTACTTCTTCAGGTGGTCCGCGGAAGCGACCACCGTGTCATAAAGAGCGGTGCCGCCACGCGACTCGATGCGATCGAGCGCTTCCTGCAGTAGAGGAATCTTGTCGGTGAAGTCCTGGTCGAGGAAGTACTCGTCGTTGAAGTTGACGATGAAAACTTCGTCACTCGGATTGCTGGAGCGCACGAAATTGAGCGCCGCGCGGTTCACGGCCGGGCGTTTGTCGCGCATGGAGCCGGAGTTGTCGATGATGATCCCCACCGCCACCGGCACGTCGCGCCGGTCGAACGATTTGATCTGCTGCAACTGCCCGTTCTCGTAAACCTGGAAATCTTTCTTGGTCAGGCCGTTCACCAGCCGGTGCTTGTCGTCGAGCACGGTGGCGTGGAGCGTGACTTCCTCGACCCGCGTCCGGATGACGAAACCTTCTTCGCCCTGACGTTCCACGGCCTTGCCCTGTCCCTGCTGCTGCTGGGGAGGGGCCTGTACCGTATTTCCGGGCTGGTTAGGGGCGGCCTGCTGCGGCGGAGCAGCCGGTTGCTGGCCGGCCTGCGGTTGGGCCGGCTTGGCCGGGGGAACGTTTTGCGACTGAGGGGCCTGCACCGCGGTGAAAATCGCTTGCGCGCTGGATAATGCAGCCAGCACCAGCACCACCGCGAGCAACAGAACGAACTTATTCCGTGGGAGCATAGTATCCCGTCTTGAAATAGATGTGCAGCGGCGGCAGTCCTTTGGGCGGTAACAGCTTCACTTTGAGCTTGCGCCATTTGCCGTCGCGCACTGGGTTCTTTGGACGGTAGCCGAGCACATATTGGTTGCGTAGTTCGATGCCGATCTTGGTCGCGACGTCCGCCAATTCATTAGGGTTGTCGATGGTAAACGTGCGTCCACCGGTGACGTCGGTGACCTCCGACAGCATGGCCGGGCCCGAGCGTTCTTCCTCGGTCGCGGGCGATGAATCGAAGATTCCGATGGCATAAATCTGGACGTCGGCTTCCTTTACCAGGTTGCGAATTTCACTCTCGGTGTAGCGGCTGTGATTGTCGCCGCCGTCGCTGATGATGAGCAGCGCCTTCTTCGGGTGCTTGGCCTGCTTCATCTTGTTGATACCCAGGTAGATGGCGTCCAGCAGCGCGGTTCGGCCCTGGGGTATGGTGTAGACGAGCTGTCCCTGGATCTTCTCGATTGAAGTGGTGAAGTCGCTGATGAGCTGCGGCTTGTCGGAGAAGGCGATCATGAAGAACTCGTCTTCGGGGTTGGCGGTGCGAAAGAACTCGACGACCGCCTCGCGCGCCTTTTCGATCTTGTTGCCCATGCTGCCACTCATGTCGAAAATCACACCCAGCGAGATGGGCGCATCTTCGCTGGAGAAATGGCGGATTTCCTGCCGCTGGCCGTTCTCGTAGAGTTCAAAATTGATCTGGTCGAGGCCAGTTACCAGACGGTTCATCGGGTCGGTCACGGTAGCCGGGACCAGGACCAGGTCAACATCCACTTTGATCGCCCGGGTGTGGGTCTTGAGCGCCGGGTCGGCGCCTCCGGGCTTGGGTGTGTCCGCGGCGGGCTTGGCGCGCGGCGTGACGTGAACGTCGGTCTCGTTCTGCGCCCAAGTGGAAAGGGTCAGCGACAGGACCGCCGCCAATACGCACAGACAGCGGCGCCAATCCGAAAACACTGCCGGGTTCCGTCCGTAAGGAGTCACAGATAATTGAGGTTGCACCACGGGGCGGTCTTGGGCAACGCAAGGGACTCCTGCGGTCCGATACCGGGCACGGTTCGACCCGCATTCTTCAGTGCTTTCGCGGGCCATAGATCCTCATTTAGTTGGATGGTACCAGAGGGCTGGAAGCGAATATTTTTTCTGCGCTTACGCCCGAAGCACCATTCGTTTTTCGCTCATTGTTCGATGTAGCCGCTGAATCCTGAGTTTCCCCCGTGCTTGCTGGTTACAAACCCCACGCCAGACATCAAGTTTCGAGCCGGTGAGCCGCTTGCCTGGCGCACGACGACCCCGAACCATGGACACAACAATCCCTCCTTGCCAAAACACCATGCGCACGCGGAACATGGTTCCTTCGTGCTCCCTGAATTCCATCGCCGGCCCGGTTGGGCCCTTGCCATCGGTTGCCTCGCGCTCCTCCTGGGTGCGCAGGAGGAAAAACATCTCACCGTATATATGCCGCAGAACTCATTCACGGTCGCCGTTCGTGACCGCGACAAAGGTGAGTATGTGTCGCTTCTCGACGTCGTTCAGCCGCTTGGCGCGGCAACGGCGAAGCAGGACGGCGACAAGTGGAAGCTCCGATTTGGCGGGGAAGAATCACAATTCCAGGCGGGCAAGAACAAGGTCAAGATCCGCGGCAAGAACATGGAAATGAGCGCGCCCGTCGTGATCGAAAACGGCATCGCGCTCGTACCGGTACATGGGCTGGCGCAAATCCTGCCCCGGCTGCTGAATTCGGCGGTGGACTTCCGCGAACCGGCACGGCGCTTGATTGTCGGCGGGGCGGCCACCGATTTCAGCGCCGAACTTCAGGCCAACCCCTCGCGGCTGGTCCTGCACTTCAGCAAGCCGGTAAATCCGTCCATCGCCAGCGAACCGGGCCGCGTGCGCATGACGTTTACGAAAGACCCGGTTATCGCTGCCGCGGCCGTGCAGAACTTCGGCGACAAGCTGATTACCTCGGCAAGTTTCGCCGAGCATAACGGCGCCGCCGAACTGACCATCGCCGCCACCGCGCCGCTCCTGGCCATGTTTACCGACGACAACCGGACCATCACCCTGGCCGCCGCTCCGCAAGCGCCCATTGCCGCCCAACCGCATCCTCCGGCGCCGCCGGCGCCCGGTCAGCAACCGCCGACATCCGCAACCGCTCCAGCGAAGCAGGCGACCGCGCTCGCGCCGGTCGCGCCGCGTCCGCGTTTCCTGGTGGTTATTGACCCCGCGCATGGCGGCGACGACCGTGGCGCTCTTCTAGCCGCCGGCGTCGAAGAAAAGGAGCTGACGCTGGCCTTGGCGCGCCGTCTGCGCGCGGCGCTGGAACGCAGCGGAGTCTCGTCGATCCTACTGCGCGACGGCGATACCGCCATCTCACTCGACCAGCGGGCCATCTCGGCCAATACCGCCCGCGCAACTGTCTTTGTCAGCGTTCACGCAGGAAATCTCGGGCGAGGCGTTCGCGTATACACCGCGCGTCTCGCCGACACCACGCTCAAGCCGGGAGCAATGCTTCCGTGGGAGACAGCACAGGCCTCCTATCTCGAAGAAAGCAGTGCGCTGTCCGGGAGCATCGCGGCCGAACTGAGCAAGCGCGAAATCCAGCATGCGGAAGCCCCCGCCCAACTGCGGCCGCTCAGCCACGTCACCAGTGCAGCGGTGGCGATAGAGTTCCTGCCGGGTAAGGATGGAATTGCGTCGCTGGCAGCCGCGCCATATCAGCAAGACCTATGCGCTGCCGTCGCCGCGGGCATCGTGGCGGCGCGCAATACGCTGGAGGTCCGGAAGTGAACCGGCGAACCAAGATCGCGCTGTTGATCCTGCTCGCGACCGTGGCCATCATGGGCTACTACGCGCTTCGCCTCAAGCGCAGGGCCGAACAACTGCCGGTACGCGCCGCCGATACGCGTCCGGTCGAGCCTCCGGTCAGCGGCAAGGCGGAGCAAGTCACACTCTACCTCGCCGACGACAACGACGGCATGCTGCACAGGCAGGTCACCAGCATCGCGCTACCCGACGACCCCGCTGAACGCGCCCGCCAGGTCTTGCGCGCACTTATTTCCGCCTACCTCGAGAAAAGCTCCAACCATCCGCTTGCCACCGGCGCCGATGTGGAAGCCGTGTTCCTGGTGAAGCCAAACATCGCGGTCGTGGACACCAATGTGGAATTCGCCGACGGCCACCGCTCCGGCATCCTCGTCGAGGAACTCACGGTTGCTTCCGTGGCGCGAACCCTGGCCGCCAACGTTCAAGGCATCGGGCGCGTGAAGATTCTCGTCCAGGGCAAGGAACGTGAAACTTTGGCCGGACACGCCGACCTGACCTCCTTCTATGACCTCTCTGGCGAATCGTGGCCGGTAGCGCAATAAGGCCGTAGTTTGTGATCGTTGCCGCGGGGGACCAGGGGCACTATCCCAAGCGCATGCCATTGACCTTCGCCGCCCACTCTCTTAACCTGTCGAGTGCCAGCAATGACGCTCCCAGATTCTCGCCTGCATGTCGCCGAGGACGTGACCGAGTTGGTCGGCGGAACGCCCATCCTCCACCTGCGCCGCATTCCACCGGCGGGCGCGGCCGACGTTTACGCCAAGCTCGAGTTCCTGAACCCCGGTGGCAGCATCAAGGACCGCGCCGCAGTCGGCATCATCAAGCGCGCGGAAGCGGAAGGCCGCCTGAAGCCGGGCGCGACGATTCTCGAAGCCACGGCTGGTAATACCGGCATCGGACTGGCGCTGATCGGCGTCAACCGGGGATACCGCGTCATCGTCTGCATTCCGCAGAAGTTCGCGAAGGAAAAGGTCGTCCTGATGCAGGCGCTGGGCGCGGAGGTGATTCGTACGCCCGACGACGAAGGCATGGTCGGCGCCATCAAGCGCGCCCAGGAACTGGCCGCGAAGATTCCGGACAGCTTCATGGCGGGCCAATTCGAGAACCGAGCCAACCCCGACTATCACTACGAAACCACGGGGCGGGAAATCTGGGACCAGATGGGTGGCCAGGTGGACGCGATCGTGCTGGGCGCGGGCACAGGCGGAACTTTCAGCGGCGTCGCGCGCTACTTGAAAGAAAAGAACCCGAAGTGCAAAGCATATTTGGTCGAGTCGCAGGGATCGATTTACGGCGGCGGGCAGCCGGGCGATCACAAGGTCGAAGGCATTGGATCAAGCTTCATTCCCAAGACGGCCGATATGGAATTATGCGACCGGGTCATTACCGTGAATGACGAGCCTGCTTTTGAAATGGTCCGGCGCCTGGCGCGCGAAGAAGGAGTTTTCTCCGGATCGAGCGGTGGCGCCGCTGTCCACGCTGCATGCGAGGTGGCGAAGGAGCTGGGAGCGGGGAAGAAGGTCGTCACTGTCATCCCGGACTCGGCCGAGCGGTATCTATCGAAGAATATTTTTGAAGGACCATAAAGGAATTGGTAATTGAGTAATTTGTAATTGGAAATTGTCGGATATCTGCCGCACCAACGACCTGACTTCTATCTGAAAATCCTGAGGCATTCATGGCTAAGAAAGATTCTCGCGGTTTCTCCACCACCTGCGTTCACGCCGGACAATATCCCGAGCCTCTCACCGGGGCGGTCAGCGTTCCGATCTATGCGACTTCGACCTATGTCCAGGACGAGCTCGGCAAGCCGCGGCTGGGATACGAATACGCCCGTGTCACCAACCCGACGCGCGACCGATTGCAGGAGTCGCTGGCGGCGGTGGAGGGCGGACTGGCGGCGCGGGTATTCGCCAGCGGCATGGCGGCGGTGAATGCCATCTGCACCATGATGAAAGCGGGCGACCACCTCGTCTGCTCGCATAATGTGTACGGTGGCGTGCCGCGCCTGTTTAACCAGATCCTCAGCAATTACGGCCTGGAATTCACCTACGTCGATACCTCCGACACGCGCGCCGCCGAGAAGGCGATGCGCAAGAACACGAAGTACCTGTACGTGGAGACGCCGACGAACCCGCTGATGACGATCAGCGATATCCGGGCCATCGCCGACGTTGCGCACCGCCGCAGGGCGGAATTGATCGTGGACAACACGTTCATGTCGCCCTACTTCCAGCACCCGATCGCACTGGGCGCGGACATGGTGGTCCATTCGACCACGAAGTTCCTCAACGGCCACAGCGACGGGCTGGGCGGGGTCGTGATATGCACCACGCAGGAACAGGCGGACCAGCTTGCCTTCATCCAGAAGTCTGCCGGCGCGATCATGTCGCCGTTTGAGTGCTGGCTGGTGTTGCGCGGCGTGAAGACCCTGTCAGTTCGTATGCGCCAGCACGACGAGAACGGCCGCACCATCGCCGATTACCTCGAGGGACACAAGAAAATCAAGAAAGTTTTCTATCCGGGACTGCTGGATCACCCGCAACACGAGCTCGCGCGGCGCCAGATGTCGGGCTTCGGCTCGATGATTACCTTCGAGACCGGCTCGCTCGGCAACGCCAAGCGCATGTTGAAACGGGCCAAGGGGACACTCTCGCTGGGCGAATCGCTGGGCGGCGTGGAGACGCTCATCTCTCATCCCGCCACCATGACGCACGCCGCGCTGGGCGAAAAAGGACGCCGCGCCATCGGCCTCACCGACGGCATGGTCCGCATCTCGGTCGGCATCGAGGACGTGGAGGACATCATCGCCGACTTGGAGTACGCGCTGGCGGGAATCTAGCGAGAAGTAATAAGTACCAAGTAATAAGTAATAAGAAAGGCCAAAACCTGGCATTTGCGCCTATTTGCAACTTATTACTTATTACCCTCACCGCAGAAACGGATTCGTTTCCCGTTCCTCGCCAATCGTTGTTAACCCACCGTGCCCCGGCACAACGATCGTCTCGTCCGGCAGCGCCAGCACCTTGGTGTGCAGCGATTGCAGGATCTTTTCCATCGAGCCGCCCGGCAGGTCGGTGCGGCCAATGCTTCCGGCGAACAGTGTGTCGCCCGCAATCAGTTTCTGCTGGGCAGGGAAGTAGAGGCAGACGCTTCCTTCAGTGTGTCCGGGAGTGTGCATCACCGTCGCTTCAATGGCCCCGACTTTCAGCCGGTCGGCGTCGCCCACACTCTGGTCAATCGTGACCTTTCCCGGCGATCGCATGCCCACCCACGTTGCCTGCACGTCGAGCATCTTGAGCAGCATGTCGTCGTTCTGGTTGAGCAGGATGGGCGCACCGGTGCGCTGCTTCAGCTTCATCGCTCCGCCAACGTGGTCGATGTGCGCGTGCGTCACCACGATCTGTTTCACCGTCAGGCCGTGGCGCTCGACGATGGCCATGATCTGGTCGATGTTGTCGCCGGGATCGATCACCATCGCCTCGCGCGACTTCTCATCGCCGACGACAGAGCAATTGCACTGCAGCGGCCCAACCGGGAATATTTCGTGGATCATCGGAAACAAGCTCTCCGCTTTCAGCTATCAGCTTAAAGCACCCGAAGGTTTTGCTAAACAGCAAAGGCTCCCGATTGGGAACCTTACTGGAAGATTGAAAGCTGATCGCTACCGCTTCGGCGGCGTCGGTGACGTGGGGTCGGAGGACGGCAGATTGACCGGGGCCTTCTCCCGAGCCGGCTGCGACTTCTGTGTTGGGGCGCCCTGCAATACCGACGACGAGCTCGGCCGGCGCGCGGCAAAAACCGACAGCGTGATGGACGTCAGCATGAACATGATGGCCGCCCATGTCGTCGCCTTGCTCAACACGGTGGCCGCACCGCGCGGGCCGAAAGCAGTCTGGCTGCCCATGCCACCAAAAGCGGCCGCGATATCGCCGCTCTTGCCGTGCTGCAGCAGGACCACGATGATGAGAAAGAAACAAACGATAATGTGAATAGTCGTAACCAGATAGATCATTTTCTGCGATTCCTGACCGAACTCAAAGATGGTGCGGAAGGGGGGATTTGAACCCCCACGCCTTTCGGCGCCACCCCCTCAAGATGGTGTGTCTGCCAGTTCCACCACTTCCGCACTGCGCCTGATCAGGCCCATCGCGCACGACGAGCACACCGGGCCGGAGGGGTAGAGAGCGGCCCGATTCATTCTGAGGCCCTACGATTATAACAAATTGCATGCATCCCGAATGGGTGGACGCGAGCCTTGTCTGACGCATGCAGGGCGGAATTGAACGGCCAAACAGCTCGACGAGACGCCCTATCGCTTATACCCAATCTGGCGAAGGAACCCGTGCCGCGCCTCGACCTCCTGCGGTCCCTCGACGCCCTGGGGCGAACTTCCGTCGATGACGCCCACGATCCCGCGGCCCTGCTCGGACTTCGCCACGATCACCTGCACCGGGTTGGAGGTCGCGCAGAAAATGCAGCAAACCTCGGGCACGTTCTGGATGGCATTTGTCAGGTTGATGGGGAATGCCTGCCGTACCACGACATAGAACGTGTGTCCCGCACCCACCGCCTGCGCCATACGGACCGCCGTCTGTTTCAACTCTTCGTCGTTGCCTTCGGCGCGGATGAGGCAGGGGCCGGAGGCTTCGTTAAAGGCGACGCCGAATTTCGCCTGCGGGACTGAATTGACCACGGCTTCGTAAATGTCTTCGACGCTCTTGATAAAGTGGGTCTGTCCGACCACGATATTCGCGTCGCTCGGGAACTCCAGCCGCACGCTTTCAAACTCGAGCATAGTCCCTGCTTTTCCGTAGCGCCGGCGTCCGATAGGCCGACGCTGCCGTCTTACTGCACCTTTACGTTGACCTGGTACTTCCCATCCAGCGCCACCTGCACCGTTTCCCCCGACCCAAGATATTGCTTCAGTACTACCGGCTTCGACCACTCCAGTTCCCAGCCGTTCTCGATGGCGAGCAGCGTGTACCTGCCGGGAGTCACGGTCGACATGAGGAATGAACCGTCGCTGTCGCTCTGGTCGCGGCGGTAGAGCAGCGGCCTCTCCATGTCCTCCGGTACCAGTACCACCATGGCGCCCGCCAAGGGCTTTCCGTCCTTCAGCGCGATACCTTCCAATCTTCCGGAGGACTTTGCCACCACCACGGTCAGCCGAACGTCGCTGGCGCCGATCTGTACTGACTGCCCTTTCAACTTGGCGCCGTTCACGCTGATCTGGCTAATCTGGTACCCGTTCACCGGAAACGCGACGTCATAAGTGTCGGGCAGCACCGGTTGCTCACTGGAGATTTCGCCCTTCGCGTTCACCTGTAATGGCAGCGGCCCCTGGAAAGTGCGACGGCGCAGCACCAGGCGCGCGGGTTCTGACGGCGCCGGCCCGTCGAAGCGCAGGCTTCCAGTCACGTTCACGCCCGTGGGAAAATCGCCGGCATTCAATTCCATGTTGCCGCTGATGTCGATCTCGCGTACCACGGCTGGCGTCGGCGCCCGGTTAGGAGCATTGGAATGCAGTTGGAGAAGGTAATGGCCGGGTGTGATTCCCGAGATTTCAGTGACGCCCTGGCTAAAGCTCATGTTCCGACCGCGTGGGCCGGGGCTGTCGAAGACTTCCTGCATGAGGGTCGCGCTCACGAATTGCTGGGGCTCGCTGGTCGCGGCATTTACCCGCACGTGTAACGAAGGTACGGCCATCAAGGCGAAATCGGCGGTCTCGCGCTGTCCCGGTTTCAACTCAATGGCCTCCGCTCGCGCCGATTCCGTCACTCCCGGGTAAAACGTCACCGGAAATGCCAGGTCCAGCGCCGAGCTGCCGTCTTCCGCTGGCGGCGCGGCCGGTCCGCCACCGTCGGCGCGGAAACCCATCCTCTGGCGATTGCCGCCGTATTGTGCGTACCACGGCGTGGCCGACACCGCGACGTAGAACTTCCCGGGACGCACGTGGGCGAATCGGTACATACCTTCGTCGGACGATTGCACCTGCTGCACGCGGTAGATGCCGCGGCGCCCGTTTTGCAGGCCTTCGCGGTACAACATCACTTGCGCGTTCGCCACCGAATCATTGTGCTCGTCCACGATTCGGCCGCCAATCGATGCGTCCGGTTGCAGGCGAAACACCAGGTTGGCAGAATCCTTGTCCGGACCGGCCACAATCGCCGTTGAGAACTGCTCATGCTGCTCGTAACCCTGCTGCGAGAAACCGCGCTTCGCGGCCGACAGCGAGTACTTGTCCGCCTTCAGGCCGGTGAACGCAAAGCTCCCATCCCTGCCGCTGAGCACCGGACGGATTTCCGCCGGCCGCGCCTCAGCTTCCGTGCGGTCGGTTCCGCGCTGCCGTGACAGCTCCACATTAGGCGACAGCACTACGGTTACTCCTGCCAGCGGCTCTCCTGTCAGCGCGTGCACCACCGTGCCGTTGACCTGATAGGAACCGGCAGCCGTTCGAGATGATCTGGGTTGCTGCCGCGCGCTGCAAGTTCCGGCGAGTGCTACCAGCAGGAATGTCAAACCAAAAAGCTGGCTGCGTTTCATTGGTCCGCCACCTTGGTCAATTCCACATTTACCTGCGCCTTCTGGCCCGCCGACAGCACTACCGTCTCCGCACGCGCGCCAGAGGCCTTCATCGCCTCCGGATTGGTGAATTCGATGCCGTCCATTCGGTCGAAGGCGTACACCCGATAGGTCCCCGGCGCCAGCCCCATTTGTTGGAAGGTGCCCTGCGGATTGACGTACGTCATCCGTGGCTGCGTCGCCGCGTTTCCGTCCGGCACCACCAGGACCCAGCACTGAACATCACCACAATTCACGGTCCCCGATAGCGACGCGCTATCGTCGCGCACCACCACATTGATCGGTTGCGAATCTCCGCCGCTCACCACCAATTCATCGCGCAGGATATCGGTGGTGCCATAGGCCGCCGAGTGCACATAGATATTGCTGCCCATCTGCATGAACTCAACCCGGTACCGGCCGGGTTCGATGTTCTGGATGGCGAGCGACATATTGTCTGGCGCGCCAACCATCTGTGCGAAGTTATCGCCCTGCTGACCATCGGTGCGAATCAGGTGCAACATTACATATTGCTGGAAGCGCCGAGAGGATCCACTCGGGGATCCACTAGAGGACGAGAAAAACGTACCCTCGCCCTCGGTCTGTTTGTTGGTGAAATCGGTACGCACGACCACGGGAATCGTGGCGGAAGGCTGTACCGCCACCGGCACACCACTTAAATCGCCGCTCACGTTGATGGGTACGCTACCGGTGTAAGTTTGCGGCGTGCTGGCCCCTCCCGGACCCATCATGCCTCTGACAAACGGTCCGATCGTGCCGGGAGTTACTCTCTGCTGGGCCATTATTTTGAGTATGTACGATCCCGCCGGCACTCGACGGACCTCGAAGGTGTTCGCGCCCGGATTGACCGTGGCCTGCACCGGCACCTGCTCGCCGCCGGAGTTGAGCAACTGCACGGTTGCGCCCTGGCCTTGCTGCAATCCGGTGACAACGCCCGTCACCCGGTATGCCTTCTCCTTGCGCAGTGTGAGGTCGGCAACCGTTGTTGTCCCCGGCCGTACCTCCAGCGGCGACGCTCCCGAAATGTCGCCGACGCCGGGATAATATGCCGGCGCGATGGCCTCGTCGCTGGCGCTGATCATGCGCGCTGCGCCGTCGGTGTACATGTAGTAGGTTCCGGGCTGCACGTTGCCGATGCGGAAGGCGCCATCATCGTCGGTACTGGCGCCGCTTCGCTCGGTCCATTGCCTGCGCCCGTTCTGGATGGTGCGCATCTTCAGGCGCACGCGTACGGACTCCACCGGCTCACCATCCGCTGTCGTGACTCGTCCCGTGACCACACTCGCGGGAGTCAGTTTGACGGTCACCGAACCCATGTTGGCGGTGATGGCGGCTGGTTTTATTTGTCCCGCGCCCTGCCGCAGCTCCAGGTCACTGTAATAGCCCGGTTTTTGCGCCGTCAGCATGGCCTGCGTCTCCGGCAGGTTGTCGAACTGGAATTTACCGTCGGAGTCGGTGAGCGCGGCGCGCTGCACCATGCCCTGCAGTTGGATCAGTGCGCGCGAAATCGGCTCGCCCGTTACCGCGTTCACCACTACACCCGTGACCGTAATGGTGCCCGTCAGTGCCGGTCGCTGGCGCTGCTGCGGATAGTATTGCGTCGCGCCTGGCGAGACCTGCGCCAGAGCTGCACCGGGAATCAAGATCGCGAAGAAGAGGAGAATACGGATTCGACTGCGTGACATCGGGGAGGGAACTCCCTTCCTGGCGGCTAGCCTAGTCAAACCGGCTGATGAACACAATGAACAGACGTTAAAGAAATGTAAAAGTTGCGTTTTACATTTAGAGCCGTTCGAAGTCGCGAGCAAATCGCAGCAGCAGGGGATCGTCGCCCGGTGCGGCGGCAAACTGAATTCCGATCGGCAATCCATCGCGGGTCAAGCCGCAAGGGACTGATATCGCCGGCGTTCCCCAGACATTGAAGGGGCGCGTGTTCCGCAGCATAACCAGTTCGCGCGCACGGAGCGCCTGCGGATCGCCCATGACGTCGGCGAAGCTGGGCGCCGGAATTGGCGAGGTCGGCGTAACTACGACGTCTACTCCCGCCCGCTCGAACATCTCCCGGACTGCGCCGCGTATCTTGCGCAGCTCCGCCAGCCGGTCGCGGTATTCCTGGTCGCTGACCCCGGCGCCACGCTGAATTCTCTTGAGCGTTTGCGGGTCGTATTTTTCCGGCGACGCCTTCACCCACTTTTCGTGGAACATCCACGATTCCCGCATCTGGACGGTGCGGTCCGCATCCACCGGGAACTCGACATCCTTGATCTCGCACTTGCTCCGCAGCCGCGAAATCGCCCGCTCCATCGCCTCGGCCACATCCGCGTCCAGTTCGTCAAAGAAGAACTGGCGCAGAACACCAAGACGAAACTTTTGTGTCCGGCTGCCCTCGCCGCCGATGGGGCTGGATGTCTTTCTGATGACCTCCCAGATCCTGCCGGCATCGGCCACCGTTCGCGCCATCGGTCCCACGTGATCGTAGGAACGCGACAACTCCACCACGCCCTCGGTACTCACTGCGCCGAAGGTCGGTTTGAATCCTACAATTCCGCAGCACGAAGCCGGCAACCTTATGGATCCCGCCGTATCGGTGCCGAGAGCGCCGTAGCAGAACCCGGCCGCCAGCGCCGCCGCCGAGCCGGACGACGATCCTCCCGTGATGTGCCGCTGGTTGACCGGATTTTTCACCGGACCGTAGTGCGAAATCACGCCACTGCCGCCGTACGCGAATTCGTGCAGGTTAAGTTTCCCCAGCAGCACCGCCCCTGCCGCACGCAGACGCCGCGTGACCTCCGCATCCGCACGCGCAATATTGCCGGCAAAGAGCGCGCTCCCAGCCGTGGTCTTGACGCCCGCGACGTCAATCAGGTCCTTGAGCGCGATGGGAATTCCATGCAGCGGTCCGCGCGACTTTCCCGCGCGCAGCTCCGAATCCGCCGCCCGCGCCTGTTCCAACGCACTTTCGGTGGTGAGCGTGAGAAATGAATTGATCTCCGGATCGAGTCGCCGAATCCGCTCCAGGCACGCCTGCGTCAGTTCAACACTTGTGACTTGCCCTGCATGCAGCCTGGCCCCGGCTTCAGTCAGCGACAGCGTCGTGACCTCTTCTTTGGTTTTCATTGAATTGCCAGGCGAGACTGACGAACGCTTGAGCTATGCACCCTTAAACGTCAACTCCACGATGGTGCAATCGTCGTTCAGCGGCGTCTCACCGCAGAAGTCCTTCACCGCAGCGAATATGCTGTCGAACGGCGTTTCCGAATGCGCGGCTTTCTCCAGCCCTTCATCGCCGAAGAAGTCCCCATTCGCGTTCTCGGCCTCGGTGACTCCGTCAGTGACGATGATCAGCTTCTCCGACGGCGCGAGCCTCACCTTTTCGCTGGCGTACTGCGCGTCGGCCAGCAAGCCCACCGGCAGGTTGCAATTCGTCGGACGCACCACTCCATCGCGATTCACCAGCACCGGAGGCACGTGTCCGCAGTTCAGGTATTCCATTTCGCCGTCCTTATCCACGCGGCACAGGAACAGCGTCGCGTACTTCTGTCCCGCCACTTTGCGGCACAAAAACGCGTTCGCCGCCGACACGATCTCGTGCAGCGGCACATTCGCCACCAGTTGTGAATAGATCATGCCTTGCAAAATCGACGCCAGCAGCGCCGCCGAAATTCCTTTGCCCGACACGTCCGTCACCAGCACCGCCAGCCCGTGCTCGGTCATCACGACGTCGAAGAAATCTCCTCCGACATCTTTGCACGCAATATTGTTCGCCCGAATGGTGGCGAAGGGCACATCCGGGAGGCTGACCGCCATCAGCAACTGCTGGATGGACGCCGCGATGGAGAGCTCCTGCTGATAGCGCTTCGACGCTTCTTCCGCCTGTACCAGCCGGGCATTTTCCACCAGCGCGGCCGCTTCGGTCGCGATCGCCCGCAGAATGTCGTGGCTGACCGCGGAGATGTCCCGCGAGGCGAACCTGCTGTCCAGGTAGAGCACGCCGCGGATCTGGGCCCCGGGCCCATCGGCGGTATCCGTCGAGGATTGCACCTGCGTCGCCGTCCTGCGCAACGGGATCGCGATCACCGTGCGCAGATCGTAGGCGATGATGCTGTTCCTCGCCGCCAGGTCACTGGACGAACTCGTATCGCTGACCAGGAACTCCGACGCTTTGGTTGCCGCATCATCCAGAATCGACCTTGAAATGGAGCTGTCGTCGGTGAGCACCTCGCCATGCGCGTTGCGACCCGCCGCCAGTTGCAGCTTGCCGGCATCGTCACGCAGGAAGACGTAGCCGCGTTCCGCCTTGGTGAGGCGAAGCGTCGAATCCAGCAACGTGATGAGCACATCGCTCAGCACGCCGGTCGTGTTCAGCTTGCGCGCCGCTTCCAGGAACAGACGCAGCTTCTCCAGGTCGGAGCTGCCCGCTGAAACCGGAAGCATCGAAATCTGGCTCAGGAACTCGGCGGCCGCGCTGGACTGTGCATGGTCCGGGCTGAATACGATGTACGCCCCGTCCCTGGCCCCAAAGTCCACCCGGTCGTTCTTCTGCAAATTGTGCCGGTCGCGCTTGATGCCGTTGACGTACGTCCCGTGCCGGCTTCTCTGGTCCAGCAACCAGTAGCCCCCGTTTTCGCTGACGATCTGCGCGTGGTCGCGCGAAACCCGTGAGTCCGCGATCACCAGGTCTTTATCCGTCTTGCGGCCGATGGTGAACGGCGTGTGCTCCAACTCGATTGTCCGCTGCTCTGCCCCCTGCACGTAGAGGAGGGAAGGCGCGGCGGTGAGCGGACTTGTGGCCGGTGCTGACATCTTGCAGTCCTCCAGCGGGAAACGCGGTGTGCAAAGCCTACTGCAATCAGGCCTAAGGCTCAAGGCGCAAGACGAGCGGCTGAACGCATGAGACGTGACGCGCCAGTATCCCATGCAGCGGGTAGCATGTGCCGGGAAGTCCGATGCAGGGCACCCCACTCAGCCTAAGCATCGGGATTGCTATAATTCCCGAGCGCGCCGCTGTCGAATACCAGCTAGCAGTCCCGCATCCAGGCGGGGGGAGCAGAGATGTCCGGCATGAGCAGACCGAAGATCCTGGTGGTCGACGACGAGCGAGTGATTGCCGACACACTGGCTATCATTCTGAACCAGAACGGCTTCGACGCGTCCGCAGTTTATACGGGCACAGCCGCCGTGGAGCGCGCCCGCAGCACCAAGCCTGACCTGATTATCAGCGACGTCATCATGCCCGACATGAACGGCATCGAGGCGGCGATCAACATTCGCAAGTTTCTGCCCGGCTGCAAGATACTGCTTTTCTCCGGACAGGCCGCCACTGCCGACCTGCTCGAGTCCGCTCGCGCCCAGGGACACGAATTCGAGATCCTGGCCAAACCGGCCCACCCACAGGATTTGCTGGCAAAATTGCGCGGATAAGACGCCTCATCGCGAAAAAAACCGACGCGCCGGGGAAGCCGCAAGACAAAGAAAAACCGGGCTGGTTCGCCCGGTTCTCTCAGTGCCGGCCGAGTGCGATTACACGGGGTCGGCGGAGCGGTCGGTCTAGTGGCGTTATGCCGGCTGGCCGCCCAATACTTCCGGCGCATGCGCACGCCGTAACGTCTGTTGAAGCACGATTGTTGCCAAGTAGTTAATGATGAGTTTCTTTATGGTTGGCGATGTAAACTACTGATAATAAAGCTAATTTCTGTTACTGTAGAATTTCCATTCCAGGGCGTTCCTAGGCCGAAGTGACAATGTCTTGCATATCCATGAGCAGCTTCTGTCCCTTGGGCTAAAGCTCGCGCCGGCCTTCCATCGCCTTCAGCATCGTGATTTCGTCGGCGTATTCAATGTCGCTGCCGGCAGGGAGGCCGGTGGCGATGCGGGTCACGCGTACCCCCAACGGCTTGATCTGCTGCGACAGGTAGGTCGCCGTCGCTTCGCCCTCCACCGTCGGATTGGTGGCGATGATCACTTCGTCGGTATGGCCTTCTTCGAGCCGCTTCAGCAGGTTGGAAATCCGCAGATGCTCCGGACCGACACCGTGCAGCGGCGAAAGCGATCCGTGGAGGACGTGATAGACGCCATTGAAGTGGCGTGTTTTCTCGACGGCAGCGATATTTGTCGGCTCTTCCACAACGCAGATCAGCCGCTGGTTGCGCGTGGGACTGGAGCAATACACGCAAGGATCGACGTCGGTGATGTTGTTGCACACCGAACACAGGTGCAGCTTGGCCTTGACCTCGCGCACCGCCAAAGCGAGGGCTTCGGCGTCATCGTCGGTCGAGCGCAGGATGTGGAAGGCGAGCCGTTGCGCGTTCTTGCTGCCGATGCCAGGCAGCTTCTTGAGTTCGTCGATCAGGCGCGACATGGGCTCCGCGAATTTTGACATTAGAGCATCCCGCCTAAACCGCCGAGCATACCGCCCAGCGACGATTGCATCTGCTCGTCCACCTTTTTCGCGGCGGCGTTGAATGCGGCAGTGACCAGGTCCTGGAGCATCTCGACGTCGTTGGCCGCATCGGGATCGATGGTGACGCTGATGACCTGCTTGGCGCCGGTCATTTTTACGGTGACGCTTCCGCCGCCGGCCGAAGCTTCGACGACGGTTTGCAGCATCCTGGCCTGCAGGTCGCGTGCCTGCTTCTGCGCCTGCTGCAAGAGTTCCTGAAGCTGCTTTGGATTGAATTCGCCCATAAGTCGCTGGTCTCTAATCGTTAGTCGCCGGGAAAACCCAGCTTAGCGTTTGTCACGGTAATCGATCACAGTCCGAATTTGTGCGCCGAATTTTTCCTGCATGCGCTTGACCACGGGGTCCTCCGCCGCGCGTGACTTTGCGCCCGGGCCCGAGGCCGCGCGCGGTGCAGGGTTTCCGTTCGCCGGCATGACCTGGGCGGGTTTCGGCGCGAGCTTGAGCTTGAGCGGACGTCCGAGCGCCTGGCTCGCAGCCTGCGTGACCAGCTGCTGGACCTGCGGCTTGAGAGCGGAAGCGAGCAGGCTCGGCACGACCCCGAGTTGTAGGACGAGTTCGCCACCGTGGACCTCGATTGAAAACACCTGTAGACGAACTCCAGCGCTCTCCAGTGCTCCAAGAACGGCGGTCTGCAGCCTCTCTTCGGACGATCCGCTGTCCGGCTGGGAGATGTCAGGCGGGGCTTCGACGGCAACCGCGGCGATCGTCTGCAAATCTGCCTCTGCCTTAGGGGTGCGCGGATTGTCCCACGCAGGTGCACTGGTGGTCTTGCGCGAACGGTCGGACTCGAATGGCGATGGCCGTGGTGCAGCGCTCGACGACGCACTGCTGCGGGCTGCATCGCGCGTCGGAAGGGAAGCGCCGGTGGAACGTGGCGCAGGCGCCGACCGACCGATGGCAGCCGCTCCCGCGGAAGACGGAACCGTGTCGCTGAGTAACTGCTCGAGCGGCAGCAGACGCTGAGCGTGCACCAACTTCAGCAGGCCGAGTTCGAGGTGAAAGCGCTGCTCCTGCTTGTAGCCGAGCTCGCCGTGCGTGCGCAGCATGATTTGCAGGAAGCGCGCGAGGTCCTCTTCGCTGAAAAGCTCGGCGACGCGGCCGACGCGGGCGCGCTCGTCGTCGGAGATCTGGAGCAGGTGCGAGTCGGCGCCGCCAACTTTTGCCACCAGCGCGTTGCGGAGGAAGCGCACCAACTGGCGCGCGAAGTGTGCCGGGTTGTGGCCCTCGGTGAGCAGGCGGTCGACCTGGCGCAGAACGTCGTCGCTGGAATTGCTCGCGACGGCGTTCATCATTTCTTCCAGGATCTCCGCAGCAACCGCGCCGACTAGTCCGCGGACGAGTTCGCCGCTCAGCTTCTGGCCGCAGCAGGCGATGGCCTGGTCCATGATGGAGAGCGCGTCGCGCATGGAGCCGTCGCCGGCTTCGGCAAGCATGGCGAGAGCATTGTGGTCGGCATCGATGCCTTCCTGGTGCGCGATGCTGCGAAGTTGCTCGACGATCTCGGTAAAGCGGACGGCGTGAAAGCTGAAGTGCTGGCAGCGCGAGCGGATGGTTTGCGGAATGTCTTCCGGCTGCGTGGTGGCCATCATGAAGATCACGTGCGCGGGTGGCTCCTCCAGCGTCTTGAGCAGCGCGTTGAAGGCGGCGTCGGTGATCTGATGGGCTTCGTCAAGGATCCAGATTTTGAAGCGGTCGCGCGCCGGCCGGTAGCGCGTCGCCTCGCGGAGTTCGCGGACTTCGTCGATGCCGCGGTTGGTGGCCGCGTCAATCTCGATGACGTCCACGGCATTACCGGCGCGAATCTCAGTGCAGGATTCGCAGACGCCGCAAGGCTCGGTTATGGGATGGTCCTGGGAGCGGCAATTCAGCGCCATGGCCAGGATTCGGGCGATCGTGGTTTTACCGATGCCGCGGTGTCCGCTGAAGATATAGCCGTGTGCAATGCGCCCCTGCTCGATGGCATTCTGAAGCGTGCGCGTGACGTGGTCCTGCCCGATCACGTCGGAGAAGCGCTGAGGCCGGTATTTGCGCGCGAGAACCTGGTAAGCCATTTCTGACTCGATTATATCCAGCCGGCGCCGAGTAGCGAGTTCCGTCGCGAGAAAAGGAGTATCCGGTAGTTGACGTATCAGTTAAGAGCTCGAAGGTGGGCTGCCAATCTCGATTTCAGATGGACACTTGCAATCATTTGCACTCCGGAATAGGCTTTGGCGGTTCCGAAGAGGCCGTAAAGCCAGTGCGCGGGGCGGTGCGGCCCCGGTGGAGGTGTGTATGACCCTGAAACTTGGGGCGCGCGTGATTGAGGGCGCCACGATTGTGGATTGCCACGGACGGATCGTATTTGGCGATGAAACGATTGCGCTGCGCGAGTTTGTGAAAGAACAACTGAAGAGCAATAACCAGATCGTGATCAACCTGGCCGAAGTGAATTACATCGACAGCGGAGGGCTGGGCACGCTGGTGGGACTGTACACGTCGGCGCGGAGTGCGGGCGGGGTGATCAAGCTGGCGAACCTGACCAATCGCGTTGGCGAATTGCTACAGGTGACGAAGCTGCTGACCGTCTTCGAAGTGTTCGACAACGACGTACAGGCGGCAAAATCATTCCCGCAGCGCGCGACCGCGTAAGAAATTTTCGGATTTCTGATTTCTGAATGGCCTGGACGGCTACGCCTGGGCCATCGTGTTTTCAGGCGGCCTTCTTGCGCCGGGAAGCAGCGGAACGGTGCGCTTTGGCCCAGGCGCGCTTTTCCAGCAGCGCTCTCTTGCGGGCAGCCCTCCGTTCGGCGGCGGCCTGGCGGCGGGCGAGCGTCTTTTCCCGCACGGCTTGCTTGCGAGCAGCCATCTTTTCCTTCCTGGCTTTCTTCCTGGCTTCCCTCTTGAGCTTGCGGACCTCGTCCCTGGAATACATGGTGCCGCGGCATTTGTGCGCACCGCAGCTACAGGGCGCATCGCCTTCCCCGTCGAAGAGGTTGTAGTCGTAGGTGAGTTCCTCGCCGGCCTTGATGTTGCGCAGGGCGTTGATCCATATGCGGCCGTCGGTCTCGACCGTCTCGCAGTTGGGGTCGCAGGAGTGATTGATGTACATGGCCATGCCGTAGCCGTCCACCATGTGGGTGCCGCCGTCCAGCGCGAAGAGATAGGTGTAGTCCTTGTCCTTGTAAAGGCGGTTGCCTTCCTCATTGGAAACGCGATCGCCGGTGTACGCGATGATGCGCGCGCCCTTGGCGATGGGCGCGGTGGTATAGCAGCCGGCGGCGTGGATATCGGAAGAACGGATGATCAGCGACATGTGTCTTGATATTCGTTGATGGAGACGCGGGATTGGTTGTGCGCTATTCCTGGCACTTGTGCTTGGCCATGTGGTGCTCGATCTTCTCGGACAGGCGGAGAAGCTTGCGTTGGAGGAAAGGGACCATCTCGCTCTTGCCGGAGATGCGGCCGGTGCGAGCATCGGCCGCCTTGGCGCGGGCCTTGCGGCGCTGGTCATTCATGCGGTGCTTGAGCGTGGTGGCGTCTTCGCGCAAGCGTTGAAGTTCGGCGCAGGGCATGGTGGAAGTATACCGCGACCGAAAGACAGTTCCGATTGCCGATGAATGATTGAAAAAGCTCTGCCACGAGGGACACCAGGGATGACGAAGAAAACGCTAAGTACGCGGTTCATAAAAACATTTTGCTGGGGTATCATGCCGCTTCCGTATCCACCAGGAGGGCATTCATGCGGCAGTGGAAGTCACGCACATCGTTTTTCGTAGGTATTTTGCTGTTGTCCATCACGGCGCTGTGGGCGGGCAGCGCCAATGAAACAACGGCGCCCAAGCCACCTGAGACTAAGAAGGTTGCGTTTACCGAGACCCTGCACGGGGTCACGATCAGCGATCCGTACCGGTGGTTGGAAGACCAGGAGAGCCCCGAGACGCGTAAGTGGATCGATGAGCAGAATGCATACACGCACTCGATCATCGACCGGTATCCCGGTCGCGACGATCTGAAGAAGCAGATTTCCAGCCTGCTGCGCATTGACACCATCGGCTCGCCCGCGCACCGCGGAGACCGCTACTTCTTCACGCGCCGCAAGGCCGATCAGAACCTGAGCGTCATTTACGTGCGCGAAAAGGGCGTGGACACGGTGCTGGTGGACCCGAACCCGATGACACCGGATGGCAGCGTTTCCGCGACGACGATGGGCCTGTCGGACGATGGGAAACTGTTGGCCTACGGGCTGCGCAAGGGCGGCGCCGATGAAGTTCAGGTCACCCTCCTCGACGTGGATACAAAAAAGCCGCTGACGGATGTATTCCCCACGGCGCGTTACGGTGGATTCCAGATCACGCCCGACGACAAGGCGTTCTATTACACGAAGTACACGAACAAGGTAGGGCCGCGCGCGTACTACCACGTGATCGGGACCGACCCAAAGAACGACAAGGAGCTGTTCGGCAGCCAATTCGGCCCGGCCGAATTCGTCGGGGTAGAACTCTCGACGGATGGCCAGTACCTGGTCTACTCGGTGTCGCACGGCAGCGCCGCCGAACAGACCGAGCTGTACTTTCAGGATGTGAAGAACAACGGGGCGATCACCCCGGTAGTGAATGACATCAAGGCAGTTTTCGAGGTCGATTTTGCCGGGAACAAGATTTTCATCCAAACGAACTGGGAGGCGCCGAATGGAAAGATCCTCGTCGCCGACCTGAAGAACCCGGCGCGGGCGAACTGGAAAGTGGTGGTGCCGGAAAGCGAGTACCCGATCCAGGGCGTGTCGGCGATCGGCGGCAAGCTGTTCGTCAGCTACCTGCAGGACGTGGTGACGCACATCAAGGTATTCGATCCGGACGGCAAGTTCGTGCGCGAGGTGAAGCTGCCGGCGATCGGGGCGGCCGGAATCGGCGGCCGCTGGGAGGACGATGAAGCCTTCTATCGTTTCAATTCCTACTCCTCGCCGGCGACGATCTACCGCTACTCGGTCGCGACCGGCAAACAGGATGTGTGGGCGAAGATCAGCGTGCCCATCGCGACCGACCAGATCGAGACCAAGCAGGTGTTCTTCGAGTCCAAGGACAAAACCAGGATCCCGATGTTCCTTGTGTACAAGAAGGGAACAAAGTTGGATGGTGCACGTCCGACCCTGCTGACCGGGTACGGAGGTTTCCGCATCAGCGAGACGCCGGGCTTCTCGGCGATGGCGGCGCTGTGGGCGCTCAAGGGCGGCGTTTGGGCGGTGCCGAACCTGCGTGGTGGCGGCGAATACGGCGAAAAGTGGCACAAGTCGGGCATGCTCGCCAACAAGCAGAACGTGTTCGACGACTTCATCGGCGCGGCGGAGTGGCTGATCGCCAACAAGTACACCAATCCGCAGAAGCTGGCGATTGAAGGAGGATCGAACGGCGGACTGCTGGTCGGGGCGGCGTTCACGCAGCGCCCAGACCTGTTCCGCGCGGTGATCTGCGGGTATCCACTGCTGGACATGCTGCGCTACCAGAATTTCCTGGTCGCAAGGTTCTGGGTATCGGAGTACGGGTCGTCGGAAAACGCGGAGCAGTTCCGGTGGCTGAAAGCGTATTCGCCGTATAACAACGTGAAACCGGGGACGAAGTATCCGGCGATCATGTTCGTGACCGGCGATTCGGACACGCGCGTCGCGCCGTTGCACGCGAGAAAGATGGCGGCGCTGGTGCAGGCGTCTACGGGTTCGGATTATCCGGTGATGCTGCATTACGACACGCGCGCGGGACACTCGGGCGGAGGAGCGGTGCTGAAACAGATTGACGATCTGACGGACGAGTACAGCTTCCTGTTTTATCAACTGGGAGTATTGGGAGGGGAACCGGGCAAGAAGTAGCGACGTTTCCGGCTGTTATTACTTACCAAAGCGGCGGCCCGTGAGGGTCGCCGTTCTTGTTGCTCCATTGGGGGGAGGGGCGAAGCTATGCCGCAGCCTTCGTTTCGAGTTCATCGTCGTCGAAGGTGCGGAATCGGCGGCGGAAGTTTTCGCAATGCGTGACCTGCCGGTTCTCCTCGGCGTCGGAGGCAGCGACCCAACTGCAAACTTCGCGATCGACTGCGACCAAGTGAATGATCGATCCGTCCAGGTCGCGATAGAGGCGTCCTGGAATGAGGAACCGGGCTTTCACTCCGCTGGTCATATTTAAGTCGATGCCGCCATCCCGGTGCTGAGTTGCCGTCCGGAGCAGGAAAAAACACCTAGATTGATACCGGCGTTTGCGTCCATAGGCGGCGGACCTTTTCGGGAGACAGACCCGATTGGCGGAGCTGGCGCAGGCTGAGCGAATCATGTCGTTTGGCGAGGCGAATCCCGGAGGGATCGGTGAACAAAGGGCAGTGATAGAAAGCCGGCGGCATTGTGCCTAGGGATTGATAAATCAGAAGCTGGCGTGCAGTCGATTTGAGCAGATCGCGGCCGCGAACGACCTCGGTCATCCCCATATCGATATCGTCGGCGACGACCGCGAGTTGGTAGGCAGGAACGTCGTCGCGGCGCCAGACCACGAAATCCCCGAAGTCTACCCCGGCGGTGTACTCCTGGGTGCCGGCGGCCAGGTCAGTGAAACGAACAGTGACGCCATCGGGTACGCGGAAGCGCCAGGTAACCCCGGCTGGATCGCTTGCGGCCAGCGTCTGGTTCCGGCAGCGGCCGTTGTAGATGGGTTCGTCGTTGGGATCTTGCTGGGACTCGTGCGGCGCCTGTGCTGCCCCGGCCAGGTCCTTGCGCGAGCAGGAGCAGGGATAGAGCAGTCCGCGGTTGAGCAGTTCACGCCAGACATGAAGGTAACGAGCACGGCGCTCGCTTTGAACGTAAGGTGAGAAGGGTCCGCCAATGTCGGGGCCCTCTTGCCAGCGAATGCCGAGCCAGCGCAGGTCGTCGAACATGGCGGCGGCGAATTCCGGGCGAGAGCGCTGGGGATCCAGATCTTCGTTGCGAAAAACCAGGGTGCCGCCGGCGGCGATAGCTCGCTCGTAGGCTGTCCAGAAAGTGCGGGCGTGACCGAGATGGAGGTATCCGGTCGGCGACGGTGCGATGCGCCCGCGGTAGGTCATGGCAAAATCCTAGCAGGCGCGAGCTGCCGCCGAATTCACATATCTTTACGCCTCCAATCTAGGGCGGCGCGGTATCATGGGCGCCCATCGGAGGAGATCGGAATGAAAGTCGTATTACGAGCGATTGCGCTGCTGTTTCTGGCCTGCCTGGCAGTCGGGCAAACCGCACCGAGCCTGTACAAACAAGTTGCAAAGTGGGAGATCGGGGGAGACGGAGGCTGGGATTACGTCACCGTGGATCCGGCGGCCAATCGCGTTTACGTGGCGCATGGCGCCGCGATTGAAGTGGTGGATACGCAATCCGGCAAGAAGATCGGCTCCATTCCGGCGCAGGGCGCGCACGGCGTGGCGGTGGTCACCGACAAAGGACTTGGCTTCAGCACCAACGGCCGCGCCGGAACGGTGACCGTATTCGACCTGAAAACATTGACGCCGAAGCAGGACATCAAGGTAGGGGAGGGCCCGGACGCCATCCTGTACGACCCGTACTCAAGGCAGGTAATCGTAATGAACGGGCGCAGCAAGGACGTTACGGTGATCGATCCCGCAACGCAGAAGGTGGTGGCGACCATACCGCTGGGCGGCAAGCTGGAAGCGGCGACCAGCGACCCTGGCCACGTTTATGTCAACGTGGAAGACACCGGCGAGATCGGCGTGATCGATTCCAAGACCTGGCAGGCAACCGGGAAATGGAAGCTTGAAGGATGCGAAGAGCCGAGTGGCCTGGCGATCGACGAGAAGACGCATCACTTGTTCTCGGCTTGCGGCAATAAGCAGATGGCAATCGTGAATTCGCAGACCGGCAAGGTCGAGCAGATGCTGCCGACCGGTGCGGGCACAGACGGCGCCGGCTTCGATTCCGGTCTGAGGTACGCATTCTCATCCAATGGCGGCGATGGAACCCTCACGGTCGTGCGCCAGGGCAAGGACGGGAAGTGGGAAGTGATGGAGAACGCGCCTACCCAGCGGGGTGCCCGCACCATGGCAGTGGATCCGAAGTCGCACAAGGTCTATACGGCGACGGCGGAGCTCGGGCCTCCGGCGGAAGGACAGCGGCGTCCGAGCATCAAACCCGGATCGTTCATGGTGCAGGTGTATGCGCCGGTAAAATAGAACTGTTTTGCCGCGAACGAAGAGACAGGGCTGTCATCCCGAGCGAAGTCGAGAGCCTGCCCTGAGCGGAGCCGAACGGGACCTTTTGTTTCCGTAGCACCGGCCACTTATGATGACAATCCCAAGTTGGGAATCTGAGACATGCTGCTTGCCTTTCCGCGAGGGCCATCCCACAGGCGCGACCCGTCAAAAACAGCCTTGGGACGCCCCGGGTAACCCAGGCTTATCTTGTTGATTCCAAAGATTCGGGTCTTCAGAATTTTTCAGCGCACATCACAAGTTTACCAGATGGTTAATAGGCTCCCGCCGCTGCTACTGTCCGGTCCAGGGTTGGGAATCCACTGGCTCCGGTGGAAGAAGGACTACGATGCGTCATTCGTTCGCTGTCCGCTACTTGCGGTGGCCGCATTTGCGATTGGAGAACTTACGGCGACCGAGAAATCAATGATGTACCTGACGGGGGTTGTGCAGAAGAGGCAGGGTGTTTCCTGGATTTCCTGTACATCTTCACGTATCACGCTCAAGGGAAAGGACCGCAGGCATTCGGTGCAGGTCAGCACGATGAAAGGCACTCCCATGGAATCCTTTCCGTTCCGTGGAATCCAGACCGGAGCCGACTGCCGGTGATGGTTCACCGCGCGCGCGGCCGCGGTTTGAATCAATTCGGCGATAGTGCGCAAGAGTTCTTCCGGATGATCCTGCCCCTTGGCGTAAAAGGCGTCGGCGATGACTCCGCCAGGGACGCAATCGCCGGACTGGTAAGCGCCGCTGATCGCGACCACCGGGATTTCAGGAAAGCGGCGGCGCACGATAGAGAGGAACTCGAATCCCGACATTTGCGGTGTGTTGAGATCGGAGATGATGACGTCCGGGATCACCCTTCTGAGCTGCAAAAGAGCGTCAAAGCCATGTTCCGCGGTGTTGACGTCGTATCCTGCCGAGTTCAGCAACATTGTCATACTCGCGCGAATGCCCGGCTCATCGTCTACCACAAGGACCAGGTGCTTTGATGTGTTGCTCATGACCGTCACCGCCCGGGCTGGTCGGTAGAGACGGAGTCCAGCCACTCGCTTACTTGCTCCTCTGTCCAGTCGTGCTTTTCCTGAACGTGCGTGTCCCACAAGTGAAGCAGCACGCTGAGGGCGTCGGGGTAATAGCCTGCGCAGTTGCATATTCTCGGCGTCGGATTCTCCAAGAAGAGGAACATCTGGCAGGCGGTTCGCGTCGAAAGCCTGGGCGTTCCAAGGTCCGGTAGCAGGTCGATCAGTGGATGCCGGGATGAGTGCAGAACGGGTTGACGAAGACGCGGGAACTCCATAACTTGCACGCATGACTCCACGGTGTAATTTGCGGGCATCCCAGCTCGCATACCGCAGGACTGCATAATTCTTCGGAAGAATAATGCCACCTTGGAGAACCCACGACTGAGCAATGTTGCACACTCACGTCAAAAAACCCACGCTCGAGTTCCAGCGCTCCAAGTCAATGGTCTTCGCTACTCATTGACGTGCGGCAGCATGCAAGAACATCCTGGTCAATTGTGAACAGTTTTCGGGGGCCTAAACTTCGATACTGGAGACGGTGGCGCTCCCCTCAAGTGACCGACGTTGCCGGCGAGCGCGTTTATGAATTGAGGCCTTCCATGCCTGGGACACTCGTGGTACTGATACTCGCCGTCTGGGTAGGAGCCATTGCGGTTCTGGTTAACGTGGATCGAGCCGATAAGTACCTCTGGATCCCGGTACTTTTTGCACTCTTTGGCATATTCAGTTCGATCCTTCCGCTCGCGATTGCTCCCAACGTCGCTGTGGTCACGAATGGGTCCATCCTGATTCTGTTCATCGTCTCATTGGCAGTGCTGCCCAAAGCACCGGCAACCATCGCTCTCATAAAACATCTCGCTCGATGAAGGCGGCGCCATGAAGCTGTGCGAAACACATACTCGAGTGAGTTCCTCAGTCAAGTGCGGCGTGTCGTTCCCTTCTGTCAGGTTGATCCTGGCGCTCCTGTTCTGCATAGCACTGCCTCCTCAGCAGGGAAGTGCACGGCAACCAGGCACGTCCGCCGCGGTTGCCGATGCTCCACTGAGCACAGAGCAAGTAGTACAAAACCTGGTTCGCATGAATCTTGAGCGGGCCCAGGCGCTGCGTGCTTACCAGGGGACCCGAATGTATCGGGTCGAGTACCGGGGTTTTCCAGGCACTCGTAGCGCGGAAATGGTTGTGAATGTGAAGTACGTGTCGCCGGGGACGAAAGAATTCACCGTCCAGTCGGCGACTGGATCCAACCTGATCATCGACAAGGTATTAAATAAGCTGTTGGAAGCGGAAAAGGAAGCACTGGACGCGGAGATCCAGCGGCGCTCCGCTCTTACCAGCGATAATTATCGTTTCGAGCTGATCGGATATGAAAGCGGGTCCTCCGGTGCGACCTACGTGCTGAAAGTGGAGCCCCGGACGAAGGACAAATTTCTTTATCGCGGCCGAATCTGGGTTGATGCGGAAGACTTTGCCGTAGTGCGGTTGGAGGCAGAGCCCGCGAAGAACCCTTCCTTCTGGATCAAGAATAGCGAAGTCGAACAGGTGTACAGGAAAGTGAACGATTTCTGGCTTCCGGCACGCAACCGAAGCGTTAGCGCCATTCGGCTCGGAGGACGCGCCGAATTGACTATCGATTACAGGGATTACGAGATTACAGGGGCCAACCGGGTGAGCGGCTTATCGATGCCGCGATCGACTCCGCACGCCGAAACCGCTCGTGGGCAGAAGTAATACCAGCTTATATGTGCAATTGACCCAGGTGGAAGGGAGATGCTCAGGTTATGGCAGACACAGGTGAAAACCGGCAGATCGTCGGACGCGCAAACGCGAAAGAAGCGGAGACGGTGCGGGCGTCAATCAAGATGGTTTCTGAGGAGCGGTCAACGGCGAATGCAAGCAACGCTGCGTTCGGCGGTACCGAGAAGGGTTCTCGACGAGGTACGAAAGGGAGCAAAAAGCGGAGTCCTGGTCCCAAAGCTCCGGCCGTCAGCGGCCACTAATCATGAAGCACGACGCTGACCAGTGAACTGTGGACGTGCATGCCGCCGCCGTTATAGTCGACAAAACCCAGCTTCCTGAACCGATTCATGAAAAAGCTGACCCGTGAACGCGTGGTGCCGATCATCTCGGCAAGGGTCTCCTGGCTCATTTTCGCGACCACCGGTATCGGCTTGGACTCATGGCCAAAATGGGCCAGCAGCAGGAGAAGCCGAGCCAGGCGTTTTTCGCTGGAGTTGAAGAGATGGTCCACCAGGTCCGCTTCCATGCGAATGTTCCGGGAGAGCAGGTAGGCGAGAAAGCGTTCGCCAAATTCCGGTTCCTGGTGCAGGAGTGCGATCATTGCCTCCCTTGTCACTCGAATGCTGCTGGTTTGTTGAATTGCCGTGGCGGTCGCCATGCGAAGCGGTTGGCCCGCCAGGCAGCCCTCGCCAAAGAAGCTCCCTTCCGTCAGGATGGCAACCACGGCTTCTTTGCCACGCTTGGATACAACCGTGAGCTTCACCTTGCCGCTCTGGACGTAGAACACAGCATCCGCCGCGTCGCCTTGCGAAAATATGGCCTGTTTGTCCAGGTAATCCCGGCTGGTTTTTCCAGTGGTGAGTCTTGTCAGGAAAAGGTGCGGATCGAATGAGGTAGAAGGTTCAAGTAACGTGCCAATCCCTACCGGACTGACCATCACTTTACGAGCTGACGGGCCCAAAGCCACGCGCTTCTTACCGCGAGTCTTTCGCCGCTTCTGCTCCATGACGACGGAATGTTTGACAGCCATGGCACTCCCCCATTTGAAAACTATATGCACGGACCCCACACCCAGTAAAGCGAATTTTAGCCCCACTTGCGATGCGGGAACGCGAAACGGCCAAATGACGGATTGCGACTAACAAAAGTAATTCAGCGGTAATCCGTGAGCTTTTTCATGTCAAATCAAGCAAGGCTGGCACGGTACAGGGGATCGCTTTTTCAGGCAGTCCAGGGAACTTCAACGTTCCGGGCTGCTCACGTGATATAAGGTAATTGGGGTGGTTTTCACCTTCTCCTCTTTCAGGTCTCCTGAACTAAGTCAGCCCATCTGAAGTTTTTTCTCCTTAGGCTTTCATGAAAGCCGTGGACCCCATGCTTCCGAGTGCGATCCTGCGCGAAGTTCAGCAACTCTTCAACGTGAGTGAACGTCTTGACTCGCTGGCGGAACAACATCCCCTCGTCTCAGAAGCACTCATCAAAATATCAGGAAGCGTTCGTAACACCGCCACGTTGTTAGAGGTGCTGGTGGCGACGAAAATAGCGCCGATTCCCGGATTAGATCCAGCAAGCGCCTGATTTGCTCATCGCTGTCTGTGAGCTGGGCTTTGGGATTTTGGCTTTGCGCGTTTTACCAGGGCTGCAACTGATGTGCCGCAAGCGTCGGC
>Ga0097691_1000197_pt1 | contig 54909 bp, 49 predicted proteins | sample NGESurdeep072012_8_FD_72858 | JGI IMG/M metagenome (GOLD analysis project Ga0097691, IMG submission 72858) | Arctic peat soil microbial communities from Barrow, Alaska - NGEE Surface sample 210-1 deep-072012 | ecosystem: Environmental > Terrestrial > Soil > Wetlands > Peat ...
GGACGGCCTGCACCCATCCGGGGTGGCGCTGGTCATGTGCGACCGGCGGATCCTCTCCTCCGACCCGCACGACTGGGACGAGCTGGTGGCGGAGGCGGCAGGAGCCGAGCGGTACAGTCGCCGGCTCTCGGAGCGGATCACCGAGGGATATGAGCAGAAGTTCGACAAGGAGAGGGACCCCGGTGGCCATGCGGGCCTCGGGTTCCGCCGCTCGAGCGAGCGCCACACGCTCGCGATCGACCCGGCGACGATCGACACGGTGGTCGGCCTCTTCGAGCGGTACGCCTTGGGCACGGTCAGCTCGATGCAACTCGCCGCCGACACCGGGCTCGCCGACTCCCGCATCCGGATGATCCTCATGAACCCGCTCTACAACGGCTGGATCCGCCGGCACCGCGGTCCGAACGAGATCTGTCGTCCCGCCCCTTGGCGCGCGGACCCGCCGGTCTCAGATGCGCTCTGGGCTCGGGTTGAGGACGTGAGGCGGGCGAAGACTCGGGGTGGGGGACCGCATCATCACGGTCGCGTCGACCTGCTGGCAGGCCTCCTCGAATGCGCCTGTGGTCGTCGTCTCCGAAGCGACGGCACGTTCGCCGACGGACGCCACCGCAAGCTCCATCCTGAACCCTGCCCCGACTGGGGACGAAGGGCGCGCCTGCCCGACGAGACGTGGGAGGCGCCCGTGCTCGCGCAGGTTGGCGGAATCGAGCTTGACGACGGGGTCATCGCTCGGGTCGTCGCGGCGCTCGGCGGTGCTCGGCGACCGGTGGCCATCGACCGGGCCCGGATCGAGCGCCAGATGCGCGATCTCGCCCTTGAACACGTTGGCGGCGGCATCGGCGACGAGACGTATCTGGAGCGTCTCAAGCAGCTCCGAGCCACTCTGGCCGCGACCGAGGACACCGCACAGGAGGGTGTGCCGGCGGAGCGCGCTGTCGCGTGGCTGCGTGCGCTCGCGGAGACCTGGACCGCAGCCGACGTTCCGGAGGCGAAGGCGGACCTGCTCCATGCGATCTACGAGCGGATCGTCGTGGCGGGACGCTCATTCGTGAGCGCGCGGCTCACGCCGGCGGCCTATGCGCACGGGCTCGCCCTGGCGATGCCCGAAAAGGTTGCAATGGCGCGCCCGACAGGATTCGAACCTGCGACCTTCGGCTCCGGAGGCCGACGCTCTATCCGCTGAGCTACAGGCGCGCGGGGCGGGCGCCGGTATCGGCGCCGCGAGGCCGGATTGTACTCCGTCCGGCCGCCTGGGCCCCAGAAACATCGAAGCGGCTCCCGAAGGAGCCGCTTCGAATGCTGTCCCGGTGAAGGGTCGACCGGTTACCCGATCGTCTTCTGCCGCGTTACAAGGGCATCTATCACGCCGGCTGCACCGACTACCCTGACCCTACCTACCCATGACCCCGTAACTAGGGCAGCAGCGTCGCTTGCGCGACCTCCGTACTCTACCGTGTCGCGGCCCCGAAGCCAAGGGTTTTTATACGTCCGCGTATTAATATCTCGCAACATTCGAGCCGTGCGGCCGGCGAAGGTTGCGAAACTGGCGTCAGCGAGGCGAGCGCCGGTTCGTCGTGCCCGGCGGGCCGCCCTCGATCAGGCCTCCTCGATTGTCACCGAGGTCATCGCCACCGGCACTTCCGGGAAGTCGCGGCTGTTGCGCGGTGCCGCCGCGATCGCGTCGACCACGTCCATCCCGGTCAGCACCTGGCCGAAGCGCGTGTAGTTCCTCGGCAGCTTCCCGCGCAGGCCCTGGTGGCAGATGAAGAACTGGGACCCGTTCGTGTTCGGGCCGGCGTTGGCCATCGCCAGCGCGCCGCGGTCGTAGTCGCCGGTGAACGGCTCGTCCTCGAACTTGTAGCCCGGCCCGCCTGTGCCGACGCGGCCGGCGTTGCGGATCTGGCCCTTCTCATCCTGGCGGCCGAACTCCCCGTCGCCGCCCTGGACCACGAAGCCCGGGATGACGCGGTGGAAGATCACGCCGTCGTAGAAGCCCTGCTTGGCGAGCTTGATGAAGTTGCCGGCGGCCTTCGGCGTACCCACGTCGTCGAGCTCCACGACGATCTGGCCCATGGTGGTCTCGATGGTTGCCTTTGTCACGGGTGCTCCTTCGGTGTGCTTGGGTGGCGGGCGGTGGAATAGGCGGGTTGCTGCGATCAGGGACGCGTCACGGTCGCAGTCGTGATCGGCAACGGATCGAGCGCGGTGTTGTCGGGTGACCCGGAGTTGGGCATCGCGGCGATGGCGTCCACGACGTCCATTCCGGAGGTCACCTCGCCCATGATCGCGTAGGTGTTCGCGGACGCCAGGGCGCTCGCGGCGGCATCGCTCAGGACGATGAAGAACTGCGAGCCCTGGGAGTTTGGCGCTGGCGTGCGCGCCATCGCGACGGTCCCGCGCCTGTACGGCGTGGTCACGGTGTCATCGGTGATCGTGTAGCCCGGCCCCCCGGTCCCGACCTGCGACGCGTCCACGTTCGGCGCCCGGCCGAACTGGCCATCCCCGCCCTGGATCACGAAGCCCGGCACCAGGCGGTGGAAGACCACGCCGTCGTAGAACCCGCAGGCGGCGAGCGCCACGAAGTTGCCGGTCGCGTGCGGCGCCAGCGAGCCTGTCACCTTGATGACGATGTTCCCCTTCGACGTGGCGAGGGTGACCGTTGCCGTGTCGGTCGCGGCCATGGGCGGCGGGGCGCTCGTCGGGCAGCCGGTAACGCCCGCGCCCGTGCCGGTGCTCGCCGCTGCCGCGCTCGCGGCTGGGCTCGCGCCAACGCTCGGTGCCGCCGACGGCGCCTGCAATGGGGCGACCGACGGCACGATCGGGGCCGCGCTCGCGCCACCCCCGCATGCTGCGAGCGCGGCGGCGGAAACGAGGGCGAGAGCAGCGAGGCGTCGGGCCGGGGCGTGGATCATGCGGCAGTCTCCATGGCAGCGGGGTAGTCGATACGGCCGGAGAGGAGGACCTCTCCGAGGAGGATGCCGGTCACCCCGGCATCCCGAAGGCGACCGATGCCGGCGAGGTCGGTGACCCCGCCGGCGACCAGGACCTCGACGTCGAGGTCGTGGACGAGGCGCTCGATCAGCGCCGGGTCGGGGCGGCCGCCGCCGTGCGAGAGCACGAGGCGCCGCACGCCCAGGCCGGCCAGCTCGGCGGTGACGTCGTCGAAGGTGGGCCGGTGCGGGCGCTTCCAGGGGTACTCCGCGAAGCGCTCGGGACGCGGATCCAGCCCCACCGCCAGCCAGTCGCCGGCAACCTCGACGCACGCCCGCAGCGTCTCGTGGTCGTCGGCGACGCTCATCGCCAGCAGGACCCGGGTGGCGCCGGCGGCGAACGCGAGCCGGATGCCGTCGGCACTCTCCATCCCCCCCGCGAGCTGGAGCGGCACGCCGACCCGGCTCGCCACCCGGCCCACCGACTCCAGGTTGACCGGGCTGCCCTGCTGGGCGCCGTCGAAGTCGACGAGGTGGATCGACCGGGCGCCCTGCGTCACGAACCGCTCGGCGATCACCTCGGGCCGGTCGCTGGGAGCACCGACCCCGGCCGCGGCGCCCGGCCAGTGGACGATCCGCGAGCGGCCGCTCGCGAGGTCGATCGAGGGGATGACGAGCACGCGCTTTCCGTTCAGGCGCCGGTCCGCGCGAGGGCAGCGCCCGCGCCCCCGGCCGTCTCGGCGAGTGCCGCGCGCACGGTCGCGAGCGTGGTGTCGATGTCGTCGGCGGTGATCCCGTAGTGGGTGACGGCCCGGATCGCCCCATGCGAGTAGGGGACCATGAGCACGCCCCGGGTCTCGAGCGCGTCGAGGAAGGCGGCCCGGTCGCGCGCCACCCGGAAGATCACGAAGTTGGTCCGCGCGCGGGCGGGATCGAGCCGGCCGGGCGCGGGCTGGGCGGCGCCTCCCGGCGATTCGACGCCGGCCAGGTCGGCCAGGCCCTCGGCCAGGCGCCGCGCGTTGGCATGGTCGTCGGCGAGCCGGGCGATCATCCCGTCCGGCCCGTCGGAGAGGGCCAGGAGCCCGGGCGCCGCGAGCACGCCGACCTGGCGCATGCCGCCGCCCAGCAGCTTGCGCGCCCGCCGTGCGCGCCAGATGTAGGCGCGCGTCCCGACCACCACCGACCCGATGGGGCAGGCGAGCCCCTTGCTCAGGCAGAACGTGACCGAATCGGCGGGCCCCGCAAGGGTGGCCGGGTCCACGCCCAGCGCGACCGCGGCGTTGAAGAAGCGGGCGCCGTCGACGTGGAGCGGAACGCCGTGCGCGTGCGCCACGTCCGCGATCGTCCTGGTGTAGGCGACGCTCAGGGGCTGGCCCATCGAGTGGGCATGCGTGTTCTCGATCGCGACGAGGCCGCTGAGCGGCTCGTGCGGGTCCTCGGGGTCGCGAAACGAGTCTGCGACCAGGTCAAGGTCCAGGGTCCCGTCGGGGCGGTCGGGGAGGGCCCGGACGCTCGTGCCCACGACCACGGCATGGCCGGCCGCCTCGTCCATCACGAGATGGCTCTCGGCGCTCGCGATCGTCTCCTGGCCGCGGCCAAGGTGCGCAAGCTGGGCCACGAGGTTGCCCATCGTGCCCGAGGCGACGAAGAGGCCGGCTTCCTTGCCGAGCAGCGCGGCGGCGCGCTCCTCGAGCGCGTTGACGGTTGGGTCGTCGCCGAAGACGTCGTCGCCCACCTCGGCCTCGGCCATCGCGCGCCGCATCGCGGGCGTCGGGTGGGTGACGGTGTCAGAGCGCAGGTCGATCCGGGGCATGGCCCGGCGAGGATATCGCGGCTCGGGCGGAGGTGCGTCCGCCGCGCCCGGAAAGCGCCTGCGAAGCGGTCGGAACGCGGCGGAAAGCGAGCAGAAAGCGGCAGAATCGCCCGGCCTCTGCTACCATCTGGCGGCCGTGGACCCGTGGTGTAGCGGCCCAACATGCCTGCCTGTCACGCAGGAGATCGCCGGTTCGAATCCGGTCGGGTCCGCCATCATCCGCGCTGCCGAACGCCCCGCCGCGTGCGGGGCGTCCTGATTCCCGGGACCGCGACCCACTGTCGGGGCCGGGTTTGCCCACTTCGCCCGCCGCCGCCCCCGCCCGGGGGGACCCACCCGCGACTGTCGGAGCTGAGGTCGGCCTCCGCGGAGGTCGTTTCCGGCGAACAGATACCGCGAACCGATCTGTGTGTGACCGAGCGCACGTGGACCGCGACAGGATCTGTTCGCCGTCGGCGGACGTCGGGGCCGGGCCCACGACCGAACGGGTCCGGCCTGCCTTCGATTCGAGCGCCTTGTTCGCCAGGGGCGACAGCCCCGGGCCCCGGAGCCCCGGGTCTGTCCCGTCGAAGAGGTCTGCCTCCGGGAAGCGCGTCGCAACACGAGCCGCGCTCAGAATGAACGTCTCCTCGCCCATCAGCTCCGCGAGCGCGTCCGGACCCATGGCCAGCAGGGGGCTCGTCGTCGAGAGTTGTGTGCGGTGGGCCAGGAGCGCCGACCAGCGCTGCGACGTGAACCGGGCACAGTCCACGCGCGTCGTGATCTCCTCATCGTCCACGGTGGAACGTCGCATGAAGGTCTCCCACGCCTCCACGGCCGCCGGATCCGTCGCATCCGGCGGCGACCAGAAGGAGCGCACGCCGGCCGCCTCCATCCGCGCCGCCATCTCCTCGCGCCGGCGACGGCCGGTCGCCTGCTCGTAGAGCTTCGCGGGCGCCCACGGACGCAGGCCGCCCTCAGCCTCGGCGGGCCCGGTGCCGCCATGCTCGGGCGCCAGCTGCTCCGGATACCATTCGGGGTCGCCGGCCCGGTAGAAGGCGCCGACCGCGACGCGGTGCGCGTTCACGTGGTCGGGGTGGCCGTAGCCGCCGAAGCTGTTGTAGCCGGTGAGGACATCCGGCCGGTAGCGGCGGACCATCCAGACCAGCCGCCCGATCGCCTCGTCGCGGTCCGCCTGCCAGAAGCTTCGCGGGTCGCGGTTGCCCGGCTCGCCCATCATCCCGGAATCGCGATAGCCGAGGTTCTCCCACTCGGTGACGCCAAGCGCGCCGAGCGCCGCCTCCAGCTCCGCGGCCCGCATCTCGCCCAGCCGCCGATGGTTCGCGGGCGTGTCCAGCTCCGGGTCGACGATCTCGCCGAGCTCGCCGCGCGTGCAGGTCACCAGGACGACGCGGCGTCCGTCGGCGACCGCCTTGGCCATCACGCCGCCGGTCCCGATCGTCTCGTCGTCCGGATGGGCGTGGACGGTCATCAGCGTCAGGCGTTCGTCGGGGGAGGGGGTCGCGGGTGTCGTCTCCATGCGCGCATGCTACCCGCGAGGCGCCGATCGGTCGGTCGGCGGCCCCGGCGCCGCCGTCGGGGCGACGACCGCACGGCCTCGGCGCCGTACCATCCCCGGAATGACAGCCCCGTCGACCGCCGGCCCGCTCTCCGGGATCCTCGTCGCGGACTGCAGCACCGTGCTCGCCGGGCCGTACTGCACGATGCTGCTCGCGGACCTGGGCGCAGACGTCGTGAAGGTGGAGCCGCCCGAGGGCGACGCGACGCGCGGCTGGGGCCCACCCTGGGTGGCGCCGGGCGTCGCCGGGCCGGACGACCCCGGCACGGCGGCCTACTACCTGGCGGTCAACCGGAACAAGCGGTCGATCCGCCTGGACCTCAAGGCCGACGCGGCGCGGGACGTCCTCCGCCGCCTCCTGGCCCGCGCCGACATCCTGGTGGAGAACTTCAGGGTCGGCGGGTTCGCGCGGCTCGGCTTCGACGACGCTGGGCTCGAAGCGCTGAACCCGAGGCTGGTCCACCTCGCGATCTCCGGCTACGGTCCGACCGGACCCGAGGCGACCGCTCCCGGCTACGACTTCATCATCCAGGCCGTCTCTGGCCTCATGTCGATCACCGGTGCCCCCGACGACGAGGGGGGCCTTCCCAGCAAGACCGGTGTCGCCGTGAGCGACCTGACGACAGGCATGCTCGGCGCCGTCGCCGTCCTGGCGGCGCTCGCCGGGCGCGATCGACCCGGGTCGCCGGCCTTCGGGCGCGGGCAGCGGATCGACATCTCGCTGCTGGGGTCGACGCTCGCGTGGCTCGCCAACCAGGCCCAGAACTACTTCGTCACCGGCGTCGCGCCGACCCGCCGCGGCAACGCGCACCCGAACATCGTCCCCTACGAAACGTTTGCGACCGCTGACGGATGGATCGCCGTGGCCGTCGGCAGCGAGCGCCAGTGGCCGCGCTTCTGCCGGGCCATCGGTGCGCCGGAGCTGACGGACTATCCGCAGTTCGCGACGAACGGCGCCCGGGTGGCGAATCGCGCCGCGTTGCGCCCGCTCATCGCGGCGCTGCTGGCCGCCGCGCCGAGTGCGACGTGGCTCGAGCGCCTCGCCGCAGCCGACGTCCCGGCAGGCCCGATCAACGATCTGGCGGCCGCGTTCGCCGCACCCCAGGTTGGCGCGCTCGGCGCGCTCGTCGAGATGGATCACCCTGTCCTGGGCCCGCTTCGCCAGGTGGCGCCGCCGTTCGCGCTGGGCGCGACACCCGCCACGGTTCGGACGCCGCCGCCGCTCCTGGGCGAGCAGTCGGACGAGATCCTGGCCGAGCTGGGGTACGGGCCCGCCGCGATCGACCGGATGCGAGCCGCCGGGACGATCTGATTGGCCGGACCTGACGTCGTCATCGGGGTCGCCGCGCGGGCGCCGTCCCGCGGCGCAGCGCTCGACCTGCTCGCCGCGGCCGCGCTGTGGGGTGGCATGTACGTCGTCTCGGCCGGTACGTTCGATGCGATCCCGCCCCTGACGCTGGGCGTGCTGCGGCTCGCCATCGGGGTGGCCGTGCTCGCCGTCGCCTTCCGGGGGCGGCTTGGGCTGGCGGGCGCACCGCGCGGCCGCATCGTCGCTGCCGGCGTGATCGTGGCGATCACGATCGTCATGCAGTTCGTCGGGACGAACCTGACCGGCGGCGCGGAGGGCGCCCTCCTCACCACCACGACGCCGGTCTTCGTGCTCGTCTTCGGCGTGTTCCTCGAAGGCGAACGGGTGCGCCGCGTCGCCTGGGCGGGCTGTCTCGTCGCGCTCGCGGGGGTCGCGATGCTCGCGGCTCGAAACGGGGGCTTCGGCGGGCCGGCCGGCGCCGTGGTGGCCCTGCCCGGGGGAGCGGCGATGCCGCGGGCGTTCCTGGGCGACCTCCTCCTGGTTGCCTCGGCCGCAACGTGGGCGCTCTTCACCAGCGTGGGCCGCCCTCTTGTCGCGGCGGTCGGGGCGTTTCGGGCGATCCTCGGCGCGAGCGCCGTCGCGGTGGTCCTGCTGCTGCCGTTCGTCCCGCTCGAGCTGGCCGGGCGGACCCTCCCGCCCATCACCCCGCTCACAGTGGCCGCGGTCCTCTACCTGGGGATCGGTGCCACCGCGGTCGCCTGGTCGCTCTGGTACCGCGGCTACGCGGCGGCCCCGCCGGCCGTGGCCGCCGCGGCGTTCTTCGCCCAGCCGGTGGTGGGCGCCGCCCTCGGCGTGCTGATCCTCGGCGAAGTGCTGGGAGCTGCGTTCCTCGGCGGCGCCGCGCTCATCGCGGTCGGCGTTCTCGGGATCGCGGCGGCCACCCGCGAGCGTCGCGAAGCGCCCGAGTAGCCGCCGCGTGCCCGGCTGGTAGACTCGCCCGGCCGCGCCCCCGCAGGGCGGTCATCGGGCGGGCATGGGAGGCTTCGAATGGCGGACGAGCGCGAGCGCTGGGCACTGATCCTCGGCGCCTCCAGCGGGATGGGCCAGGCCGCCGGGCTGGCCTTCGCCAGGGCGGGCTACAGGATCGCGGGCGTGCACCTCGACTTCCGCGCCGCCTTGTCGCACGTCGAAGAGGTCAAGGCCGCGATCGTCGCCGCGGGATCCGAGGCGCTGTTCGTGAACATGAACGCGGCGGACGACGAGAAGCGGGCCGACGCGCTGGCCCAGCTGCGCGCGCGCTTCGACCGCTCCCTCGCCGAGGGCCGGCGACCGTACCTCCGCGTCGTCATGCACTCCCTCGCGTTCGGCTCGCTCCTCCCCTTCCTGGCCGAGGACCCGAAGGGCCGGATCAGCCGGAAGCAGCTCGAGATGACCCTGGACGTGATGGCGAACTCGCTCGTCTACTGGGCGCAGGACCTCTGGCGCGGCGGCTTCCTGGAGGCGGGATCCAAGGTCTACGCCATGACCTCGGAGGGATCGGCGCGGATGATCCCGTCGTACGGGGCCGTCTCGGCGGCAAAGGCCGCGCTCGAGTCCCACTGCCGCCAGCTGGCCATGGAGTTCGCGCGACTCGACTCGGGCATCGCGGTCAACGCGATCCGCGCCGGGGTCACGGACACGCCGGCCCTCCGCAAGATCCCCGAGGCCGCCCGGGTCGTGGAGCTGACGCTGGCACGCAACCCGCACGCGCGGCTGACCACGGTTTCGGACGTCGCCGACGCGCTGGTCACGCTCGCGTCGACGGAGTCCGACTGGATCAGCGGCAACGTCATCAACGTCGACGGCGGTGAGTTCATCACCGGATAGGTCGCCCGGCTGGTCGGCCGGACGCCGCCCGGCGGGCAGGCGAGCCGCTCAGGCCTCGCCGCGAACCCAGGCGGTCCGCTCGCGCGCGGCCGGCGTCATCTCGAGCGACCCGTCGTCGCGCACCCACCATGCCGCGAGGCCTTCGGCGCGGGCGCGCCCGCCGATCCGGGCAGCGCCTTCCAGGAAGAGCGTCTTCGACCAGATCTCCGCCCATGCGGGGTCGGGGGCGGAGACGGTGACCGCGGCGAGGCCCGACCCGCCGGGCTCGCCGGTCCGCGGATCGAGCAGGTGGTGCACGTCTCGACCTTCGGCGGTGCGCCAGCGGTGGACCGCGACCGACGAGGTGCAGATGGCCGCGTCCTGCAGGGCGACGATCGCCGGCTCCTTGGCGTCGAGAGGATCCTCGATGCCCACCATCCAGGGTCCCTTCTGCGGCGCCGACCCGCGGGCCACGAGATCGCCGCCCGCCTCCAGCAGGGCACCGGACCCTGGGGCGGCGAGCTCCGGGAGCGTGGCCGCCAGGACGCCGAACGCCCAGCGAAGGGCAAGCCCTTTCCCGATCCCGCCGAGGTCCACCGGCGCGGCGACCGCGGCAATGGCGCGCCGGGGGTCACAGTGGAGCCAGCGGCCGTCCGCGAAGCTGGCGAGGCCTCGGCTGGCCGAGGCCCTGTTCGCGGCGGGCAAGGACGGCGTCGCCCCGGGTGTCGACGGGGCGCCGGCGTAGCCGAGCCGCTCCAGGTCGCGGAGGACGCGGGCATCGAACGCGCCCCCCGTCACGCGCCGGGCCCGCTCGGCCGCGACGAGGGCCGCCACCAGCCGCGGGTGTACCGGGACGCCGGCCGGGTCGCCCGCGTGGTCGTTGAGGCGGACCAGGTCGCTCGTGGGGCGGAAGCGCGAGAGCGCCTCCTCGATCTCCTCGATCGCTGCCGACACGCGCGCCCAGCCCAAACTGGCGCGGCCCGGACGCACGCCGACGAGGGTCAGCCGGAGCGGCGACCCCATCGCGCGTCGCTCGAACCGGGCGCTGCCGTCGGCTGGGCCCGCGGTCGCGCCGCCGAGCTCACGCGCGGTCGCCGAGGCCACCGGGGTCATCCTCAGCAGGGCTTCCCCGACGCCGTCGTGCACGCGTTGACCACCGGCCGGCTGCTGCCCGCGGCGGCGCTGGTCGAGACGGCGGGAAGGCGCGCGAGGCTCGAGACGGAGAGGGCCGCTGCCGACCCGGTCGCGGCGCTCACCTGCGCGCGGAGCGCGGCAAGCGCCTGCTCGTGCTGGGCGATCCCGCTGCTGATCGCCTCGTACCCGTTGGCGGCCTTCGAGTAGATGCCCGCCAGCGCGCTGAGGCTGCTCTCCATCGCGTCGTGGGTGGTCTTGAGCTGCGCCACTGCGCCGGCCGCCGACGCGTGGTCCGCGGCCAGCTGCGTGTCCGCGGCAGACTGGAGCGCGGTGACGCCCGCGAGCGAGACGGCGTAGAGCCCGGCGGTCATCCCGACCGCCACGACGACGTGGATCGGGCGACGCGTTGGCGCGGCTGGTCGTGCCGCCGTCCGCGGAGGCACGACGCTGAGCCTGGCAGTCCCGGGCGAGCGTGCGGGGAGCGAGCGTGCTGGAAGCGGGCGAGCCTGGAGGGCGTTGGGTCCGCCGCCCTGGATCGCCCGCGCGGGCTCAGTCATCGCCGCCAACGCCGGTCGTGGCGCCGGACGCCCCGGTGGTCGCGTGGGTCGTCGGCCGGGCCGCGCTGGTCACGACCGTGCGCTGGGCAGCGGCCTTCAGGGAAGCCGCCGCCGCGGCGGCCTGGGCGTTGAGCGCGGCAAGCTTCTTCTGGGCCGCGGCGATCTGTGTTCGCAGCGCCTGCGCCGTGCTGCCGTCCGCGACGATCCGGGCATTCGCCGCGTCGAGCGCGGCCTGGACCTGCGAGGCCTGCGCGATCGCCGCCTGGAGGCGGGACTGCAGGTCGGATCCCCGGGCCTGTTCGTTGGCCAGCTGCGAGGCCAGGCTTGCCGCGCTCACCGGGGGCGCCGGCATCGGTGCGGCTGCGGCGGTCCACTGGGCCGCCGCGTCGATGGTCGCGGCTCCCAGGCCGAGGCTTCCGAGGACGCCCACCGTGACTGCTGCGCGGCGGGCGACAACCTTGACGGTGCTGTTCATCGGCTTAGGTCCTCCATGCGTGGCGTGCCGGCGACCGCGTTGGCGACGTCGGCGGACGCTGTCGACGGGGGGGTGTCGCGAACGATGGTCGGGCGGGTTGACGCCGCGCGCCCGCCCTCCGGCGAACCCGGGCGGGGGTGGAGCCGGCGTGGCGCATCCGGCAGGGACGTTGCGAACGTCGGTCGGGCCTTCTTCGAGACCCAGTAGCGATACGCGCCGGCCAGCATGACGACCAGGCCCGTCCCGACGTAGAGCGGGACGAGCGCGAGGCTATCCGTGCCGGCGAGCAGGCCGTGGAGCCAGGAGAAGATCCAGGCGACCAGCGCGAAGCGGTGGAGCTTGAGCCACATGCCCTTCGGAAGCAGGCTGGACCAGCGGCCCGTGATCCCCGAGAGCAGGGCCGCGTACAGCCCCAGCGTCCCGAGCGCGACCGGGGCGCTGCGGTACGAGGACAGGCCCGGCACGAACGATCCGGCGATCCCGACGCCCGCATACGGGTCAAGGATGATGCTCACGATGTGGGCGACCAGGAAGGCGAACACGAACACGAACAGGTTCTCGTGCCACGGGAAGAGGCGCTTCGAGAGCTTCCACGTGGACTGGTTCGTCGGGTGGCTGAGGATGAGGCCAAGGCTCACGAGCGCGGTCAGCAACAGGTAGGCGGTGATCCCCGTCGCCCGGCCGGCGAGCCAGACCCGCAGGTGGGCCTGGTAGTCGGACGTCGCGGGCACCACCTGGCCGGTGGTGAACACGATCAGGATCCCGAGGAACGCGCCGAGCACGATCCACGAGCGCGCGCTCAGGCGCATGCGCGGACCCAGGCGATGGCGGCGCAACCCGCAGCCACGGTTTCGGGCATCGAGAGCTCCCCGGCGGTGCGATCAGGCGCGAATGGCCGCCTGTGCATCCTCTGAGGCACGCAAGTCCCGGATGGTTTCAGCCGCCTCGCGCGCCGGACGCGACCCGGCGCCGTCGCAGCAGGCCCCGCCGGGGTCCCAGCGCCAGCGCGACGAGGAAGGTCGCCGTCTGGATGAGCACGATCGACGCGCCTGACGCCAGGTTCAGCCAGAACGACACGTAGATCCCGGCGACACCCGATGCAATCCCGATCGCGATCGCGATCGCCATCAGCCGGCCGAAGCGGGCGGTCAGCAGCTGGGCCGTGGCTGCCGGCGTCGTGAGCATCGCAACCACCAGGATGATGCCGACCGCTTGGATGCTGACGACGATGGTCAGGGCGATGAGGCCCAGGAAGAGGTAGTCGAGGGCCCCCACGTTGAGCCCGGACGCGCCGGCGCCCAGCGGGTCGAAGGTGGCGAACAGAAACTCCTTCCAGAGCGCCCAGATCACCACGAGGACGACGCCACCGAGGATCGCGAGGCCGATGAGGTCGCCGAGGCCGATCCCGAGCACGTCACCGAACAGGAATCCGAAGAGGTCACCCACGTAGTTCGGGATCGCGCTGTAGATCGCGACGCCCAGGCCGAACATCCCCGCGAAGAGGACGCCGATGATCGTGTCGGAGCGGAGCCGCGCCCGGCGGCTGATCCAGCCGATCCCGAGCGCCGTCGCGACAGCTGCGATCGCGCCGCCCAGGTAGAGCGACCCACCGACGAGGTACGCGACCACGACGCCGGGGAACGCCGCGTGGCTGATCGCGTCGCCCATGAAGGACAGCCCGCGCAGCACCATGTAGCTCCCGACCACGGCGCACACGAGCCCCACGAGCGCGGCCGCCAGCAGGGCCCGGGCCCCGAACTCGTACTGGAGCGGCGCCAGGAGTGCGTCGATCATGCCGCCACCCGCCTGCTCACCGGTGGGTCTCCTCGTGGAAATGCTGTTCCCGGCCGGGCGGCTGGTCGTGATGGTGCGGGTCGTCCACGAGGAGCGTCTCGCCGCCCACGACCAGCACGTGACCGCCGTACGTGCGCGAGAGGACGTCGCGGTCCAGGACGAGGTCCGAGCGCCCGTGCGCGATCACCGTCCGGTTGATCGCCAGGACGTCCTCGAAGTGCTCTGCGGCGGACGCGAGGTCGTGGGTCGTGGCGATCACGGTCTTGCCCCGTCGCGTCTCCGCCTCCAGGATCGTCATCAGCTCTTCCTGCGTGGTGGGGTCCACCCCCGTCACCGGCTCGTCGAGGAGGTAGAGGTCCGGGTCCGCCGCGAGCGCGCGGGCCAGGAACGCCCGCCGGCGCTGCCCACCGGAGAGCCGCCCGATCTGCGTCTGCGCGTGGGCGGCCATGCCGACCAGCTCCAGCGCGTCGGCGACGGCGCGACGATCGGCGGCGCCCGGCCGGCGGAACGGGCCGAGCCGGGGGTAGCGGCCCATCACGACCACGTCCCAGACCGAGACGGGGAACTCCCAGTCCACCTGCTCCGCCTGCGGGACGTACGCGATCCGGCGAGCCTCGCGACCGGGCTCGGCGCCGAGGACGTGCACGTGGCCGCTCCACGGCTTGAGGAGTCCCGCGATCACCTTGAGGAACGTGCTCTTGCCGCCGCCGTTCGGTCCGAACACGGCGAGGAGGGTTCCCGCTGCCACGGCGACGGAGACGTCGGTCAGCGCGGCGCGTTCGTCGTAGCCGGCGGTCACCTCGGAGAGCACCACGGCAGCGTGATGAGCGGCGTGCTGGAGCTCGTGACCGGTGCCGTACGCGGGCAGCTCCCCGCCCGCCGGGTGGGCGAGGTCGGCCGCATGGAGATGCTCGTGCGGATCCGCGGGGTTCGGGCCGGCGGCACCGGGATCGATCATCGGCATGTCACCGGAGGGCCTCGACGACCCGGTCGGCATCCCAGCGCATCATCCCCTCGTAGGTGTCGGCGGGTGGCGCCCCCAGCGCGTCGTTGTAGAGGTTGCTGACCACCGTCACGCCGGCTTCCGCAGCCAGCTGCTGCTCGACCTTCGGGTTGAACTGGGCTTCGCTGAAGATCGCCTTGACCCCGCTGGCCCGGATGGCGGCGATGAGGGCGACCACCTGGCCAGCGTTCGGGTCCTGGCCCGGGGCGGGAACCACCGTGCCCACGATCGTGAGCCCGTAGGCGGCCGCGAAGTACGGGAACGCGTCGTGATACGAGACCAGCTTTCGGTTTGCGGCCGGCAGCGTGGCGATCTGCGCCCGGATCGCGGCGTCGAGGGCGGCCAGCCGGGCGAGGTACGCGTCCCCCGACGCCTGGAGCGCCGCTTGCTTCGCGGGCGCAGCCGCCTGGAGTGCCGCGACGATCCGCTTCACGTACAGCTCCGCGTATGCCACGTTCAGCCAGAGATGCGGGTTCACGGATCCCGTCCCGCCGCTGCCGGCGAGGTACGTCACGCCGGGTTCATCCGGACCGAGCTCGACGAGCGCGCTCGCGGGCCGCTTCGCTTCAGCGAGGAGCGGCTTCAGCCAGTCGTCGACGCCCAGGCCGTTCATCACGACGAGATCGGCTCCCGCGATCGACCGGACGTCGGACGGCGTGGGGGCGTACGTGTGGGGATCGCCGCCGGCCGGCACCAGGCTCGTGACCCGCACGTCGGTGCCGCCGGCCTGTCGCACGAGGTCCGCGAAGACCGTCGTGGTCGCGACGACGATGAGGGCATCCGCAGCGGGCGACGGCGCGGCCGAACCGCCTGGCGCAACGCTCGCGGCCGGGCCGCATCCGGCGGCGATGGCAGCGACCAGGGCGGCGACCGAGAGGCGAAGCAGCTGCCGTCGGACCTGGCGCAGTCTCGCGCCCATTCGGCGTCCGAGCCTTCCGGGCGGACCGGCGCGCATCAGGCCGGCACCAGGGCGCGCCGGCAGTCGGGGCAGAGCCCGAACATCTCCAGGCGGTGCTCGTCGATCCGGAAGCCGGTCCGCCGGGCGACGTCGCGCGCAATCGCGGCAAGCCCAAGATCGCCGATCTCCACGGAGCGGCTGCAGCCGCGGCACACCACGTGGTGATGATGGGCCGGACCGCAGGGAACGTAGGCGTGGTCGCCGGTCGGGAGGTCGATCCGCTCCAGGGCCCCGATCTCCGCGAGGAGCTCGATCGTGCGGAAGATCGTCGCGCGGCCGATGCCGAGCTGCCTGCCCTGCGCGTCGGCCTCCAGGTCGGCAGCCGAGAACGCCCCGTCGCGGGCCTCGATCAGCCCGGCGAGGACGCGCCGCGGCCTCGTCAGCCGGTGGCCGGCCGCTTCGAACGCGGTCTCGAACGCGGTGGGGTCGGGCATCGCCCGGGCGGTCGGGTCCGGCATCGTCCGGAATGATACTCGATCTCGGTCCAAGTGAGACACGGTCTCGATTCAACCGCTTGTTCGAGCCGTTCGCGCGTTCGCGTGGCCGTCTCGCCGCGGGCCGCGATCCGAGCAGCCCAGGGCGCCGGCGGCTGAACGCCCGCGGCTGCGCGTGGCCGCCGAGTGTCTCAAGCAGGCTTGACCTGGCAACGCAAGGGCACTTGCCGGTTTGCACGCAGCGCGCTAGATTCCACCTGCGTTCGTCCGCGTCCGCTCGCCGCGCGCGCCACGAATGCGGCCCCTGCGTCCCCGTCGAGGAGCCCGCGTGTTCGACATCGGAGCCTTCACGAGCGGCCTGCTGACCGGCCTCCGCGAGGGCGTGGAAGCTGCCCTGATCGTCAGCATCATCTGCGCCTACCTGGCCCGGACCGGCAACGGGCGACACCTCGGCCGGATCGGGCTGGGTGTGACCGTCGCCGTGGCGGCCAGCACCGGGCTTGGACTCGTCATCTTCGCGACCCTCGGGGAGCTGAAGGCACCCTGGGAGCAGGTCTTCGAGGGCAGCACGATGCTGGTGGCGGCAGCCGTCGTGACCTGGATGCTGTTCTGGATGCGCCGCCAGGCGAGCTCGGTGGCGGGCCAGCTCCAGCGCGCGCTCGAGCGGGTCCTGGCGGCGCCGAGCTCCTGGGGCCTGGCGATCCTGGCGTTCACGGCGGTGATCCGGGAGGGGCTGGAGACGGCACTCTTCCTGGTCGGGCAGGCCACGGCCGCGACGAACAGCGTGGGCGCCGCCGGTGCGGTGAGCGTCCTTGCCGGCGCCTTGGTCGGCCTGCTGGCCTCCGCCGGGCTGGGATACGCGTTCTACCGCGGCAGCCGACGGCTCAACCTCGGGCGTTTCTTCCGCTGGACCGGCATCCTCCTCGTGTTCATCGCGGCCGGGCTGGTGGGCAGCGCCGTGCACGAGTTCGTGGAGATCGGCTGGATCACGATCGGGGCGCAGACCGCCTTCGACATAAGCGGGACCCTGTCCCAGGTGACAGGCATCGGCCTGTTCCTGCGCGCCCTGTTCGGTTACTCGTCGAACCCGGAGGTCGTCGCGCTCGCGACCTGGGTCACCTACCTGGTCGTGGTCCTCTCGCTCTACCTTCGACCGCTTCCACCGCGACCCACCCTGCGCCCGGAGCCGGCCCCGATCGCTCCCGCCTGACCCGGCCGCCCCGGACAGGCAGTCCCGGACGGGTTACGCTGCGCCAGCGTCCCCGAACGTCCACTCCACCCAGCCATCGAGAGATTGCATGTCCACGAACTCCAGCTCGTCCGGCTCGCGCCCGCCGAAGACGCCGGCCCCCCCGCGACCGCCCGCTACGCGCCAGGAGCGCCGGGAGGCTGCCCGCCGTGACCAGCGCCTTGCCTCGGCACGGACCGTCGCCGCCGGGAAGCCGGCCTGGCAGTCGCCGATGGCCCTCATCACTGCCGCCGCGGTGGTCGTCGGGCTTGTCGTGGTGATCCTCGCGTCCGGCGTCCTCAGCCCGAAGGCGACGGTCGTCGGGAACCTCCTGCAGCCGCTGAGCCCGACGCCCGCGAGCCTGGTCGATCCGGCGAACCCGCGAGCGCTCGGCAAGGCCACCGCGCCGGTCACGGTTGAGGTCTGGTCCGACTTCCAGTGCCCCGCCTGCGACTCGTTCGCGACCACCGTCGAGCCGGACCTGATCAGCCAGTACGTGGCGACCGGCAAGGTCCACCTCATCTACCGTGACTTCGCGTTCATCGACAAGGGCGCGGCGGACGGCGAGTCGCACCAGGCGGCTGCCGCGGCACGCTGCGCCGGGGACAAGTTCTGGGCGTTCCACGACTACCTGTTCGAGAACCAGAACAAGACGGGGGAGAACAAGGGCACGTTCTCGGGCGCGTTCCTGTCCTCGGTTGCCGATGCGGTGGGCGCGGACAGGGCCGCATATGACGCGTGCATGGCGAACGGGGCGGCCGCCATGGTCGCGGCCGTGAAGGCGGAGACAGCCGTGGGCACCGCGGCGGGCGTGAACCAGACGCCGACGATCGCACTCGACGGGAAGCTCCTGCAGGGCGGCGCCCTGCCGATGACCACGCTCGGTCCGGCGATCGACGCGCTGATCGCGGCCTCGCCGGTCCCATCCGGCTCGCCGGCTCCGGCGGCCTCGCCGTCGGCCTCGACCGCGCCCTGACCGCGCCTCGCGTGGCACGCGGGCGGCCCGCTCTTGTGCTCGGTGGCTTCGCAGCCGTGGGGCTCGCCATCGCGCTCTACCTGAGCGCGAATGCGCTTGCCGGGACGGCAGCCGCCTGCCTGCCCGGAGGTGGCTGCGAGACGGTTGCCCAGAGCGAGTACAGCCACTGGTTCGGCATCCCGGTCGCGTTCTTCGGGATCCTCTTCTCGGGGGTCCTGCTTGGCCTGATCGTGGCCTGGTGGCGCACCGGCGACGGGCGATTGCTCCTGGCCGGGTACGGGCAGGGCTTGATCGGGGTCGTGATCGTGCTCTACCTGCGCTACCTGGAGTTCTTCGTGATCGGCGCGATCTGTGCCTGGTGCGTGGCCTACGGCGCCACGATCGTGTTCGGCTGGCTGGCCCTGCTGGTGGTCCAGCGGCGCGCGAACCGCGCCCGCGACGAGGGTTGACGCCCGACCGGCCTCGGTTCAGGGCGTGGCCGCGGGCCCGTTCGCGTACCCGGTCAGCTCCACGTATGCCCGTCCGGTCACGCTTCGGCCCGCCCGGGTGCCGGTCACGTCCTCCGAGCCCTCCCAGTAGATGACGCCCGTCGTCGCCCGGGTGTCCAGCTCCTGGTCGCGCACGGTGGGCACGACGAGCAGGTCCAGGGCGGCCCCCGAGACCCGAACGCGCCAGCCCGACGGGTATGTCGTTCCGGTCCGCGCGCTCGTCCAGCGGTCCAGGGCCGCGACGGTGATCTCGTCGCGAGCGATCGGCCGGGACGTGCCGTCCGGGCGGACCAGCGTGCCGTAGACCAGCGGATACGTGCCGTCCGCGCTCCGGATCAGCGACAGCATGAGGTCGGTCCCGTCACCAAGGTTGACCGCGAACCAGTCCCAGCCACCGCCGCCCACCGCGATGAAGTCGCCCCACTGGTGGTCGAACCAGGCGCTGCCCGTGACGGCCACGTGCTCGCCGTCCACGAGGAGCGCGCCGGTCGCGGACATCCGCGTCCGCGAGTAGTAGTAGGAGCCGCCCGCCGCGCCGAAGTCCACCCAGCCGTCGCGGCCGTTGAGGGCGGGCGGAGCCTGCTGGACCAGGGCAAGCTGGAGGCCGAGGCCCTTCGGCATGGTCGTCGCGGCAGACTCGGCCGGAGCGAGCGCGGCCGAGAGCGTGTCAGTGCCGCCCGATCCAGTCATCGTCCATGCCGTGTTCGCCCCGGTCGCGGGGTTGGCCGGATCGACGCCCAGGAGGGCGAGCGCGAGACCGGTCGGCTGGCCGCTCGAATCGCGCGGCGAATGGTCCACCTGGGGTCCGATCTCGCTCCGCTGGCCGTACGCGAAGCGACCCGTGGATTCGTCGGTGATCGCGAGGTGGCTCGCCCAGCTGGCCGGGAACCCGCCGCGCTCGGCGCGGAAGATCACGTACTCGAAGCCGAACGTCCGCCCATCCGCCGCCGCGAGGTGCCCCGTGTAGTACCACCACTCGGTCAGGCGGTCGTGCGGGCCGTCGTCGCGGGGCAGGATGACCGGCTGCGGATCGGCGGGGGCCGAGGGTGACGGGGTCGGCGGCGCGGCGCTCGGTCGCTCCGCCGGCGTGTTCGCCAGGATCGGTCCCGAGCACGCCGCGAGGACCAGCGCGAGCAGCGCGGGGACCAGCCCGCGCCTCCGTGGACGGCCGACGCGCGTGACCGGGCGGACGGAGACGCTCATCGGTAGCGCGCCTCCAGCTCCGCCTCGCTGCGCGGGAGCCGGTCCCGGAGGAGCCGCGCCAGGCGGGCGGGCAGCCACCAGTTCCACTTCCCGAGGAGCCGCATCGTGGCGGGGACGAGGAGCGCGCGGACGATCGTGGCGTCGATCGCCACGGCCAGCGCGACGCCCAGCCCGAGCGCCTTGATCAGCACGATGTCGGCGAAGGCGAACGAGCCCGCCACGACGACGACGATGAGCGCGGCCGAGGTCACGATCCGCCCGCTCCGCTCCAGGCCCTGAGCCACGGCCTCCGCATTGTCGCCCGTCCGCTCCCAGGCTTCCTTCATCCGGGTCAGGAGGAACACCTCGTAGTCCATCGAGAGGCCGAACAGGACGCAGAAGAGGATCACCGGGAGCGTGGTCTCGACGAAGCCAAGCGGCTGGAAGCCCAGCAGCCGCGAGAGGTTTCCATCCTGGAAGACCCACACGAGCGCCCCGAACGCGGCCGTGATCGAGAGCGCGTTCATGACGATCGCCTTGAGCGGCAGCCAGACGGAGCGCAGCAGCATGAACAGGACGAGGTAGGTGGTGATCACGATGAAGAGCCCGGTCCGCGGGAAGTCCGCCGCGATCCGGCTCACCGTGTCGCTCACGTCGGCCGCCCCGCCGCCGACCAGCACGTGCACGCCTGCCGGCGGCGCGAGCGCGCTCGTCGGGTCGCGCAGGTCGCGCACCAGGGCCTGTGCCTCGTCGCGGTTGGGGCCGTAGCCGGTGGTGACCGTGAACGCCGTCAGGTCTCCCTTCGTCGTGGCGGCAAGCGCGGCCGCCGTGTACCGATCCGGGGGAGCGCCCGGGCTGGCGTAGAGGAGCTGGTACTGGGCAAGGCTGATCCGGGGGTCCAGGTCGACGAGGCTGTCGACGCGCGTGACGCGCGGGTCTGCGGCGAGGCGCCGCGAGTAGTCGTAGAGCCGGGCGATGTTCGCCGGATCGGTCGCCGGTCCGTCCGTCCGAACCGCGAGCGTCAGCGGCGCGAACGGCCCCTCTCCGAAGTTGCGGACAAGCGTCTCGTAGGAGGCACGCGAGGGCACGCTCTCCGGCAGGATGGTCGCGTCCGGGGAGTTGAACCGGACGTGGAGGAACGGCGTTCCCAGCACGACCAGGAGCGCGAGCGTCGGGAAGAAGACCAGGAGGGGCCGCCGCATGACGCGCCGGGCGAGCCGCGCCCAGGCGCCCTCCGAGCCCGGATCCGGGCGCACCTTCCGGATCGCGAGCGCGTCCACGCGCGGTCCCAGGATCGACAGGAGCGCCGGCTGGAGCGTGAGGGCGGCGGCGACCGCGATCCCCACCACCAGGGCCCCGGCCATCCCGACCGAGCGCAGGATCATGAACTCGAAGAGGATGAGGCCAAGAAGGCCCAGCAGCACCGTCAGCCCGGAGAAGAAGACCGCCCGTCCGGCAGTGGCAACCGTGACCCGCACCGCGGCCTCGACGGCGTCGGCGTCTGCGCGCACCCCCGCGGGCGTCCGGCGCGCCAGCTCCTCGCGGAAGCGGCTGAGCATCAGGAGCGAGTAGTCGACGCCCAGGCCGAGGCCGAGGAGCGTGGCCAGGTTGAGCACGAAGATGCTCATCGGGGTGATGCTGGCGAGCCCGAAGATCACGGCCAGCGACGTCACGACTGCCGCGCCGCCGATCAGGAGGGGGACGCCTGCCGCGACCAACGACCCGAAGACGAGCACGAGCGCGATCGCGGCCAGCGGAAGGCTCACGAGCTCTGCGCGGCGCAGGTCGGCCTCCGAGACGACCTGGATGTCGCCGTAGACGGCCGGGCCGCCGGCCAGCGCCACGCTGACGCCCGGCGCCGTCCGGAGCGCCGCGGAGATGCCGGGGAGCGCGGCCGGCGAGTTGTCCGGGGCAATGTCGAGCAGGACCACGTCGTACGCGACCCGCCGGTCCGCCGAGACCTGGCTCGTGGCCAGGAGATGGCTCTGGACCTGCCGGACGTACGGCGCCGAGGCGACGCCGGCCGTGGCCGTGCGGACGGCCGCCTCGAAGGCCGGGTCACCTGCCCGCGCTGCTCCCGTCGACTCGTAGACGAGGACGAGCGCCGAGGGCGGCGCGCCGAGCTCGGAGACGAGCGTCGCCCGAGCCCGCGCGGATTCCAGGCTGTCCAGCGAGAAGCCGCCGGCCTGCAACGCACCGGGCGCCCGCGGCGCGAACGGGATCGCGAGCAGCACGAGGACCGTCCACGCCGCCAGCACCCACCAGCGTCGGCGGTACGTGAACTGGCCCAGTCGCTCGAATGCGGTCACAGGCCCGGTTCGGCCCGCCCGGCCGTCCGGATCTGGATCAACGCGGTGCTGCGCGTGGCCTGGCATCTTGCTGGTCGGCGGTGCCGCGGCGTCGCGTCAGGCCTCGCCGGCCGGCGGCGCCTCCTCCACGAGCGTCGTGTAGGTGACTGGCCCGGCCTCGCGGATCGTCGAGAGCACGGAGCAGTAGCGCTCCACGGCGAGCTCGACTGCCCGTTCGACCTGTTCGCGGTCCAGGCTCCGGCCGCGGACCGTGAAGCGCAGCTCCACCCGGCGGAAGGTCCACGGCGGATCGAGCTGCTGGTCGCCGTCCACGGTCACGTCGATCGTCACGAGGTCCTGGCGTTGCTTGCGGAGGATCTCGACGACGTCCCAACAGGCGCAGCCGGCGCCGGCAACCAGGAGCAGCTCGGCCGGGCTCGGACCAGCCTCCGGACCGTGCGGCCCGCCATCGAGTGGGATCTCCGCGGGCTCGCCGGGCGCCTCGAACGCGATCCGGGTGCCGCTGCGGCCGGTGGCCTCGAACCGCGCGGTCCCGGGCCGCCACGCGAGCTGGATCGATTTCATCGACGAGGTGATCTCCCGGCTGGCAGCTGCGGGCTGCGGGGTCCCGCGTCAGGGTGCGGACGCCCGCCCATGATGCACCCGGACCCGATGTCGCTGCGTCGCGACGGCCGGCACCCCGCTGGTGTGGCACCGCGCCCCTCTGCTATTCTCCGCCCGTCCATCCCGCCCGCTCCCCGCGCGGAGGCGCCCGGTGCAGCTGTTCGTCACCGCGATCCAGTACCCGATCCAGTTCGGCCTCGCGATCCTGGTCGCCGGCGCCTTCGTGACCATCTTCCTGCGCGCCGCGATCTCACCCGAGCGGAAGACGGGCTCGATCGGCTGGGTCCGCGCGATCACCGGCCCGAACGCGAAGGTCTTTTTCGGCATCCTCTTCCTGGGCTGGGCTGCGGTCTCCGGGCTGCTGATCCCGTCCTTCCCGAACACGGCGAACTCGCCCTACGGCGCGATCGCGCTGATCTCAATGTTCACCGGCTTCTTCGTCATGATGGGGCTGCTCTGGGCCGTGATCGGCGAGTAGCGCCCCACCCCGGTCGGGGCGTCGTCCCCGGCATCCGCGCCCGACCCTTCAGCGCGCCGCCGGCGCGCCGGTCCGGGCAACGGCCGCTCCCAACGCCTCGGCGAGGCCGATCGCCACGAGGCCGGCGACGAGGTGGGCGACCTGGATCACGACGTGCAGGCTGTCGCCGGGCAGGATCTGGGCCTGGGTCAGCCCGAATGCGACCAGGAGGGTACCCCAGGCGATCGCGATCGCTGGGAGCGCCGGCCGCGCGCCGGCCTGTAGCGCCAGCGCGGCGACGATCCAGATCGCCAGGACCAGGACGATGCCGAGAATCATGTGGATCGGCACGAGCCCGGCGGCGCTGCCCGTCCACACGACCAGGCCAAGGACCAGCTGGGCAAGGCCGACGACGCGGACGGTCATCCGGGCGGCGGGGAACGATGGCATTGGAAGTGCTCCTGTGGAGCGGACGCGATCCCGCGGCTACGCGGCGTCGATGGTAGGCGAGGACCGCCGGAGCGTGCTCAGCCGCGCCTGCGCGCGATCCAGACTTCCTCGGCCGGCCATCGCCGCGCCCACTCCGGCGTGACGTACGGGTAGCGGGTCGTCGCGCCCTCCGGCGCCTGCAGCTCGACCAAATCCTCGATGTCGAAGCCGCTGGTGCGGAGGAGCCGGATCATGTCGCCGTGTCCCAGGTGGAACTCGACCGACGATTCGTCCGCCCAGTCGAACCGGCCCAGCCCTCCGAACTGCGGCCGAAGGAGCCGGTCGCCGACCGGGAGCTCTCCCTCCTCCGGGGAGCAGAGCATCAGGAGCGTCGAATTCCCCAGGAAGATCAGCCGGCCGCCCGGGCGCAGGAGGCGGGCGGCTTCCGGGATCCAGCGGTACGGGTCGCACCAGATCGCGGCGCCGTACTCGCTGATGGCGAGGTCGAACGACGCGTCCGGGAGCGGAACCGCCTCGGCGTTCGCCTCCAGCAGCGGAAACGCCAGGCCGTGCTCGCGCTGGAGCTCCCGTGCCGTCGCCAGCTGCTCCGGGGTGATGTCCACCCCGACCGGACGCGCGCCGCGGCGGGCCAGCCAGGCCGAGACATAGGCAGTGCCGCAGCCCAGCTCGATGATGTCGAGGCCCGCGACGTCCGGCAGGATCCGGGCCTCGGACTCGGGCACGCCCCAGATGCCCCAGCTGGGCTCGCTGGTCGCCCAGTTGCGGCGAGCGGGTGCGACGTAGGCGGCGGCCTCGCTGGCCCAGAAGGCGCGGTTCGAGACGACGTGGTCGGGGAGATCCTCCGGGTTCATGTTGCCAAGGATACCGGCTGGTCATGGACCAACCCGGCGGGTATCATCGGCACCAATATGCAGAGTGCATAGGCTTTATGCGTCGGAGGACGTGCGAACGGGTAGGCGGCCGGCCGTCCACCCGCCGGCACGCGGCCGTCGCGCCAGCACGGAGCGAGCCAGCCGATGACCGTCCAGGAGCACAGCTCGACCGTCGCCCGGGCGACCGAGGAGCCGGCCTTCGTGAACCGGCGCGACCCTGCCCGCCGGCTCGGACCGAACGGCATGCCCGCGGTGAGCCGCCGCGCGCCGATCTGGGCCGATGTGCCCGACGCGAAGTGGAACGACTGGCGCTGGCAGCTCTCCAACCGGGTCAACGAGCTCAGCGAGATCGAGGCGATCCTCAACCTCACCGACGACGAGCGGGAGGGGCTCTCCGCGCCGGACAAGTTCCGCGTCGACGTGACCCCCTACTTCATCAGCCTCGTGGACCCCGACGACCCCGACGACCCGATCCGGCGCCAGATCATCCCGACCGGCCGCGAGCTGCGCTCGTTCACCGGGATGATGGAGGACTCGCTCGCCGAGGACCGCCACTCGCCGGTTCCCGGCCTGGTCCATCGCTACCCGGATCGCGTCCTCATGCTCATCACCACGCAGTGCGCCAGCTACTGCCGGTACTGCACGCGGAGCCGGATCGTCGGCGACCCCAGCCAGAACTTCAACCGGAAGGACCACGAGGCCCAGCTGGACTACATCCGGCGGACGCCGCAGATCCGTGACGTTCTGATCTCGGGCGGTGACGGCCTGACGCTGGCGCCGAAGCTCCTCGAGTCGGTGCTGCGGGGCCTGCGGGAGATCCCGCACGTGGAGATAATCCGGATCGGCTCGCGGGTGCCCGTCTTCCTTCCCCAGCGGATCGACGAAGAGCTGGGAGAGATGCTCGCCAAGTACCACCCGGTCTGGCTGAACATCCACGTGAACCACCCGAACGAGATCACGCCCGAGCTGGCTCGCGCCTGCGACGTCCTGGCGCGCGCCGGCGTCCCCCTCGGCAACCAGTCGGTGCTCCTGGCGGGCGTGAACGACTGCGTCCACATCCAGCGCGACCTGGTCCAGCGACTCGTCGAGATCCGGGTTCGGCCCTACTACATCTACCAGTGCGACCTCGTCGAGGGCGCCGGCCACTTCAGGACGCCGGTCGGCAAGGGGCTCGAGATCATGGAAGGGCTCCGCGGCCACACCTCCGGCTACGCCGTCCCGCAGTACATCGTCGACGCGCCGGGCGGCGGCGGGAAGATCCCGGTCATGCCGAACTACCTCGTGTCGTACTCGGATCACAAGATCGTGCTCCGCAACTACGAGGGCTACATCACCACCTACGAGGAGCCCACCTCGTACACGCCGCACGACCGGGCAACCTGCCGCTGGTGCCAGAATCCCCGCCCGGAACCCGGCCAGGAAGGGATCACCGGGCTCCTCGACGGGAAGCGGATGTGGATCGAGCCGGCAGGCTTCGTCGAGACCCACGCCCGCGGCAACGCGGAAGCGCATCGCCTCCAGGATCCGAGCAAATGGGTGCCGTACGGCGTGGGCGCGCTCGAGGGGCAGGCCGGCCAGCCGCTTCCCGTGCTGCAGGCGACCACGGGCGGCCAGGACGGCGACGCCCAGGCCACGTTCGGCCCGGGCGAGGAGCCGCGACCTGCCGACGGGATGCCGACCGCCACCGCCAACCACGAGCTCCTGTAGCGACTCCTCGCCCGACGCGGCGGCGCCCCACGCCCGGCGGGGTCAGCCGCCGGCGGCCGCCCGCTCCGTGACGTCGAGCGCGCGCAAGGCCGCCTGGAGCTGCACGTCCGAGCTCGCCCCGATCCCGGCGCTGCCGAGTGTCGCGAAGTCGTCCGGGACGAGGAGGCTCACGCCCGCCGGCAGGGCCACTGCCTGGTCGGGCGTCAGGCCTTCGTGCCAGATCTCGTGGCCCTTCGGGGTGAGCCACCGCTCGGTCCCGATCGTGACCGCCGACCCGTCCGAGAGCGGGAACGTCCCGACGACGGTCCCCGTCCCGTATGTTGTCTGGCCGACGACAGTGGCGCGGCCGGCGTCCTGGATGGCTCCCGTCACGATCTCGGCGGCGCTGGCGGTCTGGCCGTCCACCAGCACCACGAGCGGGATGGTGGTCGCGATGCCGCCGCCGGCGACCTCGTGCGGAACCGATGCGCCGCTCCGGTCCTGCGAGATGTAGACGACGCCCGAGCCCAGGAACTGGCTCGCGACGTTCACTGCCTCGCTGACGTAGCCGCCCGGGTTCGAGCGCAGGTCTAGCACGATCCCGGCCGCGCCGGCCGCGCGGGCTGCGTTGATCGCCGCGACCAGGTCCTTCGCGGCACCGGTCGAGAACGACTCCAGCCTGATGACCGCGTCGTGGCTGCCGGGCGCCAGCGCCCAGCTCACCAGCGGGAGGTCGAGCTTCGCCCGGACGATGGTGAGGCTCCGCTCCGACCCGTCGAGATCCCGGAGCCCGAGCGTCACCGAGGTGCCTTCCGGGCCGCGGATCATGGCGACGGTCTGCTCGAGAGTCTGGCCGGTGATGGACACCCCGTCGACGCGAAGGATCACCTCGCCGGCGCGGACCCCGGCCCTCTGTGCCGGGCTGTTGGGAAGCACGCGGACGATCGTCGCCGCGTTGCTGCGAAGGTCGAGAACGGCTCCCACGCCGACGAACGTCCCGGACAGGGACTGGTTGCGGGCTGCCACTTCGGCCGCGGTGAGGTAGCCCGTGTGGCCGGGATCGTTCACCGCGTCCATGAGGCCCTGGATCGCACCCTGCAGGAGCTTTGTTGGGTCCAGCGCGGATTGATCGACGTAGTTGGCGCGCAGGAGCGCGTAGGCCTGGTCGAGCAGCGACCAGCTGGGAGCCGCCCCTGACGCAATCGGCCCCGAGGACGCGGCGGGCGCGCCGGACGCGGGTGACCCGGTGCCCGGTTCCGGGGCGCTGAGGCGTCCGACCAGCGAGCCGGTCCCGAACAGGAGGACGCCCGCAAGGGCGAGCGCGACCAAGGTCCACCCGTGCCCTCGACGCGCGCCGGCCGGGGTCGGTGGCGGGGCGATCGAGGGTTCGGGGTCAGGCAGGCCGGACTCGGCGGGGAGGGGGTGGTCGTCCATGGGAACGACCATGCACCATCCGGGCTGCGGGCGCGTCGAGACCCGATGGTGAACGGCTCGCCGGGATCAGGATCTCCCTGCGGACCCCCGCGCAGTCTCCACGGACACCGGCAGCTCGGCGAGGAGCGCATCGCGGATTCCATTCGCCCAGCGCTCGATGGCCACCCAGTCGCGGTGGTCGCCGACGTTCGTGCGAGCCAGCTTCGAGAGCAGCCGCAGCCCCGACGCAAGGTGATGCGGCTGAAGCGAACCCGCGAACAGCGCGACGTCACGCGGGCCGATCCGCCTGATGATCTCGACCAGCTCGTCCGGCACGTCCGATGCAACGCCCGGCGGGACGTGCTCCAGGCTTCCGGACGCGAACAGCCAGGTCGGGATCGCGGCGAGCTCTCGCTCATGGTCGGCCAGGAAGTCATACGTGCCCGGCAGCCAGCCGGCGTCGTAGACGGCGGCGCCCAGGACGGCGGCCCGCACGTGCCCGAGGTCCGAGAGCGCCTCGATCGGCTGGAACTCGACGCGAATGCCGGCTGCCCGGATGACCTCGGCGACCGCGGAGGCGATGCCGCGCGTCGATTCGTGTCGCGTCCCGAAGGCGACGAGGACTTCGCCGGCCATCGCTGCACCTCCTGCCCCGCAGCGCACAGGAGCGGCGGGGCGACTGCTCTGCGCCGGGATTCTCCACCCGCGTCGGCTTTACCCGCCAGTGCCGGAGGTCCCGCTCGGCGACAGCCGCCGGGGCCGGTGGTATCGTCCGCCCCCGTGACCGATCCGCGCCCCGCCGCGCCCGGTGGCCTGCGACTGGGGCCCGTTCCGCCGGGCCTCCCCGATCCGAACGTCGCCCCGCCCGTGGTTGCCGAACCGGGCGATCCGTTCGCGGTCCTGCGGGTCCTGGAGCTCGTCGCGCGGGTGGAGCGCGGCCGGCCCGTGCTTCTCGACGATCTCGTGGCCGCGCTCAACGCGCGCTACCTCGACTGGGTGTTCGACCGGGCTGTCGTCGCCGACGCGCTGGTCGCGCTCCAGGCGAACTGGATGGCCGACTTCCGCAACGCCTCCGGCATCGTGTTGGGCGACGGCCCGTACGGACCCGGCCTGACGCTGGAGGACACGGGGCGCGTGTCCGCGTGGCTGGTCGGGCAGGCGCAGCGTGCGGCAGTCGAATGTCGCCGGCAGCTCGCGGCGTTCAGCCGGCTCGACGGCTCGAGCAGCTTCGGCTGACAAGCGGGCGGGCCGCCCTCGTCACGCGGTGCGCGCCCCCGGACCTCGCCCGTGCCGGGCCATGATCTCGACGACGCGTCCGCCGTCCAGCCCGTACGCCGTGATGCCGTCCGAGCCGGTCATCGTCCCTGCCGCCAGGAGGGCGTTGACGATCGCCTCCTCGGTTGCCTCGACCGCGGCCTGGAAGAGCGGGGTCATCCGGGTGTCCTCCACCATGCGCACGTTGATCACCCGCCGCGGGTCGGGCTCGAGCGCCGCCTCGGGGAGTCCGCGATTGCCGGTCGCGAACGCGACGAAGATGTCGCCGGAACCGGTCGACCCGATCCCGCCCATCCGGGCGATCCCCAGCCCGGCTCGCTGCGCCAGCCGCTCGCACTGGTGGGGGAGCAGCGGGGCGTCGGTGGCCAGGACCACGATGATCGAGCCGGCTCCCGGCGTCCCGGCGCCGCCCGTGGCGCCCGCGCGGGCCAGGGCCGTGGCGGCATCCCACGGGCTGGGCACGTCTTCGACCGGGATCGCCTCGCCGACAGGCACGCCGTCGATCCGGAGCAGCTCCCGGCTTCCGTAGTTCGCCTGGACAAGCGCGCCGACGGTCCAGCCGCCGTCCGCGTCGGTGACCACCCGGGACGCCGATCCGATCCCGCCCTTGAACTCGTGGCAGATCATCCCGGTCCCGCCGCCCACCGAGCCCTCGGCAACCGGGCCGCCCACGGCTCCATCCAGCGCGCCATCCAGGTGTTCCGGGCGGACGTGGAACCCGTTGATGTCGTTGAGCACGCCGTCGTAGGTCTCGCCCACGACGGGGAGCGACCAGAACTCGACGCCCGCCGGGTGATGGCGAACGGCGTGCGCGATCAGCGCGTCGTGCACCACCCCGACCGAGTGCGTGTTCGTGATCGCGATCGGGCTGGTCAGGAAGCCGGACTCGCGGATCCATTCGAGGCCGGTCAGCTCGCCGTTCCCGTTCAGCCGGTGGCAACCCGCGAAGACCGGTTCGAGGAATGGGTCACCGTCGTGCGGGACGACGACCGTGACGCCGGTCCGGACCGGGCCCTGGCCGACGACGCGGGGCCCGTCGCCACGGATCAGCGTGGTGTGCCCGACGCGCACGCCGGCCACGTCCGTGATCGCGTTGAGCGGGCCGGGCCCGAGCCGCCCGAGGATGATGCCGTGATCCCGAGCGCGCACTGGCTGGCTCCCCCTGCGACTAGGTCCCGGCGACGAACCGCTCGAGCGCGCGCCGGTTCGATTCCGAGAGTCGTCCGTTCCGCGACTTCAGCTCGAGCGCCGGCGCCGGCGCGCGGCCGGCCAGGTGCCGGCGCATCTGCCCGAACATGCTGCCCGTCGCGAGCTTGTAGGTCGCGAAGAGGCCGATCCGCGGACCGGTCAGCACCGGCATCGCCTGGACGAAGTCGACCCACGGCCTGTCGGGGTGCTGCCCCGCGATCATGAGGCCGCCCGTCCAGCAGCCGAGGAGCAGGTAGTCCACGTCGAGGAGCGCCTGGACGTCACACTCGCCGACGGAGACGACCTCGGGATGGATCTCCCGGGTCGCGAGGAACGCGCCGATCTCCTCGGCGAACCGTCGGGTGGTGCCGGTCCGGCTCCGGTAGACGATCACCGCTCGCTTCATGCCGTTCCGCTCACTTCGGGTAGCTGCCGGTGACCTTCTTCACGAACCCGTGAAGGCCGTGGAAGAAGGGGGTTCCCGGCAGGAACATGTACGGGCACTGGCCGGCAACCACGTCGACGCCGTGCGCGTCGCAATAGGCGACTGCGGCGGAGCTCACCGCCCCCGGCCCGCCGCCGGCGCCGCGGTGCATCCAGACATGGGTGACGCCCGCGTCGACGCAGTCGTGGACGACCTGCTCGGTGGCCGCCGCGGGCGTCATGATCACGACCCCATCCACGGGCGGCGTGATGTCCGAGACGCGCGCGTAGCAGCGCAGGCCGTCGATCTCGGCGGTGTTCGGGTTCACCGGCACCGCCTCGTAGCGTCGCTGGCGGAGCTCCTGCCAGATGCCGTATGAGAAGTGCTTCGGGTCGCGCGAGACGCCGACCACGGCGAGGCGCTTCAGTCCCCAGAACTCGTCGATCTGCCGCAGGCTCGTGACCATCTACCTCTCCTGTTCAACTCGGTCCGGACAGTCTCCCCGGGGCCAGCGTCCCTCACCAGTGCTGAACGGCCCAGGGCGGTGCCGCCGGCGGAACGCCGATAATCCGGACGTGTCCAGGCATTGGGGCCGGGCCGCCGGACAGGAGGAGCTGTGAACGAGGACCTCGAACCGGGCGTCGCCGGGCCGGTCGCGTGGGTCGACGGCCGCCTCGGCCCGGCCGACGCCCCGGCGCTTCCCGTGGCCGATCGCGGCTTCCAGCTGGGCGACGGCGTCTTCGAGACGCTCCGGGTGCGCCACGGCGTCGCGATCGAGCTGGACCTCCACCTGCGGCGCCTGCGGCATGGGCTTGCCGCGCTCGAGATCCGTCTGCCCTGGTCCGACGCGGACGTTGCCGCGGCCATCTCGGCGACGGTCGCGGTCAACGCGCCGGTGGACGCAGCGGTCCGGCTCACCGTCTCGCGCGGCGCGCCGCCGAGCCGCGGGCTCCTGCCCGCCGGCTGGCACGACCTCCGCGCGACGCTCGTCGTCCAGGCCTGGCCGCACGTGGGCACCTCCGCAGCGCTCCTCGAGCGCGGCGTTCGGGCCATCGTCTCCACGGCCCGCCGTGATCCATCGAATCCCCTGGTTGGCGTCAAGACCGTCTCGCGCGCCGACTACGTCTGGGCGAAGCTCGAGGCCGACCGGGCCGGCGCCGACGACGCAATCACCCTGACGCTGGACGGGCACGTCGCGGAGGCCACCACCGCGAGCCTGGCCCTGGTCCTCGGGGGCGCGCTGCGGACGCCGCCGCTCGCCGCGGGCGTGCTGGCCGGGACCACGCGCGATTGGCTGCTGGCCGCGGAGGGCGCCGCTGCGTTCGGACTCGCTGCCGACGAGGCGGCCTTCGGGCTTGGCGAGCTTCTCGCCGCAGACGAGGCCGTCCTGTGTTCGTCGGTCGCGGGGATCGTGCCGCTCGTGGAGGTGGACGGGCACCCGATCGGCGACGGGCGCCCGGGCCCGTGGGGACGCCGCCTGCGGGATGCGCGGGAGGCATGGATCGTGGCCCGCTCCGGCGGGTGAGCGGCCCGCCGACCGCCATGCGGCCTACACTTCGTCGATGACCCGCGACGAGCTGATCGACCGCACGAAGCGCCTCATCGCCGAGGGCGACGGGCTGGTGGCCTCGCCATCCCTGGATGAGATGCGGACCTGGCTGCAGCGCTCGGACGAGCTGCTCGCGGCCGCGTGGGGAAGCATGGATCGCTACCACCTGGCCTGGCTCATGGTGGGCAAGCCGAAAGGCACGGTGCGCGGCCGGCCGATGACGCCCGAGGAGGAGGCGGCCTACGTTCGCGAGGTGGCTGCGCAGAAGACGAGCGCGCTCCGGATGAGCCTCGACGCGGTCGACCGCCAGGGCATGCCGTTCAGCGGTGAGACGCGCGGGACCGGGATCACCCGCCAGCCGGACGAGGCGCCGGTCGGCGCGGGCCCGGCACGCGGCCGCTTCGACCTCCCGCCCGCGGCCGACGATCTCGCCGAGCGCGTCCGCCTGGCCCGCGAGGACGCGGCGCTCCACGCTGATCACGACGCGCCGCGCGCTCCGCGGCCGGAACGGATGGCTCGTTGATCGCGCCCGATCGGCGGTGATCGCGCCCGACCCGATCGCCCGCGACTACATCCTGCTCGCGCTCCGGCTCGATGGGCAGGTTCCGGGCCTGGTTGACGGCTACTTCGGCCCGGCCGAGCTGCGGGCGCAGGTCGACGCGGAGAGCCCCCGGACGCCCGCGCGCCTGCGGGAGGACGCCGCGGATCTGCGCGCCAGGGTGGCGGGCGAGGTTGGTGACGCGGACCGCCGGCGCTGGCTGGCCGCCCAGCTCGTGGCGCTCGAGACGCAGGCGCGCGCCCTCGACGGGGACCCGCTGCCCTATCTCGAGCACGTTCGGGCATGCTTCGACTTCGCGCCGGAGCGAACGGGCGAGGCGGTCTTCGAGGCCGCCGCCGCGGACCTCGCGCGGCTGCTCCCCGGGGATGGGCCACTGGCCGAGCGGACAGCAGCCTGGGACGCCCGCCACACGATCCCGCCGGACCGGCTGCAGGCGGTGATCGACGCGCTGCTGCCCGGCTTCCGGGAGCGCGCTCGTTCGCTGTTCGGCCTCCCGGCCGGCGAGCACCTCACCGTCTCCCTGGTCCGCGACCAGCCATGGTCCGGCTACAACTGGTACGACGGCGGGCTGCGAAGCCGGGTCGAGATCAACACCGACCTGCCCACGCGGGCAGCCGACCTGCTCAGCGTCCTCCCCCACGAGACGTACCCGGGCCATCACCTGGAGCATGCCTGGCACGAGGCGCACCTGGTGGAAGACGCAGGCCGGCTGGAGGCGTCGATCCTCCTGATCAACGCGCCGGAGTGCCTCCTCTCCGAGGGCCTCGCCGACCTGGGCCGTCGGTTCGCGGTCCCCGCCGCCAACGAGGCCGACCTGCTCGTCGAGATCTACCGGCTGGCCGACCTCGACGTGGCCCGCGACCCGGCCGCGGCCCGCGCGGCCGCAGAAGCGCAGGTCGCCATCACCCACGCCATGAGTGCCCTGGGCGGCGTTCGCGGGAACGCGGCACTCCTTCGCCACGCGGACGGCGCACCGCGCGAGGAGGTCCTGGACTACCTGGGGCGCTACCTGCTCACCACGCCGGAGCGAGCAGCAAAGCGCCTGGAGTTCATCGACCATCCGCTCTGGCGCACGTACGTCTTCGTCTACTTCGAGGGCGAGCGGCTCCTGTCACGCTGGCTCGACCGCGTCCCGGTGGCCGACCAGGCGGCGCGCTTCGGGCGTCTCCTGGGCGAGCAGCTGACGCCCGGGGCGATCGTCGAGGAGCTCGCGGCGCCGGGGCCTACCCGCTGATCGCCCGCTCGAGGAGCGTGCGATCCTCGCCCGGCCCATCCCAGTTCTCGAAGGCGGGCACGCCGTACAGCCTGCGGCTGCCCGGTCCCGCGTTGGGCGTGAATCCGAGCGCCGCGAAGAACCCGAGGGCCGGGTGGTCGTCCGGTCGACAGGCCGCCGTCAGGCGCGCAGCCCCGCCGCCCGCCTGCGTCTCCGCGAAGCGGCCCACGAGCGCTCGCCCGATCCCGCGACGCCGGAACTCCGGATCCACCGCAAGCCGCTGGATCACGGCCTCGTCGGGGTGATCCGGCGAGGTGAACCCGAGCAGCATCCCGAGCGCCCGCCCGCCCGCATCGGCCTCCGCCAGCCACGACGTTCCGACGACGTGGCGCGACCAGGCACGGCCGGGTCCCGCGGGCCCGCGCTGGTCCGACCAGTCCCGGAGACGCTCCTCGAGCGCGGCCAGGTCGTCCTCGCGCGGATGGCGCAGGGTGTACGCGGGTGCCGGGCGGCGTTCCGGCGGCTGGTCGGGCGGGAACCAGTGATCGAAGGTCGGGAAGTCGGGCATCGGGATCCCTCCGTTGCTCAGCGAGTTCCGGCGAGCACTCCCGCCATCGCCGCCGCGAACTGCAGCGGGACGAGGAGGCCGTAGACCTGGTCGAGGTAGTCGAGCGGGCCGAGGTACCGCCCGGACAGCCCCCAGTTGATGGCCAGGGCCGCCGCCAGCGCCGCGAGGGCGAGCGAGGCGCCCAGGATGCGCCGCGCGCCCGTCCCAAGCCGCGACCCGGCGCCATTCCGGACGAACGCGCCGACCACGAAGCCGAGCGTCGCTGCCACGACGAGCAGGCCCCCGGTCGCGAGCAGCAGCACCGCGCTCGCGACGTGGATCGCCGCCGCGATCGCAGCGGCGCCAAGGCCCAGGAGGAGCGCCCTCGGAAGGCTCCCGGTCTCGCGTGGGCCGGCCACAGCCGGCCCGGATGCCGCGCCCGTCCCGCCGGCGCCGAACCGCTCGGACGGCGCGCGCTCCAGGAGACGTCGCGGCGGGACCTCGCCTGGATCGCGTTGGGGCATGGCATCGATGGTACCCGCCTCGCCGGGCGGCGCCCTCGACCTCGTGGTGGCTCCCCTGCCGCCCTCGACCGACCGACCCCGAGTCGACTGCCGGAAACCCGACCGGGTAGACTTCGGGCCGTGAGCCATCCCGCCCTCGGCCTCCCGATGCCGGACATGACCGCGGGCTTCCCCGCCGCCGCGGACCGCATCCGGGCGTCGCGCGCCCGGCTTGCCGTCCGCGCGCTGGAGGCAGCCCTGGAGCGCGACCCGACACTGCGCGCGCGCCTCGGCGAGACCGGCCTGCAGCACCTGCTCCGGGACGCGGACGGGTTCCTGGAGCGGGTTGCGCGCGCGGTTGGCTCCGGCAGCCCGGCCCAGGTCCGGGATTGGGCGGAGTGGGTGGCGCCGGTCTTCCGTCGTCGCCACGTCCCGATGGACGACCTGATCTCGCTCTCCGAGGGCGTGCGGCTGGCGCTCGGCGCAGTCCTCTCGGAAGGGGAGCGCGCCTCCGCGGACGCGGCCCTCGACGAGGGGATTGCCGTCTTCCGCTGGCACCGGGGCATCTCGGGCGATGCGCGGAAGCGGAACCGCCTCCTGGCGGCCCTCTACAAGGGTGGCTGACCGATGACCGTCAAGTGGGTGCAGGTCGACCCGCTCGTCATGAACGGTGAGCCGTTCTGCTACGGCAGCCGGCTGACCGTCCACCAGCTCCTGGAGATGCGGCGCAGCGGCTACGACCTGCCCCGGATCCTCACCGACCACCCGGAGCTGCGCTGGCTCGGGATCGCGTCAGCCTACTGCTTCGCCGCGGACCATCCCGAGCGCTACGCGGAGTTCCTGGCGCCCGATGGGTCGCTGGTCGGGCCGGGCTTCAGCGAAGTGGAAGCGGCCGGCCTGCCCGACGAGCTGCACCGGCCTGGCGTGGTGGTCGCCGGCGCGACGACCACCCGGACCTGAGGCCGCAACCCGCCGGCTCGGTCCGCCGGGCCGCGCGGCGAACGGCGGTCAATTCCGACCTGCGGACTCGTCTTTCGGGCCATCGGTGCTACCCTTCCCGAGAGCCGTCGCGATCCCGCGGCACCATCGAGAGCCACCCATGACCGATCAGCCAGCCACTGCCGACACCGCCGCCACGCCTGCCTCGCCGGCCTTCGACCTGGAGCGGCGCGCCAAGGAGCTCGCGATCCTCGACGCTCTGCGCGAGGTGGTGGACCCCGAGATCGGGATGAACGTCGTGGAGCTGGCGCTCATCAAGCAGGTGATCCTGGGCGAGACGGAGTCGGAGGTGAAGATGATCCTCACGACGCCGTTCTGCCCGTACGCTGGCTCCATGATCGCGCAGGTCAAGGAGCAGGCCGAGTCGGTGCTCGACCACCCCGTGAAGGTGACCCTGCTCGCCGAGCGCTGGGATCCGCGCGACGCGGGCCTCATGTGGTGAGCGCGGAGCCATCCGCCGCGCGGCCCCCGTCCGCCGTCGCCACGAAGAAGGGCGACGATGGCACCACCGGGCTCCTCTTCGGCGGCGAGCGCATCCCGAAGGACGACCTCCGCACCGAGGCGTATGGGACCCTTGACGAGACCGTGGCTGCCCTCGGGCTGGCCCGCGCCGAGCTGGATCTGAAGCGGCGGCTCGACGCGCTCCCGCCGGCGCTCGCCGAGATCGAGCCGCTCATCCTCCGAATCCAGCGCGAGCTCTTCGTGGCCGGCTCGGAGCTGGCCGCGAACCCCGCCGCATGGGATCGGCTCCAGGACGGGACGACCCGCGTCTCCGCGGCCATGGTCGAGGGGATCGAGGCGCTCCTCGCCGACTACGAGGCACGGATCGCCTTCCCGAAGGAGTTCGTGGTGGCCGGCGAGACGCGCACGAGCGCTGCGATCGAGCTTGCCCGGACCATCGTCCGGCGGGCGGAGCGGCGCGCCGTCACGCTGGATCGCGCCGGGCTCGTGCCCGGGCCGCACCTGCTGGCCTATCTCAACCGGCTCGCCGACCTGCTGTGGATCGTGGCCCGCGCCGCCGAGCAGGCCGAGGCACGTCCGGCAACGGCAGCCCGGGTGCGGGTGCGCGCCGGCCGGCGCTGATGCGCGCGACGGTGCGCGGCGCCCAGCGCGTGCAGCCTTTCGAGACTTCGCCAGAATAGGGAGCCGGAGCCGACGCTCCGCCACGCCACGAAGGAGATCACGTCCGCCATGATCACGAACCCGTACGCCGCGCCGAGTCGAGTGGGCGTCCGCCCGGATGCCCGGCTGGCGCAGGCGTTCCTCACCCAGGCCTTCTTCTGGATGTTCCTCGGGCTGCTGCTCACGACCGGCATCGGCGCGGTCGTGGCCGGCATGTCCGACACGCAGCTCACCAGCCTCGAGGGCCTGGTGTTCCCGCTGATCATCGGCCAGCTCGCCATCGCGTTCACGCTGACGCTTGCCATCCGCCGGATCCCCGCCACCGTCGGGCTGCTGCTCTTCTTCGCCTATGCCGCCCTGACGGGCGTGACGTTCGGGTTCATCCTGCGGATCTACGACCTCGGCAGCGTGGTGGCCGCAGGGAGCGCCGCCGCAGCCGTCTTCGGCGCCGCCGCCTTCTACGGTGCGGTGACGAAACGCGACCTCTCGAACCTTGGCGCGTACCTCTTCATGGGCCTGATCGGCCTGATGGTCGCGATGGTCGTCAACCTGTTCATCGGCTGGAGCTTCCTGAGCTTCGGCATCTCGGTCGCGGGGGTGGTGATCTTCACGGTCCTCACCGCCTACGACGTGCAGCAGATCCAGAGCGGAGCCGTCGCGGCGTGGGCCGGGGCGATGGAGAAGGGCGCCGTGATGGGCGCCTTCAAGCTGTACCTGGACTTCATCAACCTGTTCTTCATGCTGCTGCGGCTCTTCGGCAACCGCCGCTAGGCTGCGCCGGCCCGCCGGTGCCCCAGCCTCAGGCCGCGCCGGCCCGCGCGATCCCCGGGAGGTCGCGGACGCCGTTCCTGACCAGCGCCAACTCGGTCGCGAGCGCGGGCAGCGGTCGCGCGAAGAGATAGCCCTGGCCGCGGTCGCAGCCCAGCTCGATGACCGCGGCGAGCTGGACCGTCTCCTCGATGCCCTCGGCCGTGACTTCCATGCCGAGCCCGTGGGCGAGCGCCGAGACGGCAGCGATGATCGAGTGGTTCGCCCCGGGGACTCCCAGGCGCGCCACGAAGGCCCGGTCCACCTTGACGCTGTCGAGCGCCATCTCCGCCAGGTATGCCAGCGACGAGTAGCCGGTCCCGAAATCGTCCAGCACCAGCCGAACGCCGAGCTCGCGGAGGGCGCGCAGGGTCACGCCGGTGGCCGCCGCATCGCTCATCGCCACGGTCTCGGTGATCTCCAGCTCCAGGGAGGAGGCCGGCAGGCCGCTCTCGCCGAGGACCCGGGCGACGGTCGCGGGGAGGTCCGGCTGGGTGAACTGCCGCCCGGACAGGTTGACGGCCACCGTGAGGAGCCGCTCCGACGGCAGTGCGAGCTGCCACGCTCTCGTCTGGCGGCACGCTTCGCCGAGCACCCACTCGCCGATCGCCAGGATCAGCCCCGTCTCCTCGGCGAGCGGGATGAACGCTGCGGGGCCCAGGAGGCCACGCGTCGGGTGCTCCCATCGGACCAGCGCCTCGTGGCCCACGACGACTCCCGTTCGCAGGTCGACGAGCGGCTGGTAGTGGAGCCGGAGCTCGTTCCGCTCGACCGCCCGTCGGAGGTCGCTGTCCAGCTCCAGGCGCGCCATCGACGCGCCACCCATGCTCGACTCGAAGACGGCGACGCGGTCCACGGAGCTGGCCTTCGCCCGGTACAGCGCGATCTCCGCGTCGCGGAGCAGGTCGGCCGCGCCGCCGCTGCCTGCGGTCGCGACCGCCACGCCGACGCTCACGCCGACCGTGATGTCGCGGCCGTCCACGGGGAACGGCTCCGCCAGCGTATCCACGAGGCGTTCCGCGATCAGCCGCGCGCCGACCTCGTTGGTGATCCCGTCGAGGAGGACCGCGAACTCGTCGCCGCCCAGTCGGGCCAGCGTGTCGCCGGGCCGGATCGCCTCTCCGAAACGCCGGCCGACCGCCGCGATGATCTGGTCGCCCACCGCGTGGCCCAGGCTCTCGTTGACCACCTTGAAGCGGTCCAGGTCCAGCAGCAGGACCGCGGCGGGCGCGGCGTCGCCCGGTCGCGCCCATGCGAGCGCGTGGGCGGCCCGGTCCAGGAACAGCGCGCGATTCGGCAGCGAGGTCAGGGTGTCGTAGAACGCCTGCCGGGCGAGGCGCTCCTGGATCGAATGCCGTTCGCGGATGTCGCGGACGGCCGTCGCGCGTGCGGGCGCTTCGTCCACGTACGGGATCGTCCGCCCGATGAGCTCGACGGCTGCCTCGCTCCCGTCGGCGAGGAGCGCGAGGGTCTCGAAGGGCGTCTCGATGTCGACCGAAAGCTGCGACGCGACCGTCGGGCGCACGGCGGCCGGGAAGAGGTCCAGCACCGGCGTTCCCGCCACCTGGTCGCTGGTCCGCCCGAAGAGCTCGACAAAGGAATAGTTCACCTCGAGCACGATGCCGTCGCGGTGGATCACGAGCGCCTCGAACGAGGCATCAGCGAGGCGTCGCAGGCGGTCGCCCTGCGCGCGAAGATCGTCCTCCGACCGGGCGCGCGTCGTCAGCTCCGCGCGCGCCGCCGCGTGGAGGCGGGCGTTCTCCAGCGCCACCGATGCCAGCCGCGCGAAGCGCGCCAGCGCGGCGACGTCCGTGTCGTCGAAGTGGCGTCCGGTCTCCCCGGCGACGAGGCCGATCACGCCGATCACCTCGCTCCCCGATGTGAGGGGCACGCCAACGACCGAACCCAGCGGGCCGGCCTGCTCGAAGCCCGGCGCACGGCGGGCCCATCCGTCGTAATCGTTGACCAGCACGGGCATCTCGGACGCCCAGACGCGGCCGCCGACCCCTTCCCCGCGCGCCAGCTTGTGCCCGCTCATTGCGGCGAGGGCGCCCAGGCCGACCGCGAGCCGCAGGCGCTCGCCGTCCGGGTCCACCAGGTAGAGGTACCCGCTCGGCGTCCCGGCCAGCGTCGCCGCGCGCGTCACGATGGTCTCGAGCAGCTCGTTCGGGTCGCGCCGCGACATCAGCGAAAACGTGGATTCGTGGATCGCGGCCTCGTACTCGGCGCCCCGACCCGCGGTCGATTCACCCGACGCGAGCCGCGCCTGCCGCCTGGCCGCCTTCTCCAGGTAGAGGTCCGCGTCCGCGAGCATCACGAGGTCGTCCTTCGTCCGCCCATCGGCCGGGAACATCGCGATGCCGATGCTTACCGTGACCCTTGGCCCGTCGTCTCGCGCGGTGAGCCGGTCGACCGCGGCGGTCAGCCGGTCCGCGACCACCTGCGCCTCGACCCGGTTGACGCCCGGCAGGAGCACGGCGAACTCGTCGCCCCCGTAGCGATAGACACGGTCGTTCTCGCGCACGCCGTCCAGCAGCGCCTCCGCCACGGCCCGCAACAGGCGGTCGCCCGCCGGATGGCCGCGGCTGTCGTTGAAGGCCTTGAACGCGTCGAGGTCCATCATCAGCAACGCGAAGGTGCTCGCCGCCGGCGCGGCGCCGGGCGCCAGGAGGTCGTCGACGGCCGCCTGGAACACGCCGTGGTTGCGGAGGCCCGTCAGCGCGTCGCGCTCGGCGCGGAGCTCCGCGGCGTGGATCGCCTCGGCCGTCTGCAGCGCGATGGAGGCCTGGCCGGCGAAGAGCTTGACGAGCTCGAACTCGTCGGGGGTGAAGCGCGCCTCGGCCTCGCCCATCCGGCCCACGTTCAGGGTGCCGATCACGTCGCCGCCCACGCGCAGCGGGACGACGATCAGCGACTCGGCCTCCGTCGGCGTCCCGGGGATGTTCATCGCGCGCGAGTCCAGGTGGGCGTCGTTCGCGAGCACGGCCTCGCCCCGCTCCACCGCCCAGCCGGTCAGGCCGCGGTCCAGCGCGATCTTCTCGGCCAGGATGATGTCCGCGAAGCGGTCGCGCGCCAGCACGGCGACGCGAAGGTCGTGCTCCCGGTCCAGGCGGTAGATGGTCAGGTTGTCATAGCGCACCACGGTCTTGAGGCCGTCGGCGATGAGCTCCAGGACGACGCGGGGATCGCCAGAGCCCAGCAGCGTCTCGTTCACGTCGAGGAGCGCCCGCTGGCCGGCGAACCGGTGCTCCAGCTCCACCTGCTGGCGGCCCAGCCGCTCGAGGTTCTCGGCGTTGACCAGCGACTGGGCGGCGAAGCCCGCGAAGATCGAGAGCGTGGTGAGATCGTCTGGCGAGTAGCGGTCGAATCCCTTCTTCGACACGACGATGACGCCGCGCACGACATCCTCGTACGTCATCGGCGCGAACAGCATCGACTCCGGCTCCTCGTCAGGGCTGACGGTCACGCGGCGCGGGTCGCGGGTGGCGTCCGCGACGCGGAGGGGTGCGTTGTTGGCGGCAACCCACCCGGTGAGCCCTTCCCCGATCTCGACGCGAAGGATCTCCGGGGACGGATCCGCCGTGCCGGCGAAGACCCCGCCGAACGCGATCGGCTCGCACGTCCCGGCGACGTGGTCCACCGTGTAGACGCGCGCCGTGTCCGAGTCGAAGAGGCTCCGGATCTCCGCGACGATCGCCTGCCCGATCGCGGCCACCTCGTGGATCCGGCTCAGGTTGCCGGCCAGGTCCTTGATCGCCTCGAGACGGGCGGCGAAGGCCTGCACGCGGCCGTAGAGGCGCCCGTTCTGGATCGCGACGGCCATCTGGCCGGCGAACGCCACGACCAGCTCCAGGTCCCCGGCGGACCAGGCGTGCGACCCGGCGTGCGACAGCACCAGCAGCCCAAGCGCTTCGTCGAGCACGACGACCGGCACGTAGCAGTGGGTCCCGGCCTCGACGGGAAGGGCACGCGGTCTGCTCGCCCGCGCCGACGGCGGCCGGCTCTCGACCACCAGCGCACGGCGTTCCGAGATGGCGCGCCATGCGACCGCGGCAGCGCCGCGCGAGGACCTCGGCGTGCTGCTCCGCGAGGCGCCGGCCACGGCCTCGATGAAGGGCATTCCCAAGCCGCGCTGGGCGGCGAGGCGGAAGGGGCGATCGCCGTCCTCCACGGTCCACAGCCCGGCGCGCTCCGCGCCGAACAGGTCCATCGCGTGGCTCAGGACGTGGTCGAAGATCCGGGTGAGGTCCCGGTCGCTGCTGACCTCGACCGCGATCCGCCGGACCGCGGCGTCACGGCTGGCCGTTGCAGCGTCGCGGTCGACGACGGCGGCATCGTGCATCCGGCCCACGCGGCCGCGCGCGCCGGAAACGCTTGGTCCTCCGGGGCCCGTCAGGGCCCCGACGACGGACCGGGAGTGATTGACCACGGGCCGTGCTTTCTCCCCGCTGGGCAGCAGGATGGGATGCCGTCAGGCATGGAAGACGGCAGGTGCACCGTAGCAACACGGACCGGGGGCGACGATGGCCCGTGAGTACTCCCCGTCGGGGGGACCCGCCCTACAGCTCCAGCGCGAACCCGAGCAGACGGACGCCCGGAACAGGCTCCCAGTCCCGCTCCGGTCGCCGCACGAACCCGAGCCGCGCGTAGATCGCCTGGGCGGCCCGCATGTACGTCAGCGAGTGGAGGAAGATGGCGTCTCGCCCGTCCGCCCGCGCCCGGGCGACGCAGGCCGCCGCCAGCGCGGTCCCGACGCCGCGACCGCGGGCGGTCACGTCCGCCGCCAGCATCCGGATCGCGGCCTCCCCGGGTTCCAGGAGCTCCGCCCAGGGGCTGTCCGGGCCCGGCACGTAGGTGACGCAGCCAAGGGGCGTCCCGTCCGCATCGTCGACCGCGACGAGGACGACCGCCTCGCGGGCGCGGCGGGCAACGTCACGCAGCTCCGGCTCGTAGCCCGGCTCATCGAACTCGGGCAGCGACCGGTAGGCCCGCACGACCAGCTCGCCGAGGCTGGCGTGCTCTTCCGGCCGGGCCTCGCGGACGAGAATCGCCATCGCTCGTCTCAGCCGCGGAGCGCCCGCGCCAACAGCCGCCATGTTGCGCCGGGAGCGAGGGTATGGTCGCGGAGCGCCGGGTGCACGTGCGGATTCTGCGGCATCCGGCGCCCCCTCGAGGCCGCTGCGCGGAGGGCGATGTCGGTCGGAGGGAGTTGAACCGCGCGCGCCAGGGTAAACGGCTCGCTGCACCGGAAGCTTCGACACAACCGGAAGCTTCCCCTTTACGGACATTCGTGGTCCGCATACCATCACGTCTTCGCTGCCGCCGCGCGGCGGCAGGGGGAATCAGGGCAAAGGGGGGTTCAACGAAGATGCGCCTTACATCCGTGCGCCAGCGCGGCGGGGGCAGGAGAGCGTGGGGGCTCATCCCGGCCGTAGCGCTTGTCGGGGGCCTGTTGATGATGACGGGCGGGGCCGCCGCGGCCGACCCGGCGACACCCCTGTTCACGATCGCTGCCGACAACGCCGCGGCCGTCCCGGCCGGGCACAACTGGGCGTTCAACGACTTCTTCCCGCGGAGCGCGACGATCGCCCAGGGCGGGACGTTCCAGTTCGTGAATGGGGGCGGCTTCCACACAGCTACGCTCCTGCCCTTGTCCTGGACGACCCCGGTGAGGACGGCGGACATGGACGTCAACGGGATCGCTGCGGCCGATCTCGACGACACGAGCGCCAACCCGAACGGGACGACGCACGTCCTGGAGAACCTCGCCGGGCTAATGCCGGTCCAGCCGGCCAAGGACTGCGGGACGGCCGACGCGCCGTGCGTCTTCGACGGCACGGCCATCGTGAGCATGGGCGCCCCGCTCAACCCGGGCCCACCCGCGCCCTTCTTCATCACCGTGACGGCGCCGGTCGGCACGTACGTCTTCCATTGCCGGGTCCACCCGGGAATGAGCGGCTCACTGACCGTCGTCGCAGCCGGAGCGGCCGGGACGACGACAGCCGCGACGGCCGACGCGGCCGCGGCCGACCAGACGACGGCCGACGTGGCAACCGGCCTGGCGGTCGAGGCGGCTGCCTCCAAGGCGGCCGTCAAGACGAACCCGAACGGCAGTCACACCTATACCCTCAGCGTCGGCGCGTCCGACCCGACCGGCCACGTCAGCATCCTCGAGATGCTGCCGCGCTCGATCAAGATCCATCCGGGTGACGCGGTCGCCTGGCGACCAATGGCGGTGAACGAGCCGCACACGGTCACATTCCCAGGCGAGCTCCACACCGACTCTCTCGCCCTTTGCGAGGGGGCAGGAGGCAAGGACACGCCGGCGGTCCCGACAGTGATCCCGCCTGCCACTCCCTTCGATTTCGCCTGCAACGGGCATCCGGCCGACGAGATCGAGTTCGGCGGCGGGAACGGCAACAGGATCGTGACGTCGCCCAAGACGGTCTCCGACTCCGGGCTTGTCGCGCGCGCTTCGGAGACGAACGCTTTCGACGTCCCCGTGACGGGTGTGCTCCAGAGCTGGGCCGTCCGGTTCGCGAACGCAACGCCCGGCACGTACCACTACGTCTGCCAGATCCACGCGGGCATGGAAGGGACGATCGTCGTCCACTGATTATCGCGTAGCTCGGCAGCGGCCGCGCCGGTCACCGGCGCGGCCGCTCCATGTCCGGGCCCGGGCGCACCGGCCGCCGGCCCGGGCATACTTCGGCCATGACCACCGACCCGATCGCGCTTTCCACCCTGCTCGGCGACGCCGAGGCCCTGTTGCCGGAGATCCTCGAAGTGCGCCGGCGCCTTCACCGGCGGCCCGAGATCGGCCTGGCCCTGCCCGCGACCCAGGCGCTGGTGGTCGACGAGCTGGAACGCATGGGCCTGGCCGCGCGGGTCGGGCGGACGGTGAGCTCCGTGACGGCCGTCATCGAGGGCGCGGAGCCCGGCCCGACCCTGGTCCTGCGCGGCGACATGGACGGCCTGCCGCTGCAGGAGGAGACCGGCCTCGAGTTCACGTCCGAGACACCTGGCGCCATGCATGCCTGCGGTCACGACACGCACGTGGCGATGCTCCTGGGCGCCGCGCGGCTCCTGCTGAATCGCCGCGACAGGCTGGCGGGTCGGGTGCTGCTCATGTTCCAGCCCGGAGAGGAGGGGTTCGGCGGCGCCCGCTTCATGCTGGAGGAGGGCCTCCTGGACCTGCCGGCGGGGCAGGCCGCGAACGCCGCCTTCGCGATCCACATCTCGACGAGCTACCCGGCCGGGACCCTGAACCTTCGACCCGGCCCGGAGATGGCCGCGGCCGACTTCGTCCGCCTCTCCCTGAGCGGCCGCGGCGGCCATGCCTCGGCGCCGCACACGGCGCTCGACCCGATGCCCGTGGCGGCCGAGATCGTGCTTGCGCTCCAGGCGATGGTCACGCGCCGGGTCGACGTCTTCGATCCCGCCGTCGTCTCGATCACCCACGTCCGTGGCGGCACGACCAACAACATCATCCCCGAGACCGTGTTCCTCGAAGGGACCATCCGCACTTTCTCGGAGAAGACGCGGGCATCCGTCCACGCGAATCTCCGCCAGGTGGTGGAGGGGATCTGCGCGGCGCACGGAGCGGTCGCCGACCTGGAGATCGAGCGTGGATACCCGGTCACGATCAACGACGCGGCCTTCACGGCCTTCGTCGCGTCCATCGGCGAGGAGCTGGTCGGCCCCGAGGCCGTGGTCCCGATGCCCGCCCCGATCATGGGCGCCGAGGACTTCTCGTACGTGCTCCAGCGCGTGCCCGGCGCCATGGTCTTCCTGGGCGCCCGTGCTCCCGGCGAGGACCCGGCCACGGCCCCCGGCAACCACTCGAACCGGGTCGTCTTCCACGAGCCGGCGCTCGCCGTCGGGGTGGCGATGCACGCGGCGGTGGCCCTCCGGCATCTCGCCGCCGGCTGACCGCGACCACGCCGTCCCCCTAACGTCGCCGCGGCGGGATCGTTCCTCCGGGTGTCCACACCACATGCGCGCGCCGTTGACACGGCGAGTCGCGCCGATGCCACGGCGAATGGTCGACCCGAATGACGGATCGTCACCGATTGCAACGGCACCGAGGAGGAACACATGAATCTACGAAGAAACCTCGCTGCCGGCGGCGTGGCCGCCTCACTCATGGCGTCGCTGTTCGCCGTCTCGATGGCGGGTCCGGCGATGGCCGCAACGGTGCCCCCCGTGACCACGACGGTCACCCCGGTCGGCGCTACCACCTACGTCCCGATCGCGGCCGTGACGGCAATCGGGCCGACCGACATCGCGGGCGGAAGCCTGACCCTCACCCTCCCGGCCGGGTTCTCGTGGGCCATCGGTGGCGCGATTACAACGGTCGAGACCAACGGAGTTGGCGGCAAGCTCGCGGTCAGCGGCGGCACGATCACCGTGGGCGGGACGACCGCGACGTTCAGCGTGACCGGTGCCGCGCTCGCAAGCACGATCACCTTCTCGTCGGCGCCCGTGACGACGGCCACAGCCGGAGCGTCCGGGAACGTCGTGCTCAGCGGCCTGTCGCACCCCAGCTCAGTGGTCGTCGCACGTGTCCACGCGCCTGAAGGCGCCGCCACGGCCAACAGTCAGGCGAAGGGCAACGACCAGCCGAAGGGCAACGTCCAGGCCAAGGGCCACGGCGCTCGCAAGGTCGCCTTCTACGCGAGCTCGACGACGTGCGCGACCGCCCAGCCGATCGGTCACCCCGCGAGCTACGGCTTCGCGATCCTGAACACGACCGGCCGCAAGGGGACCAACGTCAACGTGGTGCTCAACGTGGTGCTCAAGGGCGCCGCGCCAAACGCCACCTACACCATCTCGCTTAACCAGGGTTCGGCTGGGTGCGCGCTGACGACCCCCACGACCGCGGGAACTGTCCACACCAACGCGCGCGGCAACGGCACCGCCAATCTCCACGTCGCCATCGTGAGCGGCGCGAAGAACTTCTGGGTGTCCGCCACGAACGTGGCGAGCACGACGGGCCCGACGAGCCCGACGAGCCCGACGAGCATCCTGGGGACGCCCGCAGCCACGCTGAAGATCAAGCACTAGAAGACCGTCACGACTGCCCATCCTGGGCAGCCTGAGCAGCACCGGGGCCCGGCCGACGGCATCGCCGTCGACCGGGCCCTTCGCTTGCCCGGCCGAAGCGCCGGGTCCTCGCCACAACCCGTGGGTCCGCGGTCACCGCCGCTGGCCCGGAGCGCGCACATCGGCTACGCTCCGCGCCTCGGAGATCGATTGGGGAGGCAGCGGTGCCCTGCACGAGCTGTGGGATCGCCAACCCGGCGGGGAGCAAGTTCTGCAAGCACTGTGGTGCGCGCCTCGCCCTGGCCTGCCCATCGTGCGGCACGCCTCACGAGCCGGATGCGGCCTTCTGCAACGAGTGCGGCACGCGCCTTGCCGCCGATGTCGCCCCGGCCGGTGCACGGGCCGCGGTCGAGCCTCCGCCCGCGGTGGCCCCGATCGCCGAGCGCCGCCTGGTCTCGATCCTCTTCGCGGACCTCGTCGGGTTCACGGCGCTCGCCGAGGGCCGTGACCCTGAGGAGACGCGGGATCTCCTCTCCCGCTACTTCGATCTCGCCTCGGAGGTCGTGAGCCGGTACGGCGGAACGGTCGAGAAGTTCATCGGCGACGCGGTCATGGCCGTCTGGGGTGCCCCGACGGCCCGCGAGGACGACGCGGAGCGGGCGGTCCGCGCCGCCCTCGAGGTGGTGGACGCGGTCCGCTCCCTGGGCCCGGCGATCCACGCCCGGGCCGGGGTCCTCACCGGCGAAGCCGCCGTCACCCTTGGAGCCACCAACCAGGGGATGGTCGCGGGCGACCTCGTCAACACCGCGTCGCGGTTGCAGTCGGCGGCCGCCCCGGGCACGGTGCTCGTCGGCGAGGCGACCCAACGGGCGGCATCCAAGGCGATCGCCTTCGAGGCGGCGGGGGACCAGGTGCTCAAGGGCAAAGCCGCGCCCGTGCCGGCCTGGCGAGCGCTCCGCGTCGTCGCCGAGCGGGGCGGCCGCAAGCGGGCGGAGGCGCTCGAAGCTCCCTTCGTCGGCCGCGACGACGAGCTTCGCCTGCTCAAGGACCTCTTCCACGCGACGAGCCGGGAGCGACGGGCCCGCCTCGTCTCGGTGATCGGGCCGGCGGGAATCGGCAAGACGCGCCTCGCCTGGGAGCTGGAGAAGTACCTGGACGGCCTGCTCGGGACCGTGCTCTGGCACGCCGGCCGTTCCCCCGCGTACGGCGACGGGATCACGTTCTGGGCCCTGGGCGAGATGGTCCGGACCCGGGCCCGGCTCGCCGAGTCCGACGACGAAGCCACGACGAGGGAGCGGATCGCCGCCACCGTCGCGGAGTACGTTCCAGACGCGACGGATCGCCGCTGGGTCGAGCCGGCCCTCCTGACCCTGCTCGGGCTGGAGTCGGGGATCGGGTCCGAGCAGCTGTTCGGGGCCTGGCGGCTCTTCTTCGAGCGGCTCGCGGCGGCGAGCCCGGTCGTCATGATCTTCGAGGACCTGCATTTCGCCGACGCCGGGCTCCTCGACTTCATCGACCACCTACTGGAGTGGAGTCGCGCCTTCCCGATCTACATCGTCACGCTCGCCCGGCCCGAGCTGCTCGAGCGGCGTCCCGACTGGGGCGCCGGGAAGCGCAACTTCACCTCCCTCTACCTGGAGCCGCTCTCGGAGCCGGCGATCCGCCAGCTGCTGGCTGGCCTGGTCCCGGGCCTTCCCGAGCCGACGATCCGCGCGGTCGTGGCGCGAGCCGACGGCATCCCGCTCTACGCGGTCGAGATCGTGCGCATGCTCCTCGCCGAGGGCCGCGTCCGCGAGGAGGGTGGGCGCTACGTGCCCACGGGCGACATCACCACCTTCTCCATCCCGGAGACGCTCACCGCGCTGATCGCCTCGCGGCTCGACGGCCTGGGAGCGGCGGACCGCGCCCTGGTCCAGGACGGCGCGGTGCTCGGCCAGAGCTTCACGCTCGAGAGCCTGTCCGCGCTGACGGGCATGGCGATCCACGACCTGGAGCCGCGCCTCCGGGCGCTCGTCCGGCAGGAGATCCTCGCCCTGGAGGCGGACGCCCGGTCCGCGGAGCGCGGCCAGTACGCATTCGTGCAGGCGCTCATACGCGAAGTGGCCTACAACACGCTCTCCCGTACCGACCGCAAGGCGAAGCACCTCGCGGTCGCCCGGATCTTCGAGGCGCTCCCGACCGACGAGCTGGCCGGGGCGCTGGCCGGCCACTACGTGGCAGCCCACGCGAACGCACCGGACGGTCCCGAGGCGGACGCGCTCGCCGCCCAGGCCCGGATCGCCCTGCGCGGCGCGGCGGACCGGGCCGCCGCCCTCGGGTCCCATGACCAGGCGCTCGGGTATCTCGAACAGGCCGAGGCGATCACCACCGACCCGGCGCAGCGGGCAGCGCTCTGGGAGGCCGCCGGCCGCGAGGCTGACCATGCCGGGCACCTGGAGGTCGCGCGCGGCTACTTCGAGCGGCTCGTGGAGGTCCGTCGCGCCGGCTCCGATCGATCCGCCGCGGCCGCCGCCATCGCAGAGCTCGGCCGTGTCCTCCTCACCGGGGGCCACGTGGGCGAAGCCCTGGAGCTGCTGCGCCAGGCGGTCGACGAGTTCGGGCCAGAGGAGGCGCCTGAGGGCATGGCCTACCTCGTGGCCGAGCTTGCGCGGGCGTACATGCGCTCGGGGCGCGACGACGAGGCGATCGCCGCCGCCGACCGCGCGCTGCCGATCGCCGAGCAGTTCGAGCTCTTCGAGCCGCTTGCGGAGAGCCTCAACACGAAAGGCACGTCCCTCACCTCGATCGGCCGGCTCCAGGAGGGCATCGCGCTGCTTCGGGGAGCGCTCGCGATCTCCGAAGCGCACGGCCTCGTGCGACCGGAGCTCCGCGCCCGCCAGAACCTCTGGTTCTCGGACATCGACGACCCGATCCGGGCGATGGAGGTCCTGCGCCCGGGGCTCGACAAGGCCCGTCGGCTCGGGCTTAGCGAGTGGGTCTTCGACCTGACCGTGGTCATCTGTCGCCCGAGCACCTGGCTGGGGGTGGAGTGGGACTGGGTCGAGGCACGCTTGGACGGGCTGCGCGACGAGGGGTTCCCTTCGCAGGGCGACCGTGTGTTCCACGGGACCCTGCGCGCCTTTCTGGCCGCGATGCGCGAGGACCCGGAGCAGCAGGTCGCGGCTCTCGGATCGATTCGCGCCGAGATCGCGGAGGGCAACGACACCCAGTGGCAGATGCATGTCGCGCTGGACACCGCATGGGCCCACCTGGCCGCCGGGTCGCCCGCGAAGGCATTCGAACAGACGTCCTTCGTCCTTCGATCGGATTGGGGCTCCGCCTGGCAGGCCTGGGCGGCGGCTGTCGGGATCCAGGCGGCCGCGTGGGGCGCGAACGGGGACGGCCTCGCGCAGTGCGAGGGGGCGCTCCAGCGGGCCACCGGCCGCTGGGCGCACGCGCTGCGCGTCGAGATCGGCGCCGCGCGGGCCGCCCTCGCGGGCGATCGTTCGATGGCCCTGACGCGGTACCGCGAGGCGTTCAGCCTCTTCCGTGACCTCGGGATGCCGCTGCTCCTCGCGACAAGCGTGATCGGTGCCTGTCGGCTTCTCGGCTCGGTTCCGGAGCTGGCACCGGCGATCGCCGAGGCGAGCGAGATCCTGACCGGGCTGCGCGCGGTGCCGCTTCTCGGGCAGCTCGAGGCCGCCCGCCAGGGAGCTCCGTCCCGGGTGTCCTGAAGACTGACACCACGCCGGGCGTGGCCGCTCGCGCCGCGCTGTGGCCGCCCACGCCGGGCGTGGCCGCTCGCGGCCCGGCCCGAGGTGGGATACGCTCTCGCACCTACGCCAACGGTTGGGGGTCGCTGCGGGCATGGTCTGCTCGAACTGTGGGACGGAGAACGAAGCAGGACGCAAGTTCTGCAAGGAATGCGCGGCGCGACTGGCGCTGGCCTGTCCGTCGTGCGGAGCCGCCAACGCTGCCGACGCGAAGTTCTGTGGCGAGTGTGCGACCCCGCTGGGCACTGGAGCCGCACCCTCCGCGGCGGTGACCACCCGGCCCGGGCTCGCGTCCGCGGTCGTGGCACCGCTCGCCGAGCGTCGGCTCGTCTCGATCCTGTTCGCCGACCTCGTCGGCTTCACGTCCCTGGCCGAGGGGCGCGACGCCGAGGATACCCGGGAGCTGCTGAGCCGGTACTTCGACCTGGGCCGGGACGTGATCGCGCGCTACGGCGGCACGGTGGAGAAGTTCATCGGGGACGCGGTGATGGCCGTCTGGGGCGCCCCGACGGCGCACGAGGACGACGCCGAGCGCGCAGTCCGGGCGGGGCTGGAGCTGGTCGAATCCGTCCGTTCACTCGGACCCTCGATCCAGGCTCGGGCCGGGGTCCTGACGGGCGAAGCCGCGGTGACGATCGGGGCCGTCGGCCAGGGCATGGTGGCCGGCGACCTTGTCAACACGGCCTCGCGCCTGCAGTCCGTTGCCGAGCCGGGCACCGTCCTCGTCGGCGAGGGCACTCAACGGGCGGCGTCCGCCGCGATCGTCTTCGAGGAGGTCGGCGCCCAGCAGCTCAAGGGCAAGACCGCACCGGTCCCCGCCTGGCGCGCGCTCCGCGTCGTCGCCGAGCGGGGTGGCCGCAGGCGGTCGGAGACCCTGGAGGCCCCGTTCGTCGGCCGCGACGACGAGCTGCGCCTGCTGAAGGACCTGTTCCACGCCACGAGCCGGGAGAAGCGAGCGCGCCTCATCTCGGTCATCGGCCCGGCCGGGATCGGGAAGACCCGCCTCGCCTGGGAGTTCCTCAAGTACATCGACGGACTCGTCGAGACCGTCCGCTACCACGACGGCCGTTCGCCGGCCTATGGGGACGGAATCAGCTTCTGGGCCCTCGGCGAGATGGTCCGCCGGCGGGCCGGGCTGCTCGAGACCGACGACGAGCCGACCACGCGGGCCAGGATCGCCGAGACCCTCGCGACCCACGTCGCCGACGAGTCCGAGCGCCGCTGGATCGAGCCCGCCCTCCTCGCCCTCCTCGGGGTCGAGTCGGGCGTCCGCTCGGAGCAGCTGTTCGGCGCCTGGCGGACGTACTTCGAGCGGATGGCCGCCACGGCCCCGGTGGTCATGGTCTTCGAGGACCATCACTTCGCCGACACCGGCCTGCTCGACTTCGTGGACCACCTCCTGGAGTGGAGCCGCGGCCACTCGATTTACGTGGTCACCCTCGCCCGGCCCGAGCTCCTCGAGAAGCGCCCCGATTGGGGTGCCGGCAAGCGCAACTTCACCTCGATCTACCTCGAGCCCCTCCAGGAGCCCGCGATGCGCCAGCTCCTGGCCGGTCTCGTGCCGGGACTCCCCGACTCCGCGATCCGCTCGATCGTGGCGCGCGCGGACGGGATCCCGCTCTACGCGGTCGAGACCGTCCGGATGCTCCTCGCGGACGGACGGCTGGCGCTGGAGGGTGGGATCTACCGCCCGGTGGGCGACCTCACGAGCCTCGCGGTGCCCGGGACGCTCACCGCGCTCATCGCGTCCCGCCTCGACGGGCTCGCCGCCGAGGATCGCGCCCTCGTCAGCGACGCCGCCGTTCTGGGGCAGAGCTTCACGCTGGCTGGGCTGTCGGCGGTCTCGGGGGTCGGCGAGCTGGAGCTCGAGCCGCGCCTGCACGCATTCGTCCGCCGGGAGCTCCTGACCCTCGAGACAGACCCCCGCAGCCCGGAGCGGGGCCAGTACGCGTTTGTCCAGGCGCTGATCCGCGAGGTCGCCTACAACACGCTCGCGAAGCCCGACCGCAAGCGACGCCACCTCGCTGCGGCGCGCTTCTTCGAGAGCCTCGGCTCCGACGAGCTGGCCGGCGGCCTTGCCGGCCACTACCTCGCGGCCCATGCGAACGCCAGCGAGGGTCCCGAGGCCGACGCGCTCGCCGCACAGGCCCGGATCGCCCTCGTCGCGGCGGCGGACCGGGCCACGGCCCTCGGCTCCCACGACCAGGCCCTGGCCTTCCTCCGCCAGGCGCTCACGGTCACGGCCGACCCGGCCGAGACGGCCGAGTTCCTCGAGCGGGCCGGCGAGTCCGCCTCGGCGGCCGCCCACCACGACGAGGCGGAGGAGTTCCTGCGCCGGGCGGTCGCGAACCACCGCGAGCGAAAGGACCGGGAGGCGGAGGCGAGGGCCACGGCCGCCCTCGGGCGGGCGCTCGCGACGCCCTATCGCACCGAGCAGGCGCTCGCCGTCCTCGAGCCCGCGGCCCAGGAGTTCGCCGACCTCGGCGCCGATCGCGGCTTTGTCGCGCTCCTCGGCCAGCTGGCCCGTGCCTACATGTTCCACGAAGAGCCCGATCGTGCGATCGAGGTCGCGGACCGGGCGCTTGCGGCGGCCGAGCGAGCCGATCTCGTCGAGCTGGTCGCCGATACGCTGATCACCAAGGGCACGGCATTCGGCTACTACGGCCGGGGCTACGAGGCGCTCGCCGAGATCGAGGGCGGCTTGCACCTCGCCGAACGGCACGGCCTCGCGGCGACGGCTCTCCGCGCCCGGGTCAACCTCGGGGCACTCCTTGCCCCCGGCGATCCGCGAGCGGCGCTCGAGATTGCCCGAGCGGGGCTGGCCGAATCTCACCGCCTCGGCCAGCGGCGACAGGCCCTGGTGCTCCTCACCAACGCGGCAGAGGTCGCCGTGTGGACCGGTGACTGGGACCTGGCATTGCCCGAATTCCAGGAGCTGCTCGCCGACGACCTCGACCGGGAAGATCGGATCATCGTGATCGGCCGCCTGGTCCAGATCGGCAGCTGGCGAGGCGATCCCGTCGACGAGCTTGTCGATGAGATCGTGCGCCTGGTCGGAGACACGAGCGAGCCCGCCGTCCTGATCTCTGCCCCGGTCGCGCGCGCCGACCGCGCTTTCGCGGGCGGGATGCTCGACGACGCCGCGCAGGAATATCGGCGGGCAGCCGCGATGACGGCGGAGTACGCGCTGGTCTCGTACGTGATGGCTGCCCGCGCGTCACTCCTGGCCCGGGATCCTGCGTCGGCAGCGGTGGACCTGGCCGGGCTCGACGCGACTGGCCTGCACGGCCCCGCAATCGAGGCTCGCAGAGCTTCCATTCGCGCCGGGCTTGCCGCCCTCGACGGCCGTCCCTCCGACGCGCTCGCTCTCTACCGCGACGCTCTGCGACGCTTCCGCGACAGTGGGTTGCCCCTCGACGAGGCCTTCACGGCGATCGAGATGGCGACGCTCCTCGACCCGGCAGAGCGGGAGGTTCGCGGCGCCGCGGACGCGGCCCGGGAGATCCTCATCCGGCTCGGTGCGACGCCATTCCTGGCGCGGCTGGACGCGGCCGTGAGCCGGCAGCCGGAGTCGCCCGCATCCAAGGGGTCTCGCGCACGGGACGTGTCCACCGTCTGAGGCAAGCGAGAGCCTGCGCCCGCGGCGGCCGAAGCGCGTATGCGCCGCGACGTGCGACCCGTCGCCGCGCTCGTGTTGAGGGGGTAGTAGATATAGACAGGGACGTTCGAAGTTGCCGGGGCGATGCGGCGCACTCTTACGATCAAGGCCGCCGGTGGACGGAGGCACGGGCTCCCATCGCTACCTGGAGAGCCCGCGACTCCGTCCGCGCCGCGTCCACCCGCCGAGCCATCGCGGCAAAGACCGCGGTACCAAACCATCTCGACGGTCCTGCGCCCGGCTCCGCGACCTACGTCGCTTGATATCCGTCATGCAGTAACTGCCCTCGCCCGGTGGGCGATTCCGCGGTGCGTCGTCTCCACCGGACGAGCGGACGTTGCGAGCCACCTTGCCGCCGTTCAATGCGGGACGGCCATCCACGCCGAACTGGCGCCGCAGCCCCGGAAGCGGTCTAAAGCCCCTCTGCCAGCCTCAGTGCTTCGTCACCGTCAGCGTGGCTGTGGCCTTATGACTGAGACTGAGGCTGACACCGGTGATGGTGAGCGTGAACGCGCCCCTCACGCCGCCTACCGTCTGGACCGTCATCGTCGAGGTCGAACTGGCCGGGTTGGGCGTGAATGTCACCGTCGACCCGGAAGGCTGACCGCTGACGCTCAGGTTGACCGACCCGCTGAAGCTGTTGATGAGCGTGATGGATACGTTAAATGTCGCGATGCTGCCCTGCTTCACCGACTGCTGCGACGGGCTCACCGAGAGCGAGAAGTCCGGCGGTGCGCTGGTAACGGTGACACTGGCGGTGCCGGTCACGCCGCCGCTCGTCGCCGGGACCGTGA
>Ga0097691_1000198_pt1 | contig 54788 bp, 48 predicted proteins | sample NGESurdeep072012_8_FD_72858 | JGI IMG/M metagenome (GOLD analysis project Ga0097691, IMG submission 72858) | Arctic peat soil microbial communities from Barrow, Alaska - NGEE Surface sample 210-1 deep-072012 | ecosystem: Environmental > Terrestrial > Soil > Wetlands > Peat ...
GAGAAGCAGATCCCGACCGCCTCGACCCTCACGAGGAGCTGGGTCGGACCGGGCGCCGGCACGGGCTTGGCCCGGTTGTGGACCAGCTGCCCGGGACCGACGATCTGGATCGCGTGCTGGGTCGCCGGCAGCGCCGGGGCGGGCGGCAGGGGTTCGTTCACCTGGCGGCTCCTCGTGACGGCGGGGCGGAAACGGGCGCGGGCGGGGCGGCCGCGCGGACGGGATGGCAGTTCAGCTCAACATCACCTGGCCGCCCGTGACGGGCAGGGCCTGGCCGGTCTCGTACCGCTGGGCGACCAGGTAGTAGAGCGCCTCCAGCACGTCGGCCGGCATGCAGCCACGGCCCATGGGAACCCTGGCCTCGTAGAAATGGCGAACGTCGTCGAGCGTCTTCGCACCGGGCACCTTGCCCTCACGGAGGTACTGGACGAAGAGGCCGTTCTCCGGGTCGGCCCACAGCGGCCCGTCGAAGAAGTTGCCCGGGCAGATCGCGTTGACCTTGATGCCGTCGCCGACCAGCTCCAGCGCGAACGACTGGGTGAGCCCGATCCCGCCGAACTTCGACCCCGCATACGCGCTGTTACGGCTGGAGCCGGCGAGCCCGGACTTGGAGTTGATCTCGATGATGTCGCTCCACTGGTCGGGCTTGGCGCGGTGCTGGCGGGCCATGATCGGGGCGGCGAACCGGACGCCCAGGAAGTAGCCGCGGTAGTTGACCTTCGTGACGAGGTCGAACTCGGCCAGCGGCTGACTCATCACGCCGCCGGCGCGCAGCACCCCCGCGTTCGAGACGAGGACGTCGAGGCCGCCGTAGCGCACGACCGTCGCGTGGAGGCCGTCTGCGACGGACTGCTCGTCCATGACGTTCATCGCGATAGCGCTCGCCCGGCCCGGGCCGTGGCGGGCCTCCAGGTCGCGGGCGTTGGACTCCGCGAGCGCCGCGTTGAGGTCGGCAAGCACGACGTGGCCACCCTGGGCGACGAGGTCGGCGGCGATGGCAAGCCCGAAGCCCTGCGCGGCACCGGTGACGAGCGCGACCTTGCCCACGAAACGGCCGGTGCCGGCGTCACCGGCTGCCACGTCGCGCCGGTAGGCCTCCGCCTCCCACGCCTCGATGAACGTCCGCTCGGCGTCGGCCAGGGCCCGTACACCGCCGAGAGAGAGGGCGCCCTCGGCGACACGCAGGGCATCCAGGTAGATGTGGCGCGCCGTGTTCGCCTGGTCCCACGTGTCACCGGCCGCGAACAGGCCGAGACCCGGCACGACCACGATGATGGGCGTCGTGCCGTGGTCCGCGACGTGCTCCGCCAGGCGCTCGCGCAGCAGGGACGGCACGTCGTCCGGCGCGACGTCCTCGGGAACGTCGAGGAGGAGCGGCCACGACCCGGCGTACACGATCTGGTCGGGGGTCAGCGGCCCACCCAGCACGACGCCCCGCCCGGCCGGGGTGGCCGTGAACGACGCCGCGAGCGGCGCGTCGTCGAACGTGATCACCGGGAGCGCGTCGCCGCGTGCCAGGAACCCGCGGAGCGAGGGCGCGATCACGTCGACCAGCGTCCGGGCGCGAGCCGGGTCCATGTCGGCCGGAGCCGGGTGCGCCGCAGGGGAGGCGGTGGGCGCAGCGGCGTCGTCCATCGCCGCCCGCACGGTCTCGACGAGCCAGGCGGATCGCTCGTCGATCTCGGCCGCCGAGTTCCCCCCGACGATGAGCCCGTGGTTCTGCATCAACGTGACGGCCGGGGCAGGCCGGCCGGTGCGCTCGACGTACACGCGGCGGGCTTCGACGATGGCCCGCGCGAGCGGGAGGCCTGGGTCCGTTTGGGGCACCCATAGCGCCCGGTCCCCGAACAGCCGCCCGGCGAGCGCGGCGCCGTGGCTGTTGCAGGTGACCGCGTTGATGTCGATGGGGTGCGTATGCAGGACGAAACGCTCGGGCAGGAAGGCGTGGAACAGCAGCTCCACCGAGGGCCGTCGCCCGCCGGCGTCGGCAAGGCGGGCCGCCATGGCCGTGCGCATGACCGGGTCCCCCGCATCGCCGGCGGCTTCTCCCGCCGCGTCGGCTGCCGCGTCGTCGGCTGCCGCGTCGCCGGCTGCCGCGTCGCCGGAGTCGAGCAGCGCCAGCAGCGGCTCCATGTCCAGCGGCACGAGGTCCCCCGCGGTGAGCGTCGCGAGGGCGACGCCGCTCGGCTTGATGTACAGGACGCCGTCTTCCTTCGCCGATGCGTTGCCGCCTCCGCCCCTCGAGAACTCGGGGTCGCGGCCGAACCGCCGGGCGACCTCGATCAGCTCGTCGAGCGTTGCGACCGGCGTCGGGGGCAGCGGCCGGCGGCCGAGCTGCCGGCCGCTCATCGGGCCACCGCCAGGGGCGCCGCGCCGATCAGCTCCGCTCCCAGCTCGGCGAACCAGCGGATGCGCGCTTCGCCGTCCGGGAAGCCCGGGTTGAGCCGGCCCTGGCCGTCGACGTAGCCGGGCCTCCCGGATGTCCGGAGATGCTGGTGGGCAGCCACCACGCAGGTGGCCTCCCAGAACGCCGCGCGCGCGATGGGCGACGGCAGCGACCCGTCCACGCAGCGGGGCTCGAGCGGGATCCGCTGCCGGGTGTTGTGCTCCGTCCCGGCCAGGACGACGATGCCGGCATCGCGGAATGCGGCCACGTACGCGTCCACGACCTCCGGCCGGTTGCGCCCGGGGATCAGCTCCGCGGCGGGGATCCCACGGGCCAGCAGCCGCTCGGCCAGCCCGGCCGGCGGTTCCTCCCACGGGCAGACCGGCGATGCGCCGTCCGCAAGCGTCGGGTAGCAGGGGATACCCTCCAGCTCCAGGGTCAGCCGCAGCGCGTGCTCGAACGAGACCGGCGACTCGCTTTCGAACGCCGGGCGACCGGCCTTCATGAGCCGGGAGCGGATCTCGCCCTGGATAGCGATCGGGTCTTCGACGCTGGCCACGGGCGGCCCGCCGAACGCCCGCGTCAGCAGGTCCCCGCGTCGCCCCGCATCGGCCTGGCGGAAGAGGGCCTCCTGGAACGCCATGGCCACGTGACGTTCCTGCAGGACCACCGTCGCTCGCGGGACGCCCGCGCGCTCGGCGACGTCCTCCGCGATGAGCGCGTCGGTGAGGGAGGTCTCCAGGCCGGCCGCGGCAAACCAAGCCCGCAGGCGGGCGACCATCCGGCGCATCCGGTCCTCGTCGACAGCACGCGCGGCGGCCATCAGCCGGAGCGCTTCCGGCCCAGGTGTCGCATACCGGCCGATCCCCTTGGCGCAGAGGTACATGCGGCCGGGATTCGCCGGATCGTTGACGCGGGTTCCACCTTGCTGGAGGGCGTCGACCACGCAGGTGAACTCCATCCCGAACAGCGGCAGGATCCCTGCCCGCACCGCGATCGACTCGAACCGGGCGTAGACGCCGAGGTCGTGGAAGTTGGAAGCCCCGAGGACGCGCACCCCCTCCCGGGCTGCCGACGTGACCGCGTCCTCCACGGTGTCGAACGCCGAGAAGTTGGGGGGCAGGTGGACGTGGGTGTTGAGGATGGGCCGCCGGGCCTCGCCCGACCGGTCAGCGCCCCTGCTCCGACCTTCGCTCATGGGCCGTCCTGCTTCTTGCTCATGCGCCGGTGCCATCCAGCCCTGCCGCCTGTCGATGGTGTCCGAACGGGTGACGAACCCGACGAACGAATCCATACGGGTGTTTCCGATTGGTTTCGACTTCGCATAGAATACGCGACCAAAGGCGAAGCCTCAAGCACCAGCCGAGAATCAGAGGTGCAGCATGCCAGTCAGGGAGCCGTTCCCCGAGCTCAATGAGATCCTGGCCTCCATCGGCGAGGCCGGGGGCCGGATCGCGGCGATCGGCGCCAGCGAGGGAGGCGCCGGCAACATCTCGGTGTGCATCGGGTGGCCCATCGAGGTCCGTCGCCAGTTCCCCGTCACCGAGGAGATCCCGCTTCCCCTGTCGGCGCCCCATCTCGCGGGCCGGCGGATCATCGTCACCGGATCCGGCCGGCGCCTTCGCGACATCGCGACCGACCCGGCGGCGAACCTCGGCGTCGTCCTGGTTCACGCGGGCGGCGAGACCGGGACGCTCCACACCTCACCGCGGTGCCTGTTCGACGGCCTGACCAGCGAATGGAACTCGCACCTGGGGATCCACGACGACGCGATCGCCCGGGCCGACACGAACTACCACGCCGTCCTGCACGCGCAGCCGCCGCACCTCGTCTACCTGAGCCACGTGCCCGAGTACCGGGACGAGGCGTACTTCAACCGGCGCCTGCTGCGCTGGGAGCCCGAGACGATCGTCAACCTTCCGCAGGGGGTCGGCGTGCTCGCGTTCATGCTGCCAGGCTCGGCCCAGCTCATGGAGGCAAATGTCGCCAGCCTGCGGACGCACCGGGTCGTCCTGTGGGGCAAGCATGGCGTCATGGCCCGATCTGACATCTCGGTCACGCGGGCCGCCGATCGGATCGAGTATGCAGAGACCGCCGCGCGCTACGAGTACATGGACCTCGTCGCCGGCCAGCGCGCTGAGGGCCTGAGCCTGGACGAGATGCGCGCGGTCGTCGCTGCCTTCAACGTCACGACGGATAGGGTCTGAGATTGGGATGAACTGGCCGGGGAAGGGTATTGACAGGTGGGCTAACCTGCGAATGTGTTACCGATAACCCACGCCGAGACACCCGCGCGTCCCTCGCGGCCCCGGCGCCCGGTCCTGGACCTGCCCCACCAGCGCACGCGACCCTAGGGAGAACCCGCGATGGCTGAGCTTCTGGTCGAGATGACCGGCATCAGCAAGAGCTTCCCGGGCGTTCACGCGCTCGACGACTGCCGCTTCGAGCTCCATCCGGGCGAGGTCCACGCCCTGGTCGGCGAGAACGGCGCGGGGAAGTCCACGCTGATGAAGGTCCTGTCCGGGATCTACAAGCGCGACGCCGGGACGATCAAGGTCAGGGGCGCCGAGGTCGAGATCCTCTCGCCCCGGGCCGCGCAGGACCTGGGGATCGCGATCATCCACCAGGAGCTGAACCTCATGGGCCACCTGACCGTGGCCCAGAACATCTTCATCGGCCGGGAGCCGCGCCGCGGCTTCGTGCTGGACGACAAGGCGCTCAACCGCAAGGCCGCCGAGCTGTTCGAGGAGCTCCACCTGAACCTCGACCCGACGGCACGCGTGTCCAGGCTCGCCGTGGCGCAGCAGCAGATGGTGGAGATCGCCAAGGCATTGTCCTTCAACTCGGACGTCCTGATCATGGACGAGCCCACGGCGGCGCTCACCGAGACCGAGATCGACGAGCTCTTCCGCATCACGCGGCACCTGCGCGAGCGGGGCCACGGCATCGTGCACATCTCGCACCGCCTGGAGGAGCTCAAGCGGATCACCGACCGCGTGACGGTCATGCGGGACGGCCGCTATGTCGACACGGTCATCACGGCCGATGCCAGCATCGGGCAGATCATCAGCATGATGGTCGGGCGGACCGTCTTCGAGGCGACACCCGAGCTGCCCGAGACGGTCGACCCGAACATCGTGCTCGATGTGAGGGGCCTCAACCTGGGCCGCCAGGTGCGGGACATCAGCTTCCAGCTCCATCGCGGCGAGATCCTGGGCGTCGCCGGCCTCGTCGGGGCCGGCCGCACCGAGGTCATGCGCGCCATCTTCGCCGCCGACCGACCGGAGTCCGGCACGATCACGATCAAGGGCCAGCCGGCCACGGTCCGCTCGCCGAGCGACGCGGTTCAGCACGGGATCGCGTACCTCTCCGAGGACCGCAAGCGCTACGGCCTGGCGCTCGGCATGGACGTCGAGGTCAACACCGTCCTCGCCTCGCTGGGCCGCTTCGCGAATCGGTTCGGCTGGGTCAGGACCGGCGCCACGCGGAAGCAGGCCCTGGAGCAGGTCAAGGCCCTCGCGATCAAGACGCCTGGGATCTCCCAGCGGGTGAAGAACCTCTCCGGTGGCAACCAGCAGAAGGTGGTCATCGCCAAGTGGCTGACAGCCGACACCGACATCCTCATCTTCGATGAGCCGACGCGAGGCATCGACGTGGGGGCGAAGAGCGAGATCTACCGGCTGCTCAATGACCTCGCCAGGCAGGGCAAGTCGATCATCATGATCTCCTCGGAGCTGCCCGAGATCCTCCGGATGAGCCACCGCATCCTCGTGATGTGCGAAGGGCGCATCACCGGTGAGCTCACCTCCGCGGAGGCGACCCAGGAAAAGATCATGACGCTGGCCACCCAACGCGAATCGGTGGCCGCCGCGTGAGTGCCACCAACCCAACCGGTCAGCCACGAGGCAGCGAACCGATGCAGTCGACACCCGCGCCGGCGCCCTCGCGCGCCCAGTCGATCATGAAGGGCGAATCGATCCAGCGCCTGCTGGCCCTGGGCGCCCTCGTCATCCTGCTGGTCTTCTTCTCGATCACCGTCCCCCATTTCGCAAGCACCAACAACTACATCGACATCCTGACGGCGACGGCGGTCAACGGTGTGCTCGCGACCGGCGTCACGTTCGTGATCATCACCGGGGGCATCGACCTCTCGCTCGGCACCGCCATGACCTTCACGTCGGTGGCGATGGGGCTCGTGTCCGTCAACTTGGGGCTGCCGCTCCCGATCGGCCTGCTCGCCGCCTTCGCGGCGGGCGCCCTGGTCGGCCTGACGAACGGCTTTCTCATCGCGAAGCTCAAGCTGCCGCCGTTCATCGCCACCCTGGGCATGCTGTACGTGACGCTCGGCATGGCCCAGGTGCTCTCGGACGTGCATCCGATCTACTTCGAGGCGGTCCAGCCCTCGTTCCAGCAGTTCTTCATGGACAAGATGGTCTTCGGCATCCCCAACATCGTGTGGGTGATGCTCGGGGGCGCCACTGTCGCCTGGATCCTCCTCAACAGGACGATCCTGGGCCGGTACACCTTTGCCCTCGGCTCCAACGAAGAGGCGACCCGGCTCTCCGGTGTCAACACCGATCGCTGGAAGATCATCGTCTACATCGTTGACGGCCTGTTCGTAGGCCTCGCCGGCATCGTCATCGCCTCGCGCATGAACTCGGCCCAGCCGGGCCTCGGGATGGGCTACGAGCTCGACGCGATCGCAGCGGCGGTCATCGGCGGTACCTCCCTCTCGGGTGGCGAGGGAAGCATCGTCGGCACGATCATCGGTGCCTTCCTCATCAGCACGCTGCGCATCGGCCTCTCGGTGGCCGGTGTTCCCGACCAGTGGAAGTCGGTGATCACGGGTCTCGTGGTCATCGGTGCCGTCTACCTCGACATCATGCGCCGGCGCAGTCGCGCCTGAGGGGGCACACGTCCCTTCACCACACTTCGGCCCCAACCTCGGCCGCGCAGCGGCCGGAACCGGGAAACGGATCAAGCAAGGAACACGGAGGAGTCACATGAAGCTCACGCGCCTCACCAGCCTCGCGGCTGGCTCGATGGCCCTGGCGCTGGTCGCCAGCGCCTGCTCCAGCAGCGCCACGACGGCGCCTGCCGGAGCCCCGGCGTCCGCGGCAGCTCCAGCGTCGGCGGCGGCTTCGGCGGCGGCTTCGGCGGCGGCGTCGGCGGCAGGGGGTGCCGCCTCGGCGTACACGGGACCCACGGACGCCGGGACGGCCAAGGGCAAGACGATCGCCATCATCTCGAAGGGCGAGCAGCACCAGTTCTGGCAGGCCGTCAAGAAGGGCGCCCTCGATGAGGCCGCCAAGCTCGGCGTCACCGCGACGTATCAGGGCCCAGCCACGGAGTCCGAGATCGACAAGCAGCTCACCATGCTGCAGACGGCCCTGAGCAACAACCCGGCGGCCGTCTGCTTCGCCGCCCTCGACAGCAAGGCCGCGGGCGCCCTCCTGCAGCAGGCCAAGGACGCCAACATCCCCGTCATCGGCTTCGACTCCGGCGTCGACAGCACCATCCCGGTGACCACCGTCGCCACCGACAACACCGCGGCCGCCGCCGTCGCCGCCGACCACATGGCCAGCCTTATCGGCAACGCGGGCACGGTCGGCGTCGTCGTCCACGACCAGACCAGCCAGACCGGCATCACCCGGCGTGACGGGTTCCTCGCCCAGATGGCGGCGAAGTACCCGAACATCAAGGTCCTCCCGCCCCAGTACGGCGCGGGCGACGCGGTCAAGTCCGCCGACATCGCCAAGGCGATGATGACGGCCAACCCCGACCTCAAGGGCTTCTTCGGCGCCAACGAGGGCTCCATCAAGGGCGTCCTCAACGCGCTCAAGGAGACCGGCAACGAGGGCAAGATCGTGGCCATCGGCTACGACTCCGGCCAGCAGCAGATCGACGCGATCACCAGCGGCGTCGAGGCCGGCGCGATCACCCAGAACCCGATCGGCATCGGCGCGAAGTGCGTCGACGCCGCGATCGACGCGATCAACGGCAAGACCCTGCCGAAGACCATCGACACCGGCTTCTCCTGGTTCGACAAGACCAACATCAACAACCCGGAGATCCAGGCGGTTCTCTACAAGTAGCCCCTCGCCTGGCCCGCAATCACTCGGGGGCTGTCCGCCACGCGGACAGCCCCCGAACCCACCGTGGGCCATTCAAGGGAACCCTGACCTGAGTCACCACGGGGATCGCCGGATGACCACCATCAGCGACGTTGCGAAACTCGCGGGCGTCTCCGCGATGACGGTTTCGCGCGCCCTCAACAACTCGGGCTACGTCAGCCGGCAGACCCGGTCGCGCGTGGAAGCCGCGATCGCGGAGCTCGGCTACGTCCCGAACGCGCTCGGGCGACAGCTGCGGTCGAAGCAGACCAAGATGCTGGCGCTGGTCCTCTCGGACATCATGAATCCCTTCTTCACGACCATCGCCCGCGGCGTCGAGGACGTGGCCAGGGCGCAGGGCTTCTCCGTCATGTTCTGCAACACGGACGAGTCGGAGGCCGAAGAGGCCCAGTACCTGCTGATGCTGGTCCAGCGCCAGGTGGACGGCGTGCTGCTCGTTCCCGCGAGCACGAGCGGGAAGTCGCTGCGCCTGCTGTCGTCGCACCACATGCCGGTCGTTGTCATCGACCGTCGCATCCAGTCCCGCCAGATCGACAGCGTTCGATCCGACTCGGAGGCGGGGGCCTACACGCTCACCCAGCACCTCATCGGTCTCGGACACCGCCGCATTGCCGTGCTGACCGGTCGTCGGAGCGTCTCCACCTCGATCGACCGCGTCGCAGGCTACTGCCGGGCCATGCTCGACGCCGGGCTCGAGCTGGACGACGACCTGGTCCGCTACGGCGAGTACAACTACGGCGAGTACAACCAGGTGGACGGAAACCGGATGGCGCAGGAGGTCCTGGCTGCCGATCCGCGGCCCACCGCGATCTTCGCCGCGAACAACTTCATCGCGTTCGGCGCGATGCGATCGCTCCGTGACGCGGGATTCCGGGTGCCGGAGGACGTGTCGATCGTGGCGTTCGACGACCTGCCCGTCGCATGGCTGTCCGATCCGTTCATGACGGTCGTGGACCAGCCCGCCTACGAGATCGGGCGGCGCGGCGCCGAGCTGCTGCTGTCGCGCCTCGACGGCTCGACCACGGGCCCGGGGCATGAAGTCGTCCTGTCGAGCGAGCTCATCATCCGCCGCTCCAGCGGCGCACCGTACGCGAACCCCACCGCCACGTCCGCCGCGACGGCTGGACCCGAGCCGCTGGCGAGCCCGCCGCCGTCCGCGGATCTCCTCGGCCCGGTTCCGCAGGGAGCCATGCCATGACGATTTCCCGGGCCCCGGTCGAGGTCGCAGCCGACGGCGTCGATCCGGCCGCGGTGCCGCAGCGCGTCCTCGCCAGCGGCGCGCGAATGCCCGCGATCGGGCTCGGGACGTTCGGCTCCGACCATGCCGCGCCCGATGAGATCGCTGCGGCCGTCAGGGCCGCCGCGGAGGTGGGCTATCGCCACTTCGACTGCGCGGCGGTCTACGGCAACGAGGCCCAGATCGGCCAGGCGCTCGCGGACGTGATGGCGGGTGGGATCCCGCGCGAGGCGCTCTGGGTCACGTCCAAGCTGTGGAACGACCGGCACGCGCCGGCGGACGTCGCTCCGGCATTCGAGCGCTCGCTCCGCGACCTCTGCCTGGACTACCTGGACCTGTACCTCGTCCACTGGCCGTTCCCGAACCACCACGCCTCGGGCGTCGATGTCGGATCGCGCGATTCGAACGCGAAGCCGTACGTCCACGAGCGCTTCATGGCCACCTGGCGCGAGCTGGAGGCGCTCGTCGATCGGGGGCTGGTCCGCCACATCGGCACCTCCAACATGACGATCCCCAAGCTCCGACTCGTGCTGCGCGACGCCCGGATCCGGCCCGTCGTCAACGAGATGGAGCTGCACCCGCACTTCCAGCAGCCGGAGCTGTTCGCGTTCGTGCGCGCCAACGGGATGGAGCCCGTGGGGTTCTCGCCGATCGGGTCTCCCGCGCGCCCCGAGCGCGATCGGACGCCAGAAGATTCAGTGGACGTCGAGGACCCGGTGATCGTCCGGATCGCGCGGCGGCTCGGCATCCACCCGGCGGTCGTCTGCGTGAAGTGGGCGGTCCAGCGCGGCCAGACGCCCATCCCGTTCTCGACGAAGCGTGCGAACGTCCTTGCCAACCTGCGGGGGACCGTGAGCGAGCCGCTCACGGACGCCGAGATGGCGGAGATCGCCGGCCTTGACCGCAACTGCCGCCTGATCAAGGGCCAGGTCTTCCTCTGGAAGGCAGGTCAGGCGTGGGAGGACCTCTGGGACCTCGACGGAACGATCACGGCGCCATAGGAGGATCGACGGCGTCGCGAGCGCCCGAACCCAGCCCCATGTACATCGTCACCGTCGACCAGGGAACGTCCAGCACGAAGACCGCGCTGTGGGGTGCGGCAGGCGACCTCGTCTCCGAGGCAACCGCCTCGTACGAGCTCGAGCGGCCCGAGCCCCTGTGGGCGCAGATCGACGCCGAGCGCTGGTGGGACGCCTGCTGCTCGACGGTCCGGGCCGTCCTGGCGCAGGCCGGGATCCGACCCGCGGACGTGGCCGCCCTCGCGATCGACGGGATCGGCTGGACCCTGGTGCCCGTGGACGCGGAGCTCAGGCCGCTCATGCCGGCCCTGACCTGGCTCGACCGGCGGGCGGAGGCGGAGGCTGCGGAGCTGCGCGCAGGCCCCGACGCGGCGTGGCTGGTGAGCCTGGTCGCCAACCCGCTCGACGCGGCGTACATCACGCCGAAGTTGACCTGGGTGCGCCGCCATCGCCCGGATGTCTTCGCGGCAACGCGCTGGTTCCTCACGGCCTCGGGCTTCCTCGTCGCCCGGTTAACTGGCGAGCCGACCTGCGACCTCACCCAGGCCTACGGCTTCCATTGCTTCGACATCCGGCGCGAAGCGTGGGATCCGGCGGCGGCCGCGTCGCTGGAGATTCCGCTCGACCGGCTGCCGCCCCTCCGGTATGCCGGCGACATGGCGGGCCGCATGGGCGCCGGAGCCGCGGCGGCCACCGGCCTGGCGGCGGGCACGCCGGTGCTCGTCGGGGCGCTCGACGCGGCGGTCGGAGCGCTGGGTGGAGGTGTCACCCGCCCCGGCCAGACGCAGGACCAGGGCGGCCAGGCCGGCGGGATGGGCATGAGCGTGCTCGATGTCGTCGTGGAGCCTCGCCTGATCTTCAGCCACCACGTCCTGTCCGGCCAGTACCTCCTCCAGAGCGGCACCGTGGGCGGCGGCACGCTCGGCTGGTTTCGCGAGATCCTGGGCCGGGCCGACCTGACGTTCGAGACCCTGAGCGACGAGGCTGCCACGGCCGCGCCGGGGTCCGGCGGACTCCTCTTCCTGCCCTACATGGCCGGCGAGCGGACGCCCCTGTGGAGCAGCACCGCGCGCGGCGTCTTCGTCGGGCTCTCCTACGCCACGACGCGGGCGGAGATCGTCCGCTCGATCATGGAGGGCTGCGCGTTCGCGGTCTGCGACAACCTGCGCGTCGCCGAGGCAACCGGCGTCACCGTCACCGAATGGCTCGGCACGGGGGGCGCCGCGCGAAGCGCGACATGGAACCAGGTCAAGGCGGACGTGACGGGCCGGCCCTTCGTGGTGGCGCGGCGAGCCGACGGCGGGGAGGGAGGGCACGGCCTCGGGCTCTTCGCGCTGGGCGCCCGGGCCGCGGGCATCGCCGGTGATCCGGGCGAAACGGTGGAGCGGATGCTCCCCCGGCGCCGCGTCTTCGAGCCGGATCCCGCACGCCATTCCCGCTATGCCGAGCTGTTCGAGATCTACCTCGACCTCTCGCGCGGCCTGCTCCCAACCTTCGACCGCCTGGCCGCGGTCACCCCGGCCCGGAGTGCCGTCCAGTGAAGGCCGCCGTCCTCGAGGGCCGGGGCGTGATCGCCTACCGCGACGTCCCGACGCCCGAGCCCGGACCCGGCGACGTCTTGCTCCGCGTCCGGGCCGCCTCCCTGTGCGGGTCCGACATCCACCGCTTCGTCCGCGGCCACCGCACGTACCCGATCGTCCTCGGCCACGAGGCGGCGGGCGTGATCACCGCCGCCGGCCCCGGCGCCGACCCGTCCCTCGTCGGTCGCCACGCGGCGCTCATCCCCCTGGTCCCGGACCACACGTGCCCGGAGTGCGTGGCCGGCCGGTTCTCGGCGTGCGGGCGCTACTCGTTCATCGGGTCGCGCCGGCCCGGCGCGCTCGCGGAGTACGTCGCCCTCCCGGCGGCCAACGCGCTCGTCGTGCCAGACGACGTGCCGTTCGAGGCGGCGGCCCTGATCGAGCCGTCCACGGTGGCGCGCCACATGCTCGATCTCGGCGGATTCACGGCCGGCCAGTCGGCGGTCGTCTTCGGCGCGGGATCGATCGGGCTGATGCTCGTCCAGTGGCTCCGGATCCTGGGCGCCGGCCTCGTCGTCGCGATCGACATCGCGGAGGCCAACCTCGACGCGGCACGCGCCCTCGGCGCCCACGCGGTCCTGAACCCGACACGGGATGACATTCCGGCGGAGGTGCGGCGGCTCGCGCCCGCGGGGCTTGACCTGGCCCTCGAAGCCGCTGGATCTCCAGCCGCGCTCGCACAGGCGATCGAGGTGGCGCGGCCGCGCGGCAGCGTGGTCCTCGGGGGCAACCAGCCCGCCGACGCCAGCCTGCCGATGTCCGTCGTCGAGAGCCTGATGCGCCGGGAGCTCCGCCTGTCGGGCTGCTTCATGTCCTACTCGGCGCCGTGGCCCGGCCACGAGTGGAGCGATGGCCTCGCCGCCGTGCTCGACGGCGGCCTCGACATGGCGGCCATGATCTCCCACCGCGCCCCGCTCGGCGACGCGCCCGCGATCTTCGAGGCCATCGGGGCGCACCGCCTCGCCCACCGCAAGGTCGTGTTCGACCCCTCGACCGGGAACGCCGATGCGTGACGGCGGCTCGTCCACCCGTTCCAGCCGCGCAGCGCCCCGCGCAGCGCCAGCCAACCACTGCAGGAGTGCACCATGTTGAAGACCCGCCTGCTCCACCCGCAGATCCTCGAGGCGCTCGGAGAGGCCGGCCACGGCGCCCAGGTCCTGGTCGCCGATGGCAACTACCCGCTGCTGACGCGCTCCAGCGCGGCCGCCCACCGCGTCTACCTGAACCTGGCGCCCGGGCAGCTGACCGTCACGGACGTGCTCCGCGTGCTCCTCGATGCGATCCCGATCGAGGCGGCCCACGTCATGCTGCCCGACAGCGGCGCGGAGCCCGCCATCTTCGTGGAGTTTCGCGAGCTGCTGCCCGAGGTCCAGCTTCAGCCCCTGCGCCGCTTCGAGTTTTACGACGCGGCGCGCGGCCCTGACCTCGCGCTGGCGATCTCGACGGGCGAGCAGCGCATCTACGCCAACCTGCTGCTCACGATCGGCGTGGTGCTGCCCGAGTAGGCATCGATCCAGGGACCCCAACGCGGCGCCCGGGATGATCGGGCTCCCGCACTGACGACAGGAGAGGCATTCAATGACGATCAGCACCTCGGGCCGCTTCGTGGGGGATTGGCCCAGGATCGGCATTCGCCCGGCTGTGGACGGCCGCATGCACGGCGTCCGCGAGTCCCTCGAGGCGCAGACGAAGGCCATGGCGCGCCGCACGGCCGACCTCATCGCCGCGAACCTGCGCTACCCGGATGGGACGCCCGTCGAGGTGGTGGTCCCCGACCACACGATCGGTGGCGTCTATGAGGCCGCCAAGGCGGCCGAGCTCTTCCGGAAGGAGGGTGTGGGCGTCTCCATCACGATCAGCCCGTGCTGGTGCTACGGGTCCGAGACGATGGACATGGATCCCCTGACCCCCAAGGCGGTCTGGGGCTTCAACGGCACGGAACGGCCAGGGGCCGTCTATCTCGCCGCGGTTCTCGCGGCGCACACGCAGAAGGGCCTCCCCGCGTTCGGCATCTATGGGCGCGATGTCCAGGATGCGGACGACGGGGCCATCCCGGCCGACGTGCAGACGAAGATCCTGCGGTTCGCGAAGGCCGGCCTGGCGGCCGCGATCCTGCGCGGCAAGTCCTACCTCTCGATTGGCGGCGTCGCGATGGGCATCGCCGGCTCCATCGTGGACCAGCCCTTCTTCGAGAAGTACCTCGGCATGCGCGTCGAGTGCGTCGACATGTCCGAGCTGACCCGCCGGCTGGAGGAGGGCATCTACGACCCGGCCGAGTTCGAGAAGGCCCTCGCGTGGGTGAAGGCGAATTGCACCGAGGGCGCCGATCGCAACCCGGCCGACAAGGCCAAGAGCCGCGAGGAGAAGGACCGCGACTGGGAGACCGTGGTCAAGATGACCCTGATCACGCGTGACCTGCTGATTGGCAACCCGCGCCTGGCCGAGCTGGGCTTCGGCGAGGAGGCGATGGGCCGGAACGCGATCCTGGGCGGCTTCCAGGGCCAGCGCCAGTGGACCGACCACGCCCCCAACGGCGACTTCATGGAGGCGATCCTCAACTCCTCGTTCGACTGGAACGGGATCCGCGCCCCGCACATCTTCGCGACCGAGAACGACAGCCTCAACGGCGCGACGATGCTGCTCAGCTACCTCCTCACGAACCGCGCCCAGATCTTCGCCGACGTCCGCACCTACTGGAGCCCCGAGGCGGTCAGGCGCGTCACCGGCCACGACCTCGAGGGAGTGGCCGCCGGCGGCTTCATCCACCTCATCAACTCGGGTGCGGCGACGCTCGACGCAACCGGGGCGATGCGCGCGGACGGCGAGCCGGCGATGAAGCCGTTCTGGGAAATCGACGAGGCGGATGTGCAGGCGGCGCTTGCCGCGACCACCTGGTACCCCGCCAACCGGGGCTACTTCCGGGGCGGCGGCTACTCGTCGCAGTTCGTCAGCCAGGGCGGCATGCCGGTCACGATGGCCCGCCTGAACCTCGTGTCCGGCGTTGGCCCGGTGCTCCAGATCGCCGAGGGCTGGACGGTCGACCTCCCGAAGGCGGTCCATGACGTCCTCGACGGGCGCACGGACCCGACCTGGCCGACGCACTGGTTCGTGCCGCGCGTGAACGGTGTGGGCCCGTTCCGGGACGTCTACAGCGTGATGGCCAACTGGGCCGCCAACCACGGCGCCATCAGCTACGGGCACGTCGGCGCGGACCTGGTCACGCTTGCCTCGATCCTGCGCATCCCCGTCCACATGCACAACGTCCCCGAGGAGGATCTCTTCCGGCCGAGCGCGTGGGCCAACCTCGGCACGGCCGATCTCGAGGGCGCGGACTTCCGGGCCTGCGCCAACTTCGGTCCGCTCTACGGCCGCCGCTGAGCGGTGCGCCCCGCGACGCGGACCGGAAGCCCGCGCTCAACCGCAGCGAAGGGACGACGATGACTGACCTGTTGCTCGGTGTGGACATCGGCACGTCGAGCTCGAAGGGCGTGCTGGTCCGGCCCGATGGGACGATCGTCGCGACGGCCCAGCGGCCCCACCAGCTCTCACTTCCACGCCCGGGCTGGGCGGAGCACGACGGCGAGAACGTCTGGTGGGCCGACTTCGTCGCGATCGCCCGGGAGCTGGCTGCCCACGAGGGCGGCCGGATCGCCGCGGTCGGGGTCAGCGGCATCGGACCGGCCGTCCTGCCGGTCGACGGCGCCGGCCGCTCGCTGCGTCCCGCGATCCTGTACGGGATCGATACACGGGCCACCCGCGAGGTCGACGAGATGACGGAGCGCTTCGGCCCCGACGCCATCCTGGCGCGCGGCGGGACGCTCCTGACGTCGCAGGCCGGGGGACCGAAGCTTGCCTGGATCCGGCGCAACGAGCCCGACGTCTGGGCCCGGACGCGCCGCTTCCACATGGCCCACTCGCTCGTGATCGAGCGCCTGACCGGCGAGTACGTCCTGGACCATCACTCGGCGAGCCAGTGCGATCCGCTCTACGACATGACCGCGGCCGGGTGGGCGACGGACTGGGCGCAGGACGCGGTGCCCGGCGTGGATCTCCCGCGGCTCGCCTGGTCCGACGAGGTGGTCGGCCGGATCCACGGCGAGGGTGCGGCGGCCACGGGCCTCGCGGAAGGAACGCCCGTCGTCGCGGGCACGATCGACGCATGGGCCGAGGCGTTGAGCGCGGGCGTCCGCGACCCGGGCGACACGATGCTCATGTACGGCACGACGATGTTCATGGTGGAGATCGCCCGCGAGTTCCGGCCGGAGGCCAGCCTCTGGAGCACGCAGGGCGTCTTCAAGGGGACGTGCACCTACGCGGCGGGCCTGTCCACCTCGGGCGGCCTGACCGTCTGGCTTCGCGACATCGTCGGGCGGGACTTCGAGGCCCTCATCGACGAGGCAGCGCAGACGCCGCCCGGCGCCGACGGCCTGGTGGTCCTCCCGTTCTTCGGCGTTGCACGCTCTCCGATCTTCGATCCCCAGGCGCGAGGCGCGATCTTCGGGCTGACGCTGAGCCATGGCCGGGGCCACCTCTATCGCGCGCTGCTCGAGGGTTCGGCCTACGAGGTTCGCCACAACCTGGAGGTCATGGAGGCGGCGGGCGCGGCGCCCGAGCAGCTGAGCGCGGTCGGCGGTGGGACGAAGAGCGGCCTGTGGACGCAGGTCGTCTCGGACGTCACAGGGCTGCGGCAGGTGATCCCGGCGGTGACGATCGGGGCGAGCTTCGGCGACGCGATGCTGGCCGGCGGCGGCTCCGGGCTCGTCGCAGCCGACGTCCGCTGGAACGCGCCCGCCGAGACGCTCGTGCCGGACCACGGCGCCCGCGCCCGGTACGATGAGCTCTACCGCGTCTACCGGTCCCTCTACCCGGCCACCCTCGAGCAGGCGCATGCCATTGCGCGGGTGCAGGAGGAGACTGCCAGCGCGGCCCGGTCCTGATCTGGGCACGGCGCCGCCGCGCGCCGAACGTCGTCAGGCCGGGCCTGCGGCGGCCCCCATCTCGGATCGCGTGGGCGGCTGGGCGCCGGCCCGCGTGCACGTGATCGCCGCGGCCCGGTTGGCGAACGCCAGTCCCTCGCGAAGCGCGTCCCCCGGGATCTCCCGGACGCTCGCTCGCTCGAGCAGGCCGGCCGCCTGCAACCACGCGAGGAGGCCCGAGGTGAAGGCGTCGCCGGCGCCCACGGTGTCCGAGACCACGACCGGGGTGCCGGGGACCTCGACGCGGTGGCGAGCGGTCAGTCCGAGGCAGCCGTCGTGGCCTCTCGTCACGACGACGAGGCTTGGGCCGCGTGCAAGCCACGCCGCGGCAGCCGCGTCCGGAGCCGTCTCCGGGTAGAGCCAGGCGAGATCCGCGCGGCTGACCTTGACGACGTCCGCCAGCGAGACCCAGCCCTCCAGGCGAGCGAGGTAGGCCGTGTGCTCGCCGACGAGGCTCGGGCGGACGTTCGGATCGAGGGTCAGGACGCGGCGCCCGTGCTCGCGGCGCATGACCGCCTCGAAGGCCGACGCACCTGGCTCGCGCACGAGGGAGATCGAGCCGACGTGGAGCGCGGTGACCTCGTCCGGGAGGTCAGGCGGCGGGCCATCCACACCGAACATGCGGTCTGCGGTCCCCTCGCCGTAGAACGCGTAGGCGGGCTCGCTGCCCGCCTCGACCTGGACCACTGCCAGGGTCGTCGGCTCGTCGCCATCCTGGACGAAGCGGCAGTCCACGCCGTCTGCCTCCAGGCGGCTCCGCAGCATCCGCCCGAACCGGTCCGTCGAGATGCGTCCCAGGAAGCCGACGGGGGCGTCCAGTCGGCCGAGCCCCATCGCCACGTTGAACGACGACCCCCCGGCGCGCGCGACGTACGCGAGCTCCGTCCCGGTCGAGGCGGGAACGAGGTCGATGAGCGCTTCGCCGCAGACCAGGATCATTGCTGCTCCTCGCAATCAGCCTCGAGCGAGTATCCGATTGTCGCGGCCGCGCCGTCAGGCGTTCAGGGCCTCCTGGCGGAACGCTGCGGGATCCTCGAGCCGCCGGCGGATCGCGCCGAGGAACCGAGCCCCCATCTCGCCGTCCACCAGCCGGTGATCCGCCGACAGCGTGAGCTTCATGATCGTCCGGACGGCCAGCCCGTCGCCGATCGCGACCGCGGTGGGGATGGCGCTCGAGACGGCGAGGATCGCGGCCTCGCCCGGGTTGATGATCGCGCTGAACTCGTCGACCCCGAACATCCCGAGGTTCGACACGGTGAACGTGCTGCCGGTCATGTCGTCGAGCGCAAGGCTGCCGCCTCGAGCTGCGCTCGCCAGCGCGACGGTCCGGTCGTGGAGCTCGCCGATCGGCAGTCGATCGGCGTCACGGATGACCGGCACCACGAGGCCGCCCGGGAGCGCCACGGCGACGCCGAGGTGCACCCGCCGGCGCGGCCAGACCGAGAGGCCGTCCGTGCGGGAGTTGACGTCCGGGAACTCGGCCAGGGTCTGGGCGGTGGCAGCCAGGACGAAGTCCGTGACGGTCAGGTTCGTGCCGGCGGCCTTCAGCTCCGCGCGCAGCGCGAGCAGCCCGGTCACGTCCACGGCGACGGTCACCGTGAAGTGCGGCGTCGACGTCCAGCTCTGGGTCAGGCGATCGGCGATCACCCGGCGCATCCGGTTGAGCGGGCGCGGCTCCTCTTCCCCGTCAACGGGGAAGACCGCGAGCGGAGCGTTCGCGGGAGGCGAGGCGACGCGAGGGGCGGCCGGGGCGGCCGTGACGCCCGGCGCCGCGATGATGCCGGCCGCCGCTGCCGCCGGGCTGGCCGCTACGAGGGCGCGCGCGGCCCCCGGGATCGCGGCCAGGACGTCGTGCTCGGTGATCCGACCGCCGGGCCCGCTGCCGGTGATCGTGCGGGGGTCGATTCCGGCCTCGGCTGCCGCCCGGCTGGCGCGCGGGCTGATTCGGATCCGGCCCTCCGACGCCTGGACCGGCGCCGGAGCGGACGCCGCGGGGGCCGGAGCGGACGCGATGGCCGGGGAGCGCGCGGGGACCGACTCCAGGACGGGAGGTGGCGGGGTCCGAACGACGGCGGCGGCCGGTGCCGCCTCGGGGATCGCCTCGCCCGGCTCGCCAACATATGCGCAGACGGTGTTCACCGGGACGACGGCGCCCTCGGGGGCGACGATCTTGAGCAGGACGCCGTCGTCGAACGCCTCGACCTCCATGGTCGACTTGTCGGTCTCGATCTCGAAGAGCACGTCACCCCGCTTGACCGGATCGCCTTCCTTCTTGTGCCAGCTGACGACCGTGCACTCCTCGGTCATCTGGCCGGGCTTCGGCATCAGGATCGCGTGCGCCATCACTCAGGTCCTTCCCTGGTGTCGTCAGCGGACGTCGGGGGACGGTCGGAGACTCTTCACAGCAGCCCCTTCGCCGCGTCGTAGATGTCGCCGGCGTTGGGCAGGAAGGCCCGTTCGAGGCTTTCCGCCTGCGGGGAGATCCCGGCCTGGGCCCCGATCCTGGCGATGGGCGCGTCGAGGGAGTCGAATGCCTCGAGCTGGATTCGCGCCACGATCTCGTTGACGAAGCTGCCGACCAGGATCGCCTGGCTCGCCACGACACAGCGGCCCGTCTTTCGGACCGAGGCGAGGACGGTCTCCATGTCGAGCGGCACGAGGCTGCGCAGGTCGACGACCTCGACCGAGACGCCGTCCTCCGCCGCGAGGCGGTCGGCCGCCGCCAGCGCGTCGGGCACGGCCGGGCCCCAGCTGACGATGGTCAGGTCGCGACCCTCGCGCGCGACCCGGGCGACGCCGATCGGGACGAGGTGCTCGCCCTCCGGGACCATGCCCTTCGTCGGGTACAGCCCCTGGCTTTCGACGAAGAGGACCGGGTTGTTGGTCCGGATCGCCGCCTTCAGGAGGCCCTTGGCATCCGCCGGGTTGGAGGGGTAGATGACGTAGATTCCCGGGAGGTGGGTGAAGAGGCTCTCGAGGGACTGGCTGTGCTGGCCGCCGTAGCCCTTGCCGGCACCGACGGACGCCCGGATCACGAGCGGGACCTCGACCTGCCCGCCGCTCATGTAGTGCCACTTGGCGGCCTGGTTGGCGATCTGGTCCGACGCCATCAGGGCGAAGTCCATGTACATCAGCTCGACGACCGGCCGAAGACCGACGATCGCGGCACCGACGGCGGTGCCGCAGATGCAGGCCTCCGAGATCGGCGTGTTGAACACGCGCTCGCGCCCGAATGCCTCGAGGAGGCCCTTGGTGAGCTTGAAGGCGCCGCCGTAGTCAGCCACGTCCTCGCCGTAGAAGAGGACGCGCCCGTCGCGGATCATCTCCTCGGCAAGCGCGTCGCGGATGGCATCCCGGTAGGTGATCCCCCCGTCGGCGTCGCGCTTGGCCGGGGGCACCGCAACGAACGGGACCACGTCGCCCCGACCGGCCGGGACCACGTCCGAGGCGGTGTCCGTGTAGAGGAACTTCAGGGCATCGGCCGGATCCGGGTCCGCGGCCTGCGAGGCGCGGACCGCGGCGCGCGCGTTGCGCTCGCGGACCTTTGTCTCGACCGCCGCGACGCTCGCCTCGTCGGCGACGCCGGCCTCGATGATCTGCGCTTTGAGGCGCTCGATGGCGTCCACTGCCCGCCACGCGGCCTCCTCCTCGCGGGTCCGGTACTCGTTGCGCGGATCCGAAAGGGAGTGCCCGTAGTAGCGGTACGTGCTGGCCTCGATCAGGACCGGGCCCTCGCCGGCGCGGCACAGCGCGACCGCGCGCCGGACCGCGTCTCGCACGGCCAGGACGTCCATCCCGTTGACGGTCTCGGCGTGCATGTTGTCCTCGGCGAAGCCCGCGGCGCGGCGCGCCAGGTGATGGACGCCCATCACCTCCTCGTCCGTGTGGTGGGTCATCCCGTAGTGGTTGTTCTGGATGAAGTAGATGACCGGGAGCCCGTACGCGTGATCGCCGGCGAGGTGGTTCGTCCACTGCGCCTGGGCCGCCCAGTTGAGCGCTTCGAGGACCACGCCGTTGGCATAGGCGCCGTCCCCGGCGAAGCAGCAGACCACGCGGTCCGACCGCTCGTAGCGGTGCGCCATCGCGGCGCCCGTCGCGATCGGGACGCTGCCGCCGACGATCGCGTTGGCGCCCAGGTTGCCCGTCGAGAAGTCGCCGATGTGCATCCCCCCGCCGCGCCCGGCGCCGTAGCCCTGCTCCTTGCCGAAGAGCTCCGCGGCCACGCGGTAGACATGCTCCTCGAGGGCAGCTTCGAGCAGCTCCTCGTGGGTGCCGCCCGTCGAGCCCGGGACGCGGGCCCGCAGGGCCTCGTCGGACATCGTGCGGATGGCGGCAAAGCCCTTCGCGATCGCGTCGCCGTGGCCGCGGTGCGAGCTGGTGATGTTGTCGTCGATGCGCAGCTGGCTGCACGCCCCGACCGGAGAGGCTTCCTGTCCGATCGAGACGTGAGTCGGCCCACGGTACTCGTAGCCGGGCAGCGGGTCGTATCCGCCGGACCGGAGGCGGACGATCATCTCCTCGAGCTCGCGGATCGCCAGCATGTCGTCGAAGAGGTCAAGTGCCTCCGCACCGGTGATGCCGCCAGCGGCGATCTCCGTCGCGAGGGTGCCCGTGTAGGCGAAGCCCCTGATGGTTCCCGCGGACTCCTCGAAGGAGAGCGTGTCGGGCCGATGGTCGCTCCGATAGGCGGCCGCCGTGGTCATCGATGCCTCCGATTCCGCGCCGCGCGCCCGCCCCTGCGGGCCGAGCCGGCGCTCATGCCTTGATCACCTTGACGCCCCGCCGCTCGAGGCTGCGCACCACGCGCTCGTCGATCCCGGTGTCCGTGACGAGGATGTCGATCGCCTCCAGCCGGCCGGCGCTCACGAACGAACGGGTGCCGACCTTCCGGCTGTCGGCGAGCAGGATCACCTCGCGGGCCCGGCCGAGGACGAGCTCCTTCGTGTAGGCCTCCGCCGGGTCCGTCGTCGTCAGGCCCTCGTCGAGCGAGAACGCGAACGTGCCGATCAGGGCCCGGTCGACGTGCAACGTGTCGAGCAGGTGGTGGGTCAGCGGCCCGACCAGCGCCTGGCTGGTGGCCCGGAACTCCCCGCCGATCACGATCAGCCGCGGCCCCCGGCCCCCCAGCTCCATCGCGGCCGGCAGGCTGTTCGTGACCACGGTGAGGCGGTCCCACCCGCGCAGCAGCCGGGCCGCCGCGAGGACGGTGCTGCCGCTGTCGAGGTAGACGGTGTCGTCGGGCGAGAGCAGCTCGATCGCGCGGGCCGCAATCCGGCCCTTCTCATCGGCTGCCTCGACGGCCTTGACGTCGAAATGCAGCTCGCTCGGCCGCTCGTCCAGCGCGACTGCCCCGCCGTGGACCCGGCGCAATCGTCCCTCCATCGCCAGGGAATCGAGGTCCCGCCGCACCGTTGCCTGCGACACGCCGAGGGCCGCGCTCAGCTCCTCGAGCCGGGCGGCGCGGCGCGTCTCGACGATCGACCGGATCCGCTGGCGGCGCTGCGGCGCGAGATCGCGGGCGCCGGCCGGGTCGCCGTCATCGCTCAGAACCTTCCACGTCATCGCAGGATTCTTGCATCATCTTGCGTATGCTGTCAAGGGGAGTCGACGCCGGCACGCCACGTCAGTCAGAGCAGCGTGACGGCCACCCCGGGCACCAGCCGCTCGGCCGTCGCGCGATCGAGATCGCCCGCGCCGGGCAGGAGCGCGTTCGCGATCCCGGCTGCCATCCCGATCCGTGCCGCCTTCACGAGCGGCGCGCCGTCCACGAGCGCGGACGCGAGGCCCGCGAGGAAGGCGTCGCCACTCCCGACTGGATAGGCACCGCGGACGTCGGGCGGATCAAGTCGCGCCTCGCCGGCGCTGCTCACCGCGACGGCCCCGGCGATCCCGAGGGTGACGACGACGCCGACGGCCCCGCGATCGATCAGGACGCGCGCCGCGGCCACCGCCGCTGCCGCGTCGCCCACCGTCATCCCGACTGCATCGCCCGCCTCCGCCGCGTTGACCTTGATGACGGTCGGGCGCTCGGCGAGCACGTCGGCAAGCGCCGGTCCGTACGTGTCGGCGAGGACCGGGACGGACCGCGCGGCGGCGAGTCGCGCGACCCGGGCGTAGCCGTTGGTCGGGGCGCCCGGCGGCAGGCTGCCGGAGAAGGCGAGTGCCCCGACGTCACCGCGATCGAGCTCGAGCGCGACGAGGGCCTCGAGCTGGTCCCAGGCGCCCGGCTCGATCGCCTCGCCGGGCTCGTACAGCTCGGTGAGCGAACCGGTCGAGCGGTCGAGGATGGAGACGCAGGTCCGGGTCTCTGCGTCCGCGCGCGCCATCCGGGCCTCGACCCCGATCTCCGCGAGGCGATCGACGATCCAGTCGCCGGATCGCCCGCCGACGATCCCGGCGGCGGTGACGCGGGCGCCGAGCGCCGCGGCCGCCCGGGCCGCGTTGAGGCCCTTGCCGCCGGGCCGGGCGACCACCACGGTCGGACGGTGGATCGAGCCGTCGACCAGCCGATCGACTTCGTAGAGGCGGTCGATCGACGGGTTCGCGGCGACGAAGACGATCCGCCTCCGACGGTCGGGGCTGGCCACCGTCAGTACCCGGTGTACCAGCCGTCACCCGGACTCGTCGCCGCCGTCAGGCGGCTCGGCCGCTCGTGCCACGGTCGGCCGGCGGCGTCGACGAGGTCGACAAGCCGGCTCAAGCGCGTGCGACCGGCGGTCGCGAGGAACGCATCGCGGGCCGGAGGCTCCATGGTGGCCGCCTCCGCCCAGACCGAGCGGCCGACCAAAACGCCACTCGCCCCCGCGTCGCAGGCGGTCTCGACCTGCGCCTCGAAGGTCGCCTCGTCGACCCCGCCGGACAGGAGGACCCAGGGCAGCGTCGACGCCGCGTCGAGCTCGGCGCAGGCGGCGCGCCAGCGATCCCGGTCGGTCACGGATGGGTCGTACGGGAACTCGGCCTTGAGGACGTCGCCGCCGATCGGGGTGAGCCGGCGAGCGGTCTCGACGACGACCCGCCGGCGCGCCTCGCCGGTGAGCTTCCGGCCCTCGTCGAGCGAGAACGAGATCGGCTCGACGAAGAGGGCCAGGTCGGCGTCTCGACAGGCAGCCGCCACCTCGTCGAGGAGCCGCTCCTGGTCGGCCGCGTTCGCGGCATCCGGGTGGTAGTAGACGAGGAGCTTCGCCGCCGAGGCCCCCATCCGCTTCGCCTGCTCCACGCTCCAGCCGTCGAGGACCCGGCTGACCCGGGCGGTGGACGGTCCGAGGTAGCCCGTGGCCTCGATTGCCACGAGGAGCCCGGCCCGCGCCGGCATCGAGCCATCGGCGACGCATTGCGCCGCGCCGATCTCCGGGTCGAGGAGGGTGCCCGTAGCAACCGGCGCCAGGGCACGCACGACGGCGCGCTTGAACTCGACCATCTCGTCGTAGGTCACGGAGGCCGGATCGTCCGGCCGCAGCTCCTTGCGGAGGTTCTGGCGATGGTCGAGCGCGAGGACGGCGAACGTGCCGCGCTCGGAGGCGCAGGCGGCGAGGCCGCGTCGTGCGCCGAGGACATAGGTCACGGTGGCGGGCTCCGGCAGCTGGCGGTGAAGCGCCCGAGCTCCGTCGTGCGCGCCTCCGAATCTACAGCACGGCTCCGGGGCGCTGGGCGTGCCCGCGGCTCCCGCGACCTCCGCTGCAGGCGGCGGCGCCGGTCAATCGGGAGGACGCTCCGCCGCCCGGTGGGGGCGATGCGTGCCCTTCGGCTCGTGCGACCGGCGCTTCTCGAGGAGCAGCTCCTCCTCGTCCTCGCGGGCGCGCTTCGCAGCGAGGTCGAGGACCTGCTTGAACTGCTTCGCGAGCCCGGTGCGCATCCCCTCGCGTTCGGCCGCGCGGAGGTCGTGGTCCCGGCGGCGGTCGCGTGCGGCTTCCGCGGGAGGGAGCTCGATTTCGTCGTCGCGGTCGGGATCCTTCGCTTTCACACCGCGGAGCGTGCCCTGCCCGGATGCCGGCCGTCAAGCGCGACTCCAGCCACGGCCCTCCGGGCGAGCTCAGGCGCCGGCGGGAGGCCGGAGCGCGATCTCGTGGTTCATGTAGGCGCTCTCGAGGCTGACCTCCCTGACAAGGCGAGCCAGGATCACGGGCGGAAGCGCCGGCACGTCCGACGCGTCCTCCAGCTCGACCTCGAGCAGGACCAGGCCGGGGGGCTCGACGAAGACGTCGAGCTCCAGGACGCGACCGGCGAACGGGAAGACGTGGCGCACCTTGCGGATGGCGCGGCGCGACGGGTCGGCGTGGGCCAGGGCGCGACCGTACCCCGCCGCATCCAGATCCTCCTCGTGCTCTTCCCGGACGATCCCGGAGACCTCGCGCTTGCGGGTCGCCACGTAGCGAACCCGGCCCTCCTCCTCGACCTTCCGGACGCGTCGCACCCAGCCGTCCCGTGACCGCAGGTAGACCTGTTCGATCCGGCGCGGCCGCGCCCCGAGGGTCGCCAGCTCGGCGTCCGAGGGCGCGCTGGCGAGCAGGTATTTCCGCTCGATCTCCATGCCGGTTGGCATCTGTGCTTCGTGCGCCTCCCCTACACTCCCAGCATGGACCGCCGCGCCGCGCTCGTCCTGCTCGCCGTGCTCGGCACCGGCGTCTTCCTTTCCGGGCTGGAGCTGATGATCACGGCGGTCGCGCTGCCGGCGATCGTCGCGGACCTCGGCAGGTGGACCGACCTCCGCCACGCGAGCTGGATCATCAACGCCTACCTGCTCGTGTACGTGGGGACGATGCCCCTTGCCGGCCGCCTGGCGGACCTCTGGGGCGTCCGCCGCCTCTTCCTCGGCGCCCTGGTCTTCTTCACGCTGGGATCGCTGCTCGCGGGGAGCGCCGGGAGCATGGACGGGCTGATCATCGGGCGGGTGGTGCAGGCGCTGGGGGGCGGCTCGCTCGTGCCGGTGGCCACCGCGGCCGCGTCGCACCTGTACGAGGGCCATGCCCGCCCGCGCGCGCTCGGCATCATCGGCGCACTGACGTTCCTGGGCATGGCGGCGGGCCCGTTCCTGGGCGCCGCGATCCTGGGCGCATTCCGCCCCGAGGCGGCGCTGGAACGCCTTGGGATCCTGGGAGGGCCGCTCGCGGCGGTGGCCGCCCCCGCCTGGCGGTGGGTCTTCTACGTGAACGTCCCGATCGGGATCGTGGCGCTCGCGCTCGGATGGGCTGCCACGGCCGGCTGGGACACGCCGCGGAGCAGGGCCCGCCTGGACCTGGCGGGCGCCGCGCTGTTCACGCTCGCGGCCGGGGCGATCCTGCTCGGCGTCACCCTCCTCGGCGAATCCGGCGGCACGGGCGAGACGCTCGGGCTGGACCCGACCCTGCTCTCGGTGGGCCTCGTCGCCGTTGGCTTCGTGCTCGCCATCGCCGCCGTGGTCCACGGGCTGCGCCGACCGGACCCGTTCCTCGACCCGCGGCTCTTCGGGAACCGCGTCTTCGCCTCGGCGGCGATCGTCTCGCTGCTGACCGGCTACGGCTTCGCCACTGCGATCGTGGGCGCGGCCGTCTTCGTGGACCGCGTGCTCTACGGCGGTCCGGACCAGCAGCGCGTGGCGCTCGGCGCGCTTGCCGGGGCGACCGCGGTCGGGGCGCTCGCCTCCGGGTGGCTGGTCCGCCACGTCTCGCTTCGAGCCGTGTCGCTCGTGGGGCTGGCCGCGTCGGCCGCCGGCCTTGCGTGGATGGGGACCTGGACGGCCGGTGTCGGCCTCGCGGAGGTCGCCGGCGGGGGAGGCCTCTTCGGCCTGGGTTTCGGCCTGACGGTGACGCCGCGCTCGACCGCGGCCGTGGAGACTGTCGGGCGCCACCGCTACGGGGCGGCGAGCGCCACCGTCACGGTCGCCCGGATGATCGGCATGGCGGTGGGGCTGGCCGTGCTGACCGCGTACGGCTCCACCGCGATCAGCCGGCTCTCGGCCCAGGTCTACGGCTCGCCTGACGCCTACCGGTCGATCGTCCCGGCGACGCTGGCATCGCGACCGCTCCACGACGCCCTCGTCGTGGACGCGCTGGAGGCATGGGCAGCCCGGAAGGCGGCCGAGACGATGGTCGTGCTCTTCCTGGTCGCCGCGGGCGTGACAGCGGTCGCCATCCCGGCGGCGCTCGCGCTCGGCGACCGGCCGCGTATGCTCTCCGCCGAGACGGGCGCTCCGGCGCCCGCCGGAGCCGGAGGGAGCGGAGATGGAAGCAGCTCGGCCGACGACGCCGACAGGGACGAGCGTGAACGCGGACCCGTCACCATCGCCTGACGACCTCGCCGCGGAGGCCGCGATCGCGCTCCGGATCGAGCACTGGGGCGCGGATGGCACTCGATCGCTGACCGGCCTGGAGGCCCTCCAGCACGCTGTCGGCGAGTCGTCGTCGCGCCACTGGGTGGACCTGGCGGACCCGTCGCCGGCGCTCACCGCCGCCGTCGCGCACGAGCTGGGCCTGCACCCCCTGGTCGCCGAGGACATCGAGGAGCGCAACCAGCGCCCGAAGCTGGAGCTGACCGGCGACCACGTCCACCTGGTCGCGTTCGCCATCGCCTACGACAGCGAGGTCGGGACCGAGGAGATCGACTTCGTCCTGGGCCGCACGTTCCTCCTCACCGTCCACGCTCGCTCCTGGGACCCGTGGACCGCCCCACACCTGCGCGAGGGCGCCGGGCCGCTCCTGGAGCGTGGCCCGGACTTCCTGCTGTGGGCCCTCCTGGACGTCCTGGTTGACGCGTACTTCCCGGTCTTCGATCGGCTGGAGGACGAGATCGACGACCTGGAGGACCGGATCGTGGACGAGCCGGGCAGAGCCACCCTGGAGCGGCTCTTCCGGCTGAAGCGGTCGCTCGTCGAGATCCGCCACGTCATGGCGCCGCAGCGCGAGCTCTTCAACCAGCTCACGAACAGGACCTTGCCGCTCATCGCGCCCGAGAACGTCATCTACTTCCGCGATGTCTACGACCACGCGGTCCACCTGGCCGAGGAGTACGACTCCTACCGGGAGCTGGTGTCGGGCGCGCTCGACGTGTATCTCTCGACCGTCAACAACAACCTGTCGCTGATCATGAAGCGGCTGACCGGCATCACCGTCGTGTTTGCCGGGCTCGGGGCGTTCGCCGGGATCTTCGGGATGAGCGAGGCCGGGGCGGCCTTCGCGCGAACCGAGGCCGTCGGCTTCTGGCTGGTCACCGGGGGAATCGTGGCACTCTCGCTGACGATCTTTGCCATCCTGCGGCGGATCGACTGGATCTGACGTTTCGGTGCGCGGTCGCTACTGGCAGACCACGGGCCGTGGCGTTGGATGGGCCGCGGCGTGGTCGGCGGGACCCGAGCTGAGCGGCTGGGCCACGACGACCATCACGAGGCCCGTGTAGCCGGGATAGCCCTTCCTGGGGCCCTCCGACGTCTGGAGCGCCAGCTGCTCCTGGGGCTGGCTGTAGAGCGCCGACTGGTGCCGCAGCACCCGCGTGATCTCGTAGAGGAAGAGCTGGTCGTCGCTCGTGTAGACCTGCACGAGCATCCCGAGCATGGCGCTCCCGTTGTTGACCCGGGACTGGAGGAGCAGCGGCAGGAACATGCCCTCGCGTGCATGCGCGAAGAGGTAGGTGGTCCCCGGGGAACCGGGCTGGCTCAGCCCCGGGATGTACTCCGCCACGTTGCAGTACGGGAAGGCATTGGGATCGGTCGGCGGGTGCACCACCGGGAGGTCGATGTCCAGCGCCGGCACGACCACGCGCGTGACGACCCGGGCCGCCGCTGGGCCTGCGGAGGCCGGGGTCGATGCGCCGGGGGTGGGGAACGGGAGCAGCGTCGGGGAGGCGCTCGGCGCGAACGAGGCAACCGGTGGCGGGCTGGGCACGACTGCCTGGGCCGGCGCGCCGTACGTGAGCAGGCCTGCGCCGACCAGACTGACGCCCGCGGCCGTGACGGCGGCCGGCAGGAGGCGGCGGCGCACCCAGTCCAGGATCGATTGCATCGGATCGTCATGCTACCAGCGGAATCGGGCGAGCCCGACCGGGGGTTTCGTCCCGGAGGCCCCTGCGCAAAGGTCCGGGCTCGGCGCGCGGCGCCGGGATCCACGCGGTACGCTCGCCGTGCATGCGCACGTTCATCGCAATCGTCCTCGGGCTCGTCGTGGGGATCGGCGCCGCTGTCGGCCTCGGCGCGGCCCTCGTCGCGCTCACCCCAGCGTCGGACGTCCGGGTGACGCCGGCCGCGTCGGCGGTAGTGCCGTCGCCATCGGCAGCCACGTCGCCGACGGTGCCCGCCTCTGCGCCCCTGCCCGGAGGCAACGCCACGCAGGCGCCCGCCCCGAGCGGCAGCGTCTCACCGTTCCCGCTCGTCGGCACTTCCGCTCCGGCGCTCGTCGCGCCGCAGGTCGGCGGCGGCACCATCAACCTCGCCGCGCTCCGCGGCAAGCCCGTCTGGGTGGTCTTCACGGGCACCTACTGCCCGCCGTGTCGCGACGAGTACCCGGTCATGAACGGCTTCGCCGCGCGCTACGCGGATACCGGCCTCGTGGTGATCGCGATCCACGTCCGGGAAGGGGAGCAGACCGTGGCGCCGTTCGTCTCGTCGCTGAACGTCGTCTTCCCCGTGGGCCTCGACGAAGACGGCTCGCGCGCCCGGGCCTGGGACGCCGCCGTGCTCCCGGTCCACTACTTCATCGACGCCCAGGGGGTCGTGCGCGACGCCGCGGTCGGCGGAATCGGCCCCGACGTGATGGCCCGTGGCCTCCAGGCGATCCTGCCCGGCGTGACGGTCACCCCGTGACCGCGGGGGTCGCACGCGGCCGCCGGGTCGATCGGGACGTCGCCGATCCGGAGGCCGCCACGATCGAACGGGCCACGATCGAACGGGCCGAGGCCGGCGTCCGCACGCTCGCAGCGGCGTCCGGGAGGCTCCTGGTCGTCTGCGACTTCGACGGCACGCTGGCACCGATCTCCCCGGACCCGATGGCGCCGACGATCCTGCCGCGTGCCCGCCACGCCCTGCGGCGCCTCGCGCGGATCGCACGGCGCCGGCCCGACCGGCTGGCACTCGCGATCCTCTCCGGCCGCACCGCGCTGGACGTGGCAGGTCGCGTGCGCGTGGGAGGGCTGACCTATCTCGGCGACCACGGGATCCAGGGCGGCGACCTCCCGGTGGGGGTTGCCGCGGAGCGGCTGCGAGTGGTGCACGACCCACGCCTGGCCGGGCATCACGCGGCTGCCCGTCGGCTGGGCGACGAGGTGGAGCGGCTGCTGGGCGACGCCGCGTGGCTCTTCGTGGAGCCGAAGGGGCCCTCGGTCGCGTTCCACTTCCGGGCCGCCGAGGACGTCGCGGCCGCGCGCGCCCGGATCCTCGCCGCGCTCGCCGACGCGGGGGCGGCGCTGCCGCCCGCGCTCCGCGGCCCGCGGTTCCGGCAGGTGGAGGGTCGCCGGATCGTGGAGATGAGGCCGGAGGACGCCGGGGCGAAGGGAGAGGCCGTGGCGCGGCTCATCGAGCGCCACGGGTCCACGGCCGTCCTCGTCATCGGCGACGATCGGTCCGACGCGGAGGCCTTCGCCGTGGTGGCTCGCGAGCGCGCGGCCGGACGCCTATCGGCAGGCCTCCTGCTCGGCGTCCGCGGTGCCCGCGAGACGCCCGCGGAGGTGCGTGCGGCGGCGGACATCATCCTGCCGGACCCGGCCGCCTCGGCAGTCGTGCTTCGGGCCCTGGCGCGCGCGCTCGAGGCCGAGGATCGCGCCGGGCGCTGAGGGCGATCCCTGCGCCGCGCACGGCGCCACAACGGAGCGCCGCCGTCAGTGGATGGCGACGCCGATCGCCTGCGCCGCCGACGAGACGCCCGTGGTGAACAGGCCCGGGAAGAGCCCCAGGATCACCGTCATGACGGCCGTGATGACCAGGCCGAGGCGGAGCAGTGCGCCGTGGGCGACCGGCGCCGGCTCGCCGGCCGGATCGCGCATGTACATGTAGACGATGACGCGGAGGTAGTAGAACGCCGCGACCGCCGCGTTGAGCACCGCGATCACCGCGAGGGCCGTGAGCCACCCCCCCGCCTGGACGGCGGCCAGGATCACGTACGCCTTGGCGAAGAAGCCGGCGGTGGGCGGAATCCCGGTGAGCGACAGCAGGAAGAGCACCATCAGGATCCCGAGCGCCGGCTCGCGCCGGCCAAGCCCGGCGAACGTCTCGAGCCGGCTGCTCACGCCCGGCCGCTTCTGGAGGGCGGCGATCACCGCGAATGCCCCGAGGTTCATGAACGCGTAGGCGGCCCCGTAGAAGAGCAGCCCTTCGAGTCCCTGGATCACGCCCGCCGCGTACGCGGCGAGGCCCACCAGCATGTAGCCGGTGTGGGCGATCGACGAGTAGCCGAGCATCCGCTTGACGTTGTCCTGGGTCAGGGCGACGAGGTTGCCCAGCGTCATGGTCAGGGCGGCCAGGACGAAGATGACAATCAGCCATTCCTGGCGAAGCGGCAGGAGCGCCTCGGCGAAGACGCGCAGGAACACCGCGATCGCCCCCAGCTTCGGGCCAACCGACAGGTAGCCGGTCACCGGCGTCGGCGAGCCCTGGTAGGCGTCAGGCGTCCAGTAGTGGAACGGGACGGCGGCAATCTTGAACGCGACGCCGGTCGTGAGGAAGGCCAGCCCCATCGCGAGGCCGGGCGACAGGGCGGCGTGGCCGGCCACGATCTCGCCGACCCGGGCCGCGATGTCGACGATGCGGGTGGACCCGGTCAGGCCCCAGACGTACGCCAGGCCGAACAGGAAGATCGCGCTGGAGAACGAGCCGAGCAGGAAGTACTTGACCGCGCCCTCCGTGGAGAGCGCGTCCCGCTTGTGGTACCCGGCCAGCATGTAGCCCGGGATCACCATCAGCTCCAGGCCCAGGAACAGGACCAGGAGGTCCGCGGACGCGGCCACCAGCATCGTGCCGGCCAGCGCGAAGACGAGGATCGCGGCGAACTCCGCGATCGGCAGGCCGCGCGGCTCCAGGTAGTCGGGCGCGAAGAGGCAGGAGATGGCGACGATCGCCACGAAGACGACGTCGAGGAACGTCGTCAGGTTGTCCACCTTGTACATCCCGCCGAACGCGGTGCCGGCCGTCTGGCCTGTCCACAGGACCAGCGCCCCGACGATGACCAGGCCGGCGAGCACCACGCCCAGGGCCAGGTGCCGGTTCCCGGGCTTCGCGATGTCGGCCAGGATGACGAGCATGGCCACGATCACGGCGGCCGCGAAGGGGGCGATGACGGTGAGGTCCGACAGGGTCATGGGGAAGGCAGCTCCCGTCAGCGGCCGATGGCCATCGCGACGGCCGGGTCAACGACGGCCAGCATCGCCTTGACCGGGCCCGCCACGAGGTCGAGGACGAGGGCGGGGTCGAGGCCCAGGACGACCGTGAGGGCGCCCAGCGGCGCGAGGGTCAGGATCTCCACGGGCCGCATGTCGGTGAGGTGATGCCCCAGCCCGGCGAGGAAGTCCGAGACCGGCCCGAAGGACATGCGCTGCATCATCCAGAGCAGGTACGCGGCGGCGAAGATCATCACGAACGTGGTCGAGACGCCAACCCAGGGGTTGAAGGCGAAGGCGCCTTGGAAGACGAGGAACTCGCCCACGAACCCGGCCAGGCCGGGCAGCCCCACCGACGCGAAGACGAAGAACCCGAAGGCGGCCGAGTAGACCGGGGTGACCGCGCCGAGGCCGCCCATCTTCGCCAGCGTCCGGTCGTGCGTGCGTTCATAGATCACGCCGACCAGGAGGAAGAGCGCACCTGTGATCAGGCCGTGGTTGACCATCTGCAGGATCGCGCCCTGGAGTCCCTGCTGCTGGAAGATGAAGATCCCCAGCGTCACGAAGCCCATGTGGCTGACCGAGCTGTAGGCGATCAGCTTCTTGAGGTCCGGCTGGACGAGGGCGACGATCGCCCCGTAGATGATCGCGATCACGGAAAGCACGATCAGGAGCGGCGCGAAGACGTGCGCGCCGTGCGGGAAGAGCGGGATGGCGAACCGGATGAAGCCGTAGGCGCCCAGCTTGAGCAGGACGCCAGCCAGGATCACCGAGCCCGCGGTGGGGGCCTCGACGTGCGCGTCCGGAAGCCACGTGTGGAACGGGAACATCGGGACCTTGATCGCGAAGGCCAGCGCGAAGGCGGCGAACGCGAAGACCTGGAACGTGCCGTCGAACCCGGCCCCGGCCAGCTTCTCCAGGTCGAACGCGCCTGTCCAGGAGCCCGTGGCGTGCTGGAACGTGAACGCGGTGGCGAGGATCGCCACCAGCATCAGGAGCGACCCGACCAGCGTGTAGAGGACGAACTTGATGGTGGCGTAGATGCGGTTCGCCCCGCCCCAGATCCCGATGATCAGGTACATCGGGACGAGCACGACTTCCCAGAAGATGTAGAAGAGGAAGAGGTCCAGGGCCAGGAAGACGCCCAGCATGCCGACCTCGAGGATCAGGAAGGAGATCATGTACTCCTTCACCCGCTCCTTGATCGGCGAGAAGCTGGCCAGGATGGAGATCCACGACAGGGTGGTGGTCAGCACGACCAGCGCCACGGACAGCCCGTCCGCCCCCAGCTTGTACTGGATCCCGAAGAGCGGGATCCAGTCCACGGCCTCCTTGAACTGGAATGACCCGGCCGCGGACGCCACCACGTCACGTCCCGGCAGGAAGCCCAGCACCAGCCAGAGGCTGGCGACCCAGGTTGCCAGCGCGAAGAGCAGGGCCGTCCCGCGGATGGCGGCGAGGTTGCGCCGGGGAATGAGCGCGATCACCAGCGCCCCGGCCAGGGGCAGGAAGATGATCAGGCTGAGGATCGGGAAGGTGGAGATGTCCACGGGCGTCCCTCCTACCGCGCCGTGATGACGAGGTAGGAGCCGGCCATGATGATCAGGCCGATCGCGATCCCGAGGGCGTAGTTCTGGACGTGCCCGGTCTGGATCCGCCGCAACCCGCTGCCGGCGCCCACCGTGATCCGCCCGACCCCGTTTACGGTGCCGTCGACCACGTTCCGGTCGAACCACCAGACCGCGTTCGCCACGCGTCCGCCGATCACCATGAACAGGAGGTGGTTGAGGTCATCGAACCACCACTTGTTGAGCGACGCCCGGTACAGGAAGCGCGTCGCGCCCGACGACGCGGTGATCGCCTCGACGGTCTGCCGGTGCCCGCCGCGCCGAAAGAACCCGAAGAGCCAGATGCCCACCACGAGGCCGACCGAGGCCACGGCAACGCTGGCAAGGATGAGCGCCCCATCGATGCCGAACAGCGCGAACGGCTCCGTCGCCTGGCCCAGCGTCTGCTCCGCGCCGGAGAAGACCGGGTGCAGCCACTGCGTGATGATCGAGTTGCCGAACGGCAGGCCCAGCCAGAGGCCCAGGAGCATCGACGGGATGGCCAGCAGGACCAGCGGCAGGGTCATGGTCCAGGTCGACTCGTGGATCTTCGGCTCGACGGCGGGGTCCACGTGGCTCTCCCCGTAGAAGGTCTTGCCCATCAGGCGCCACATGTAGAAGGCCGTCATCCCCGCCACCACCACGCCGATCGCCCAGACCCAGCCGAAGTTCAGCTTGAACGCCTCGCCCAGGATCTCGTCCTTGGAGAAGAAGCCGGCGAAGGGCGGGATGCCGGCGATCGCGATCGTGCCGACCAGCATCGTCCAGTGCGTGATCGGGATCTTCCGCCAGAGGCCGCCCATCTTGTTCATGTCCTGCTCGTCGTGGACCGAATGGATCACGGAGCCGGAGCCCAGGAAGAGCAGGCCCTTGAAGAAGCCGTGGGCCATGAGATGGAAGATCGCCGCGACGTACGCCCCTACGCCGAGCGCCGCGAACATGTAGCCCAGCTGGCTGAGGGTGGAGTAGGCGAGGACACGCTTGATGTCCGTCTGGGTGAACGCGATCGAGGCTGCCAGGATGGCCGTGAAGATGCCGATGCTTGCCACGACCACCATCGCCTCCGGCGCGTGGCTGAAGATCGGGTTCGCCCGGGCGACGAGGTAGACGCCCGCGTTCACCATGGTTGCCGCGTGGATCAGGGCCGACACGGGCGTGGGACCTTCCATCGCGTCCGGCAGCCAGACGTGGAGCGGGAACTGGGCGCTCTTGCCAACGGCGCCGCAGAAGACCAGCAGCGCGATCGCCAGGATGGTCCCGTGATCCAGCCCGGCGATCCTGTCGAACGCATCGCGCATGTTCAGCGTGCCGGTGGAGACCCAGATGAGCATGATCCCCAGCGCGAAGCCCACGTCGCCGACGCGGTTCACGATGAAGGCCTTCTTCGCGGCGAGCGCCGCGGAGCGCTTCGGGTACCAGAACCCGATCAGGAGGTAGCTGGACAGGCCCACCAGCTCCCAGGCCGCGAAGACCGTCAGGAAGTTGTCCGAGAGGACCAGGAGCAGCATGCTGAACATGAAGAGGTTCAGGTAGGCGAAGAAGCGCCAGCGGCCCGGGTCGTGGGCCATGTAGCCCACCGAGTAGAGGTGGACCAGCATCCCGATCGTCGTCACGACGATCAGCAGGCACGCCGTGAGCTGGTCCACGAAGAACCCGACATCGACGGTGAACGCGCCTGCCGAGATCCAGCGCCAGAGCGTGGTCCCCGCCCCGTGCTCGCCGAAGCCGCCGGTCAGCGCCTGGTAGACCACCGCCATGCTCAGCAGCCAGGTGGCGGTGACGCCGAGCAGCGGCAGGACGAACGCCGGCCGCCCGATCCGGCGCCCGAAGAACGCGGTGAAGACGAACCCCGCGAGCGGGATCGCCGGGATGAGCGGCACGAGGTTGATCAGGCTGTCGGGCGCCGCGCCGCCGGCCGCGGCGGCGGCGAGCAGCGGGGCGACGCTCGGGATCATGGGTTGAAACACGAGGCGGCTCGGCTCCGGCGGCTACTGGCGCATGCTGTCGTACTCGTCGACGAGGGGCGTGCGGCGATTCCGGTAGATGGCCATGACGATCGCCAGGCCCACGGTCGCTTCCGCCGCGGCGACGGCCATGACCATGAGCGCGATGACCGAGGCGGTGCCGTTGAGGGCCGGGATGAACGCCCCGAACGAGACGATCGTCAGGTTGACGGCGTTGAGCATCAGCTCGATCGACATGAGCATGCTGATCGCGTTGCGCCGGGCGAGGAACCCGAACGTGCCGATGGCGAACAGGATGCCGGAGACGACGAGGTAGGCGTCGAGGCTCTGGCTCATGCGTCCCGACCCTCTCGCTTGGCCAGGTAGATGCCCCCGATCACCGCCGCCAGCAGGAGCACGCTCACGACCTCGAACGGGAGGACGTAGGCGTTGAACAGGAGGCGGGCCAGCGCATCCGTCCCGGTGGCGATCCGCTTCGTCACCGCGCCCCAGTCCGTGGCGCTGGCCGTCAGCGCGATCATGACGGCCAGAACGATGGCGGCGATCGCGGCGGGCAGCGCCTGCGCCTGGAAGACGAGCCGGACCGGCGCGTTCTTTGCCTGGGTGAGCATGACCGCGAACAGGATCAGGACGGCGATCGCGCCGATGTAGACCAGCACCTGCGCCGCGGCAACCAACGGGGCGCCGAGGACCACGTAGATCCCGGCGAGGGCCCCGAACGCCACGATCATGGCAAGCCCGCAGCGGATGATGTCGCGAAGCGTCACGACCAGGAGGGCGGACCCCAGCATCACGGCCGCCAGGAACAGGAAGAGCACGTCGCCCCAGCTGATCCCGAGGACCGGGACGGTATCCGGTATCGGCACCTGTTCCTCTCCCTCCGACGTGGCTCCGCGCGACCGGCCGGGCGCCCTCCCGCCCGCGACCGCGCCTGGTCTACCGGTTGTGCGCGTGCCCGGCGGCGCCGCCGGCCGGGTCGTGCCCATTGTGGCCGTTGTGGGTGCCGCTCGCGCGACCGCCGCCGTTCCCGCCCGCGCTTCCCGCGAGCGAGGGTGGGAGCACGGGCAGCTGGCGCGGGCCGACGTCCCGGCCGGACGCGATCGCCCGCTCCAGCCAGTCGCGCTCCCGCCGGACGTAGGTCATCTCGGTCTCGCGATCGACCGCCGCGATCGCGATCAGGTCGATCATCGGCTCCTCGCGGCTGACGTGGGCGAGCTCGAAGTCTGGCCCGCAGCGGAGCGCGTCGTACGGACAGGCATCGACGCAGATCCCGCACAGGATGCAGCGACTCTCGTCCACCTCGTACTTCTCGAGGATCCGCGGCTTCGGCATGAGCGCGCCGGTTGGGCACGTCTCCGCGCACCGCCCGCACGAGACGCACGGCGTGTCGTTCAGGCTCATGTCCAGCGGCGTCGTCACGAGCGTGTCGAAGCCGATCCGCATGAAGTCGTAGCAGGCGGCTCCCACGACCTCGGCGCAGACGTTGGCGCAGCGGCCGCAGTCGATGCAGCGCGAGGGCTCGCGAAGGATGAACGCGTGGCTGTCGTCGCGGATGTAGTCGTGGTTGGAGCCCGTGAAGCGGTTCTCGGTCACGCTCCGGAACCCGGCTCCCCGGTTGTTCTGCGGCTCCAGGGTCTTCAGCGTGGTCCCGTACTCGATCCCCAGGCGTCGCAGGTCGCAGAAGCCGATCGCCTCGCACGTGCACTGGAGGCAGCGGGTCGATTCGGCCACGGCCTCGCTGCGCGTGTACGGGATCTCGTACTCCACGTAGCTCGACCTGCGCTCCTCGGCCGGCATGCTCTGCAGCCGGTTGCGCGGGCTCTTCACCTCTGACGTGAACGGGACGATGCTGAGGAACTCGGGCTGCGGCTCGGCCAGCGTCTGGCGGGTCCGGATCTCGCCGAGGTCCATCCCCTTGAGGAATGCGTCCACTGCATAGGACGCCCGGCGTCCGTCGGCGACCGCCTGGACCACGGTCTGGGCGCCCATGCGGACGTCGCCGGTCCCGAAGACACCGGGACGAGGGGTGAGGAACGTGACCGCGTCGGCCCGCAGGCGCCGGTTCTTCGTCGCCTCCACGCCGTCCGAACCCTCGCCGATCCAGGTGAGGTCGGGCCCCTGGCCGATCGCGAGGAGGACCCGGTCGCACTCGATCGTGAACTCCGTGCCCGCGGCGGGTTCGGGCCGGCGCCGGCCGGATGCGTCGGGCGCGCCCAGCTGCATCCGGATGAACTCCACGCCGGTGACCGCGTTCTCGGCGTTGGCGATGACGCGCGTTGGGCCGGCCTGGAAGATGGCCGTGACTCCCTCCTCGATCGCCTCGTGAACCTCGCCGGAGGCCGGCATGTCCTTCATGTCGCGGCGGTAGACCAGCGTCACCTCGGCCGCGCCCTGGCGCACCGACGTGCGCGCGCAGTCCATGGACGTGAAGCCGCCCCCGACCACCACGACCCTGGTCCCGGCGTGGCCCGGGTAGGGAAGGCCCAGCGTGGCGATCTTGAGGTACTCCAAACCGTCGATGACGCCCGTGGCGTCCTCGCCCGGGATCCCCAGCTTGTTCGTGTCGTAGCAGCCGATCGCCACGACGACCGCGTCGTAGCCCTGGTTCTGGAGGTCGTCGAGGCTGAAGTCGCGCCCCAGGGCCTGGTTGCAGACGAAACGCCCGCCCAGCCGGGTGATGCTCTCGTACTCGGGATCGAGGATCCGCTCCTTCGGCAGCCGGTACTCCGGGATCCCGTAGCGCAGCATCCCGCCGGGGGCCGCGTCGCGCTCGTAGATCGTCACGTCGTGGCCGGCGATCAGGAGGTAGTAGGCCGCCGACGTTCCGGCCGGGCCGGAGCCGATCACCGCCACCCGCTTCCCGGACTTCGGCTGGAGCTCGAATGGCAGAGGCGGGTCCACGTCCTGCTCGCGCATCGCGAGGATCACCTGGTCGCCCGCATAGCGGTGGCTGTCGCGGATCGCGATCGCCTCGTCCACCTCGTCGCGGCGGCAGTGCTCCTCGCATGGCGCCGGGCAGACCCGGCCCAGGACGGACGGGAACGGGATGGTCCGCTTGAAGATCCGGGCCGACTCGCGGAACTCGCCCTCGGCATTCGCCTTGAGGAAGCCCGGGATGTCGATGTGGCTGGGGCACTTGTTCTGGCAGGGCGGCAGGCAGTACGCGTTGTGGTCGGAGAAGATCAGCTCCAGGTTCGTCCGGCGGAGGCGGCGGACCTCCTCGGTCTGGGTCTGGACCACCATGCCTGCCTCGGCCAGGCGCGAGCACGAGATGGGCGGGTGCTCCTCCCCGGCCACGTCCACGACGCACATCCGGCACGCCCCGAAGCCGGGCAGCTTGGGCTCGTAGCAGAGGGTCGGGATCTCGATCCCGTTGTCCCGGCAGACCTCCAGGATGGTCTGGCCATCGCGGCCCTCCACCAGGCGCCCATCGACCTCGAGCCGGATGACCGGCGTGGACTGGGGTCGCTGCGGCGACTGGGTGAGGAACAGTCGCTCCGCGAGCGAATCGACCACGGGCTCGGGTCGCGCCGTGGAGACGAGGTCGGTCGGGCGGGAGATGAGGTCGGCCATCGCGGTCGTGCCTATCCTCCGTGGGCGGTCCCGGCGGCCGCTGCCCCGGCGGGAGCGCAGACGCCGGCGGGGCATACGCCCCGCAGGATGTGATCGTCGATCTCGGGCCGGAAGTATCGCATCCCGGTCGCGAGCGGGCCCGTCGCCAGCCGTTCGTGGTCGCAGAGCGCGCTCCCCGCGATGTCCGCGCCGAGGTCCGCGAGGAGCTGCGGGTCGGTCGGGCGGGCCAGGCCGGCCGCGATCCGCTCGCCGATCTCGGACATCCGGCGCAGCCCGATCCGGCACGGGATGGTCTTCCCGCACGCCTCGTCCGCGCAGTAGCGCGTCAGGAGGCATGCCAGGTCCACCACGCAGGTCCGGTCGTCGGCCACCACCACCGACCCGGAGCCGACGTGGGCGCCGGCGGCCCGGAGCGCCGCGAACGTGTACGGGGTGCCCGCGAGGTCCGCGGGCAGGAGGCCCCCGGACGGGCCGCCGACGAGGACGGCCTTGAGCGGGCGGCCGTTCGGGACACCGCCCGCCAGCGCGACGATCTCGCCGAGCGACGTCCCGGTCGGCACCTCGGCGATGCCCGGAGTCGCCACGGCGCCGCTCACCGCCACGAGGACGGTGCCCGGGGCATCCGGGTCGCCGATGGCGCGATAGGCCTCTGCGCCGTGGACCACGATCCAGGGGACGGCGGCGAGCGTCGCCACGTTGTGGACCAGCGTGGGCCGGCCCCACAGGCCGTGCTCGGACGGGTAGGGCGGCCGCTGCTCGGGCTGGCCACGGCGTCCCTCCAGCGCCTTGAGGAGGACCGTCTCCTCGCCCAGCATGTAGGCGCCCTGGACCGTGCGCACCGTCATCCGGAGAGCGCGCCCGGATCCCAGCACGTCCTCGCCGAGGAAGCCGGCCTCCTCGGCGGCGGCCACGGCCAGCTCCAGCACGGCGACGGCGTCGGCGTATTCGGCCCGCACCGCGAGGATCGCCTCCTCCGCGCCCACGCAGAGCGCCGCGATCGCCAGGCCCTCCACGACCGCGTAGGGACGGGCGGTCATCAGGTGGCGGTTCGTGCTCCCGGCCGGGTCTGCCTCGTAGCCGTTCGCGACGGCGTAGCGGACCCCGTCGGGCGTGGCCGCCACGGCGCGCCACTTCTGGGCCGCCGGGTAGCCGCCGCCGCCCCGTCCGCGGAGGCCGGACTCGGCGAGCGTCGCGGTCGTGAGCGTCGCACCGAGGTCACGCATCGCGCGGGTCAGGCCGGCGAACGCGCCGTCGCGGACCGCGGCGTCGAGGTCGGCGGGATTCGCCGCCGGCGCATCGCCGAGCAGCGGTCGCGGCCAGGCGGCGGGGGTCGGGAGGATCGTCGTCATCGGCTCAGTGGATGGTCCGGGTGGCCGGGTGCTCCCCGGCGAGCGCCTGGGCCCAGGCGGTGGCGTTCGCCGGCGTGACCTCCGGCTGCGGCTCGCCGTCCAGCGCGACGAGCGGCGCCGGTGCGCCCGCGAGGTGGGTCGGCAGCCAGGCCAGGCGCATTCGGCCGTCCGGCGTCACCTGCCCCAGCCCCGTCCGGAGCCCGGCGGCCAGCGCGTCCGCCAGTCGACCGCCGCCCTGCATCAGGCAGGCGGTGCAGCGACAGACGGCGACCTGCTCGACGGTCTTCTCGAACCGGAAGTGGCGGTAGTACGTGGCGGTGCCGTAGATCATCGCGTACCACGACCCGGTCGTGAAGCTGACCTGCTTGAGCGCCGCCACGGGCAGGTGGCCGAACTCGGCCTGGATCGCCTCCAGGATGGAGAGCATCCGGTGTGGGTCGTAGTCGTGGTCCTCCAGGATCCGGTCCACCGCGGCGGTGTCCACGGCCTCGAAGTGGGTGTAGGTCGGGTCCGGCACCTCGCGACCTGCGCGCCGCAGGGCCGCCTCCTCGCGCCGCTCGCCGTACGTCTCCGAGGCGCCCCAGTGGACGGCGTAGCGGCCCTTCGTGTCCGTGCCGCCCATGTCGATGCACTCGATGGGGCAGGCCTGGGCACACTGGAAGCAGGTCTCGCACTTGAGCGCGCCGTGCTCGTCGTAGAGCAGCTGCATGCGGCCGCGGTACTTGACGGCGATATCGGGCGTCACCTCCGGGTAGCGGATCGTCACCTTCGGCGCGAAGAACCGCCGCAGCGTGAGCGCCATGCCCTTGAGGACGCCCATGCCCGGGACGAAGCTCATGCCCGCGGCCTCACCGGTTCGCCAGGATCGAGACGGCGACCGCCGTCACGAAGATGTTGAGGAGCGAGGCCGGCAGGAGCCACTTCCAGGCGAAGCTCATCAGCTGGTCCACGCGCACGCGGGGCAGCGTTCCGCGCATCTGGACGAAGATGAAGACGAACACGAACGTCTTGAGCATCATCCAGACGAGCCCGGAGACCCATGCGGCGCTGACGAAGGCCCAGCCGAAGAAGGCGCCCGCGGTCAGCAGGTTGAACAGGACGAACCCGATCACGAGCGCCTTCAGCGTGCTCACCCGGCTCGACAGGAGCCAGAACGGCAGGCCCAGGACGATCGTGCCCACGACCGGCGCCAGCGCGACCAGGAAGACCAGGCCCAGGCCCAGCCCGCCCGGGTCCAGGCTCAGCGTCACGGGGAACGGCCAGTTGAAGGGGGCGGTCCAGCCGCCGAAGAAGAGCACCACGCTGAGCGCCGAGACCACGAAGACGTTGACGTACTCGGCGAAGAAGAAGAATCCGAAGCGCATGCCCGAGTACTCGGTGGCAAAGCCGGCCACCAGCTCCTGGTCGGCCTCCGTCATGTCCAGCGGCGTCCGGTTCGCCTCGGCCGTGGCGGCGATGAAGAAGATGATGAAGCCCAGGGGCTGCTTCCAGATGTTCCAGTCCAGCACCGAACCGGCCTGCAGCTGGACGATCGAGTTCAGGCTCATCGTTCCGGCCAGGATGATGATCCCGACCACCGAGAGGGTCAGCGGCAGCTCGTAGCTGATGGCCTGGGCGGCAGCCCGCAGCGCGCCGAGCAGGCTGTACTTGTTGTAGCTGGCCCAGCCGGCCATCATCAGGCCCACCACGCTCATCCCGCCGATGGCGAAGAAGTAGAGCAGGGCGATGTTGAAGTCCTGGCCGAAGATCCCCGGGGCGAACGGGATCACCAGCAGCGTCAGCGGGATCGAGGCGAAGACGACGATCGGCGCCAGGGTGAAGATCGGGACGTCGACGCCGCGCGGCGTGTAGTCCTCCTTGGCGAGGACCTTGAGGCCGTGGATCACCGACATGAAGCTGCCGAACGGTCCGACGCGGTCCGGTCCCACCCGCAGGTTCATCGCCGCGATCACCTTCAGCTCCATGTAGATGATCACGAACGCGATGGGGATCGTGATCACGATGATCGCCGTGGCGGCGACCACGAACCGGGCCAGGGGGAGGTTCGCGCCCAGGAAGTCCAGCACGGGCGGCAGGAGCAGGGCAACGCCCACCGTCAGCACGGCGCCCACGATCAGCAGGGCCGGGACGATCACGAGGAACGCCCTGGAGCCCACCGAGAGGCGGTTCCAGTACGCGGTCATCATGTCGCGGCCCTCACTTGTCCACGCCGCCCATCACCGGGTCCAGCGACGCCATGATCGCCATCGTGTCGGCGATCAGGTTGCCGGGCATCAGCAGGCCGACCAGCTGGAGGTGCAGGAAGCTCGGGTCGTGGATCCGCAGCCGGAACGGCTGGTCCGTCCCGTCGCTCATCGCGTAGCAGGAGTACTGGCCGCGGGGGCCCTCCACCGCGCTGTAGGCGCGGCCCGGGCGCGGGCGAAGGAGACGGGGCAGGCGCGCCATGACCGGCCCGTCGGGCATCTGGTGGAGGCACTGGTCGATGATCCGGAGGCTCTGGCGGACCTCGTCCATGCGGAGCAGGTAGCGGGCCAGCGAGTCGCCCTCGCGGCGGGTCGGGATGTCGAACTCCAGCTCCGGGTAGACGCTGTACGGATGGGCGCGACGGATGTCGAACGGGACGCCCGACGCCCGGAGATTGGGACCCGTCGTGCACATCCGGAGGGCCGTCTCGCGGTCCAGGACGCCGAGCCCGCGAGCGCGCCGAACGAAGATCTCGTTCTCGTTCAGGAGGCCCATCCCGGCCTCCAGCTGGGCGCCGGCACGGCCCATCCAGTCGCCCAGGCGGCTCATGAACTCGTGGTTGAGGTCGCCGTTGACGCCGCCGATCCGGAAGTAGTTGAAGAGGAGCTTGGCGCCCGTGATGGCGGCCAGCATCTCCACGATCTCGTCGCGCTCGGCGAAGCTCCACAGGATCGGCGTGATCCCGCCCAGGTCCAGGGCGTACCAGCCCAGGAACAGCATGTGGCTTGCGATCCGGTTCAGCTCGCCGGTCAGGACCCGGATGTACTCGGCCCGCCGCGGGACTTGGACGTCCAGCAGCTTCTCGAAGGACATCACCGGGCTCCACTCGCAGAAGAGGGAGCTGACGTACTCCAGCGGGTCGAGCTGGCTGATGATGTGGTGGAAATCGGAGTTCTCGGCGATCTTCTCGACGCCGCGATGGAGGTAGCCCAGGACCGGGTCCAGGTCCACCACCTGCTCGTCCGAGATCTTGAGGACCACCCGCAGCACGCCGTGCGTGGACGGGTGCTGGGGTCCCATGTTCAGGAGCATCTCGCCGTCGTTGAGGCTGTAGAACTCCTGCTGGCGCTCCGTCCGGGCAAGCGGGATGGGCTCGAACATCCCGGCGTGCTCGAGCGGGATCGTGAACGCGGGGTCGTCCAGGCTGGGGCGTGTCGGCGTGGTCATCGGGTCCCCCGGCCTAACGGACCCTGACCGTCCGCCGGACCGTGGTCGCGGCGGCGTCGGCGGGCGTGGCGGCATCCTCCATCGGGCGCACGCCACCGCCCGGGGAGCGCGAGGCATCGTCCGCCAGGTGGAAGTCCTTGCGCAGCGGGAAGCTCACGAAGTCGTCCGGCAGGTAGATCCGCCGCAGGTCACGGTTGCCCTCGAAGACGAGGCCGAACATGTCGTAGGCCTCGCGCTCCATCCACTCCGCACCCTTCCAGAGGAACGTGATGGACGGGATGCGCGGCTGATCGCGCGGGATGCCGTCCGCCACCACGCGCAGCCAGTCTGGCGTCACGACGCTCCAGAGGTGGTAGACGACCTGGAAGTCCTCGCCGGTGTCGACGCCGGCGAGGTCGCTCAGGTACTCGAACCGGAGGGCGGGGTCGTCGTGGAGCGTCCGCATGACCGCCGGCACGTCGCCGGGGCGGATCCGCATCTCGGTCTCGTCGTGGCGCTGGCGCACGGGACCCGTCAGGAGATCGCCGAAGGTTCGCTCGATGAGCGCCCGGAAGCCACGGTCCATGGGCTACACCTGGTCCGGCACGGTGGGACCGATCGCCCGCTCCGGCCAGTGGCCGCGGCGCTCCTTGACGAGCTGCTGGAGCTTCATCATCCCGTAGATCAGCCCCTCCGGGCGGGGCGGGCAGCCGGGGACGTAGACGTCCACCGGGAGGACGCGGTCGATCCCCTGGACCGTGCTGTAGCTGCGCTTGTAGCGCCCGCCCGAGCAGGTGCAGTCGCCCATCGCGACGCACCACTTCGGCTCCGGCATCTCCGCCCAGAGGCGCACCAGCGGATCGGCCATCTTCGTGGTGAGCGTCCCGGCGACGATGAGCACGTCCGCCTGGCGCGGCGAGGCGCGGAAGGGGAACATCCCCCAGCGGTCGATGTCGTGGCGGCTGGTGGCCGCGGACATCATCTCGATCGCGCAGCAGGCGAGCCCCGAGAGGAGCGGCCAGAGGCTGTTCATGCGGATCAGGTCCAGGACGTAGTCCGCCTTCGTGGGCACGATGTCCAGGCCGCCCCAGCGCGCATCGTTGCGTCGGCCCTCGCCGGACTCGTCGTAGCGGCGCATCTCCAGGCGCGGGTCGTCCCGCAGCGCGTCGCCGCCGTACGCCGCGGGATCCTCGGGCCGCCAGAGCGCGTTCGGGACCACGATCGCCTCGACCAGCGCGTCCTCCGGGGTCGCGGCCGGGACCGGCAGGTCGGCGCTGCGCGGGCCGTGGTCGGTCAGTGCCACGTGAGGACCCCCTTGCGCCACGCGTAGCCGAGCCCCAGCAGGAGGATCCCGACGAACAGGAACATGGAGCTCAGCACGCCGGGGATCGGATCCCGGATGACGAGCGCCCACAGGAAGATGAAGATCACCTCGATGTCGAAGGCGACGAAGAGGAGGGCGTACAGGTAGTAGGAGACGCCGAAGCGGCCGTGGGTGTCGCCGTACGTGTCGATCCCGCTCTCGTACGGCAGGCCCTTGCCCCGGCTTCCGCGCGTCCGGTGGCTGATCAGCCACGACATCCCGATCGTCAGGAAAACGAAGGAGACGCCGGCGAAAGCGAAGCCGACGACGTACCAGATCCCTTCCATCGCACCTTTCTGCGGCCGGGCAGAGCCGCCGACATCCCCCATCCGGGGCTGCCAGCCGGTCCACGCCGACCCGGCGGGGGCTTGGGTGAAACGGGCGCACGCGTCGTGACCGGAGGGTCCGGGCGCGTCACCGCATCCTAGCAGGAGCGTTCCGGGGACGTGGCTTCGGCGGCAGCCGAAAGGCCCCGTCCCGCGAGGACGGCGCGGAAGCCCCCGAGGTGGCGCGGATCGAGGAGCCGCATCACGGCGCTCCGCAGGAGCAGCGCGGCGGCCAGGTCGGTGGAGCGGCTTCGCTCGCGCTCGATGAGGCCCTCCAGCCCGCACGCCACCAGGAGCTCCGCCTGCGTGGTGTCGCCGAGGACCGCGAAGCCGGCCGCGTCCAGCAGCCGCGCCAGCGTCGAGGTATCCACGTGGGCCGTGATGTCGCGCTCGCCGACGTCGCGGTACGGTGCGCCGGGAGAGCCGTCCGCCGTGTGGCCGCGGTACGTCATCAGGGTGCCGGCTCGGCGCCGAGGGCCGTACAGCGCGGGTGCCGGAGCGCCGTAGTCGATCACCAGGACGATCCCCGCGGACAGCGTGGCGGCCACCTCCGCGACCCAGCCCTCGAGCGCCAGGCAGAGCTCGGCCCGCTGCCCCTCCGCCAGCGTGACGCCCGCGGCGGCGAGCGCGTCCAGGCGGGCCGCCACGGCCGGCGTGGACGGCGGCAGCAGGAGCTCCGTGAACGCGCCGTCGGCCGTCACGGCCACGTGGACCTCCCGCGGTCGCCCGTCGCGGATCTCCACGGCGTGGACGGGGAGCGCGTCCAGGAATTCGTTGGCCACCACCGCGCCGACGACGGGGGCGGGTGCCGACCCGGCGCCCGGGGGCGCGATGACGGGCAGGCCGGCGGATGCCGCACGTTCCTCCAGCTCGGCGAGCCGGTGCGGGTTCAGCTCGATCGGCGCGTAGACGAGGGCCCCGGCGAGCGGCGAGCGGTCCGCGCGGAGGCCCTCGAGGATCGCGAGGGCCAGCGTCCCCGCGCCGGCCCCGTACTCGACGAGCGTGAACGGGTCCGGCCGTCCCAGTCGCTCCCAGCCATCCTCCAGCTGCCGGGACAGCGCGGCCCCGAAGATCGGGTGGAGCTCCGGCGCGGTGAGGAAGTCGCCGCTCCGGGTGGGCCGCGCCCGGGGTCCCATGTAGTAGCCGCCCGCCGGGTGGCCCAGGGCGAGGGCCATGAACCGCGCGAACGGGATCGGCCCGTGCCCGGCGATCTCCGCGCGGATCGCGTCCTCGGCCGGGGTGCTCACGTCATCCGGGCTGCCAGCCGGCGGAGCCCCGGCCCGACGAGCGTGTGACCACCGGCCAGGATGGGGATCGGCGCGTCGCGGAGGCCCGCAATCAGCGCGCGCAGCCACGGGTCGGCGATCCGGTCCGGCAGGAGCAGGTCGGCGGCGAAGCGATCCTCCGCCCGCGGCCAGCCGGCCTCGTCCGCGCCTGACCGATGGGCCATCAGGACGCGCGTGTCGACGACGGCGCCGTCGCCCAGCTCGGCCAGCAGCGCGCCGAGTGCCTCGGGGCCGTCGCGGTCCACCAGGAGGCCCAGTGTCGATCGAGGGGACCGGATCGATCGCAGGGAGCGGGGGACCGTGGCGGGGTCTCGGGCCGGGCCTCCGTCGTCGCCCCCGAACGCGATCGTGCTGGACGCGCGCAGGCCGCGCTCCTCGACGAGCGCCCGGACACGGCAGGCCGAGCCGCGCTCGAGGGCGCGCAGCGTGCCGGCCGAGGTCCTGCCCGCCACCACGAGCTCGGCCCGCCGATCCGCGAGGATCGCCCTGATGCGCCCGAGCCGTTCCGCGACGGCGCTGCCGTCGATCCCGGCCGAACGAAGACGAGTGGCGTCGATCGCCCGCCCCGCCAGGAGCAGGTCCAGTGGCGAGTCAAGGTCGATCCCCAGGCGCCAGCGGTCGAGCCCCGAGACGGGCACCCCGGCAACCTCGGCCAGCCAGCGCGGCAGGGCGTTGTCCGCCGGGAGGTCCGGCAGGTCCTGCAGGCGGCCGAGCAGCGCCCTCCCCGAGAGCGCCACGATGTCCGCCGAGTACACATTGTTCGCGCGTGCCGACGGGGTCGGCCCGCTCGCCGCGGTCACGAACGCGCGTCGGTCGCCGACGGTCGCGAGCGGGATCGCGCCCGATCCAAGCACGACCAGGCCGCCCGCCCCGCCAAGGAGCGCATCCGCCGCGAGCCCGCGCAGCCGGGCCCCGAACGGGATCCCGTCCGGCGGGCCCGCGATGACCTGAACGTCCGTCGCGCCGGCAGCCGAGAACCCACGCCGATGACGCTCCGCGAGATCCGCCCGCGCGGTGATGAGCGCCCGCTCCAGCGGGCCCGCCTGCGGACCCGGCTCGGCGTGCAGAATGCGGACGGCGACGGGCGGCATGCCCGAACGGTACCCCGGAGGCGGCGGGTTGGGACGGGCACGCGCGTATGTCGGGCTGGGGGCGAACGTCGGCGACGCGGCCGGCACCTTGGCTGCCGCCGTCCACGCCCTTGCGGCACTGCCGGACGCTCACCTCGTCGGCGTTTCGCGGCTCTACGCCACGGCACCGGTCGGCGTGACGCACCAGCCCGAGTTCCGCAACGCTGTCGTGGCGCTCGACGTCCCGGTCGGGCCCGATCCCGCCACCGGGGCGCTGGCGCTGCTCCTCGCGCTCAAGGGGCTCGAGCGCGCCTTCGGGCGGCGCGACGGCCCGCGCTGGGGGCCCCGCGCGCTCGACCTGGACCTGCTGGTCTTCGGGCGGCACCCGGTGCAGGTGGCGCGGCCGCCGGGGGCCCGCAGCGAGGACCCCGCCCGGGGCGAGGACGGCAATCCGGGCCGGGGGGACGTGCAACGGCTGACCGTCCCCCACCCGAGCGCTCACGAGCGACTCTTCGTCCTGGCGCCGCTGGCCGACCTGGCCCCTGGGCTGCGACCGCCGGGCTGGGACGAGACCGTGGCATCGGCGCGGCGTCGGGCGGAGATGCGAGAGGGATCGGCTGCGGCACGCCCGATCGGCCAATGGGACGCGGGAAGCGGAGCCTGGTCGGCTTCCCGAGGGAACTGAGCACGCCGTCAACGGGCACCCGGCCGCGATCGTGGTCGGCACGAGTGGCGAGGAGGTCGCGCAAGCCGTGGCCGGTCTCGTCGCGACCCGGGGCGTGCGCACCGTCGGACCTTTTCAGGGGCGAAATCCCTCAGGACTTCGCTTTCTTCGAAGGTTTCGACTTGCCAGCACTGTTGAGCGCGACCGCCTGGCGCACGAGCGCCTTGAAGGCGGACTCGTCAACCTCTTCTCCTTCGCGGATGTCGATCGCGCGGCGTACGTTTCCGTCGAGACTCGAGTTGAAGAGACGGGCCGGATCCTCCAGGGACGCGCCCTTGCCGAAGGTCAGCTTGACGACACTCTTGTAGGACTCGCCAGTGCAGATGATCCCGTCGTGCGACCAGACCGGGGTGCCCGGGGACGCGGGCTTCACCCACTTCCACTCCTCGACGACGTCCGCGTCTGCTTCCTTGATGAGCTGGCGCATCCTGCTGAGGGTTTCCCCGCGCCAGTCCCCGAGTCCGGCGAAACTCTTCGAGATGAGCTCCGATGCCGACTGGCCCCCGCTCGCGCCCGACTCTTTCATGTTCTCCTCCTGGAAGTTCCAGAGACAAGACCGGGAAGCCTACAGCCGGACCGCCGGCGGGCGGCTCCGGTCGAACATGTGGACCGTGTCGACGAAGCGGACCTGCTTCGTCTGGTAGGCCATCACGAGCGAGTGCGTCCGGGCCCCGCCGCCGAAGAACCGAACGCCCTCGAGAAGGTCGCCCTTCGTGACGCCGGTGGCCGCGAACACGAGGTTCTCCCCGGAGGCCAGCTCGTCTGTCCGGTAGACGCGGGTCGGGTCGCCGTGGCCCATGGCCGTGGCCCGCGCCTGCTCCTCGGGGTTCCGGAAGACGAGCCGCGCCTGGATCTCGCCGCCCAGGCAGCGCAGCGCGGCCGCGGTGATCACGCCTTCCGGGGCGCCCCCGACACCCATGACCGCGTGGACGCCGGTTCCGGAGACGGCGCACGAGATCGCCGCGGCGAGGTCGCCGTCGCTGATCAGCTTGATCCGGGCGCCCGCTGCGCGGACCTCGGCGATGAGCGCCTCGTGGCGGGGCCGCTCCAGGATGACGACCGTGATGTCGCTGACTTCACGGCCAAGGGCCGCGGCGATCCGCCGCAGGTTCTCCGCCGGCGGCGCGGTGATGTCCACCTTGCCCGCCACGACGGGCCCGACGCACAGCTTCTCCATGTAGCAGTCGGGGGCGTTCAGAAGACCGCCCCGCTCGGTCGCCGCGAGGACCGTGATCGAGCCCGCCTGGCCGTAGGCGACCAGGTTCGTCCCCTCCAGCGGGTCCACCGCGATGTCGATCTCGGGCGCCTCGCCGACGGCGCTCTTCGGATCGCCGACCCGTTCGCCGATGTAGAGCATGGGAGCCTGGTCGCGCTCGCCCTCGCCGATGACGATCCGGGCGTCGATCGGGATCTCGTCGAAGGTGCGCCGCATCGCTTCCACGGCGACCCGGTCCGCGTCCATGGTGTCGCCGCGGCCCATCAGCCGCGCGGACGCGATCGCGGCGGCCTCGGTGACGCGGATCATCTCCAGGGCCAGCAGGCGTTCCATGGGACGCTCCTCCTGTCGCGGGCCACGTGGGGCGGCCGGGATCCGGGGGTTGGGTGTGCGCGCGGCTAGTGGCGGAAGTGGCGGCGGCCGGTGAAGACCATCGCGAGATGGTGGCGGTCGGCCACCTCGATCGCCATCTCGTCGCGACGGGAGCCGCCGGGCTGGATGATCGCGGTGACCCCGGCGATCGCCGCGTGGGCGATGGCATCCGGGAAGGGGAAGTACGCGTCCGAGGCCATCACGGCCAACCTGGCCCGGTCGCCGGCCCGCCGGAGCGCGATCTCCACGGCCACCTGCCGGCTCACCTGGGCGGCCCCGATCCCGATCGTCTGGAGGTCCCGGCAGAGGACGATCGCGTTCGAGCGGACGTGGGCCGCCACGCGCCAGGCGAACATCAGGTCGGTCAGCTCCTCCAGCGTCGGCCGGCGCTGGGTTACCACGCGCAGCTGTCCGCGGTCCAGGGCGGTGTGGTCCAGGGTCTCCACGAGGAGGCCGCCGCCGATCCGCTTGAAGTCGAGCGCGGCGATGCCGTAGTCGCGCAGCCCGTCGGACGGATTGGGCGGCACGCGGAGGACCTCCAGCCCGGGCCGCACGGCGAGGGCAGCCAGCGCGGCCTCGTCGTAGCCGGGAGCGACCACGGCCTCGAACGTCCCGGCGGCGATCTCGCCCGCGGTGACGCCGTCGAGGGGCCGGTTGACCCCGACGATGGCACCGTAGCCGGCGGCCGGGTCCGTCTCGAGCGCCCGCCGGTAGGCCTCCGGGAGGCCGTCGTCAGAAGCCAGCCCAACCGGGTCGGTGTGGCGCACCACGACCGCGGTCGGGGCCGAGAAGTCGCGCGCGATCTGCCACGCGGCATCCAGGTCCAGGAGATCGTTGAAGGTCGGCGGGCGGCCCTGGAGCTGGACCGCGTCGGCCAGCGTGCCGTCGCGATGCGTGGTCTCCCGGTAGAACGCGGCCCGCTGGTGCGGGTTCTCCCCGTAGGGCAGGTCGGTCACCTTCTCCAGCACGATCGAGACGTGGGGCGGGAACGTGGTCCCCGTCACCTGGTTTAAGTAGGCCGCGACCTCCGCATGGTGTGCCGCGATGACGGCGAACGCCTCCGCGGCCAGCCGCTGGCGCAGCTCCGCGGAGACGCCGCCGCGGGCACGGATGTCCGCGACGAGGTCCGCATAGGACGCGGGGCTGCTGACCGCGGCCACGCCGGCGTGGTTCCGCGCGGCGGCAGAGAGCAGGGCCGTCCCGCCGACGTCGATCATCTCGAGCGCTTCGTCCAGCGGGACGCGCCGCTCGCCGACCTGCGGCGCAAACGGCGTGACGGTCACCACCACGATGTCCAGCAGCCCGATCCCGAGCGCGGTAAGCTCTGCCAGCTCTGCGGGCCGGTCGCGGCGGGCCAGGATTCCGGCGTAGACGGCCGGATGGAAGGTCTTGACCAGGCCGCCGACGAGCGGCGGGACCTTGGTGAGGGCCGCCACCGGGAGCACGTCGATCCCGTCAGCGAGCAGGTGCTCCCGGGTCCCTTCCGTCGCGTAGAGCTCGACGTCCAGGCCGGCGAGATCGCGGGCGAGCGCGCTGATCCCTTCGCGGTTGGCAACCGATAGGAGGGCTCGCACCCGGATCAACCTCCTGCGTCAGCACGCCCGGGCACAGGCCGCCCTGGGCGACTGGGCGGCCTCGATCCTGGCGGCGAGTATACCTCCGAGCGTGGCATACTCAGCGTCCGGCGCCGGGTGGCGGCGCCCAAGGTTCGGTCGCACCGCTCGCTGCGGTCCGCCGAGCCCACCAAGCGACGGAGGCCCGAGCTCGTGACCCGCCCGCCCTGGGAGTACCTGTTCGACACGTTCAACGACAGGCTCTTCCCGGACCTGTTCAACGCGATCTGGATCTTTTCGCTGGTCGGGATCGTGGCGGTCGTGATCCTGTACAACGTCCGGACCCGGCAGCTCCGACGCCACCCGCCCTACCTCGACCTCTACGAGTGGCTGCTCTGGACGTCGATCACGATCTTCTTCCTGCTCCTGGTCTACGCGATCTTCCACTTCGACTTCATCTTCACCGTCGTGACCGTCCCAATCGGGCTTGGCGTCCTGGCCTGGGTCCGGTTCGTGCGCTTCCCACCGGAGCTGGCGCGGTACCAGCAGCAGCTGGCCAAGGCCCGCTTCTACTCGAAGCAGAAGTTTGCGCACCCCGAATCGACGATCCGGCCCAAGCGCGCCCGGCGGCGCCGCAGCTGAGCCATGGAGATCCGCCGCTTCGGCGTCGGACACCGGCGCCCTGACGGGCCCGCGGGAACGACGGGAGTCGCGTCCCAGGTGATCCATGCGGACGCGCGCGGCGTCGTGGCGGAGCTGGCCTTCGCACGCCGGGCCACCATGGACCTGCACTCCAGCCCGAACAGCGCCTGGCTGGTCATCGTGGAGGGCGGCGGCTGGGTCCAGGTCGGGGCCGAGCGGGCGCGCGTCGCGGCCGGCGAAGCCGTCCTCTGGCCGGCTGGCGTCGAGCACGCGGCCTGGACCGAGCTCTCCGAGATGCGCGCGTTCAGGGTCGAGTTCGCCGGCGCCGACGATGCCGCCGCACGCGGGATCCTGGACGGCCGCGCGCTGGAGCTGCCCGCGGGCGACCTCGCCGGGAGCGGGGAGGCGGGCGACCGGGTGGCCCCGGCCCCGACAGGCGAAGGCTCGCTGGCAGCCGGCGTGGCATCGAACGCGAAGACTGCCGCCGAGGGCGAGCCCCTCTGACGCTCGGACGCGCCTGCCGCGCTGCTCGGCGGCTCTACCGCGCCCCGAGCACGGCCCCGAACTGGCCCAGGATCGCCGCCGTGGCGCCCCACACGATCCGGCTCTCCACCATGTACGCGCCGTAGCGTAGGGGCCGGCCGGTCGGATCCGGGTCGATGATCACGGGCGCGATATCGGGCAGGAACGCGGTCACCGAAACCTCGAGGATCGCCGCCACCTCTCGGCGATCCGGTACGAAGACGGGCCGCCGGGCGGCGACCGCCACGATCGGCACGACGCGGAAGTTGCTGGGCGGGATCCACAGTGCGTCCAGTCCGCCCACAACTTCGACACCGGCCCACGTGGCATCGAGCCCGACCTCCTCCGTAGCTTCCCGCAGCGCGGTCGCGGCCGCGTCGGCGTCGCCCGGGTCCACCTTCCCGCCCGGCAGGGACACCTCGCCCGAGTGGTCGCCGCCGTAGTGGACGCGCTCCGTGAGCACGAGCATCGCCTCCCCGTGGAGACCGGGGTAGACGAGGACCAGCGCGGCCGCCGGCCGGGCACCGGGTGGTGAGGCGGGCCGGTCGAACGGGACGCCATCGGGGAGCCGCTCCGGGCGCAGCCAGACCGGCGGCGGCGGGAGCGGTTGCGGCGCGGCGCGCATGCGCGAGCGGACATCGTCGGGCGTCATCCGTTCCATCCTAGTGCGACCGCGACAGCGCGCCGGCCGGCCGGATGGACCCATACGGCCGGCCCAGGGACCCACCACCGCCCGGGGGCGCCGTCAGTTGAGACGTGGGCCCTCGTCGCGCTCCTTCTTCCGCGTCGACGGCAGGTCCAGCACCGACGGCGCCGGCTCCGGACCGGGCCGCGCATCGCCGCCGCGGGCGTCGCGCCGCTCGGACGCGTCCGCCACGACCGTCGCGCTGCTGCTCGTGAACACGAGGGTGCCCGAGACCGGGTCGGCATCGACCGCGATCGCATCGCCGGGCTTGAACTCGCCGCGCAGGAGTGCCCGCGCCAGCGGGTTCTCCACCAGACGCTGGATTGTCCGCTTCAGAGGGCGCGCCCCGTAGGACGGGTCCGTGCCCTCCCGGGCGATCACCGCCTCGGCTGACGGCGACACCGCGATCGTCAGGTCGTGCGACGCAAGGCGTCGCACCAGGTCCCGCAGCAGGAGCTCCACGATCCGCTGGAGGTCCCCCTCCGAGAGGGAGTGGAACACAAGAACCTCGTCCACCCGGTTGAGGAACTCGGGCCGCAACTCC
>Ga0097691_1000199_pt1 | contig 54778 bp, 56 predicted proteins | sample NGESurdeep072012_8_FD_72858 | JGI IMG/M metagenome (GOLD analysis project Ga0097691, IMG submission 72858) | Arctic peat soil microbial communities from Barrow, Alaska - NGEE Surface sample 210-1 deep-072012 | ecosystem: Environmental > Terrestrial > Soil > Wetlands > Peat ...
AAGCCGTAATCAGCTACTGGTTCACGGGCTTCTGGTTTCTGACCGCTGTTCCTGAGGCGCTGAGCTACGTGTTGCCCGATACGATGTTCGAGATGGCTGGTAAGCGGCTTGATTCGTGGGTCAGGTTGAGGTTGCCGGCGCTCAGCGGAGCGGGAGTTGGCGGCGCTGTGGGACCGGAAGAGCTGCCGCATCCTGCGAGCAGCGTCAGGGCAAGGACCAAGAACAGCGGCCGTACAACGGGAATTTTATACAACTGCACGAACTCCTTTGTCGTCGGAAGCGCGAGCCCGATAGCTACTTTATGCGCGTGAAGACACCTCTCAACGCCGGAGTGAAAGTACATCAGGGGGGTCTCCTTCGTTAAGTGTTCCTGCGGCAAACTCGCCTGCATTACAGGAATCATTGGCGCAGAGACTCTGTGCCCGTGGTGCGATCGCGTCGGGGCTCTTGTGAGACACGGTCCTCTTCTCGTCATTGGGATGAAGGACCGTTAGTGCGGCTCAGTTGTTCGGAAGCTAGACAAAGATGAATCCGGAAGTATGGGCAGTGACTGCTCCTTGATCGCGCAGAATCTGGTCCGCGGAACAGAAACGACGATAATGGCTGCCGCGCGGGCGACTTCGGCAAATCTTCGATTGCGCATTTCGAGTTTGATGGAAGCTTCTACCAGGACTCGGAGAGCTTCTCGATGACGTCCTTCCTTGCCAACACGCGCGAGCAAAGCTCCCACCGATTCTTGTCAGGGTCTACCGTCTCCCCGTATCGAACCTCGAAGACGTTCTTGGCGTGCTCGCGGCGGGCGGCACAGTCGCCCGCCGCCGTGTTCAGTGTCGCGGGGTTGTCGCGGCCGTTACAACTCAATCATCGCCAGCTCTATGACCGTGGCCATGACCGTCATCGCGATCATGGTGATGCCGCCGCCGGGGGAGATACGCAAACGAAGCTGGCCGCAACGTTCGTGGCGCCGCCCTTGTAGCGTGTGTGTGGCGAATTACTGATTTCCCCAGAATCAGCAATTCGCCACACACAGGATCCGGGACAAGATCGCCGCCTCCAAGCAGAAGGGAATGTGGATGGGCGGTTTGGTTCCGATCGGGTACGACGTGATTGACCGCCGGCTCGCGGTGAATCAATCGGAAGCAGAGACGGTACGAGAGATCTTCCGGCGATACGCAGTCCGTTCAAAGCAGCCGGGGGAACGACTGGTAGTTCCTGAGAACATCAGCCTGTCACTGCGCGCTCAGTGCTGGGTTCAGTGAGCGGCTGTCTTGCTCTTGGCATGCGCACCTTTGGAGGCCTCGTGCGCGGTCTCTGAAAGCTTCATGGCCTTTTCTGAGTGCTCAAGGCCGGCTTTATGGTCACCCTTTTGGTGACGTTCCGCCGCCGTCCGATGAATTTTGGCCGCCGATTCATGGGCTTCTGCCGCCTTCGTGTGGCTGATCGCTGGCATATTGTTACTCCCTCGTTCTTTGCTGCTTCGTTAAAGACAAGTGTCTCCGGGTTGCACCTCTGAAACATACTACTTTGTCCCGCGAGCGAACAACGTCGCGCGGTTCCTTATGGAACGAAACCGGCGTCGTCGCTCTCTGAGGAGCCGGGCGAGCCGTCCTCGTCGACGGGCAACCCGCAGTAGACCCCTCGCATTAAGGAGCGATACTGATGAAATCGATTATATGGGCTAATAAAGAGAGGCTAGGAAGGATCCGGGATTCTTCCCCTTCGGCTGCACTCAGGGCTTCGGCTGGTGGAAGCGGAGGTATCCAGAAGCGCTCTAGAATGACACAAAAAAGGACAACTCAGAAAAGGAGGCAGCGACGTTGCACACTTTCATCTTGAATCGCGGAACCCTCACCTACCGGCCGCGTTGCGGCCGGCCGCCTCTCCCGCGAACCTATCAGCGGCCGGCGGCGACTTGCTGCACGGGGGCGTCGTCGTTGAGTGATTTGAGGATCGCTTGACGGCGTTCCTTCAATTCCTCCGGCATCGTCGGACCGATCTTTTCGAAGAATTCGCCGGCGGATTCGAGTTCCGCCTTCCAATCCGCGGGATTCACGGCGAGCGCATCCCGTGCGGCGCTCGCGGGCAGATCGAGGCCCTTGAGATCGAGGTCTGCCTCATTGGGAACGATTCCAACCGGCGTCTGGCGGCCCCCGGCGCGTCCATGGATTCGATCGAGCATCCATTTGAGCACGCGCAGGTTCTCGCCGTAGCCGGGCCAGATAAAGTTGCCGGCGGCGTCCTTGCGAAACCAGTTGACCATGAAGACGCGCGGCGGCTTCTTGATCGCACCGCGCAGCTTGAGCCAGTGTGCGAAATAATCGCCCATGTTGTAGCCGCAGAACGGCAGCATCGCCATCGGATCGCGCCGCAACACTCCCACCGCTCCTGAAGCCGCGGCCGTCGTCTCGGAACCCATCGTCGCGCCCATGAAGACGCCGTGTGTCCAGTCCGTCGATTCGAGCACCAGCGGCACGGTCGAGGCGCGCCGTCCGCCGAAAATGATCGCGGAGATCGGCACACCCTGGGGATCGTCCGCGTGCGGCGACCAGACGGGATTGTTGCGCATCGGAGTCGTGAAGCGGCTGTTGGGATGCGCGGCCTTGTCCGGCGAGCCTTTTTCCCACGGGCGTCCCTGCCAGTCGAGCAGACCGTCGGGCGCCGGCACGTCCATACCTTCCCACCACACGTCGCCGTCGGGAGTCATCGCGACGTTGGTGAAAATCGAATCATGCTGGAGCATCCTCATCGCGTTCAGGTTCGATTTTTCGCTGTTTCCGGGCGCGACGGCGAAGTAGCCGTTCTCGGGATTGACCGCCCACAGGCCGCCGTCGGAACCGACCCGCAGCCACGCGATATCGTCGCCAATCGTGAGCACCTTCCAGCCCTTGAACTCGGCCGGCGGCGTCAGCATCGCCAGATTGGTCTTGCCGCACATGCTCGGAAACGCGGCCACGACATAAGTGGTCTCACCTTCGGGACTTTGCAGGCCGAGGATCAGCATGTGCTCGGCCAGCCAACCTTCGTCGCGGCCGAGCGAACTTGCGATTCGAAGCGCGAAACATTTCTTGCTCAGAAGTGCGTTGCCGCCGTAGCCGCTGCCGACCGAGACGATCATGTTGTCTTGCGGGAAGTGGCAAATCAGGCGGCGCTCGGGATTCAAATCGAGCGTGCAATGAACTCCGTGATTGAAATTGCGCGACTCGCCAAGTTGATCGAGCGCCACCGTGCCCATCCGCGTCATGATTCGCATGTTCAGCACGACGTAGAGACTGTCGGTGAGCTCGATGCCGACCTTCGAGAACGGCGACCCGATCGGGCCGAGCACGTACGGCACCACGTACATCGTGCGCCCGCGCATCGAGCCGTGGAGCCATCCGCGCAACTTGGCGTATGTCTGTGCGGGATCGGACCAATTGTTGGTAGGCCCGGCCTCTATTTCGTTCGGAGTGCAGACGAAGGTCAGTTGTTCGGTGCGCGCGACGTCGTTGGGATTCGAGCGATGCAGGTAGCAGCCGGGCCGTTTGGCCTGATTGAGCTCGATGAGTATTTCCGCGGCGACCGCCTGTTTGGTGAGGCGATTTTTCTCGGCTTCGGAACCGTCGCACCACACAACGGCATCAGGCCGGGTGAGCAGGGCGACTTTCTTGACCCAATCGCGCAACGCGCGGCCGCGGGTCGGCGAACCAGTTATGTCGGGATTGGGCCTCACTTCATGCACTCCACGTCGGTCTTGGTGAAGCGTAGCTCCTATTCCAACGCTGATGCAAAAGGCAATCCAGCGAACATCGGATCGTAATCCCGGATTTCCATTTTACTTGTGAACTACTAATGTAAACTACTAAATTGATATTACGCTTTGAAAAGCCTTTTTCACGCTGGCTTGAATGCGATTGGGCTGGTGCGGAGGAGGACCGTCGGCAGCGACCGCGTCGAGCTTGCCAAGACCAACATCTTCCGGTGATCGGATCGGCAGGTTGGACCTGAAAATCAGGATTGGAGAACAGCAAAAGCAAAATGACAAGTTTACCGCGCGGCTTGGCGCTCCTGCGTGATCCGCAACTCAATAAATCGACCGGGTTCACTGAGTCTGAGCGCGAGGCGCTGGGCCTGCTCGGCCTCTTGCCCGAAGGGATCGATTCCGAGGCAGCTCAGATCCAGCGGGTGCACCTTCAGCTCTCGCAAAAGCCGAACGACCTGGAAAAGTACATCTACTTGTCGCAACTGCAGGATACCGACGAAACGCTCTTTTTCTGCGTGCTCACGTCGGACCCGGTGCAATTCCTGCCGCTCGTTTACACGCCGACGGTGGGCGAGGCCTGCCTCCAGTTTGGCCACATCATGCGCCGCCCCAAGGGCCTTTACCTGTCGATCAAACGCAAGGGCCGGGTCCGCGAAATTCTCCGCAATTGGCCGCAGCGCGACGTCCGCTTCATCGTGGTCAGCAGCGGGCAGCGAATTCTGGGGCTTGGCGATCTCGGCGCAAACGGCATGGGAATCCCGATCGGCAAGCTGGCGCTCTATACCGCATGCGCTGGCGTGCCGCCGCAGTATTCTCTCCCCATCCTCATCGACTGTGGCACTAACAATGAGACGTTGCTGCGCGACCCGCTCTATCTGGGCTTGCGGCAGACGCGCCCGCCGGTCGCGGAGTTGGATGAGTTTGTCGAAGAATTCATAACCGCGGTCCAGGAAGAGTTCCCCAATTGCTGCGTCCAGTTCGAGGATTGGGCCGGCGCCGACGCCATCCGGCTGCTTGCCCGCTACCGCGACCGGATTTGCTGCTTCAACGACGACATCCAGGGCACCGCGGCGGTCGCCCTTGCGGGAATTCTTGGCTCGCTTCGCATAACCGGCGGGAAACTCTCCGAGCAGACCTTTCTGTTCCTCGGCGCCGGATCTGCCGCTATCGGAATCTCAGGCCTGTTGACCGAAAGGTTGATGCTCGAGGGGATTTCAGCGCAGGATGCGCGCGCTCGACTGTGGCTGTTCGACATAAACGGACTGCTGGAAACAACCCGCAACGACCTGGCTGATTTCCACAAGCCTTACGCGCATCGCCACTCGCCGACCAGAGATTTTGTCGAGGCGATCGAGTCGCTCAAGCCCACCGCGATCATCGGCGTTAGCACGGTTGGCAAGGCCTTCAACCAGCGCGTGATCGAAACGATGGCGCGAATCAACCGGCGCCCGATTATCTTCGCCTGCTCGAATCCGACCTCGCACTCCGAGTGCTCGGCGGATGAGGCTTACCGCTGGTCGGAGGGCCGTGCCATCTTCGCCAGCGGCAGCCCGTTTCCTCCGGTGCTCCTTAACGGCAAGACCCTTGTGCCCGGACAGGGGAACAACATTTACATCTTTCCCGCCATAGGCCTGGCGGTCTATGCCACCCGCGCAAGGCGCGTGACGAATGAGATGTTCATAGCTGCCGCTCGCGCGGTGGCGGAGCAGGTGACTGCGGCCCAGCTCGATGCCGGGCTCATCTATCCTCCCGTGTCAACGATACTCGACACCGAGCTATATGCTGCCGCGCGCGTGGCGGAGGTGATTTTCGCGCGCGGCCTGGCGCGCGTCCCGGTGCCGAAGGATATCGCGGAATTCGTCCGATCGCAGACCTACAAACCCGAATACCATCTGCTTGGATAAAAGCGTCCATGCACCGTGTATGCTCGCCATATATGCTCGCCGCGGAGGTCTCTGCATCATGCCCGAGACTTTTCAGAAGGAAAGCGCGCTCGCTCGATTCTTCAACCGCCTGATGGGCCGGGCCGTCAAGCTCGGAATCGCGCCGCGATACATGCGCCTGCTCGAGGTCCGCGGCAGAAAATCGGGGATGACCTTCACCACCCCCGTCAACCTGCTCGAATTCCAGGGTCGGCGATGGCTGGTTGCTGCTCGCGGCGAGACTGCATGGGCCCGCAATGCGCGCGCCGCCGGTCGCGTCGTGCTGCGGCGCGGCGCCAGTTCCGAATCGTTGACGGTTCGCGAGCCTGCCGATGCCGACAAGCCCGAGATTATCAAAGCGTTCCTCGATCGCTTCGCCTCCCAGGTTCAGCGTTACTTCGACGTGCCCGCCGGCTCGCCCGCCGCCGCGTTTCGCGCCGTCGCGTCGCGCACTCCCGTCTTTGAGCTGGTCGGCGACGCCTGAGGGTCCGCGAATTCATTTTGTGATTGATCCCGCGCCGCCGACGGCCCCGAATCACGAGCAGCTCGATGCCGCCGCTGAGTCCGCCCGGCGCGAGCGGGTGACCGTTATCGCGCTGGTCGCGATGCTCTTCTACCAGGGCTTCGCGGCCTCGATTGTCTCGGTCGCGGCGCCGTGGATCGGATCGAGCTTCCACCTCGACGGCGCCGGAATTGCCCGCCTGTTCACCTGGATCTCGCTGTCTGCCCTGGGCGCGCTCGCGCTCTCGCGGATGATCGATCGCTACGAACGCCGCCGCATGATCCTGTGGTGCGTCGCCACGATCCCCATTTGCAGCATCGGCACGGCGCTCTCGACCAGCTTCGCCGCGTTCACCGCATTTCAGATCGCGCTCTACGCGGTCATCGGCGCCGCCGGCGCCGGCTGTATCGTGATGCTGTCCGAGGAGCTCCCGATCGCACGTCGCGCGCGCGGCCAAAGCTTCGGCGGTGTGGCAGGCTCGCTGGGCGCCGGATTCTGCGTTTTCCTCATGCCGATCTTCGTGGCGTACGGATGGTCGTGGCGATGGATGTTTGTGATTTCGGCGGCTGGCATCGCGATGCTGCCCGCGATGGCGCGGCTGTTGCCCGAGAGCGAGCGATGGGAGCTTTCCGACGCGTCGGGAATCACCGCCAGAACGCATTTCTACGACGTCTTTTAGCCGCTCTACCGGGTACGCTCGATCACGATGATCGTATGCGCGCTGGCCGCTGCAATCTCGACGACGGCCGCCAACGCCTTCGGCTACTACCACGCGGTCTCGGTGGTCGGATTGTCGGCGGCATCCACCAGCGCGATGACGATCGTCGCCGGCGGAATAGGATTGCTCGGCTTCCCGCTCGCCGCGTGGACGTCCGAGCGATTCGGCCGCGTGCCGACTGTGGTCGGCTTCGGAATTTTCATCACCGTCGGACATATATGGTTTTACTGGGGACCGCCGGCGCATTTCGCGTGGCCGTTGATGTGGCTGGCGACCGGCTACTTCTGGTTCAACGTATGCGACAACGGGGCCTCCGTCGCGACCAACGCCGCGGGGACCGAACTGTTTCCCACCCCGCTGCGCGGCACGATGATCGGCTGGTTCGCGCTGGTAGGCGCCATCGGCGCCGTAATTTCCAATGCCGCGGTAGCGATGCTGGCGAACGCGATGGGCGGGATGTCGATAGTAGTCGGCGCCCTGTCGATTGTAGGAATCCCCGCGGCGATCCTGTTCGGTCTGATGATCGACGAAACCCGCGGGATGTCGCTCGAGATGGCAGCCAAGGAAGATGAATTCATCGCGTCGGAGAACTAACCCCCACGCAACGCCCATTAGGGCTCTTTTTTCTGTCATCCCTCCTCTCCGTCATCCCGAGCGCAGCCTGCGTTTGGTGTCATCCCGAGCGAAGCCGAGGGACCCCGGATCTTTTTCCTTTGCCTCGCCCGCTCATTACGGGAGAGGCCGCGCCAACGGTGCGGGTGAGGGCGCAGATTTCGAGTGCTATTTCAGGTTTCCGCCTCTGCCAACGGGTGAATATTCATATCCTGCCGTCCGACCTGGCCCGCCCCCGCCCCCGCACTTGGTGGCATTTGATCGAATCGGACGCACTCGCGACACAATATCGGGCTACTGCTCGCCCCTTACGGCATTCGTTCTCGGCGAGAGATCATACTCGGGTGGGAAATGGCTCGCATCGTGCGCATACCTAATAGTCATGACTCGGTGCAAAGCGGTAGTGGGCTGCGACACACTCATATGCCCGGTTGACGGCTACCTCTATGTCGGAGAGCGCTGAGTTTAGTTCCGTATCGAAGAACTTCAAATTCGTCCGACCTGTGTGAACGAACTTATTGCGATCCTCGATCAGCGCTTCGATAGAATCAAATAGCGACGTCCTTCGCCTTCGGTACGGCTTTCGCATCGCGGCAGCCAAATCAAGCTTACGGTCGAGTAAACGGAAGGCCTCTGCAATAGAACTCGGGCGCTGAAAAGAAAAACTGTCTGCTACAACTCGTGCAATTAGTTGGGACTCAAGTATAACTTGCTCCAGATGTTCGTGACTTAGACGGACACGCCTGAGAACGGCTTCTCTATCTTTCGTATATGTCAAAGCAGCGGCAAACGTTGACCTGAAATATTCCTCCCATATTGCAATCACGTAGGGCAGCAAGAAATTGTTGGAGAGAAGGCGAGGATTCAACTCGTCCATGAAATCCAAGCCAGAAGAGGCTTCCAGCGCAATAGTGCCCTGGAACTTTCGGCTCGTCAGATAAACCCGAGCCCTACCGAGGGCATTGTGAAATCGCCATCGAGCGATGAAACAACCGGAAGACAAAGGCGTGGGGGGCGGCCCATCGGGACGCCAGTAACGGTTGCGGCCGGCATCCGTGGTGAAGTCCCCGCCGAGCAAGTCTCGGATGAGCTTGAGCGTCTTGTTCTGTTGCGTGAGGTCCCAGTAGCTTCTGCCGCCCTTGATCTGGTGGTTAGCGTAATTCTGCCACTCGACACTCGATAAATATCTAATTCCACTCTTACGTAAGAGTGGTAGTCCTTTTCCTCGTACCAGAAGTAGCTTCCGATTCTGCCAGGTACATCGAGGCTGTCATTGATGTTCTTGTAGCCCAGCAATCCGACGATATCTCGAATCTGGACCAGTGCAACCGCCTTTGGAAGCACGCTCTCGGAGTTGTAGCTCATGCGACGAAGGCCGCGAAGCGCATCCCGCGCCCGCGATGAGCAGACCCATATGCCCAAAGTATCACTGATGCAATGCTTCTTTCTGCCAACGTCTCACGCCACCTTTATACAGCGCGACATCTCCATCTGGTTTTTAACACGGGCTACCCGTGCCAACGGGCGCGCCGCCTTAGAGGTCCGCCAGATCGACGAAGCCCTCTTTTTTCCCGCGCGCGATCGCGTCGTCGATGAGTCTCCAGAAGCGCTTGTTCTGGGACAGCGCCAAGACTTCGAGGTCGGTGTCCTCGGTGACCGGCACCAGTGCCGCGCACGGCCGGCCGTTCTTGGTGATCAGGACCGAGCCGCTTTTGGGCAGCTCCTTGACGTAGCGGCTGAACCGCGTTTTCACCTCGCGAATGTTCTCGATTCTCATAGAGTCACCCTCCTGCCGCCGATGAAAAGCTGGTTGCCACGCTTGCGTCCGATTGCGTCGACGAAGCGCAGTTCGACCCGCTTGTTCAACATACAGCGTGCCATCTCCATCTGGCTTTTAACACTGGCCCGTCGTGCCAACGACCGCGGCCGTCGCAACGGCAATCGAAAAATCTGTGCGACGCATCTTCTTCTCACTCATGCGGCCGAGAGCGAAAGACCGTCTGCGGGATTTCGCGATTCACACCGCGCCGTCGCCGCAGCGACCGCACCGCGCGTAGCGGTCCTTTCACTGGGTGCAGGGGTCACCCCTGCCCGTGGCGACGGGCGCGCGATCAGACGCACCTGTGGGCGCAGAAAAAACTACGCCGTGAATATGCTGCGCGCCTGGCTTCCTGTACCACCCCGGATAATACCGGGTCTTTTCCCGACGTATCGCTTTACGCGGATACCGTGCTCCGCTTTGCGCGCCTGAGCCAAATCGAAAGCAAGCTGCATTCGCATCAGGTGCTCCATCTTCGGCCCAAACGCCTTCTCGACCCGCAGGCCCATCTCACTCGTAAGCGCCGCTTTCCCGTTTAGCAGGCTCGAAAGCGCCTGCCGCCCGACCCCGAGGACCTTCGCCGCCTCGGTCACTGTCAGTCCGAGCGGTTCGATCACCTCTCGGCGGATTAAACCGCCGACATGCGGCGGATTATTCATCGGCATGATTCCCAATGCCTCCTTCAATGATAGTCAACAAAATCAAGATCGAATGCGTCACCCTCCTCAAACCGAAAGATCACGCGCCAGTTTCCGCTCACGGTCACGCTCCAAAACCCCTTCAATTCCCCCTTCAGCGGATGCAGTCGCCAGCCCGGGAATAATCCAACTTCGTCCGGGCGTGCCGCCTCGTCGATCGCCAGGATAATGTCGGAGATTTTCTCTACCAGGGCCGCTGGAAGATCCCGGCCGTCCCCGCTTCCGTACAGCCGCCTCAAACCTCTGTGCCGAATCGAACGAATGCCCATCCGGAACCATCATCGCCTGTCGCGCGACAGGCGTCAAGTTACCGCCATTCGTGTTTCGTTCTCCTGAACTAAAAACGTTTCACGTGAAACGTTTTTGTCAAAACCCCAGCAGGGCAGCACCATTTCTGACCACTTCTTAAAAATTTGACTGCCATTGCGCAACGCCGGATCCGGGATTCGTCCCCTTCGGCTGCGCTCAGGGCTTCGGCTGGTGGAAGCGGAGTTATCCAGAAGCGCTCTAGATGACACAAAGAAAAGAGCGACCCACCTTCCCAAACCCGTTCAAATAGGGCCCTTCGAGTACTCAGGGTAAACTCCGCCCGCATCCTTTTCTTAGGATCGGGTGCAGGGGTCACTCTTGCCATCGCGTAGTCGCGAAAAGATGCGCTGCGCAGATTTTCGCGTCTTCTCACTGCGGGTGCAGGGGCCGCAGCCCCTGCCCAAGGAGGTGCGGAACCCACGGTGGGTTCCGCATCTAGCGGCCACGCACCGCTCATTCGACGGTCAGCTTCGTCTCCGCGAATTCCTTCTTTTCGAAATCCCAGGCGAACGCCGCGGCGCGCGCGAATTTGCCGGCCCGAATCGACATCACGATGTAAACGATGCCGGGATAGTCGGGCTCGGGCGGATCGAATGAGCACGCCTGCGCGCGATCGGTCGCCGAAAAGTACGCGTCGTGATCGGGATGCGAATGGTAAACGGCGCGGATCGCGAGCTTGCGGCGATCGGCCTCGAGCATCACCGCCAGATGCTCCTTCGGCTCCATCAGGAAAGCCATGCGCGCGTCGCGCGGAAACGCCGCCGGATCTTCGGCGTGCATGCGGTTCTGGATGTTGGCGACCGGGCGGACTTCCTCGACCGAGTTTTCGTTGTCGCCGATGATGAAGCCGCAGCATTCGAAGGGAAACTCGCGCTCCGCCTGTGCGACGATCGCGTCCATGCTCGCGCGGCGTATCGATGCGGCCTTCATCGTTGCTTCTTTTTTTGAGTGACGCGTTCCGCAGCTCGGATGAGCCGAGTGAGTATCCGATTCGTCTCCGCGTTGAGGCCGAGGCGATCGGCCAGTTCGACGATCTTGCCGTTCAGCGCGCCGATCTCGGTGCGCCCGCGAACGTGAAGATCGTGCAGCATCGTCGGCCGATGGCTGGACGTCGGCGGTATCATCTGCTCGTAAAAAACTTTTCGATATTCCGCCGCACTCGAAAAGGGCAGCGCGATGCCGAGCGCGCGTGCGACCGCGAATGCCTCCTCGATCGCGCGATCCATTATCGGCTTCACGTCCGGATCCTCGGCGAGCGCTCCATAGTGCTGCTGCAAGATTGCGCCGAGCGGATTCAGCGCCACGTTGTACAGAACCTTGGTCCACAGCACGGGCATGATGTCGTCAACACCGACCGCGGGAACGCCGGCGGCGTCGATCATTGCGGCGATCTCGCGGGCGCGCGTCGCCAGTGCCGGCGAGTCCTCGCGATGAATCGCGGGCGCGGGTCCGATTGCGACCGGCTGCGCGAAAACCGTCACGTGCGCGCTGCCCGGCGTGGGTATTTCCGCGCCGAAGATCACGCGCGCGCCCAATACCCGCCGCGGTCCGAAGCTTTCGATCAACAACTCGATATTGCCCAGGCCATTTTGCATCGAGACGACCACGCCGTCGTCGCTCAAACGGCCGGCCAGCCCAGCCGCCATCGATTCGGTGTCATAACTCTTGACCGCGTAGAGGATTAATCCGAACCGCCTGCCAAGTCTCGCGGCATCGTCGGCGAGCCGCATGCCGGCGACGGTTCGATCGCCAAGCAGTCCCGAAATTCTTAAGCCTTCGCGTGCAATCGCCTCGAGATGCGCTCGGCGGCCAAGCAGCGTGACGTCGTGCCCCGCATCATGCAGCATCCCGCCGAGAATCGAGCCAATCGCGCCGGCGCCCGCGACCAAGATGGAAGAATTGGACATCGTGTCGAAATTATCGGTACCCGATTCGCCAGACAACGCCACCGCTGGCGGTTGTTCGACCGCTGGCCGCGATGACTTGCTCCCCTTCTTGCGGCTCTGATAGTTTTGGCTGTCTGGCGCGCGCATAGCGCGCGTTCGTATTTTCGGGCTTCGATCCTAACGTCCCCGTCGTCTAGCTCGGCCTAGGACACCGGCCTTTCACGTCGGTAACATGGGTTCAAATCCCATCGGGGACACTCAATTTTTTCACTCACGTTCCTGCGAAACGACAGGGTGCTCCCGACACGATGCGGTCATTCGTACCGCAGCGCTTCAATCGGATCGAGCAGCGAGGCTTTGCGTGCGGGATACCAGCCGAAGAATACACCGACCGCCGCCTCGTCCACCTTGACCTGGAAGGGACGCGGGTCGATTTTGGCGATGAGTTGGCCAGCCTTAACCGGAGCGTTGAAATCAGCGTAGATCGCGATGATCGGCCCTGAATCGTAGATGCCGACCTGCACTGTCGTAACCGGATTGACGGTACCGGTCGCGGTGACCGGGCGAACCACAGTACCGCGGTCAATCGCGGCAGTCGTGTATCGCGCCTGGGGCGTATTGCGAAGAAGGTAATAGAACGAAACTGCTGCCACGGCCAGGACCGCGACGGCGATCAGCCAGAAACGCTTCGCAGCTAATGGATTTATGGTCATCTGGAGGACAGAGCCTCCGCTGTGCCAGACCGAAACGGGCGATTCGCGATTGAATCCAAATCAGGTGTAGCTAACGGCGCCATTGGTGAAACGTTTCGTTGGGTGCTTTCGAGTCACAATCAACCAAATTCCTTCCCGACTGTGGCGCTGCGCAAAATGCTGACGCGCGATAAGGGCATCTATCGCCGCAGCCCGGAATCGGAGTGGCGGACTGCAGGCAATTAGGCGGATTGACTTCCGCACGCTTGCGTTTTAATAGCGGTTCGTGGAAAGCTCAGTCTGGCTGGTATTTTTAATCGAGCCAGGGGTAAAACGTTTTAAGGCTCTTACGGAGGTTCGAATGCAATTGGGGATAGTGGGGTTTCGCAAAACGGTCGTCACCGGGGGTCTTGCATTGTTGGCCCTCGCGGCCTTGAGCTTGCCGGGGGAGGCAGGCGTCAAGCCGGGCGACTTCATCACTCCGGACAACGCGTCGCAGGTGAAGGATCTTGTTTCGCCGGGCGTATTTTACAAAGTGCGGCGTGGGATGACGATGAAAATAGTCCCCACCGAGCGCATCGATTGGCCGCCTCCGTACAAGGACGCGACCGAGAAATATTCGTCGCAGGTACAGCTCTCGAAGGATCGTCGCACCGTCATCGGCTATGTCGCCGGCCAGCCCTTCCCGCTGATCGACGCGAACGATCCCGACGTCGCGACCAAGGTCGTCTGGAACGCCATGTGGCGTCCGATCAGCAATGACGACTACGACCTGCGATATTACGATTGCGAGACGGTTTACAGCGGCCTCAACAAGCCCTACTTTGCAGTCGATTACATACAGCTGGGGCACTACGCCGGTTATGACCTCGTCGGCCGAACCGAGGTCGAGCCGCTCCCCGTCGATCCCGACTTCAAGAATACCAACCGCCTGTGGTTGTTCCTGAACGGTCCCGAACTCGCGCCCCAGAACGCTCGTGGCACCACTCTGCTGCGTTACCGGTACGCCGAACCGACTCATGGCGACGACACCTGGAGCTGGACGCCCGGCTCGCGGCGCCTGCGCCGTCTGAACGAGGCGCTAAATTCGAGCGCGACCGGCGTGAACCCCTGGTCCCCCGATCACTATTCGGGTTTCAATCCCAAGATCGAACAGTACGACTATAAGTTCGTTGGCGAGAAGGAGATGCTCGGGTCGGTTGACGCCGAGCATTCACCGGAAGTGCGATGCCCCACCGACGGCGGCGGCAGTGCATGCCCCGAGCGTTGGCAGATGCGCCACATGTACATCGTGAGCGCCGCGCCGCGGCGCAGCGTTAACAACGGCGAGGCGATCGATTCCAAGACGATCGTCTACATGGATTCAGAAATGTGGTTCGAGCCGTACGTCGATACCTACGATCGCCGCGGTGAGCTGTTCCGCAACCACATCTACTGGCTCACGTATCGCGATCGTCCAGTGCCCGACGCGAAAATCGCTATCTATCCTTTCAAGCGCGAATTCGTCGTCGGCGCCTGCTCCACCGATGTGCAGAGCGGCCAGGCATCGATGTGCTACCTGCCCGGCCACGATACGCCCGAGCGCGAATGCTGGTACATCAACATGGGTGCGGTGGATCGAGCGTTCTTCACCACCGAAGCAGTGGTGAAGATGTCCGAAACCGGGCACATGTAGTAAGCGGCCGCGAGGCGAATCGCCTTACGATTCGGATTGCACGACGCCGGCAGGAGCATTCACTCCTGCCGGCGTTTTCTTTTCTCTCACGCGCGGGCGTCGATTCCCGCAGCCTATCTCCACAAGATTCAACCTGCCGAGCCGAGTGCCGCAATTAAGCGGATTGACTTTTTGCAGCGTTGCGTTATTAGTTGCGTTATTAGGGGTTCGTGAAAAACTTCCGCTGGCGGGGTATCTGTATCGAGCCAGCGGGGAAAATGGCTGAGTGCTCTTACGGAGGTTCGAATGCAATTGGAGATGCTGGGGTTTCGCAAAGCGGTCGTCACCGGAGGTATTGCATTGTTGGCGCTGGCGGCCTTGAGCTTGCCGGGGGAAGCAGGCGTCAAGCCGGGTGACTTCATCACTCCGGACAACGCGTCGCAGGTGAAGGATCTTGTTTCGCCGGGCGTGTTGTACAAAGTGCGGCACGGGATGACGATGAAAATAGTCCCCACCGTGCGCGTCGATTGGCCGCCTCCATACAAGGACGCGACCGAGAAATATTCGTCGCAGGTACAGCTCTCGAAGGATCATCGCACCGTCATCGGCTATGTCGCCGGCCAGCCCTTCCCGCTGATCGACGCGAACGATCCCGACGTCGCGACCAAGGTTGTCTGGAACGCCTTGTGGCGTCCGATCAGCACCGACGACTACGACCTGCGATATTACGATTGCGAGACGGTTTACACCGGGTACAACAAGCCCTTCTTTCCAGTCGAATACCTGCAGATGGGGCACTACGCCGGTTATGACCTGGTCGGCCGAACCGAGGTCGAGCCGATTCCCGTCGATCCCGACTTCAAGAATACCAACCGCCTGTGGTTGTTCCTGAACGGTCCCGAACTCGCGCCCCAGAACGCTCGTGGCACCACTCTGCTGCGTTATCGATACGCCGATCCGGCTCATGGCGACGACACCTGGGACTGGGAGCCCGGCACGCGGCGCCTGCGCCGTCTGAACGAGGCGCTAAATTCGAGCGCGACCGGCGCGCAGACCTTTGCCCCCGATCACTATTCAGGTTTCAATCCCAAGACCGAACAGTACGATTATAAATTGATTGGCGAGAAGGAGATGCTCGCGGTGGTTGACGCCGAGCATTCACCCGAAATGCGATGCGCCACCGACGGCGGCGGCAGTGCATGCCCCGAGCGTTGGCAGATGCGCCACATGTACATCGTGACCGCCGAGCCGCGGCGCAGCGTTAACAATGCCGAGGCGCTCGATGCCAAGACCGTCATCTACATGGATTCAGAGGTGTGGTTCGAGCCGTACATCGATACCTACGATCGCCGCGGCGAGCTGTTCCGCAACAACACCTTCTGGCTCGCGTATCGCGATCGTCCAGTGCCCGACGCGAAAGTCGCTATCTATCCTTTCAAGCGCGAATTCGTCGTCGGCTCCTCCTCCACCGATCTGCAGAGCGGCCAGGCAACGATGTGCTACCTGCCCGGCATCGAGACGCCCGAGCGTGAATGCTGGTACATCAACATGGGTGCGGTGGATCGAGCGTTCTTCACCACCGAGGCGATGGTGAAGATGTCCGAAACCGGACACATGTAGTAAGCGGCCGCGAGGCGAGTCGCCTTACGATTCGGAATGCACGACGCCGGCAGGAGCATTCACTCCTGCCGGCGTTTTCTTTTCTCTCACGCGCGGGCGTCGATTGCCGCGGTCTATCTCCACAATATGTAAACTGCCGAGTGGACTGCCGGCAATCGGCTATTTCGCCTCGCCCAGGCTGGTGCCCCTCGGAACGCAAAAGATAAACTTTATTTGATGCGCAATTAGGCGGATTGACTTCCGCATCCATCTTATTTAATAAGTTTACTTAATAAGAGATTCGTGAAAAATTCATGCTGGCGGGTATTTTTATCGAGCCAAGGGAAAAAACATTTCAAGGTTTTTACGGAGGTTCGGATGCAATTGGAGATGCTGGGGTTTCGCAAAGCGGTCGTCACCGGAGGTATTGCATTGTTGGCGCTGGCGGCCTTGAGCTTGCCGGGGGAGGCAGGCGTCAAGCCGGGTGACTTCATCACTCCGGACAACGCGTCGCAGGTGAAGGATCTTGTTTCGCCGGGCGTTTTCTACAAAGTGCGGCGCGGGATGACGATGAAAATAGTCCCCACCGGGCGCATCGACTGGCCGCCTCCATACAAGGACGCGACCGAAAAATATTCGTCGCAGGTGCAGCTCTCGAAGGATCATCGCACCGTCATCGGCTATGTCGCCGGCCAGCCTTTCCCGCTGATTGACGCCAACGATCCCTACGTCGCGACCAAGGTCGTCTGGAACGCCATGTGGCGTCCGATCAGCAATGACGACTACGATCTGCGCTATTTCGATTGCGACACGGTTTACACTGGCGTCAACAAGCCCTTTTTTGAAATCGCATACGGACAGTTGGGGCACTACGCCGGTTATGACCTGGTCGGCCGAACCGAGGTCGAGCCAATGCCCGTCGATCCCGACTTCAAGAATACCAACCGCCTGTGGTTGTTCATGCTCGGTCCGCAGCTCGCGCCCCAGGACGCTCGTGGCACCAGTCTGCTGCGTTATCGCTATGGCAATCCGACTCATGGCGACGACACCTGGGCCTGGGAGCCCGGCTCGCGGCGCCTGCGCCGTCTGAACGAGGCGCTAAATTCAACCGCGACCGGCGCGCAGACCTTTGCCCCCGATCACTATTCGGGTTTCAATCCCAAGACCGAAGAGTACGACTATAAATTCATTGGCGAGAAGGAGATGCTCGCGACGGTTGACGCCGAGCATTCACCGGAAATGCGATGCGCCACCGACGGCGGCGGCAGTGCATGCCCCGAGCGTTGGCAGATGCGCCACATGTACATCGTGAGCGCCGTGCCGCGGCGCAGCGTTAACAACGCCGAGGCGATCGATTCCAAGACCATCATCTACATGGATTCAGAAATGTGGTTCGAGCCGTACATCGATACCTACGATCGCCGCGGCGAGCTGTTCCGCAACAACATCTTCTGGCTCGCGTATCGCGATCGTCCAGTGCCCGACGCGAAAATCGCTATCTATCCTTTCAAGCGCGAATTCGTCGTCGGCTCCTCCTCCACCGATGTGCAGAGCGGCGAGGCAACGATGTGCTACCTGCCCGGCCTCGAGACGCCCGAGCGCGAATGCTGGTACATCAACATGGGTGCGGTGGATCGAGCGTTCTTCAGCACCGAGGCAATGGTGAAGATGTCCGAAACCGGGCACATGTAGTAAGCGGCCGCGAGGCGAATCGCCTTACGATTCGGATTGCACGACGCCGGCAGGAGTATTCACTCCTGCCGGCGTTTTCTTTTCTCTCACGCGCGGGCGTCGATTCCGGCGGCCTATCTCAACAGCAAGTAAACGGCCCCACCCACCAGCACCAGCACGCCCGGATTGATGTGGCGCCACAGCAAAATCCCGAACACCGCTATTGCGATCGCCAGCGTCTGCACGTTCACGATCGAAAGCCTCGCAATCGCAAACGTCCCCGACGTCATCAGGCCGATCGCGACCGGCGCAAGCCCGCGCTGAATCGCCGTGCGCCACGGCCACCCGCCCAGATGCACCCACCATCGATTGACGAACAACGTAATCACGCAGTCGGGCAGGAAAAATGCGATTCCCACCACCACCATCCCGGCCCATCCCGCCAGCTGATAGCCGATCACAAGCACCATCAACATGTTCGGTCCCGGCGCAACCTGGCCGAGGCTGTAGATGTTGCGGAACTGCGCGTCGGTCAGCCAGTGAAACGTATGCACGGTCATGTGCTGCATCTCGGGCAGCACCGCGGTGCCGCCGCCGACCGCCAACACCGACAGCAGCGCGAAAACCAGGAACAGATGTATCAATCGCGTCATGCGGGTTTCGATCTCAATAGTTAATGACGAAACAAGTGATGGCGCGCGCCGCGATGAAATGGCAAATGCTCGTCCGGCGTGCGCGGTTTTGAGACCTTGGGCCGGTAGAGCCAGACCGATATCGGCCCGAGACCCAGCAGCACCACGAACAGCGGCAATTTAACGAAGCTGACCGCCAGAAACGTCACGAAGATGATCGCGATGTCCGGGAGCTGGCGAAATTGGCGCCGCCCGATCTGCAACGTCACCGCCGACAGCAAACCAACCGCCGCGGCTGCGATCCCCAGCAGGAAACGCTTCACGTCGGGATTGCTGTGATTCGATTGATACAGTATCCCCAGGATCATCACGACGATTCCCCCCGGCAGCAGCATCCCGATGACCGACACCGCCGCGCCGGCCAGCCCGCGCAGATTGTCGCCCATGATGATCGCCATGTTGACGGCGTTGAGCCCCGGCAGCGTCTCACTGATCTCCATCGCGCCGAGAAATCCCTCGTCGTCCAGCCATCCTTCTTCCTCGACCAGGTACTCGCGCAGATAGGCGACCGCGCCGCCGCCGAAGCTGAGTCCGCCCGCGAGGATGAAGATCCTGAAGAGCGTTAGCAGACTCGGATGAAGATCGGGTTCATTCCTCGTGCTTGAGACTGGTGTTTCCGTATCCGTAGATGAGGGCGGTTTTTGTTGTTCCACGCTGCACCCAGTCTGAGGCCCGCGACTGCAGGGCCGTGTAGAAGAACTCGGAAAGCTCGCGCTGCTTGCGCCGCACCGCTTCGGGACTATCGAACTTCAACTGGTAGCCGAACTCCGCCACGATTGGCGTGTTGGTCGTGCGCACCCGCCATATCGCCAGCGTCGCCTTCGCCTCGAGCTTGTGCCCGAAGTCCAGCATCCCGAGATCGACCTGGTATTCCTGGATCGATACGCCGTTGACTACGCTCAGCGCCGCCTTCGGGTTCGCGTCGATCTTCTTGAGCGCCGGAAATGCTTCCGCGGTCGTTTCGAATCGTTGCGTCAATATGATGTTGGGTGTGTCGAGCTCGCAGTTGTGCGAATACACCAGCCGCATCCCCAGCGCACCATCTTTCGGCAGGAGGATTTCCTCCTTGAACTTCAGCGTGTACGTGCACGGCAGCAGTGGACGCGGATCCACCGCCAGCGCCATTTTCTTTTCCGGATGCCGAAATTTGATCACCAGCTCGTGCTTCGCATCGGGCAGACCATGATGATAGAAGGTGCGTTTTCTCAGGATAAAGCCGTGATTGTAGAGCTTGAAGTGCGGCGTGTCGTAGAACACCACTTCGCGCTGATGCGGCTTGACCGATTCGTCGATCTTGCCCAGCTTGATACCGAGTGATTTGGCCGCGTGATGCGCTAACTTCCAGAACTTGTGAAACGCCTTCTCGTCGGGAAACCGCTCCGGCTTCAGCAGCAGCTTGTATTCGCGATACTGAATCTGGTCCGACGGTACGATCGGTTGGTAAAACTTTGAACTTTCGGCCTGCGTACTCATCTATATTTCTTCATCCGCTCGAAACCTTCGCGCCGGGAGTCCCGCAGGTCCGCATCAGGGCCGCCGCCGGCGCATCCCCCCGCATTTTCCAGATCCATTCGAAGTATCAGTCTGGATAGTGAAGGTCAATTATTACCGATTTGCCGGCACGTTCGAAACTGTCACTCAGTCAACTATGAGCATCGCAACACCGCTGTCCGACGCATGCTGCGCGGCGATTCCCGCTCGCCAACCGCGCGAAGTGTCGGAATCGTCATTGATATTGCTTGCTTTGCTGGGGTAGTCTACAAGGCTGTCGATGAACTCACTCGCTATTTCATGCATCGTCGATCAGCCGCGATACCTGATGGCGCAAAGCTTCATCTGGGTGAGTTGTGTGCTGGATATCCAGAAGGTCCCGCCGAAGAACGTCTTTGTCCACGTGGCCGGAATAAGGGACCCCAAGTTCATCCCTTGGCTGACATCGCGAGGTGTCAACGTTGTCGCGGTCGCACCCTTTGATCCGCGCAACCCCTACTGCAACAAGCTGCGCCAACTGGAGACTTTTGCCGGAGCGGGCTTCGACTAGGTCATGCTCATGGATTGCGACACCGCTTGGGTAGGATACGCGCCGCTTCCTCGTGGCGAGCCGGTGGCCGGGAAGATCGTCGATAATTGCCGCCCTCCCGAAAATGTGCGCGCCGGCATTTTCCAGGCGGCGGGTTTGGGAGAACCGAATTGGGTCGAGGTATCGATACCCAAGGACGATGGTCACCGTAATTCCGACTGGAACAATTTCAACGGCGGCCTATACATACTTGACGGCCGGTTTGTCGCCGAGCTGAGTCCAGTATGGCGCGCCTGGGCCACTTGGTGCCTCGATCGCCTGGATTTGTTTGGCGAATTCGCCCGCGATCTACTCGCTGGCAGCTCAAATCGCAGCGACGATGCCGGAGTGCCCGCACGGTCGGTTCGGCATCGTCCGGCGAGTCCTCGACGACCAGGACGTGTCGCGACTGGTTCAATCGCCTTTCCTAGAATCGGGAAGAGGCCCCTCGTTCCTACCGACCAGGTGAGCTTCGCCCTCGCGCTCCGGGGACTGGGCGTATTGGGAAGGCAGCTCCCGATCGAATGGAACTACCCAACGTATTCGCCCGTTCTGCCCGACGTGACGCCGCAGATCCTGCATTACTCCCGGCAAGTCGAACCGCCCTTCAAGCTGTGCAAGCCCGGCATCCCCAGCCACGACCGCGCGATCGATGCCTTAAACGGCAGAATCGAGGCATTTTTCGCCACGCATTCGACACGCTGGGTTGCTGAACCAGTTAAGGCAAGCTGGAAGCGGCAGGTCCTCGACTTTTTTTGCGGCGGATCGCTGACATCGATCCAATAACCTTGGTTGCAACAGCAAGAGCACGCACGCCCAAGCTCCCCGACGTTATCGGAATCGGGCCGCCGCGCACCGGTTCGACCTGGTTGCATCGCGTGCTCGAAGGGCGCGTGGATCTGCCCTACCGGGTCAAGGAGACCCAGTTTTTCAGCAATTACTACGACAGGGGCATCGACTGGTACGCGCGGCATTTTCGCTACGCAACCGGCGGGCGGCCGATCGTCGAGATTTGCCCTACTTACTTCTTTAAGACCGAGGCGCTCGAGCGGATCAAGGTCCACATCCCGAACTGCAGGATCGTCACCACGTTGCGCGATCCGGCCGATCGAGTCTATTCGGTTTACAAGATGCTGCGTCATTTCGGAAATGTGCGTAGTGGAACCTTTGACCAGGTCTTGAAAACGTGGACGAATCTGGCCGGAGGCAACCGCTACGCGCCCATTCTCGAGACATGGTTCGAGAGCTTCGGCCGCGAAAACGTCCTGGTCACTTTGTATGATGAATTGCGCGCGCACCCGCAGTCGTATCTGGATCGGGTGACCGATTTCATGGGCGTCGAACGGATTGCACTTTCCGCGCGGCCCGAAATCGGCGACGATGTGCATTCGTTCGATCGCGCGCCGAAAAATCGCAGACTCGCGCGCAGAGCGATGACCGTCATCCACTGGCTCAAGGGCCATCAGGCTTATGGTGTCGTCAACCTGCTCGAACGCGCTGGCGTTTGGGATTTCTGCCACGGCCGCGGCGAGCCGTACGGCCGGCTGACGCCCGAGCAGGAGGAGCGCCTGCGTGAGCGCTATCTACCCGAGGTCGAAGCGCTCGAGGAATTGCTGATGATCGATCTCTCCGCGTGGAAGAAACCGCGCGCGCGGCGCGTTATCGAGCCTTCCCCGGCGCGCCCATTGGAGCGCTCGGCTAACGGATGAGCGCAACCATCAAACGCCGGCTCCCCGAGATCATCGGAGCCGGTCCCGGTCGCACCGGCACTACCTGGCTGCATCGCGTGCTCGAAGGCCATGTCGATCTGCCCTACGGGGTCAAGGAGACCCAGTTTTTCAGCACCTACTACGACAAGGGCATCGACTGGTACGCGCATCATTTTTGGTACGCAACCGGCGAGCGAAAGATTGTCGAGATCTGCCCCTACCTGTACGAGCCGCTCGCCCCCGATCGCATCAAGACGCACATTCCGAACTGCCGGGTGATCACCACGCTGCGCAACCCGGTCGATAGTGCATTTTCGGCTTACAAGATGGTCACTCATTACGCGTGGGCGCGCGGATCGTTCGACGAGGTCCTTAAATCCCGGCCCAATCTGGCTGGCGGGAACCGCTACGCGTTCCATCTCGGCAAATGGTTCGAGACCTTCGGCCGCGAGAACGTGCTTGTCACCAGGTATGATGAATTGCGCGCGCAGCCACAGTCGTATCTGGATCGGGTGACCGATTTTATGGGCATCGAGCGGATTGCACTTTCCGAGCGGCCCGAAATCGGCGACGATGTGCATTCGTTCGATCGCGCGCCGAAAAATCGCAGACTCGCGCGCCGCGCGACGCGCCTGATGTACTGGTTCAAGAGTCGCCGGGCCTACGGCGCGATAAATTTTCTGGACCACCGCGGCGTATGGGATTTCTGCCACGGACGCGGCGAGCCGTACGGCCGGCTGACGCCCGAGCAGGAGGAGCGCCTGCGTGAGCACTATCTCCCCGAAGTCGAGGCGCTCGAGGAATTGCTTATGATCGATCTCTCAGCGTGGAAGAAGCCGCGTGCCGCGCGCGCAGACGGGAACCCCGGCGTGTCGCGCTCGGAACCTGTGCCGCGCGCGCAGGTTCGCTAGTAATCGCCGGTTAATCGATGACCAAATCTTTCAACACCGCGCGCGAGCCGCGACTGCCCGGCTTCATCGGCGTCGGTCCCGGCCGGACCGGGACTACATGGCTGTACGGAGTCCTCAAGGGCCGCGTCGATATGCCGGCTGGAATCAAGGAGACCGATTTCTTTACCACCAACTACGACAAGGGAATCCAGTGGTACGCGCATCACTTCCGCGACGCCGATGGCGCCCGCCCGATTGGCGAGGTCAATCCATACTTCGGCTTCCCCGAGGCCGCCGAGCGCATCGCGCTGCATATTCCGCGATGCAAAATCATCTGCACATTCCGCAACCCGGTCGAGCGAATCTACTCGGAGTACAAACTCTGGAGACATTACACGCTAACGAAGTTTCCGCTCGATGAGTTCCTGGTAAAAGTTCCGCAGGTGATCGAGGTGACTCGCTACGCCAAACATCTGCCCGACTGGCGAGCCCGCTTCGGCCAGGATCGGGTGCTGGTCTTGCTCAACGACGACCTGCGCGCCGATCCGCAAGCGTACCTCGACCGGGTCTGTGATTTTATCGGCATCGAGCGCTACCCCGTGCCGGCGTCTGCCGCCCAAGGCGAGTTGGTCAATTCAATTAACGATCTGCCAAGGCTTCCGCGCGTCGCCCGCAAGGCGCGCCACTTCATGTACTGGCTTGAGGAGAAACAAGCCTACGGCACCAGCAATTTTCTCGAGCGCGCGGGCGCCTGGCGGTTCGTTTTCGGCGGCGGGCCTCAGTTCCCTCCGCTCGACGCCGCCATCGAGGCGCGCCTGCGCGAACTCATGCGCCCCGAAATCGATGGGCTCGAGCGCATGCTCGGCCGCGATCTTTCTGCATGGAAGGGTCGGCGAGCCAAGAGCAGTCCCACAGTCCTGCGCGCTGCCGCCATTCAGGGGAGTTAGCGACCCGCGATGGCAAAGGTGTCGGTAATAATTCCAGTCTATAATGGCGCGCGCACGGTTCCGAGCGCGCTGGCGAGCGTGTTCGCGCAGTCGTACACCGACTACGAGGTCGTGGTCGTCGATGACGGCTCAACCGACGACACAGCCGTTGTGCTTGCCGGCTACAAAGACCGAATCCACGCGATCAGCCAGCCCAACAGCGGTGCTTCCACGGCACGCAACGCGGGCATACGCGCGTCGGGCGGCGAGTATGTCGCTTTCCTCGACGATGACGACGAGTGGATGCCCGAGATGCTCGAGCGTTGCGCGGCCGTCCTCGATCGAGATCCGAATTGCGCGCTGGTTTACGCCGGAGCGTACAAGGTCGATTCCAACGGACGGCCGATGCCCAACCAGGACAGCCAGACCTGGGGCCTCGATTCGCCGACGTTGGCGCAGATGCTCGAGCGCCCATGGAATGTCGTGCCGAGCCGGGTCATGGTGCGCCGGGCGACGCTGGAGCGAAGCGGAGGATTTGACGAGCGCTGCGTGAGGGCCGACGATATTTATTTCCTGCTGCTCGCGCGCGAGCACGGATATTTTCGATCCGTTCCCGAATTGCTGGTGCGCAAGAGCACGCGCCCGCTCTATCCCACGGCGCTCAAACGCGAGCGAGGGTACGAAGTGTTCGTTCGGCTGGTCCGCGAACGCTATGGCGCCGCGGCCACCCCCCTCATCCGGGAATTCCGGCGGATGCGGATGAAGGTCATGAAACATATGGCCCGCCTTCTTATCGAGGAGGGACGAACCAGGGAGGCGCGCCGATGCCTCGCCCGCGTCATCTACTATCAACCGGCGTCACCGAAGGCCTACCGTCGATACTTGAAAACTTTCCTGCCGAGGCGCGTTCCCTCGCGTACGGGCGATGGCAAGGCCTGAGCCGGCGCAGATGGCGGATGGCGGGCCAGAGGTCGAGACTCGCGCGCCCCGCGTCTCGGTAGTAATCCCGGTTTACAACGGGGCGGGGACAATCGGCCGCGCGCTCCAGAGTGTCTTCGAGCAAACCTTCACCGACTACGAAGTCGTCGTCGTCGATGACGGCTCGACCGATCGAACGCACGCAGTCGTGAAGCAGTACGGGGACCGCGTGCGGCTGGTCGAGCAGCCCAACCGCGGACAATCGGCAGCGCGCAACAACGGCGTCCGCCACTCATCGGGCGAATTTCTCGCCCTCCTCGACGCCGACGACGAATGGCTCCCGCGAAAGCTCGAATTGACAGTCGCGGCGATGCTTGCCGATCCCGATGCGGCGCTGGTTTACTCCGACATCATCGTCGTGAATGAAGCGGGCGAGGAATTCCGCCGCTCGCACATCCGCCCCGATACCGCGCACGCGCCCTCGATGGACGAGATGCTGGCGCGGATTTGGCCGATCATGCCGAGCACGGTCGTGATGCACCGGGCGACCTTCGATCGCACCGGTGGATTTTGCGAACAACTTCGTGGTCCCGAGGACATCCACTTCTGGCCGCTGATGCGCGAGCAGGGGCATTTCATTTACCTGCCCGACCGCCACGTCCGCTTCACCTACGGCCAGTTGTTTCCCAAGGTATTGAACCGCGACGGCCCCGCATCAATTGTCGATCTGATCCGCGCCCGCTACGGTGCGCGCGCCGACGGGCTGGTGAAGGATTTCATTCGCCATCAGGTCCGAATGATCGCCAACGCCGGCGTGATCGAGATGAGCCGCGGGAACACGGTTGGCGCGCGGCGATGCTTCACGCAGGTGCTGCGCTACGATCGACTTCACATAAAGACTTACTTGCGAATCGTGCGAAGCTTCATGCCCGCGGGCGTCAGGCGCGTCCTCGGTGGCCGGGCGGCGCGTGGCGCGCGACGGGCGCGTGCGTAGCTCGCCCGGCGGGACGGCCAGATGCCGCGTGTTTCGGTAATCATTCCGGTTTACAATGGCGCCGCTACGGTCGCGGGCGCGATCGAGTGCGTGCTCGCGCAGACCTTCACCGATTTCGAGATCATCGCGATCGATAATGGATCGATCGACTCCAGCCGCGAGCTTCTCTCGCGATACGCCGGCCGCGTAAAAATTCTCGAGGAACCCAAGCGCGGCCCCTCCGCTGCCCGCAACACCGGCGTGCGCGCATCGTCGGGCGAGTACTTGGCGTTCCTCGACGCCGACGATTGGTGGCTGCCCGCGATGCTCGAGCGCACGGTCCAAACGCTTGACCGCGATCCCGATTGCGCGCTCGTCTATACAAATCTTGCTCTGGTTGACAGCACCGGACGGGAGCTGATGGCCTCGCTGGCCGGCGACAGTCATCCACCAACGGTCGACGAGATGCTCGAACGGTTGTGGCCGATCCTGCCCAGTGGAGTCGTGATGCGCCGGCGCGTGTTCGACCTTGCGGGCGGATTCTCGGAGCAGCTGACCGCGTTCGAGGACGTTTACCTTTGGCTCCGCGCGCGCGAGTACGGAAACTTTCACTACCTCGCGGAGCCGCTCGCGGTATGGCGCTTCGCGCTGTTCCCGGAGGCGCTCAAGCCCGGCGGAGGCCAGGAGGAGGCGGGCGTAGTCTTCGAGCGCATGGTGCGCGAGCGCTACGGCGTGGCCGCGCATCACCATGTGGTCGCCCGCCGTCGCGCGCCGCGCAGCATCCTCGGCTATATCGGGCTTCGCGCGCTCAAAGAGGGTGATCGGCCGCTCGCTCGCCGCGCATTCGCGCGCGCAATCCGCGTCGATCCATTGCGAATCAGGAATTACTTGCGCTTCGCCAGGACCCTGCTGCCGGGCGCGATGGCGCGGGCACTCAGCGGCCGCTCGCGCGAAGCCCGCTAGCCGCCGATCAGCCCCGCCGCTCCTGCTTTGTTGCGGAAGATGCCGCGCCTGCGGCGCGGCGAGGGTCCTTCGCCTAATTCCTTGAACGTGCCGGAAGGAAAGAAGAGTCGAAACACGCATCGTGGTTGGCGGGAACCGCGCTTGCGCGCGAGTTCCTTCGATCCGCTCAGAATGACACAAAAACGCGAGCGACTGCTCGTGTCATTCTGAGCTGCTGCAGCCGGGAATCTCGACGGCGCTCCCGCGCCCGGCATCACTGAACTCTACCGTACGCCGGATACCCGCGCCTTGGGCTTGCCCTCGGCCTCCGCCTTTACCCCTGCATCCTCCGCCTGCGACGACATCGACCCATACCCGACTGCATTGCTGATCCGCCGCCAGTTTACCAGCGCGTCGATGCGATCCTTCTTCACGCGATGCTTGTAATGCTCGACCTTGTGGAAGATCGAATCGATTAACTCCTCCGACAGCAGACGCGGCTTGAGCCCCAGGTCGATCAGCTTGGTGTGCCTGGCTTTGTAGTAGTGGACTTCGGCCTCGACGCGCGGGTCCGCGACATGCTGAATCTCGACGCTGCGGCCCTCGTGCTTCGCCGCCGCCTGGATCAGCTCCGCCAGTTGCTCGACCGAGAACTGCTCGGTGAACTGGTTGAAGACGCGGTATTCGCCGGGCTTCGCCGGTTTCTCCATCGCGATCTCGATACATCGCATCGTGTCGCGAATATTCAGGTAGCCGCGCGTCTGACCGCCTTTGCCGTGCACGGTGAGCGGATGCCCGATCGCGGCCTCGATACAGAACCGGTTGAGCACCGTGCCCCAGATTCCGTCGTAGTCGAAACGCGTGGCCAGCCGCTCATCGAGCATCGTCTCGTCGGTTTCGATTCCGTAAACGACGCCCTGGTTGAGGTCGGTCGCCCGGATTCCCCAGACTTTGCACGCGAACTGGATGTTGTGCGAGTCGTGAACCTTGGACAGGTGATAGAACGAGCCCGGCTGCTTCGGGTATGGCAGCGTGTCGGTGCGCCCGTTGTGCGTAATTTCGATAAACCCCTCTTCGATATCGATATTGGGCGTGCCGTATTCGCCCATCGTGCCGAGCTTGACCAGGTGGCACTCCGGCACATGCTCGCGAATGGCGTAAATGGCGTTGAGCGTGCCGACAAGATTGTTGACCTGGGTGAGCACCGAATGGCGCCGATCGATCATCGAAAACGGCGCGCTGCGCTGCTCGCCGTAATGGATGATCGCGTCGGGCTTGAAGTCGCGGACCACGGCGCTGATGAACGGGTAGTCGGTCAAATCGCCGATCGCCGTCTGTATCGTTTTGCCGCTCGTTTCGCGCCACGCCGCCACCCGGTCCTGCAGCGAGCAAATTGGAATCAGGCTTTCGGTCCCGCCCTCGAGGTCCCATAGACGCCGGCTGAAGTTATCGACCACGCATACTTCGTAGCCACGCTTCGACAAGTACATCGCCTGCGGCCATCCGAGGTAGCCGTCCCCACCAGTTACAATCACCCGCATCAAAAATGCCTCCAGCGGCGAACAGTGAAAAGCTATACCCCAATCTAGTTATTCCTGATACGCGCGGACAGATCGAGCGCGCCGCGATCGGGCACCCGAAAGACTCTGCGCCGGCCGATGCGGCAGAAATGTCCTCATCCAGCGCGGGTAGTTCCTGAGCCGATAAGGCCACCCTGATCGCCCGCGCCCTCGGGCGGAGTTTACCCTGAACGAAGTCGAAGAGCCCGGTTAGAAAACGGGTAAGGGGAAAAGTCTAAGAGAGGTAACGGAGTAATAGCCGCTCCCGCGGCTGGCGACTGGGTCGCCAGTCGCAAACCGGGAGAAGCCCTCAGACGACATTCATGACGCGTGGCGGACGATCGAGTTGCGCCGCGGCCTGTAGGTGCGCCCTTCGCCCAGGCCAAACCGGTTCAGCATCCGGTAAACCGTGTAGCGCGATACGCCCAGCAGCTCGGCCGCGCGATGGCAATTGCCCTCAGTCGCTTGCAGCGCGCGAACCAGCGCGCTCTTCGAGGCCTCGCGGATTACCGCATCGAGCGAGTAGGGCCAGCCCGCCATCTCGAAGGATCGCTTCGACGCGTTCGCGCAGTCAATCCCGGCGCCATTGGGCCCGCCCTCGAGATTGAGCCCGCCGTTTTGCAGCACCGCCTCGACTGGCTCGCCCAGCGCTTCCGGATTCGCATCGTCGTTGCGCAAAGGCAGGTCGTCGAGATCGATACGAGCGCTTTCGGTCATCAGAACCGCGCTCTCGATTGCATGGCCGAGCTCGCGGACGTTGCCGGGCCACTGGTTGGCGCACAGCGCGTCCAGGGCGATCCGCGAAATGAGCTTTACGTCCTTGCCGAACAGGCGGTTGAAGTGCTCGATAAAATGGGCGACGAAGGCCGGGATTGCCTCGCGCCGCTCGCGAAGCGGCGCAACCAGGATTGCCGCCGCGTTAAGGCGGTAGTAGAGGTCGTCGCGGAATTGCCCCGCCTTCACCATCGCGTGCAGGTCGCGATTGCTCGCCGCGACCAGCCGAATATCAACCGCGTAGGAGCGTGACGAACGACCGGCTGAACCTCGTGGCTATCGAGCACGCGCAGCAGCTTGGGCTGCAGGCGCAGCGGAAGCTCGGCGACTTCGTCCAGAAATAGAGTTCCGCCGTTGGCGGAGCGGAAATAGCCGAGCGAATCCTCGCGGGCATCGGTGAAAGCGCCGCGCACATGACCGAAAAGCTGCGACTCTGCCAGCGACTCGACCAGGTTGGAGCAATTGAAGGTCACGAACGGGCCGCTTGGCACCGAGCCCAGCGTATGCAACCCTCGCGCCACCAGCTCCTTGCCGGTTCCGGATTCGCCCTGAATCAGGACGGTTGACCTGTACGGACTCAAGCGTGAAATGATTTTGAGTACCTTGCGCGCGTGCGCCGACCGCACCACCGCCGAGCCAACTCGTTCCGACCCATGCGCAAGATCCGCCAGGCTCACCCACTCGCAAGTCGCGTTCGCCGGCTCGGCCAGAGCATCCTGCCTCGCAGCCGCGCCCGACGATCCGTTCGCTGAGTATTCTTGTAGGCGCATCTTTGGTTCCTCTCAAGCGCTAATTCTTCCAATCTATTCTTATTTACTTAACCTGCTCTACTAATTTGTAGGATTTGGATATATTCGAGTAGTGGGTGGCATGTCAAGCTGTTGAATGCTGATTTCGCCGCGTTTGAGCAAGGGTGAGCCCATTTGTGTTTTGCCATCGCGCTTTTCACCGTGATGAGTGCGGTGCAATCATGACCTCGTTGGATCGAAAATAATATCGCCTCGCGCCTTTTCCGCCCTCATTTCCGTTGCTCTTCCGGCAACGGTGTGCCGCGCTTTGAGCTAATTTAACTCTCTAAAACTAGAGCTTCTGCGGCACTTGCGTAGTTGAAATCAGAGCGCGGCGGAATTGCGGAACCGACTTCTGAAGTCGCGGCTGTTTCCAATGCTTCGAATTACCTGTAAGCATTGAAATCTCTAGGGCGAGCCGGTAGCTCAGGTGGTAGAGCATGTGACTTTTAAGCCTATTGCGCTGATGCTTGGTGATACTGGTCTAGCCGATTCCCCTTGATTTCTCGTGGGGTTTGAGCCCTCACTGTTCTCACGGTGGAGCACGGAACATCACGGAGATGATCCACAGGTGCTCCACGGAGGGGATCAAGGACCATGCGAAAAAACCTGACGGCGAAATTCGTCGAAGGGGTCAAAGTCGAAAAGCTCACCGAGTTTTGGGATGAGAATCTTGCGGGGTTCGTCCTGCGCGTCACCCCCGCTGGCACCAAAACTTTCGCGGCGAGTTACCGCCATCACGGCCGGCCACGGAAAATAACCATCGGCACCCACCCGACGTTCAACGTCAAGCAGGCGCGCACGGCGGCGGCCGGCTACCTGCGCGACGCCAAGGCTGGGGATAATGAAAATGTCGCTGACCTTGAAAAAAATTCGAACTATGTCAGATTCGAAAGCTACCGGAGCATTTGGTTCGGCTTACAAGCCTGTGCGGCGGATATGCAGCAATGGGCGCTCACAAGCCTCGATGTCACCTCGTCGTAAAAGACCATAAAAGCGGGGCAGATGATTACGAGGGCGACCCTTCCATCGGAGCTGAGGTCTCCGTTCAGCCCCACCCACATCGCCACTACCATGATCAGATCGAAGAGGAGGTCGAACGCTTGATTGCCGGTTACTTTTTTTAGCGGAAGCTTCTTGAGGAGATCGATGAGCCTCGAAAGGACTTTCGTAATATCTTGTCCGTTGCGGTCAGCCACGCTTGTCCCGACAGATATAGATCACTGCGCAGCTTCCGCTTGTGAATCGTCATGCGCGCGCTTTCGTCGAATCTGAGGATGGATGACGTCGGCACAAAACAGGTTGCCGCCTCGACTAAATGATTTAACCGGCTATTGTCGCAGCGGGCGACGAGAAGATCGAGCAGGAGCCCTTGCATCAACCTGCCGTCTCTGGCGTTTCCGATGCGGCCTTCGCTTCTTTGAGTAGCTCGGCAAGCTGCATTTGCTTTTCCGGCGACAGTGCATCGAGTACCTGTTCAAGCTCAACGCCGCCGGGCGGCATTTCCGGTGAGCCATGAACGTTGTGCTCGATTTTCTCGGGCGCGAAATAACCGTTGACTTTCGCAAGGTGCTGCAACACGCGCAAGGCTGCAGTAATCGCTTGCGGATTGCCCCTCAGCACTCCTGATTGTGTGGCCATGTAGAGTTGTTCGCTACGCGCGTTGTCCACCACACGCATTTCGCGAACCCCGAGGCTGACGCGAGAAGCGAGGGCGACTTTCCACGCCTTGTGACAGCCCATCGCGCTGATCGAGTAACCGGGCCAAAACTGCAAACCATCGATTTTAACAGCCGACGCGCTGCGACCGTCAGCTAAAGTAATCGTCGTGCCACGGCCGTTGCCCGCGGCCGTCAGCTCCGCCGCGATCTGCTCGAACGTCATACCCATGGCCTGCAAGCGCACGACCTGAGCTTTTACCCATTGAGCAATCATGTAGCGTGCGGTCGGCGGCTTTCGCGGTTTTCTCAATCTCGCATACCGGCCGTCAATTTCTCGCGCTGCATTCGGACTGTCCCGACCCGGCATGATGGCGACCCCTTTCTGGAACGAAAGTATTATGGCACTCCGGAAACGCCTCATGCTTAACCCCAGTGCCGCCCCCGTCGATCAGAATCGGCGGGGGCCATCGTCGAGCTCTCGTCACAAGCAGCGCCGTGCCGATGCCCAGCAGGTCGACTTTTGTCGCGTACAACCGCCCACTGTTCGAAACCTAGGCATGCCCTATTCGCCGAACGCAGGATGGAGCGCCGGAGTTCACATGCAGCTTGTCCCGTAAACCTCCATATCCTGTAAAGCCCCGCCCGTCCTTGTGGTCAATCCAATGAAGCGCGTATTCGGTGTTGTCCTTCCGGGCTAGTCTGATTTTTTCCCAATCCTTGATGTTGGCGTCGTCGGGTCGCCGATCGCGCAGCGCCTATCCAGCATCGTATAACCGAGGCATGAAGACAAAAAAAGCAACCGTCCCCTTGGCCAGCCTGCGCGAACGGCGCATCGCCTTGGGCCTGAGTCAGGCAAAACTCGCGGCAGAATTGGGCGTCGCGCCGATGAGTGTTAGTCGCTGGGAGGTTGGCTCCATAGGGTGCGCGAGGCCGGGCTGGCTTGACGTCGTGTTGACCTTGCTCGAATCGCGACACGCGGCGCCCTGTGGCGAGGTAGATATCGCGACGGGAACGCGCTAGGCTAGTCATATGGAAACCGTGTACTACGAGAACGATGGCGCCTACTTTAAGGGACGCGCCGGGCTGGGCTGTGTCGATGAAGTCTGGACGCCGGACGGCTGGGAAATTTATCGCGGCGATCAGTGCAAGCCTTATGCGTTCGGCAACCGGATCGAACTGGCGAACTTGCCGGTCGAGGCTGGCGGTCGGGACCGTCGCATGAAATGTGACAAGACGCTGGAGCTACCGGGGCGGCGCGCCCTGCCGCGCCGATTTCGCAAGGTTGGCAAGCCGGGCACCGCTTTTATCATTCCCGGCTTTCCGAAACCCTAGCTAGTTTCCCGCGCTACTTCCGCTTCCTTTTCTTTGCCCGCTTTTTATTCTCGGCGCTGCGCTGCTCCGGTGACAAGCTGTCCCAGAATGCGCGCGACGCGGGGCCCTTTGCTTTGTGGCGCGTCCTGCTAAAGCGCAAGACATGAACCCCCGCCACGCCGCCGCGCTCGCGCTTGTGGGCTGGTATCTGATGCTCCTGCCCAAGAGCGATGACCTGCCTGTTATATACATCCCCTATTTCCGGCCCTATCGCGGGCCGCGCCGCTAACGCTCTATCGCTAAAAGACCGACTGTTGCCGCGCCCGCTTCGAGAGCGGCCTGCACCGCGCTAACGCCTTGTCGAGCGCCTTGTCCTGCTGGCGCTCACGCGCGGCGGCGGCTTTGGCGGCAGCGCGGTCAGCCTTGTCGTCGATGAGGTCTTGCTGCAGGTTTGCGCGCATCAAAATCTGGGCGGCGGCGAGGCGACGCTGCGTGATCGGTTTGAGCCGAAGCTCGGGGTGATGATCATGTGCCTTCAGAGCCTGTACGCTAATGCCGCTGAGTTCAGCGAACGCCTTGCGCGACAACCGCGGGCCCGCAAACCCGAAGTACTTTTTTTCCCGAAGATTGTAAAAGCGGGAATCGTTCGTTTTCCACAACAAGAGATTACCGGACGATCCCGATCCGCGCTTTGAACAAGCTCGCGATGCCGTGTTGACATTTGTAGACATTTGTTGACTTCTCGTCTAACTATGCGTGATTCTTAGTTTACGGGGGGGCTTGACAGGACCATGCCGCTGCGCGCAATATATGACGTAGCGAGAGGGCCAAGAGCGAACCGTCGAAAGACCAAGAGAATGATGCCCGGCTCGCCCGTTTTTTTCCTTGACAGGGACGGTGTGACCATCGGATAGTAATGCATCAAATCGGGGCCACGGCGCGATGACCACGCCGTAGCCCAGCAACGGGTTGTACAGAGCCTTCTACTGCCTTCATCGGCGATAGGACGCGAATGTCCCCTCGGCACCCCGAACGACGACGGGCTAGGGTGCGCACAATGTTACAAGAGGTGACTTTGCGTGCACTCGCCCGACACCGATCCGCTCGCCGCGCTTTCTAGCCTAGAGCGCTCGTCCATCACGCCTGGCCTTGCCCGCGAAATCCTGCCACGGCTGCTCGCCCTGAGCGCCGCGCTGGCGCGGACGTGCGCCTTCTCGACACCGGCATCCGATTCTGAGCCTGACGATGCGCTCCTGACAGTTGCGCAGGCGGCCGCGGCGCTGCACATGAGCGAGTCCTACGTTTACGACTCCTGGCGATTGCTGGGCGGCCGGAAGTTCGGCCGCAGCGTGCGATTCAGTCGTAGCGCACTCAACGAATACGCAATGAAAACGCAGGATAATGACGGCGATACGCGGCGACCGGCCTCACGCGAGGCGGGTAAAAGTATGCACCGGCAATCTGCGACGCGTTAAAACGGCCCCAAGGCCCAACTTTTCGAGAAGGAGAGAGGTAAATCAAAATGAGCGAGCTTGGAAATGACCGCGTGGATGCGCTGGGACGCGCGTTCGACTGGCGCGAGAACCTACCTGGGTGCTTTACGCTCCACAAGGCCGACGGGGACGAGGTCGGATGGGTCGTGAAGCGTGACGACGGGCACGACTTGTGGCGCTTCGTGTACACCCTAAACGGTAACGTCGAGGACGAGATTATGCGAGACGGTTACCCGAGCAAGGACACCGCGATGCGAGCTTTAGAGCAATTCGCAACTGGCGCTGATTAAGAGGAGAGAGGTGATTCAAATGCACGCACGGGTTCTCGTAATTGGCTCCGACGCCGAACAACAACTGGCAAAACATTCCGACCGCTTTGACTGGCACACCCTAGGCGGCCGGTGGGCCGGATCGTTTGTTCTCAAGCCCGGTCGTACCGGCGTCCTTGGCGAAAGGACGCGGCCACCTGTCGAACAAATGTTTACCACCGGCGGCCGGGATGGCACCCCGGGCGCCAGCCCGCTCCGGGTAATGGCCGTCTTGAACGACGGGGATTGGATCGAGCCAAGCGACAAGCGCGCAAGCGGTAGCTAAGAGGGCGGCCACCCCATAGCGCCCATTCGACTGCGAGTTTAGCTGCGACCAAAGCACTATTAGTCCGCACTAAGTATTATCTCGATTACGGCCCAGATCGAGGATGGATGAAGTCGGCCGGCCAGACAGTGATCGAAAACGAAACCAAATTTGGCAACGAGGCACCGTCACACGGGCGTGCGGCAATTCGATCCGCTTGGGAGCGTCCGAAAGGGGAGCGGTCGACGCCCTCAGTGGACGCATCTACGGTGGAGGCGTTTGCTCGCGCAATCGTCAAACCCGGCGGCGACGCTCTCCTAATCGACTCCGACAACGAAAGCCTTGGTTTGGTCGAGATTGCGGAAACACAGGGTCGTGTATTCGCGGTCGACGTTGCCGAAGATATTTTCGCAGTCGATTTCGACGGCGCCAGCATGCACGTGATCCACGATCTGCGAACCGAACTTGCCGCCTGGAACATTCACCACATCTTTCTCGAATCGGGTCGCGACGGTCACTACCATGTCTTCGCGCGCGTTTCCGATCCGAATCGACTCCGCGAGTTGCAGTGTCGATGGGGAAGCCGTCGCAAGGAAGGAGTCGATATTCGCCGTTGGATTCGTCCTCCGCTTAGTCCCCATCGGTCGGGGCTGGCCCCTCGCCTTATATCGCCCGAGACACCGGAAGAAGCTCTCCGCGTTTTGAGGCGGCCGTCAACTGACAGCGTCGTCGAAATGCCCCGGCTCGCCGACGAGATAGATGAAGTACTTAGGCTCGGAACCTCTGCGGTGCGCACGTACCGCTCACGTTCCGAGATGCTAATGGCCCTGACGGTCGCCGGAGTTAACGCGCGTTTCTCGAAAGAGAGCATTTGGCGCCTCCTGATTGATCCGAAGAATCGCGGTGGTGAGAAGCTACAAGAGATGCGCCAGCGCAGTGGCGAGGGGGCAGCCCGGCATTACTTTGGCCATGGGTACGACCGTGCCTTGGACTTTGTGCGAACTAGCCCGGCGTTTCGCGACAGGTCGGAAGCGATGGCCGCCCTCGTCAACATCGACCGCGCGGCATCAATGCACCACTGGCGGGGAAGGGCACGCAAGACGGATCGCGTCGTACTAATCGCGCATCTCAACCTCGCATCTCGATTAGGGAGCCTACGCTACGGATTCAGTGCCCGCGAGATTGCCGATGCAGCGGGTGTGTCGGCTGCTACAGCGTGGCGGTCCAGCGCCCGGCTAGTGAAAGATGGCTGGATAAACCGCCCGCGCCGCGATCAACGCCACGACGGAGAGGCAGCGAAATGGAAACTGATAGAGCGCCCGAGTGTACTAACTGAAACGATCCCTACCCATCGGGGGTGTGAGGAAGGATGTTTCACTAAAGACACTGATCTGGCAGCCGATGCGTTCCGCTCGCTTGGGGGACTAGGCAAGGCCAAACAAGTAATCTGGGAGTCCCTCTCACAACCGCAGACCGCGAAAGAACTAAAAGGCCGTTTTCAATATCGACAATCCAAGAGCGTGTACCTCCACCTAAAGGTTCTCCGGCGATGGGGCCTTGTGGATTGCAACGCTGGGATATGGCGCCAGTTGCGACCCGACCTCGATGGTGTAGCGGACCTGCTTGGCGTGAGGGGTGCCGGCCAGCGGCAACGCGAGCAGCACGCGAGAGAGCGCGAGGACTTTCGCAACCGCCGTGAGTCCGAACGCAGGCCGCTGCAAATCATAGACCAAACAACTGGCGAAGTTATTGATCCGCGTAAGCCTGAGCCGAATGAAATGGCTACTGTCGTGGCAAGGCCGATCAACTCTATTCTCGACGACGACACGCAATTTAGCTTCTAGTGGGGTCGCGATTGATTCAACCCGATATACAGATCACCGCGTCAAAGACTCCAACCGAATTTGCGCTCGAAATGATTCAGGACCTTGAACGGCAGGGTATCTATCTCGCGCTGAACGACCGCAATCTTGTGGCGCGCGGGCCGAAGCAAGGCCTCACGCCCGAAGTGGTTTCCAGAATCCGCAAGCACAAGCAGAAACTCATCAAAGTGTTGAGAGGTTCGAGCGCCGTCGGATTCGAGGGTGCAATCGGGGATTTGCAACGGGCGCTCTACGATGTTGAGCGCAAAGCGGACTTCGCCGACCTGGAAACCAGCGAGCGAATCGCATCTGCTATCGCCTCGCGGAGCGCCGACCTGTGCGCCGCTGTCGTCCACGGCGACAGGGGCCAGCTTGCGGTGCTTCTTTGTGAGCTTTCAGATCGCGTCGGCGCGATTTCATGCGGCGTCGATGCGTATTAGAAATTGAAGTTTTGCCATTGGTCGGAACTGGGAAGAAAAGGAATGGGGCAGGGTGATGGAAACGGCTACGCAGCCAAGGTTGATGGGCAGATTTTGCTCTACATGGAGCTTCATAGGATGGGCTTTGATGGCTAAGGAAAAGACACTCGCGGCGGCGTCGGCGTGGATAAGTTCATCCCGTTCTCCGATGAACGCCGCGCTGAACATGACGGATGAGCGTTACGCATCGTTTTACGATGAGTTGTGTAACGTCATCGCACGCGTCGAGTTTAACATTTCCGACGAAGACCCCTATAGCCACACGTCCGACGCCGCCCGCGCCGGAGCGAACAGAATATTGGGCGTACTGAACGAGGTTGGGTTTTAAGGCCCCTCTTTGGTCGGGGGCGTAGCGCAACGACCGTAATCGACTGTCCGCAGTCGGACTAACCGAGCCGAGCGATCTCGGCAGAACAGCCACGGGGTCTCCGATGACCCGGCTCCCGCGCCACGAACACGGGGAGGGTGCGCCGCAAAAATCAACCGAGGTAGTCCTGTTTGGAAACTTTAGCGGATCAAACTGATTTGGAACTCATCGCTCTCGCGATGCGCGTGGCATCCGAGCAGGGTCGCCGATTAACCGCCGTGGTTGGCGCAGCGCGCCCCGCAGCCGCGTCGACGCCCTCGACCCCGGCATCGGGGGCGGCTATGCTGACGCGCACGCAAGTCGCCAAGCTGCTCAACGTCAGCAAGGCCACGGTCTGGCGACGGCTGAAAGACGATGGCGATTTCCCGAAACCGATCCACGTGGGCAAAAAGAAATCCCTGCCGCGTTGGGACGCGGCGGAGATCGCGGCGTGGTGCAGATCTTCAAAAGCGGCGGCATAATTTGAGCGCGATGGTTGCAGGGTGTTTCACGAATCGAGATTTTGCTCCACGGGCGTTCCACGCGCGCGTCCTCAGTTGTCGCTCGCGCGCGATTAAGCGCATAAGTTCATGGATTCATTAGGTGATTTGTTGGGTGAGCCGGTAGCTCAGGTGGTAGAGCATGTGACTTTTAATCACAGGGTCCCGGGTTCAAGTCCCGGCCGGCTCACCAAGAAACCGCACGGAGAGAAGGGTTTTTGATTGCGCCTCGGTTCTTTGAACACGCGACCAAGCAACCTAGTGACTGTATAGTGACTAGAGTTCATCGACCACCTGAAGCGAGCGCGTCGCAGCGGTCGGTTTGAAAAAAGGGGAGTCTCCGAAGAAGTTAACGGCATTAGGGGCAAGGAGACGAACCGAATGGCAACCGGACGCAGTAATCAGTTGACGGGGCACATTGGCGAGCACTTGGTCGCGGCCGAACTCGGGCGAATGGGATTGTTCGCCCCGCCCTTCGCAGGCAACGCGCCCGACTACTAAGCCGCCGTCGCTGCTTTAGCTGCGCAGACACTTCGAGCGCGGCGGACGTGGTGCGCCGAATCGTGGCGGGTCGAATTATTCTGCGCCTGGGCGGACATCAGCGGGTTTCTCGTCGGTCGAAAATCTCAGGACCGCGAGAACGCTCGCGCTCGATGACGATTTGGCAGTGCAGCGGGCACGAGACTGCGATCGTCGCGCGATTAGTGGGGACACCCCCTGACGAAAGTGGCTTACTTGATTCGTTTGATGAGCCGCGCAAGCTTATTGCCCCATCCGGGATTTAGATTCGAGATGCGGGGCAGCAATTTCCTCGCGTCGTCAACTTTTCCCTCGGCCAAATACAAGATGGCGAGATCATGTAGCGCCATCATATGATCCGGCTTGATTTTCAGCGCCCTCACGTAGGCGGCTACCGCGTCATCGAAGTTCCCTGTATCTTCGTAAGCCGTACCTAACCAGTAGAAAGTTTCAGCGTCTTTCGGATCGAGTTCCGTCGCCTTGAGGTAATTCGCAACTTCGAGATCGAATTGACGTTTCTCGAAATAATCTCCACCCAATCCGGAGTGGGCGTTCAGATAGTTTGCATCCAGAGCGATTGCCTTTTGGTAGTCATTAAATGGCTTCGTCCCAGTCTTCCTTGTTATCGGCGCGGTTGCCGAGTGAATAATAAAGCTCAGGGCTTTCCCTCGTGAGTTGGCTCGAAGTTCCGGTGAGCACCGCCCTGAAAGAGTTGATCGGAACGAATGGTTCCGCTCGTAACGTGCCGCCTGTGGCGTTAACCGCGCACAATTGCTAAATAGAGATTATCGGTTGTGGGTTCCTATTCCCACGCGAGAGAATCGACGGCACGCCCCGGCCACATGCCCTCATGGTGAAGCCCCCGCGTGCCTTGCTTTTTTCGATTGGCTTATTTTGGTTTGAGGCGCGGGTCGTCGCTGGCGATACATTCCGCCCGCTGCCAAGCTTCTGCAACTGCTACGATGTTGCCGTTCTGATCCTGTGTGTGGCGAATTGCTGATTCTGGGGAAATCAGTAATTCGCCACACACAGGAGGACCGGTCGACTGAACCACGTAGACGTCGCAGCCGCGCACGCTTTCTTCTATCTCTGCGTGCAACTCGGTGTCGGGAAAACGGTTCAGAACAGAGCGACAGACTCGGGTTCCGAGCCTTTCGGCAATAGAGTCGGCAAGCGATGGGTTTCCGGAGCCAGCTACAACAACGAGATTCATGTCAGTTCATCCGCAAATCTAAATTATTCATTTGCTATCAGCATCAGCCGTGTCAATCTGGCGAGCAGCGCCCGGGACTTCACGTGGAGTGCTGAAGTTTAACATTGGAGGTGATGCCGCTGGATACAGCAACGATCCCGATGGAAACAAAGATTAACGGACGAGCGTGGCGTAAGATTGGCTTTCGTCCTCCCAAATAAGGTATACAAAAAAGCATAGGTGGTGGCCTCATGCTTGGTCCCCTCGTCGCTTCCTCAAGAGTTCTCGAGACCATCGATGAGCGCCTGATGCGATGTGGCATCAGCCGCCGCGCCTTCCTGAAGTTCTGCTCCTCCCTGATGATCGCCGCACCATTCGGCCTTGCGATCACCGATATGAAAACGCCCGAGGCCGTCGCCCAAGGACTCGGAAAAGTCATTCGCCCGCCCGTGATCTGGCTTGCATTTCAGGACTGCACCGGCTGCACCGAGACGCTTCTCCGGACTTCCCACCCGGGCTTGGACGATTTGATTCTGAACATCATCTCGCTCGAATACCACGAGACGTTAATGGCGGGTTCGGGAGCGCAGGCCGAGGAAGCGCTCGTGCAGGCCGTGCACGATTACTCCGGTAAGTACGTCTGCGTTGTCGAGGGCTCGATCCCCACTCGGGATAAGGGCGTGTATATGAAGCTGGCCGGGCGGCCAGCCATGGAGGTCCTCGCCGACGTGGCGGGAAAGGCTGCGGCCATAGTCGCCATCGGCTCCTGCGCTTCCTGGGGAGGGATTCCCTCGGCCGATCCGAATCCAACGGGTGCAGTCGGCGTAGCTGATCTCCTGCCGCGGAAGACGATCGTAAACATCCCGGGATGTCCACCCAATCCCTACACGCTGCTCGGGGTAGTCCTGCAATTTGCCGACTCCGGCACGCTGCCGGAACTCGATGAGGAAAGGCGCCCGAAGTTCGCATTTGACCGCAACATTCATGATCAATGCCCGCGAAGAGCGCACTTTGATGCCGGCCGCTTCGTAAAGCAATACGGCGACCAAGGCCACCGCGAAGGCTGGTGTTTGTATGAGATGGGCTGCAAGGGACCCGACACACACGCGGGATGCTCCACGCGACATTTCAACGAAATTCCCGACGTGTGGCCAATTGGAATCGGCGCACCTTGCGTTGGATGTACAGAGAAGAGTGTCGCGTTCCGTGTGCCAATGTTCAAGGTTGTGCAAATTCACACCCCCGCGGCACCTCCGGAAACCTACGCGCCGATAAGCGCGCCGCAGGGCACAATCAGCCCGCTCGCGACCGGCCTTGTCGGAGTGGCAGCCGGTGCGCTCCTGGGCGCTGGCTTCGTCGCCTCGCGTAAGTTTTCGAAGCTGCAGGGCGACCAGAGCGTGCCCGGTGCCGGCCCGCCGCTTGGCGGTGGGGGAAAGACACCGGGCAGTTCGGATACGGACCCGAAGGACAAACCGTGAGGGCGATTGGCGCGATCGTGTTCTTCCTCGCCGCCGGGGCATGGTCGGTCCCGCCTGGTATGGCTCAAACAAGCGGGCCACAGCCGCCCTGCATGCAATGCCATAAGCCGAGCGACATCACCATCGATCCGGCGCGGCTCGCGCAGTCCGAGCACGGCGCCTTTGATTGCACCTTCTGCCACACGACAGGGTTCGACAAGTTTCCTCACACGAGCACCCGTGCTGAGATGCGCGACTGTATTGACTGTCATAAGGAGCGAAAGCTTACCAAGATCGCGCAGGCAGTGAAGGCGAGTGTCCACGCCAAAAGGGTGGATCGGGCATTTCGCTGCACGAATTGCCACTCGCCACATTACTTCATTCCGGCGAGCCACATGAACGATGTCTCTGAAGCCATTCTCGTGGCCAACGAAAGCTGCCTGGGATGCCACGCTAAAGGAGATACTCGAGCCGACAAGGAGCTTGAGCTCGCAAAAAAGCATGGGTACCTTTACCATGCGGCGTTGCACCTCCAGCGCAATGAGTGTGTCGCATGTCACACTCCACCCGGACAAGAGACCACGCATCTCATTCTCCCGAAGTCGGAGGCGGTCAAGGATTGCGCTACATGTCACGCACAGAACTCGATGTTGGCTACCAAGCTATATGCGCATCTCGCCCTGAAAGAACGAGCCCAACAGGGTTTTGTGAATGCAATTCTGATCAATAACGCGTACCTGGTTGGAGCTAACCGGAACAAGTGGTTCGATTGGGGGGCTTTTGGGCTGGCTGGGCTACTCCTTGTTGGAGTTGCGGCTCATGGGCTAGGCCGGTGGGCATTCGCTCGTTTCAGGAGGAGGAGGTCATGAGGCGCGACTTCGGTCCATATCCTCTTTGGCTCCGTTGCTGGCATTGGAGCAATTTGTTGCTCTTCGTGATATTGCTTATTACCGGATTCAATATGCATTTCTCCAACCTTGCCCCGCCGCCGGTTACGTTCCGAACCGGTGTACTAATTCACAATACGGCGGGGATACTTCTGACTCTGTTGTACTGTTTCTTCCTGTACGGAAATTTGCGATTCGGAAATGCTCGTTACTACTTGATCACGGCCGACGATATCACGCCGGGACTAGTTAGGCAGGCCCGTTACTATTTGTGGGGCATATTCCTGGGTTCGCCTCATCCTTACCCGCACAACCCGCACAGCGAGGAGCGCAAGTTCAACCCACTGCAGAAAATATTCTATCTGGCGGTGATGTTCTTGCTCTTTCCAATACTGATTGTGACGGGATGGGCCCTGCTCTTCCCCTATCTATTGCCCAATGTAATCTTTGGCCTGCCCGGCATAGCCTCGTGGGCCCTGGTCCATACGTACACTGGCTATTTTCTTTTTCTTTTTATGATCGTTCACACTTATCTGGGCACCACTGGGGCAACGCCTGGCGAACTTTTCGGCTATGTGTGGCACGGCGAGGTTGGCCCCGAACCGGCCTCCACGCTTCGCACGCCGGATTGAGAGGAACGGGCCGGAAGTCACGTGCAGGTTACGGGCCAAAAGGAACACAAATGAGCGCCGCGATCACTCGCCGTCAGGCCCTCAAGGGGATCGTGGGATTGGGGGGAACCGTCATCGGAGCGCTGGCCACGTCGGCAGCCGCCGATGAGCACCCGGCGCAGCCCGTGGCCCCGCCGGACGCCGTGTCCATGCTCTACGACAACACTATCTGCACCGGCTGCAAAGCCTGCATGACGGCCTGCAACGAGGCCAATGGATTGCCGCCCGACACGGCGCTCTCCGGGGGCCTTTGGGACACGCCGTTGGATCTCAACTCGAAGACCAAAAACATCATCAAGCTCTACCAGGATCCGGATGGGAGAGACTTCGCCTACGTCAAAAGGCAGTGCATGCACTGCCTCGATCCCGCCTGCGCGACGGGCTGCCCGTTCGGGGCCCTTCAGAAGAGCCAGTGGGGCGCCGTTACGTGGAGCAGCTCGCTGTGCATCGGCTGCCGCTACTGCGAGGTGGCCTGCCCATTCGAGGTGCCAAAGTTCGAGTGGGACCGTTGGAATCCTAGGATCGTCAAGTGCGAGTTCTGCTTCGATCAGCGCCTTAAGGAGAACCAGCAGCCCGCCTGTACCGCAGTGTGCCCCACGGGGGCAGTAATCTTCGGCAAGCGGGTGGACCTGCTGGCCAAAGCGAAGGAGCGCATCGCGGCCTCGCCGGATAAGTACTTCGAGAAGCGGGTGTACGGAGAGCATGAGGCGGGAGGAACACAGGTGCTTTACCTCTCCAAGGTCGCATTCGAGAAGATTGGCCTCCCCAAGCTGGGTTCGACCTCGCTGGGTCACTATGCCACTAAGGTGACAGCAGTGATCTACAAGTGGTTTTCGGGGCCGATGATCTTGGCGGGGGTTCTGGGAGTCGCTATCAAGCGAAACTGGAACCGCCATGAGGCGGAGAGACCTGAGCGTGAGGAACAACCAACAGACCTGCTGAATCTGTGAGTCACCTACGATGTCTCCTCGATCTGTGAGCACCTACGATACAACCGGCAGCACCCTTATCAACCACTGGCAGCGTGGCGTGCCCGTGTTTCGCGAGCCGCTGGTTACGCCCACGCTCATTTTCTTTGCGGCCTTGGCCACGATCGGCCTCGTCCTGGCCATGGTGCGGTTCTTCTCCCCGCTCGGTCCCTTTTCCGGCATGAACGATATGTACGCCTGGGGGATCTGGAAGACCTTCAACGTAATGACCCTCACCGCCTTGGGTTCGGGACCCTTGGCGGTGGGCATCGCCGCCTGGGTTTTCAACCGGCAGAAGCTGCATGCCGTCATGCGGACCGCCCTTGTGTCGGGTTTCCTCTTCTACGCGACCGGCCTCGTCGCCCTCTGCTTCGACATCGGGCGCCCCTGGAACTTCTGGAACATCATCCTTCCATGGCGCTGGAACCTGGAATCGGCGATGCTCGAGATTTGCGTTGCCATGCCCCTCTACTGCGTACTGTTCCTGGGCTTCGAGAACCTTCCTTTGATTGTGGAACGCTTCTACTACACGGGCGCTGCTGCAACCAAGGCGTTTCTTCTCCTATGCGCTCCCACTGTGCGCCGGATCTATCCTTTCGTGATCATCGGGGCCTACGTCCTGCCGATGATGCACCAGTCCGCTTTGGGTGGGCTGATGCTGCTGGCTGGCGACAAGGTCCACCCGCTCTGGCAGACGCCATTCCTGCCGCTTCTTTACCTCCTAGCCGCGGGTTTGTGCGGGGTTGGCTTCGTGACCTTCCTCCTCCTCATCACCTCTCTTCGCTACTCGCGGGCGCTCGATCTGGAGATATTGGGGGAGTTGGGCAACCTGCTCTCATACGCGTGCTTCATCTTCCTCGCCGTTCGCTTCGGCGACCTCGTCTGGAGAGGACAGCTCCATTCCGCCTTCGCGCTCAACAAATGGAGCGTCCTCTTCCTCATCGAAACGACGCTCATCCTCATCCCGGCCATCGCGCTCCGAAGCAGGGCTGCGCGAGAGACACCACGAACTCTGCTGAACATGGCCACGTTGGCTTGTCTTGGAGGAATGTTCTACCGTTTCATCCCCACCACCATCGCGTTTACCCCTGCGCGCAACGCTAGCTACTTCCCCTCCCTGCCCGAGGTGCTCATGACCGTCGGGTACATCTCGCTGGGGATCGTGGCTTTCGCCATTGTGGTCAAATTCTTCGCGGTGTTGCCCGGTGAGAACGAGGACTGGAATTACATGTTCAGACTTGCGCGCGGGCGCCGCGGGGCGGCTGAACCAGAAGGAGAAACATTATGGCCCGCATCTCGATAGACCCGATAACTCGCATCGAAGGGCACCTGCGCATCGATGTCGAGGTCGATGGGGGCACCGTGCAAAAAGCATGGGCGAGCTGCACCATGTGGCGCGGAATCGAGACGATTCTGCTCGGGCGCGATCCCCGCGAAGGCTGGGTTTTTGCGCAGCGCTTCTGCGGAGTTTGCACCACGGTCCACGCCATTGCCTCGGTGCGCGCCGTAGAGGATGCGCTCCAGCTCGAGATTCCGGCGAACGCGCAATACATTCGCAACCTGATTCTCATCGCGCATGCCCTGCACGACCACATCGTACATTTCTATCAATTGTCCGCACTCGATTGGGTGGACATCACGACCATTCCCAAGGCGGATCCCGCACGCGCAGCCTCTATCGCAGACGGCGTCAGCACTTGGCGGGGAAACTCCCGTCGCACGCTCGAGGAGGTTCAGAACAAGGTCAAAGGCTTGATTGGGAGCGGCCAACTCGGGATTTTCTCTAACGGCTACTGGGGCCATCCGGCGATGCGCTTGAGCCCGGAAATGAACTTGATTCTGTTTGCTCACTATTTGCAGGCCCTGGAATTTCAGCGCAAAGCCAACCAAGTGGTTGGGATTCTTGGTGGGAAAACGCCCCACATCCAGAACCTGGCTGTCGGCGGCGTGATGAACGCGATTAACCTGAACAGCCTCGCGACGATGAATATGGACCGCCTCGGGATGTTGCAATCTCTGCTCCAGGAATTGGTTCCGTTCGTGCAACAGGCCTACTTCGTAGATGCCTGCCTGCTCGGCGCCTCTTATCCAGAGTGGTTCCGCTATGGACGCGGCGTGGCGAATTATCTTGCCGTCCCTGACCTTCCGGTGGATGCAAAGGCCACGCAATTCGATCTTCCCGGTGGCGTCATCATGGATGGGAATCTCGGTTCCGTGCGGCCGGTTCAAAATTGGCGTGACGAAGCCATCCGCGCGGCGGTTGCCGAGGATGTCACGCACGCGTGGTACCTGGGAGAAGGCCCGCAGCCCCCCTGGCAAGGTAAGACCGACCCCTACTACACCGACTTCCGGGAGGACGGGAAGTACACGTGGGTAAAAGCGCCACGCTACAACGGTCATCCGATGCAGGTCGGTCCCCTTGCGAATGTTCTCGTAGGCTACGCCTCCAGCCATCCGCTCACGCGCAAATGGACGGACGAAGCTTTCAAGAGAATTTCGTCGCTCAGTGGTCCGAATGTGACGCCGGAGGATTTGCAATCGACAATGGGGCGGTACCTTGCCCGCGCGATCCGCTCAGCGATGCTCTCCGACCTGGCGCTCCAGCACTGGCAGTTGCTCACCGCCAACATTCTCAAAGGCGACGACACCACCTACAATCCACCGAAATTCCCGCAGCATGAGATTGCAGGTGTGGGGCTGCATGAAGCGCCCCGTGGCACGCTTTCGCACTGGGTTGTCATCGATAAGGGGGCTTTCTCCAACTATCAGGCGGTTGTGCCGAGCACATGGAACGCCAGCCCCCGCGATGAGAAGGGCGTCCCCGGGCCATACGAAAGCTCGCTCCTTGCAAATCCGGTGGTCGATCCGTCGAAGCCGCTGGAGGTACTCCGCACCGTGCACTCCTTCGATCCATGCATGGCGTGCGCGTGCCACACGTTCGATGCAAGCGGCCGCGAAATCGCTCAGGTGAAGGTCCTTTGAACACAAGCGCCGGCGGCAGACCCCCGCGAACCTGCGTTGTCGGCATAGGGAACGTTCTTCTTGGCGATGACGGCTTTGGCCCGTTAGCCGTGGAAATGTTTCGTTGCAAGTACGAATGCGGCTCGAATGTTGAAATCCTCGACCTCGGCACGCCCGGGTTGGATCTCGCGCCGTATTTGTACGCCGCGGACCTGGTCATAGTTGCAGATGCCGTTCATGCGCAAGAGAAGCCGGGAACATTGTGCATTTACTGCGAAGACGATCTTGTGGCTCGCCGGGCCCAGCTTCGTCTGACGGCGCACGATCCGGGAGTTCGGGAGTCTATCGCGCTTTTGAGGCTAGCCGGTCACGCCCCGTCCGAACTTATCATCGTCGGCGTCGTTCCCGAGTCGTGCGGCCTCGGCAAGGGTTTTAGCCCCTCGGTGCTGAGCACCTCCTCGGTTGCTGTCGATAACATCGCTCGCTTGCTGGTGGAGCGCGGCATCGATTGCCACCGCCGGCATGCTCCGGTCCAGCCGAATCTCTGGTGGCTGTCTGGTGAGCGGTCTGAATTTGTCGCATCACGTTGAGCAACGAAGAAACCTGGAAACTGGTCGCCTATGTGCTCTCGGTCGACGAGCCCTTTTGAAGCGATGGACGCACCGCACCCAAGCTGTAATCTTGCGCCGGCCGGGGATCGCATCGAAGGCAGGCGGATTAGAATCGGCGGCACCGTTCAGGGGGTCGGATTTCGTCCTTGGGTGCATCGGCTCGCCGGCCGCGAACGCGTTCACGGCCGGGTGTGGAACACCTCGACGGGCGCCACAATTGAGGCGTTCGGCACAGCGCAGATGCTCGATAGATTCGTTCGCCTGCTTTCTGCCTCAGCGCCACCAGCCGCGCGAATCGAGCGCATCGTTTGCGAAACGATTCCACCCGAGCATCTCGAACGTTTCGAAATAGTCGAGAGCCGGCGTGGTGCGGAGCGTCGGCTTGCGATTCCGCCCGATATCGCGATTTGCGGCGATTGCCTGGCCGAAATTTTCGATCCGGCCGACCGCCGATATCGGTACGCGTTCACCAACTGCACCAATTGCGGGCCACGCTTCACGATCACGCGCGACATTCCCTACGATCGGCCGGCTACCGCGATGGCGCGTTTCGCGATGTGCCCCGAGTGCTGTCGCGAGTACGAAGCCGTCGCCGATCGCCGCTTCCATGCCGAGCCGAACGCATGTCCCCGGTGCGGCCCTACCCTTCGCATTTTCGATCCGAACGGTGATCAAGCCGCGGCCGAGCCCGACCCGATTCGCGCCGCCGCTGGCGCGATCGCGGCAGGCCGGATTGTCGCAATCAGGGGAATTGGTGGTTTTCACCTCGCCTGCGATGCGACCAGTTCCGCTGCGGTGCGACGCCTTCGCAGCCGCAAACGCCGCGAGCAAAAGCCGCTCGCCGTGATGGTGCGCGATCTCGCTGAGGCGCAACGCCTGGCGGATCTTACCCAGCCCGAAACGGCGATCCTGGTCTCCAGCGAGCGGCCGATTGTTCTCGTCCGGCGGCGCGACTGCACCGAACTCGCGAGCGAAATTGCGCCCGATAATCCGATGCTCGGGTTAATGCTTCCGTACTCACCGCTGCATTACTTGATAGTGGCTGAAGTCGGCCGCCCGCTGGTGATGACCTCAGGCAATCTGTCCGAGGAACCGATTGCCTATCGCAACGACGAGGCAATCGCGCGGCTCGGCGCGGTCGCCGACCTGTTCGTTTTGCACGACCGCGAGATCGTGACCCGATGCGACGACTCCGTCGTGCGCGTGATTGCCGGGGGTCCCACCGTGATCCGCCGGTCGCGCGGTTACGTGCCACGCGCGGTTGCGGTCCCGCGACCGTTCAGCCGTCCCGTTCTGGCGTGCGGAGCGCAGCTCAAGAATGCGTTCTGCATCGGTGTCGGCGCCCAGGCGTATCTCGGGCCGCATATCGGCGACCTTGAAAATCTCGACACCTTCCAGTCGTTTGAGGAATCGATCGCGCGGATGGAGCGCTTTCTCGAGGTGAATCCCGAGGTCATCGCCCATGACCTGCATCCCGACTACCTCTCGACCTTGTATGCGCGCTCGCGAAGCGACTTGATCGCGGTGCAAGTTCAACATCATCATGCGCACGTTGCCAGCGCGATGGCGGAGCACGGGCTTACCGGCCCGGTGCTCGGGCTCGCGTTCGACGGAACCGGCTATGGAAGCGACGGCCACGCGTGGGGCGGTGAATTTCTGCTCGCAGATTTCGGCGGCTTCATCCGGCTTGCGACCTTTCGTCCGCTCGCGCTCGCGGGCGGCGATACTGCTATTCGACAGGTGTGGCGGATCGCGCTTGCGATGCTCGATGACGCTTTCGGCGCGGCGGCGCCGCTCGACGACCTGGCGCTTTTCGCGGAGATCGTACCGCGCGACGTCGCCGTCATGCGCCGGATGATCGCGAACCGCTTCAATGCGCCGCTGGCGCACGGCGTCGGCCGCTACTTCGACGCCTTCGGCGCGCTCGTCTTGGGAGTTTCGCAGGCTAACTACGAGGGGCAGGTCGCGATGCGCCTCGAATGGGCAGCCGATTCGGCCGAACTCGCGCACTACCGCTTCGAGGTCGATCGCAACTCGTCGCCATGGGAAGTTGATCTACGGCAGGCGGTGCGCGAAGCTGTGCGCGATCTGCTCCGAGCGGTGTCGGCGGGCGTGGTCGCGGCTCGCTTTCACAATACTCTTGTGCACGCGGCTGCCGAGGTCGTGAGCGCGGCGTCGGCGAGCGTCGGGCGAGTGCCTATCGTGCTGACCGGCGGATGCTTTCAGAATGCGCGCCTTGCGGAAGGAATCGCCGCCGCGCTCGCGCGGAATTTCGACGTTTACACGCATCGTTCGGTTCCGCCCGGCGACGGCGGTATCGCACTCGGACAGGCGATGGTCGCCGACGCGCGCACGCGCGAAGGGGGTTCGGTATGTGCCTAGGGGTTCCCGGCAAGGTGGTGTCGATCGATGGAATGCTTGCCACGGTCGATTTCTTCGGCATCCGCCGCAACGTGCGACTCGATATCGTCGATGAGCCTGTGGAACCGGGCGATTACGTGATGAATCACGTCGGCTTTGCGATCTGCCGCATCCCGCCCGCTGAAGTAGAGGAAACAATTGCGTTGTATGAGCAATTGCTCGCAGCAGTGTCGAAAGAAGATCTGCTTGCTGCCGACATCCGGAGCGAGATCGTCGCGACCGGCGAGAAGAAAAATGAGTGACATGGGCGCCAACCGGCTCCAGTTTCGCGATCCCGCGCGAGCGGCCGCTATGGCGGAAATGCTCGAGCACCTGGTGCAAGAAATCGGCCGCGATCCGGTGTCGGTGATGCATGTGTGTGGCAGCCACGAGCAAGCGATCGCGCGCTTCGGATTGCGCGCGATCTTCCCGCGCAAGCTTGAAGTCATCATGGGGCCGGGATGCCCGGTTTGTGTGACCGACATGCCCGAAGTCGATGAGGCGGTCGCGCTGGCGGAAGCTGGCGTCCGAATCGCCACTTACGGCGACATGCTCCGCGTGCCCGGCACCGCGCGATCGCTCGCCGACGCACAGGCCGCGGGCGCGAAGATCGATGTGGTGTACAGCGTGGCGCAGGCGGCGCAACTCGCGGCCAAACTCGACGAAGAGCTGGTCTTTTTCGCCAGCGGCTTCGAGACCACCGCGGTCGCGACGGCCGCGTTGCTGCTGAGCGGACCACCGGCAAACTTTTCGATACTCTCCGCACACAAGTACATCCCACCGGTGATGGAAATCGTCGCCGAGATGCCGCAAACCCGCGTCGAGGGTTTCCTCGCTGCGGGGCACGCGGCGACGATCACCGGCTACGCGATTTTCGAACGCTTCGTCGAGCGGCACGGAATTCCGGTGGTCGTGGCCGGCTTCGAACCGCTCGATATCCTGGCCGGCCTGGCGAAGCTGCTCGAACTAATCCGCGACCGCCGGGCCGAAGTTGCGAACATGTATCCGCGATGCGTCAGGCGTGAAGGCAACCGGCGCGCGCAAGAAGTGCTGTGGAAGGTGTTTCGGGCTGTGGGCGGGCGATGGCGCGGAATCGCGCACGTCCCCAACGGCAACCTGCGCCTGCGCGACGAATGGTCGCGCTTCGACGCGCGCCGGCGATTCAAAATCGACGTGAGCAGGCTCTGGGACTACGCGCCGCCGAGCCTCGCGCAAAGCTGCATCTGCGGCAACATCATGGCGGGCATCGCCTCGCCGTCGGCCTGCTCGCTGTTCGGCAAGGAATGCGTGCCCGACAATCCGGTTGGCGCATGCATGGTCAGCAGCGAAGGCACCTGCCGGATCTGGCATCAGTACGGCGGGCAACTCGACCTGAGGCAATCATGAGCTCGTCCAGAATCGGGCCTGACGCGAAGGTGATGCTCAAGCACGGCGCCGGCGGGCGCGCGATGCGCGAACTGATCCAGCAGGTGTTCGTCGGCGATGCGAAAGCGCCGGCCGACGGCGGCATCGGACTTGCCGCGATGGACGACGGCGCGGCGTTGCGCGTGGGCGATGAGTGGCTGGTGATGACGACTGATTCGTATGTGGTCAAGCCACCGTTTTTCCCCGGCGGCGATATCGGCCGCCTCGCGGTGTCGGGCACGGTGAACGATCTGTCGATGATGGGCGCGACCGAGATCGCCGCGCTGACATGCGCCGTGATTATCGAGGAGGGCTTCCCCCGCGCCGACCTGGAACGGATCAAGGCGTCGATCAGCGCTGCCTGCGCTGAAGCTGGTACCGCGATCGTTACCGGCGACACCAAGGTGATGGGCCGCGGCGAGATCGACGGAATCGTGCTCAACACAGCGGGCGTGGCTTTCACGCGCCGCGTCGTGCCCGACTGCGGGCTTCAGCTCGGCGACCAGATTATCGTGACCGGCACGATCGGCGATCACGGCCTCGCCGTGATGGCGCGGCGGTATTCGCTGGAGCTCGAAGGCGAGCTGTTCTCCGACGTTGCCCCCCTCAACGGCTTGATCAGGCGCGCGCTCGAGGCCGGTGGCGACGGCGTGGTCGCGATGAAGGATCCGACGCGCGGTGGACTCGCAAGCGCGCTGCACGAGATGGCCGAGAAGAGCCGCGTCGGTATCGTGCTCGAGGCGTCCCGGATTCCGGTCAGCCCAAGTGTTCAGGCCACCGGTGAGCTGCTGGGGATCGATCCCATGCACGCAGCGAACGAGGGCAAGGCGGTGCTCGGAGTGCGCCCCGACGCGGCTGCGAGCGTGCTCGCGGCGCTGCGCTCGCATCCGCTCGGCAGGCAGGCCGAGATCGTCGGGAACTGCGTCGCGCAACGTCCGGGCTTCGTTATCCTCGACACTGGGTTTGGGCTGCGTCTCCTCACCGAGCCGGAGGGAGAGCTCTTGCCGCGAATCTGCTGAGCGAATCGGGTGATGCAGCGATGAAGCACATCAAAGTGGAGCGCGACGACGGGGTTGGCATCATCACGATCGACCGCACTGAGCGGTTCAACTCGCTCGATGTCGCAACGGCGCAGGACCTGCGCAAGGCGGGCCTGCAGCTCGCGCGCGACGACGGCGTGCGCGCCGTTGTAATTCGCGGCGCCGGCGGAATCTTCTGCAGCGGTGCCGATCTGAAGTATATCCGCGCCGGCGGGGAAGCCGCCGACCTGAGTTATCTCGCACCCAAAGCAAGCGGCGGCAGTGATGACCGCTACGGCGAGCTGTTCAAGCAAATCCTCGAGTACATCCACAGCACCATCTCCGAGATCAAACGCGCACCGAAGCCGTTTGTCGCCGCGGTCGACGGCGTCGCCGCGGCCGGCGGCTTCGGAATCGCGATGGCGTGCGATCTCGTCCTCGCCTCCGACCGCGCGAGCTTCGAATGGGCCTACAGCAAGACCGGCCTGACCGGCGCTGAGAGCTCGACGTTCTTTCTGCCCAAGCTCATCGGGCTTCGCCGCGCGATGGAAATGGTGCTGATGAATCCGCGCATCGATCCCAAACGCGCGCTGAGGATCGGACTCATCAACGAGGTCTATCCCGCTGCGCAGTTCGAGGCCGAGACGATGGCGGTCATGCGCCGGCTTGCCGACGGGCCGACAGCCGCATACGCGGTCGCCAAGCGTCTCATCAACGAGGCGGCTGGCGTCGACCGGCTCGACTACCATCTTGACCGCGAACTCGAGAGCCTTGCGCGGATTGCGGACACCGGCGACTTCGCCGCCGGTATCGACGCGTTCTTTTCCAAACAGCCCGCGCGCTTCAACGGCAAGTAGGAGTCTGCCGCGATGCACGAGTATTCGATAGTAAGTGCGCTGCTCGAACGCGTTAGTGTCGAGGCGCGGGCGCACAAGGCAACCGCGGTGTATCGCCTCACACTGCGGATCGGCGACGGCGCGGGCGTCGAGCCCGAGCTGTTGTCGAAGGCTTACGAACATTTTCGCGCTGGTACGATCTGCGCTCGCGCCGAACTCTGCCTCGAGCGCGTCGCGGAGCGATGGGTTTGTCCCGTATGCGGCCGAACCCTCGAACGCGGTGCAGTCCTGAGCTGTGAAGGATGCGGAATGCCGGCGCGCCTGATGTCGGGTGACGAAATCATCCTCGAGCGAATCGAAATGGAGGTGCCGTAATGTGCCAGGACTGCGGATGCGGTGACCCGAAGATCGTGCCGGTTGAAGTTCACGAACGGCTGCTGTCCGGCAACGACCGGGTTGCGCGCCATAACCGCGAGCATTTCGCCGCGCATGACGTGCTGGCAATCAACCTGATGGGCTCGCCCGGTTCTGGTAAGACCGCGATTCTGGAGGCGACGGCGCGAGCGCTTGCCTCGCGCCAACGGTTGGGCGCCGTCAGCGGCGACCTCGCCACCGACCGCGACGCCCAGCGGTTGCGCGCCGCGGGAATCCCGGCCGCGACGATCACCACCGGCTCCGCGTGCCATCTCGACGCCGAGATGGTGCATCATGCGCTGCACGACTTCGCCCTCGACAGCCTCGACATCTTCGTCATCGAGAACGTGGGCAATCTCGTCTGTCCGGCGATCTACGATCTTGGGCAGGCGCTCAACATCGTTGCGCTCTCCGTCACCGAGGGCGAAGACAAGCCGCTCAAGTACCCCGTGATGTTCCGCAACGCGCAAGCAGTGCTGCTGACCAAGATCGATCTGCTGCCTCATCTCGGCGGCGTGAGTCTCCAGATGTTCAACGAAGCGCTTGCGCGGGTGATGCCGGAGCCGCGGGCCTTTCCGGTCTCGGCGCTCACCGGCGAGGGCATGCATCGATGGCTGGAGTGGCTCGAAGCGAGCCGCTGTCCCCACTGAAAATTCCATCTGACCGGAATTCGAGCGGCTGCGAGAATAAGTTGTCGCTTCTCAAAACTTGGTCCCGCCTGAATTCCTTATCGGTTCATCGCCTAAGGGCGTGTGCGCCTGCGCCGCACGATCTCAGTTCGACCAGAAGACGTAGTCATCGCTGGCGTTTTCCGGGTAAGACAGCGGATGGTCGATGTCGATAGCGCCCTCTAGCAGCGAAGGCCAGAGCGGCTTGGCCGGATGTGTTGCAACTTTGGCGCGAGTGGCTGGTAGCCTGAAAAGATCGTGAAGAACGTAACCCGACCGGCAATCTTCAAGTGGCGGCAGACGGCGCCGGAGCTGATTCTGTGTGCCGTGCGCTGGTATCTTCGGTACTCGCTCTCGCTCCGCGAAGTCGAAGAGTTGCTCGCCGAACGCGGTCTGGAGGTGGATCACGCGACGATCTGGCGTTGGGTTCAACGTTACGGTCCCGAACTGGAGCAGCGGCTGCGCCGTCATCTCAAGCCGACGAACAAATCCTGG